>OBXV01000107.1_pt1 | contig 108019 bp, 112 predicted proteins | sample 1495451 | NCBI WGS metagenome assembly OBXV01 (sample SAMEA2580178, study PRJEB22360) | human gut metagenome | biome: human gut; feature: human-associated habitat; material: faeces | place: Denmark | collected 2008/2010 | reverse complement strand
TCACAGCCTTTCTCTATTCGAATCGTTGGATAACCCTTAATTTTGGGTACTTTGAAAACAGCTTCCTTCTTAAAAGCTTTTTTTGAATCTTCTTTTTTTATATTTACAATTACCATTGTGGAAAACTAATTCATATTTTTTGCTATTTTTCGATTATGATACTTTCTAAGGTTATATCCTATACATACTAGCTCTAATTCTACTTTTACTCCACTTTCTCCTCGCCGATGAAGTCGTACATATTCAAAGTCCTGCTTGATATCCGCAAACGCTCCCTCTGCCTGTACACTGCGATTCTTCATCAGCTTCTTTCCTTCCTCACTCTTTAGACATTCATCTATTTCTCTATGCATCTTCTCCAAGGCTGGTACGATCCTTGCGCTTCTTCCGTTTTTTGATGTCGTGCATTTGCTCCTGTGCGGACATTCTACACAGTTTTTATTTCTGTAATACACGGTTGTTTTTGGGTATTGTCCCTTAAGGCTGACTCCGACACGTTCTACTTCAAATACATATCCGACAGGGCATACAGGTGTTCCGTTTTCATCTCGCTCCATGTGCCGTAGCTGATAACGATTCTTGTCCGTTATTTTTTCTTTCTTTTTTTCATATCCGCTGTATTTCAATATCCCTTTGATACCATTACTCCTGCAGTAACTGTAATTTTCATAGCTTCCGTATCCTGCATCTGTCACTTCCACTTTTGGATAGTTACCATACAGTTTTTTATATCCTTCTGTAAATGGTTGTAATGTTCGTATATCATTCGTATCGCCACTGATATAAGAATATGCGATATATCCATTGCTTACTCCTACCTGCACATTGTATCCCGGCTTGAATACATTCGTATGATTGTAATAATCATATTTCATATGCATGAATGTAGCGTCCGGATCTGTCTTGGAAAAACTGTTCCTGTTTCCCAGTATATCTTCCTGCATTGCATACTGCCACATCTTTACTGCACTTTTCTTCAGTTCATCGCACAATTTTGCGATTTCGTGCTTTCCTCGGCCTTTTCGAATATATCCTTTTTCTTTCAACCAGTTTTCTAGTGTTTCATCTATTTGTATCATATATTCGATATTCGGATATTTTAGAAGGGAATATTGAATATTGATCTCATGCTTTTTAAAGTATTGGTTTATCTGTCTCAATAGCTCCATACATTTCTGCCAGTGTCTTGGAAGATAACATCTGCTCCAGCCTCTCCAACAGAAAGTCATCTTGTTGGCATTTGCTTCGAACTTCGTTCCATCGATATAAAGAATCTGTTCTTCTAGCGCTTTTTCATCCTGTATATACAGATAGATTTCCTTCGCAATGGTTTCTATTGATTCTTTCAGAGTATTATTGATGAAACGCTCAAAACTTTTGTAACTGGGAACACAACCATTTGTAATGCTGCGATATCGAACATCGTAGCGACAAAGCTTCTCTAACCTACGTAAAGAAGCGTAGCCATTTTCAGCGAAAGCCATAAGGATGACGGTTAGCATCATGACAGGATCATAAGAACGAGGATCAAGACTAAGGAAGTCTATGAACTTACTCAAATTTATCCTCCTCAAGACTTCCAGGATCGTGATACTCAAATCATCTTTAAGAACATCGTTTTGAAAAGAAAAATTAAAATCTAGTAGCATATATGGCTGATATGCTGTATAATTTTCTTGGTTAATTTGAGTACTTGTCATACATAAATTATACCAAAAAATACACCTTCTTCCTTATGGAATTGGGTGTATTTTTTTTGTCTTAGAGCTTGACTTATCTGTCACAGCACCTTATTGATAAGAATTTATGAGAGTATGAATATGAACAGAATACAGTAATGATTGATAAAATTTATGGTTGAATTTTATTGAGATTTGTGTTGTTTTAGGTTGTTGTTTTTGAATTAATGGTGTAAAATTTAGATATTTAAAGGGAAGGGGTGAATTGTCTCTGTTAAAGACCATGTTTCTATACCTTATTTTGACAAAAAAAATAGGAATAATTTTGTAATATAAGTTTGAGGTGTTAAACATTGGAAAAGAAAAGAGAGCACAGAGCTATGTGTGTATTTGACAAATTAAGACAAGAAAATAATTATTTTAAAGACTTTTCTGATTCGAATGAAATTGAAAGAATTGCTGGTGAAGTACGCCATCAGTTTGAATTGATGGATTATCCGACACCAATTGCGCATATTCTTGATAAAGTGGGATTTAAGATATATAAAGAAAATCTATCAGCGAATATTTCTGGCGTTATTGGGGTCAGTGATTCCTTAATAGAGGCACGAGGGTGTAAAAGAATTATGTTAATTAATGCATATGAAAATCGTGGACACCAGCGTTTTACAATGGCTCATGAGTTAGGACATTACATATTTGATTATGATGGGAAGTCAGATTTTGCGGATGAATATAGTTTGGATAAGGAAAGGCTTACTAGTGAAACGGAAATAAGAGTAAACAGATTTGCTGCTGCTTTATTAATGCCAAAAGATATTTTTACTGATAAATATAGATTTTTTTCACTTTTAGGATACAAAAAAGAAATGATTGTTAATGAATTATCGGATATTTTTGATGTTTCTGAAACTGCTATATTAAGAAGAATCGGGGAATTGGGGTTAGAGGATGGAATCAAATGAAAAAACGATTTGGGATTTACTAAAAAAACCTTCGGATTTGCGGAATAATGAAGTTGATCCCTATGAATTTGATAGAAGAAAAGAAGATCGCAAGAATATCAAAGAAAGAAATGAAGAGTATACAAAGATACTTATCGAATATAGGGATTATTTTACAAAATCTCTTTCATTCAAAACTAGGTGTAAGAAAGTTTCTGTATTTATTTTTTTAGGTGTTTTGATAGCTGTGGTACTTGCACATTGTATTTCAATTGCAGTCATGGTAAATAGAGGATTTGATATGAATACTTTAGTTGCTTTCATCAGTGCTTCAGTATCTTTGATTACTGCACTGTTGGTTATTCCAACAAAAATCATAGAATTTATCTTTAATCGTGATGAAGAAAAATATTTTGTTGAAATAATACGCAATATCCAAGACTATGACAAAAAAGTAAGAGATGATTTCAAAGCGTTAGCATCATAGAAATTTAGGGTTATTAATGGAGAAGCTTGTGAATCGAGTTTCTCTTTTTAGTATATTTGAAGATAATGATAATATAAAGGGTCTTTAAAAGTACTTAGATACATACTTTCGTTCCTATCTGCGATAGACAATGTCATCTTCAAATGAAAATATGATAGATATGTGATAGTTGAAAAATCATAAATTTTGGTACAAATAACATTTCATTATTGATATATAAGCTAAAAATAAGGTATATATACTTTTGTTTTTTAAAATTAGATTTTATTAAATTTAGTTGTATGGTAGAATAGGATAGGTATGAAGGAGTGGCTGTAATGATTGAGAAAATATTTAACAACAGTCTATATAAGAATCATAGAGAGATGATGCTGTGTTTTTTTGATTTATGCATCGTATTTGTATCGTTTCTATTGGCTTATTGGATCAAAATAGAATTTAGAATACCAAATTTTGAAAAAATCTATATAAGGGACTTTGCGCTGGCAATGCTTTCAGTTTTATTAGTATACATGAGTTGCTTTATGTTGTTTAAAATTCACAAAAGCTTATGGAAGTATGTCGGGCCTATTGAAACTTTGAGAATTGGTTTGGCTGTTGTTTTATCTACTGTCGTATTGTTTGCTTTGGCGATCATATTTGAATTAGATAGAACTTTTCTTAGTGTTATAGTTACTGGGGGACTCTTAACAGCTTTGTTGATGTTTAATGTACGAGTTTGTTATAGATTGTATAGAAGAATGACATATAAGGTTACGAATAAAACTGAAAAAGCTATCATTATTGGAGCTGGTGATGCCGGTTATGTCCTAGTAAAGGAATTGGCGCAAAATGATAATTTCAATGTCAGTGTCATAGGCTTTGTGGATGATAAGAAAATCAATAATGAAATATCAGGATATAGAGTTTTGGGAGATACATACGATATTCCAGAGATTGTGCAGAAGTATGATGTGAAAATTGCATTTATTGCTATGCCGAGTGCTGATAAGGATACAGTGAGAAGAATTTATGACCTGTGTCAGTCTGCAAAGCTGGAAACCAAAATTATGAAAGAAGGAGACAATTTACTTGTCAATGAGTTGAATTCACCTAAAAAGTATCCGGTTCAGGATATAAGCATCGAGGATTTACTTGGTCGGGGTGAAATAAAGCTAGAACAAAACGAAATCAAAAGTTACTTAACAGATAAGGTTGTTGTAGTAACGGGAGCCGGTGGATCCATAGGATCTGAGTTATGCCGACAAATTGTGAAATTTAAACCGAAGCAGCTGATGATGATTGATATTAATGAGAATTCTTTATATATGCTTGAACAGGAATTTAATAGAAATCGCACACATGGAATATTGAATAAAACAATTGAAATTATTTCATTAATTGCATCAATAAGAGAGTTTAAAGCAATCAATGGTATATTTAAGGAATATAATCCGGATGTTGTCTTTCATGCAGCTGCACACAAACATGTTCCGTTAATGGAAACGCGTCCTATGGAAGCTATCAAGAACAATGTATTCGGAACAAATAATGTGATTAATGCATGTATTAAGAATAACGTATCTAGATTCATTATGATTAGTACGGATAAGGCAGTTAATCCAACCAATGTCATGGGGGCAACAAAACGAATGACAGAAATGATTTTGCAAGCAGATGGTGATAATGGCGTGACTAAGATGGCTGCCGTTCGGTTCGGAAATGTTTTGGGATCGAATGGTTCCGTAATCCCAATTTTTAAGCAGCAGATTGCGGAAGGCGGTCCTGTCACGATAACAGATAAAAATATCATACGTTACTTTATGACGATTCCTGAAGCAGCGCAGCTTGTATTGCAGGCTGGTTTCTATGCAGATAAAGGCGAAATCTTTGTTCTTGATATGGGAGAACCAGTGAAAATTTTGGATTTAGCTGAAAAAATGATTCGATTGTCAGGATTCAAACCTTATAAGGATATTGATATTGTTGAAATTGGGTTACGTCCTGGAGAGAAGATGTTTGAGGAATTAAAGCTTGATGGAGAAACAACAACAAGAACAAAAAATAATTTGATATTTAAAAACAATGTCATGGCAATAACCAAAGAAGATATTACAGACAGGTTGGTCAAACTTGAAGAAATATTAAATGATGTCGAGCATCGTAATGATATTAAAAACAGGTTGCTGAGCTTAATCATAACAGATCAGGATCAAAGCGTTTTTATGAAATAATAGTAAAGGTATATCACGTTTTGTTGATATATCTTTTTTTTCAAAATCTGCCAATCATCATCAGATTATCATGTGAATTCATAAAATAAGTTTGTCATTCAGAGCTGAAATGAATTAAGAATGGTTGCAATATAGTTACTTTTGTAGTATTATGTTTCTAGTTAAAATGCAAAGTGCTAAATTCATTTTAACAAAGGATAATAGACAGTTATTCAAAGTTGAAAATAATGCTTAGGGATGGATCGTTGCTATGTCACGTTCATCACGAATGTATGGTCATAGATGTTATAAAGTCAAACCTGAAAAGAAGTTTGATGGGTGAAGCCTACCCTATTGGAGGTAACAGCATGAAATGGTATGTTGGACAGGTCAGAAGCGGTCACGAAAGAAAGATCGTAGAGAAATGCCGGACTATGATTTCAAAGGATGTTTTACAGGATTGCTTTATACCAGAGTATATCCGAAAAAAGAAATATATGGGGAACTGGCATGATGTAAAGGATATCCTGTTCAAAGGTTATATCTTCATGATAACGGATCAGATTGATCAATTAAATATAGAGCTTAAAAAAATACCTGATTTCGTGAAGGTCATCGGTAAGAAAAAAGCAGATATATTTCCTTTAAATGAAGAGGAAGTTGCTTTCATGAAATCATTTGGAAAAGAAAATCATGTTGTAGAGATGTCTACAGGCTTCATACAGGGAGAGCAAATATTTATAACAGAAGGACCATTGCAGGGGAAAGAAGGACAAATCATAAGAATAGATCGGCATAAGCGGGTCGCCTATCTTCAACTCAGCATGTTCAACAAAGAAACCACAACAAAAGTCGGATTAGAGATCATAAGCAAGTGCTGAAAAGGGACTTGCTTTTATTTTGGAGGGATAGATTTGGAGAAATTCAAGGATAAAATATGGCTGTCAAGCCCCACTATGCATGGAGAAGAATTAAAATATATTACAGAAGCCTATAAAACAAATTGGATGTCTACAGTGGGTAAAAACATTAATGAAATAGAAAGAATGATTTGCGAAAAAGTAGGATGCAAATATGCTGTTGCTTTAGCATCCGGGACATCCTCTTTACATATGGCAGTTAAACTAGCTGGAGTAAAACCTGGAGATAAAGTGTTTTGTACAGATATGACATTTGGTGCTACTGTCAATCCAGTAGTCTATGAAGGTGGGATACCAGTATTTATAGATACGGAATATGATACATGGAATATGGATCCGATTGCTTTAGAGAAAGCGTTTGAATTATATCCGGAGGTAAAAATTGTTGTCTTGGTCCACCTATATGGAACCCCAGGTAAAATCGATGAAATCAAAGCAGTTTGTAAAAAGCATAATGTCATTATCATAGAAGATGCAGCCGAGTCTTTAGGAGCAAGATATAAAGGTGTACAGACAGGAACATTTGGGAATTACAATGCAATATCATTTAATGGCAATAAGATCATAACTGGATCCTCAGGTGGGATGTTTCTGACTGACGATAAAGAAGCGACTGAGAAAGTTAGAAAATGGTCTACACAATCAAGAGAAAATGCACCTTGGTATCAGCATGAAGAATTGGGATACAATTACCGGATGTCAAACGTCATTGCAGGTGTGGTAAGAGGACAAATTCCACACTTAGAGGAGCATATCGCACAGAAAAAGGCTATTTATGAAAGATATAGAAAAGGGTTAAAAGGCCTGCCAGTAAAAATGAATCCTTATGATGAAGAGAATAGTGAGCCAAACTTCTGGTTATCTTGTTTAATTATCGATAAGGAAGCAATGTGTAAACAGGTAAGAAGTGAACAAGAGGCACTATTTATTAGTGAAGCAGGCAAAACTTGTCCAACAGAGATATTAGAAGAATTGACAAAATACAATGCAGAAGGCAGACCAATTTGGAAACCGATGCACATGCAGCCAGTGTTTAGAATGAATCCTTTCATTACAAGAGAAGGAATCGGAAGAGCAAGTACGAATGCGTATCTCGAAGGCAGTACATTAGATGCAGGTATGGATATTTTTGATAGAGGATTATGTCTACCTTCTGATAATAAGATGACAATAGAAGAGCAAGGCCAAATCATAGAAATCATTAAGGGGTGCTTTAAATAATGTACAGATTATTTTTTAAGAGATTTCTTGATTTCACATTGTCCTTAATAGCAATAATCTTGTTGAGTCCAATTTACTTGATTGTAGCCATACTTGTAAGAGTGAAATTGGGAAGTCCTGTTATATTCAAACAGAAAAGACCAGGCAAGGATGAAAAGATATTCAAGATGTACAAGTTTCGAAGCATGACGAGTGAAACTGATGGGGAGGGAAATCTTCTGCCAGATGAAGTTAGGTTAACTTCATTTGGAAAGAAACTTCGTTCAACGTCACTTGATGAACTTCCAGAGCTCTTTAATATTTTAAAAGGAGATATGAGTATTATCGGTCCTAGACCTCTATTGGTCCATTACTTACCACTTTATAATGGATTTCAAAAACAAAGACATGATGTAAGACCAGGTTTAACTGGACTTGCGCAAGTGAGTGGACGCAATGCAATTTCTTGGGAAGAGAAATTTGAAAAAGATGTAGAATACACGAAAGAGTATTCTTTTTTATTGGATATGAAGATATTATTTATGACTGTGAAAACGGTTTTTAAGAAAGAAGGAATTAGTAGCGATACCTCTTCGACAATGGAGGAGTTTAAAGGATGATTAATAGGTGATGATATGAACAATATTGTAATTGTAGGTGCATCTGGATTTGGCAGAGAAGTAGCATGGCTAATTGAAAATTCAGATAAATGGAATGTTAAAGGTTTTGTAGATGATAATGAAGATTTAGAACATAAAAGTGTGAATGATTATCCTGTTTTAGGCACAATAGATTTTTTGCTTAATGTAAATGAGAAAACCAATGTAGTAGTAGCCATTGGAAATCCTCGAATCAGAAAAAAAATAGTTGAAAGACTTCAAATTAATAAGAATATTTCATTTCCTAATATATTTGATAAAGATGTCATTATAGATAAAACTGTCACGATAGGTTTTGGAAATATCATTTGTAAAGGTAGTATTCTAACTACAAATCTAGAAATAGGAAATTTTAATCATATCAATTTGAATTGTACGGTAGGGCACGATGTGCAGTTTCATGACTATATAACAGTCTATCCGGGAGTGAATATTTCAGGTAATGTAAGAATAAATGATTGTGTCGAAATTGGAACGGGAACTAAAATCATACAAGGAAAAGAAATAGTTAAAGAGACGGTGATAGGTGCTGGTTCTGTTGTTGTAAAAGACATAGTTGAAAATGGCACTTATATAGGAGTACCAGCAAAACAAATGAAATAAGATTGGAGAAAGTATGAAAAGAGTATTAATGACTGCAACTGTTCCATCAATGATTGGACAGTTTAACATGAATAATATCAAATTACTACAAGAACTGGGATATACGATAGATGTTGCCTGCAATTTTGATGATTATTCAGTTTGGAATGAAGAAAGAATAAAAAAATTCGAAAGTGAATTAAAGGAATTAAAGATTAAAAAAATTAATATTAGTTTTTCGAGAAGTCCTAAAAATATAAAAAACATAATAAATTCTTATAAACAAATAAAGCAGTTATTAAATGATAAGAATTATTCTCTAGTTCATACACATACACCTATCTCAAGCTTTATAACACGTTTAGCTTATAAAAAAAGTAATATATACGGAACTTGCAAAATGATTTACACAGCGCATGGTTTTCACTTTTTTAAAGGAAACAATCCATTTAAAAATTTTGTTTTTAGAAATATTGAAAAAATTGCTGCAAAATATACGAATGTACTGATTACAATTAACAATGAAGACTATATTGCAGCAAAGAAATTTAAATTAAAGAAAAGCGGTACTGTTGAATATGTACCAGGTGTTGGAATTGATATAGATAAAATTAATATAATTAAAGAAAATAAGATACAATTATGTGAAGAGTTGAATATTCCAAAGGATGCAATCTTAATACTTTCAGTTGGAGAGCTTAATGCTAATAAAAATCACAAGATTGTAATAGAAATATTACCAGAGTTACCCAATAATGTGCATTATCTAATGTGCGGTGATGGTCAGTTGAAAGAGCAACATGAGCGATTAGCCAAGAAATTACATGTATCAGACAGATTACATTTTCTTGGATATAGAAAAGATGTAATTAAGATAATGAAGTCATGCGATATTTTTGTATTTCCTTCAAAAAGGGAAGGACTGTCAGTAGCTTTAATGGAGGCAATGGCATGTGGATTACCTTGTGTCGTTTCCAAAATTAGAGGAAATGAAGATTTAATTGAAAATGAGAAAGGTGGATACTGTGTGGATTTAGAAAACGAAAGCTTTAATATTTATATAAATAAAATATTAGAGTTAGACCTTTCTAGATCAATGGCTGCTTTTAATTATAATAAAGTTTCAAATTATTCTATAAAGAAAGTGAATTTGAAAATGAGGGAAATTTATGAGAGAAATGAATAAAGAACCTTTGATTTCTGTAATTATGGGTGTGTATAATGATCAGAGATTTTTAAAAGAAGCAATAGAATCTATTCTTTGTCAAACCTATAAGAATTTTGAATTTATTATATGTAATGATTGTTCTGCGGATCAAAGCACTAAGATATTAGAGAAATATAAAAAAATTGATAATAGAATAACAATTATAAATAATAAAAAAAACATGGGGCTAGCAGCCTCACTTAATAGGTGCATAGATATATCTAAAGGTGATTATATTGCAAGAATGGATAGTGATGATAGGGCTTTATCAGATAGATTTTCTATTCAAGTAGAGTATTTAAATGAGCATCCAGAAACTAGTGTGATCGGTACTAATGTATACTATATAGATAACTCATCAAATAGGTATTCAAAGACTGAATTTCCTCATATGAAAAGTATTTCATTAAAAGAAGCGGTTAAGCAAACTTCCCTTATTCATCCTTCTGTGATGATGAGAAAAGAAGCGATACTTAATGTGAATAAATATACAGTAACTGAATTAACATGTCGTGCTGAAGATTATGATTTATGGTGTAAAATGAAAGAAGAAAGAATGGTATTGGAGATTATTGGTGATTATCTTTTAGAATATAGAGAAGATGAAAGTGGAATAAAAAAAAGAAAATATGTATATAGAATTCAAGAGGCGAAACTAAAATTTTATTGGATGAAGCGTACAGGAATGACAAAGTACTTATTTATTTATGCACTGAAACCATTAATTATTGGAATGATTCCAAAAAAGGTTTATAAAAAATTACATAAAAGGAGAGTTATAGATGTCTAATATTCTTTTTGGAGTTTGCATTATATTACCGGTTTTATGTATAGGTAGTGGATGCTATTTTATTAGGCAAGAACAAAAAAAATGTGATATTTTATCCATTGTATTGATTTCAGTTGGCTTAGCTTTAATTGCTTTCTATACATTGCCTAATACATCGGATGACTTACAGAGACATTTTGATGTCATGGGAAGTTATCAAAATCATTCTATTATGGTAATATTTCATTCAGGATATTCATTGGTATATTTGAATAACTTAATAATGTATATAATTGCACAAACTAATATATTAGGCTTATACCAAGCGATTTTTACATTTGTCGGATATTTCTATTTATTTAAGCTAATACTAATGATTTATGATGATTTAGAAATACGAAACAAAAATATATTGATAGGTATGTTGTTATTTATATTTTGCATGTCTTTTTATAAAACTTATATCTTAGCAATAAGAAATTATTTTTGTTTTATCACCGGTGCATATTATTGTTATGCATTAAGAACAGAGAGAATACGAGTTCATCACTTCTTGATTGTAGTTTTATTATTATCGCTTATTCATCCGGTATCATTGGTTCTTGTAATTCCTTTATTAGTAGATTGGATAAAAAATAGAAAAATTCAGTTCGCTTTATTAGTAGGTATTTTTTTTCATTATCCTATTTTAAAGTTTTTTTTAAGTTTATGTCCGAAAGACTCATTTGTGTATCTTAAGATACTACCATATTTAAATGGAACTATACAGCCATATAATGCGAATTATATGATTTTATTTATGCTTCTTGCTCTCTTTGCTTCTTTTATAATTATACTAATGTATAAACAGAAGTCTAATACAATTAAGTATTTAATTCTATATACAATATTAGCGTTATCAACGTTCTATCAATTTGATCTGATTAGAAGATTTATGTACTTGGTGCCTTTGTTTATGATAGAACCTTTATTTATTTTATTATCAGAAAAAAAGATTAATAATTATTTTGAATTTAAGAAATTTAAAATTAAACTAACACATATTTTATCTATAATTATGTTATTTTTGTCAATTGCTTCTATATTAGCGACATATGCAAATATCATAGCATATGGCTGGTATTGGATATTTTAGGGGAGGCTTTTAATGAAAAAGAAAATATTATTTAGCATAACTAATTTAATTGGTGGTGGTGCAGAGAAAATACTTCTTGATACAGTGAAAGCAATGGATAAAACAAAATATGATGTGTATGTTTTTTCTTTGTTAAATGAGGGAATATATATAGAAGAAATAAAAAAATATGCAACATATTTTTTTGCTTTTGATTTAGAAGCGTATCCAGAGCGATTGAGAAATTATATTCGCTTTCTTTTTTTAAGATATATTAAATTTTCAAAAAAAGAAAAATTATACAAGAAATATGTTCAGGGAGAATATGATTATGAAATAGCATTTTTAGAAGGACCAGTAACTAAGATAATTGCCGGTTCTAAGTCAAGGACTCCCAAATATGCATGGGTTCATGTTGATTTAATAAATCTGCCTGATAGCAATAAATACTATAGAAGTAAAGAAGAAGCGAAAGAATGTTATAATTTTTACAATAAGATATTATGCGTTTCATCTGATGTGAAAACTTCTTTTTTAAAAATATACGATGTGGATGAAGAAAAAGTGCAAGTTCAACTAAATGTGCTAGATACTAATAAGATACTAAATTCTATAAAAAATGTTACAGAATATAAGAGGCAGAATCCATTAAATCTTATTACTGTGGGAAGACTTAGTCCACAAAAAGGATATGATCGACTTTTAAAGTGTTGTGTTAGATTAAAAGAAGATAAATTGACATTTAAATTAAAAATTGTAGGAACCGGACTCTTGAAGGATACTTATCAAAAATTTATTGATGATAATGAACTAAATGATTGTGTTGAATTAACTGGATTTATTGATAATCCATATCCATTATTAAAAAAAGCAGATTTATTTGTATGTTCTTCATTAACTGAAGGATTTAGCACAGTGGTTTCTGAAGCTATTTTTTTAGGTACACCTGTACTTACGACAGATTGTGCAGGAATGAAAGATATTTTAGGAGACAGTGAATTCGGTCTAATTGTAGAGAATAATGAGAATGGACTATATGAAGGTTTAAAGCAATTACTTAAGGATAAGGATAAATTAAATGAATTGAGAGAAAAAGCAGTAGAAAGAAGTCCTTTTTTTGATTTACAAGCACGTTTATATGAGTTTGACTGTTTATTTGAAAAAGGTAATGAATATGAGTGATATTAAAATAACAATTATGACACCTACGTATAATCGTTCTAGTTTCTTGCCTAAATTATATGAGACTTTAACAAAGCAAACAGTTGATTTAACGATGATGGAATGGATTATAGTAGATGACGGATCAACAGATGATACAGAAGATATAGTTCATAAGCTGAAAGAAAAGAGTCCATTTGGGGTTAATTATATAAAATCAACAAATAGAGGAAAACATCATGCAGTTAATATGGGAATAGAAAATGCGACAGGAGAATTTTTCTTTATAGTTGATTCAGATGATACTTTACCAGAAAATTCAATAGAAAGAATTATCTTTTGGTTTACTACTCTAAAAAGTGAACAAGAAAAGTTTGCAGGTATTGGAGGCTTGAAATCTTATGAATTTAGTGGAGATGTAGGAGAATCGTTTGAAGGAGAATATTTGGACTGTTCTTCAATAGAAAGAAGAGAAAAGAATATAAAAGGAGATAAAGCTGAGGTTTTTTATACAGATGTAATAAAGAAGTATAGATTTCCGGAATTTAGTGGTGAAAAATTTCTAAGTGAATGTGTCTTATGGAATGAAATAGCAAGAGACGGATATAAAATAAGATGGTTTAATGAACCCATTTATCGATGTGAGTATTTGGATTCAGGCTTAACTAGAAATATCTATAATCATTTGGCTAAATCGCCGAAAGGTTTTTTACTATATACAATAGAACTTATGCAGTATGAAGCTAGATCAGAACTTAAAAGGATGTATTATGCAGGAGCATATCATGTTTTAGTAGAAAATATAAAGCTAAGTGTATTATCTAAAAAACTAAAAATTTCTGTCTTAAAAATTGTAGTAGGCTCCTACATATTTAGGATAGTTCAAAAAAGAAAGGGAAGGCGAATAAATGAATAAAAAAGTCTGTGTATTATTATGTACATATAATCGTAAAAAATGTTTAGAAAAAGTTTTAAATGCATTAAGTAATCAAACCCATCAAATATCAGGAATTGTAGTCGTTGATAATCATTCAACTGATGGGACTTTATGTCATTTAAATGCTTTAGGCTTAAACTTACATGAAAAGATTAATGAGGTACAAATCACTAATTTAAATAATATCAAATTTTATTATTATTTAAATGAAAAAAATGAAGGAGGGGCAGGCGGATTTAAAAAAGCCTTTGAAATAGGATTAAAGTATGACTATGACTATTATTGGGTAATGGATGATGATGTATTACCAGAAGTAAATTGCTTAGAAATTTTGCTTGAGGGTATGGATGAAAATCATAAAGTGTGCATCCCAAACAGAACTTGTGAAAATTTTAAAGATAATGCTGTTATAAAAATGAATTTTGACAATTTCTTTAAACGTGTAGAAGATAAACAAGTTATTTCAGATTTTACCGGAAAAGAAAAAATAGAAGTTGTGGATTTTGCGTTTGAAGGACCATTGTTTAATTCTGAAATTTTGTCGGAAATTGGTCTACCAGATGATAAATATTTTTTACTCTTTGATGATAGTGACTACGCATATCGCTGTACAAAGATAACAAAGATATATTTTATGGTTAATGCAAAATTAAATAGGCAACTACCATTGCCCAATATAAGTGAACCAATTTATTGGAAACAATACTATATGTTGAGGAATTCATTTGTATTTGATATGAAATATGGGAAGAATTTCATTTTTAAACGATTACGCCCAATGTATTTTTGTTTGTTTTCATATTTAAGAGCAATTTCAAAATGGTCTTTGCCTAGAATTAGATATACCAAAAAAGCATATCATGATGCTAGGCATAATTTATTAGGAAAACAGGTTAAACCTGGAGAAAAGTTCGATGGAAAGTGAGTGAATTGAATGTATGATTATTTGATAGTAGGTGCAGGTCTATTTGGTTCTATTTTTGCATATGAAGCAAAAAAAAGGGGAAAAAATTGTCTTGTAATTGACAAAAGACCTCATATCGGCGGAAATATTTACACTAAAGAAGTGGAAGGTATTAATGTTCATGAATATGGGGCGCATATATTCCATACATCTAATCACGAGGTCTGGAAATATATTCAGCAATTTGCTACTTTTAATAGATATACCAACTCTCCTATTGCAAGGTATAGAGATGAAATTTACAATATGCCTTTTAATATGAATACGTTTAATAAGCTTTGGGGAGTAATTACCCCAGAGCAAGCGAAGAAAAAAATCGAACAGCAAATCAAAGAATCAGGTATTATAGAGCCTAAAAATCTAGAGGAGCAGGCTATATCATTAGTAGGAAGAGACATATACGAAAAATTAGTAAAAGGATATACACAAAAACAATGGGGAAGAAGATGTGATGAGCTTCCTTCTTTCATTATTAAAAGATTACCCGTGAGATTTACATACGATAATAATTATTTTAATGATTTGTATCAGGGCATACCGATTGGTGGATATACACCGATTATTGAAAAAATGCTTGAAGGAATTGATATACGATTGAATTGTGATTATTTTTCTAAAAGAAAAGAACTAGAAACGATTGCTAATAAAATCGTTTTCACTGGCATGATTGATCAATACTATGATTATTGCTTTGGCGAATTAGAATATCGTAGTCTTAGATTTGAAACAGAAATATTAGAAAGCGAGAATTATCAAGGTAATGCTGTGGTAAATTATAATGAATATGAAATACCATATACTAGAATTATAGAACACAAGCATTTTGAATATGGGAAGCAAGAAAAAACAGTAATAACAAGAGAGTATCCAGCAACTTGGAAAAAAGGTGATGAACCATATTACCCGATGAATGATGAAAAAAATAATTGTCTGTATGAAAAATATAAAGCACTTGCAGATAAAGAAAATAAAGTTATTTTTGGCGGAAGATTGGGAATGTACAAGTATTATGATATGCATCATATCATAAGTGAAGCCTTAGAGATGGTAGGAAAAGAGTTTAATGAATAAAATACAAACTGTCAAAAAGAATTTTATAATGAATTTCATTTTGACTGCGGCAAATTTTATATTTCCTATTGTAACATTTCCCTATGTTTCTAGAATTCTATTAGCTGAGGGAACTGGAAAAGTAGCATTTGCAGCATCTATTGCGAGTTACTTTTCTACGATTGCTGCCTTAGGGATTCCAACTTATGGCATACGTGCATGCGCAAGAATACGCGATGATAAAGATAAACTAAATAAAACAGTACAAGAGCTTCTTATAATTCATATGAGTGCGACTAGTTTAGCATTAATGTTTTATTTTATTAGTGTCTTTATAGTGCCAGAATTATATAAAGAGAAGACCTTAATGCTAATAAATTCTTTATCTATTATTTTAAATGTTTTTGGAGTTAATTGGTTATATCAAGCACTAGAGCAATATAGCTATATAACTTACCGCTCTATATTTTTTAAAATTATATCCATAATACTAATGTTTTTCTTTATCCATCAAAAAAGTGATTATATTATTTATGGTGGAATTGCGATTTTTGCAAATGCAGGATCTAACATATTAAATTTTATTAGATTACGCAAGTTAATTAATTTTAAAAAAGTCGAAAGTTATAGTTTTCTAGTGCATATAAGACCGATTTTGGTTTTCTTTGCTCAATCTGTTGCAATTACAGTCTATACAAATCTCGATACTGTCATGCTTGGTTTTATGCAATCTGATATAGAGGTCGGGTACTATAATGCTGCAATAAAAATTAAGACAATATTGCTAAGTTTAGTCACATCTTTAGGAACGGTTTTATTACCTAGATTATCTTATTGTATTCAAAAAAATGATAAGATACAGTTTCAAACCTTAATTTCTAAGAGTATTAGATTTGTTTTTATAATAGCATTACCACTAACTATTTTCTTTATTTTATTTGCAAAAGAAACACTGATTGTTTTATCTGGAAGAGATTTTATAGGCGCAACGCTGGCAATGCAAATAATTACTCCTACTATTCTTTTAATAGGATTATCTAACATCACAGGTATCCAAATATTAACACCTTTAGGGAAAGAAAAAATTGTTGTATACTCCGTTACATTTGGTGCAATCCTTGACTTAATTGTCAATTATATATGTATTCCTAGATTAGGAGCCGCTGGTGCATCTTTAGGCACACTGATTGCTGAATTTTCTGTTTTGGCTGTACAAATTATGTATACTTCAAAACAATTACATGAAGTTAAGTGTGGATTCAAAATTTTTAAAATAATTATTTCATGTTTATTTGCTTCAATACTTGTACTTTTCATCAATCTGTTTACCGATTTTACAGTCTTCTTCAGTTTATTTGTATATGCAATTTTGTTTTTTGGAAGTTATGTTATTTGCTTGATTCTATTGAAAGAAGAGTTTGTGGTTGACTATATATATAAAGGTTATTCAGCTTTAAAAACTAGGAGGTGAACTTTGTGATGAAAGAGTTTTTAATTTCTAAAAAAGGGATTTTTTGTATAAACTTAGTTCTCCTAATATTATTTGCTTTCTCAGGATGTATGAAGTATGAGGTTTCTGATGACTTTATCATGGAAATGGTGGTTTCTGGAGCTTATACAGGCTCACCTTCCTCATTTATTATGTTTATGCATCCTATGATTGGGATTGTTCTCTCTATGTTATATACATTTATCGCAACAATCAACTGGTATTTTATTTTTCAAATTGCGGTAATATTTACTTCATTATGCATTATATCGTATACGTTTTTGAAATATAAAAAAGATAATCTAAGCATATTGCTTTTTATGATATTTCTTTTGTTTTTTTCCAATGATCTATACTTATTGGTGCAATTCACAAAAACTGCGACGATCTCTCTATGTACAGGATGCATTCTTATTTTAAGCAATATTTTAGATAGCAAAACGATAAATAAAAAAGAAGTCGCTTTGGGGGTTTTCCTTTTTTGTGTTGGCTATATGATAAGAAATAAATGCATCTATATTGTTTTATTTTTTTCTGGACTACCAGTCTTATTTTATGGAATAAAGAAGAGGCTCAAATACATAGATTTCGTGAATTTGGTTAAAAAAGCAGGGAAAGTAATATTCCCATGTTTTCTTATTTTGATTGGATTAAGTCTTTTCAGTATAGGATTTGTTCAACGATATCCTGCGTTTAAAGCATATAAAACATATAGTGCATATCGATCTGATATTGTAGATTATTCTTACTACTCATATGAAGATAACCGAATAGAATTTGAAAAAAATGGAATTAGTGAAAATGATTTTTATACATTAGTTCATTGGAATTTCGGAGATATAGAATATTACGATTTAGATAAATTAAAAACGGTTAGCACTATTTTAAATGCCTATCGAGATAGCCAATATACGAGTATAAAAGGAACGATTGTCAATTTAATAAATCGCCAGTATAAATATTACGTAAGTGTTTGGGCACTAATCCTCATTTCATTGATTGGAATTTTTGCAATAAGAAATGGAATCTTTCAAGTCTTGGCTGTGAATTTCTTTGCTTTCTGTTTATTGTTTTTAAACATGTATCTAGGAAGACTAAACTATCGTGTTGAGTATTCTATCTTTTTAGCAGCCACAGCATTTTTGCTCTTTAGCATTCAAATATCTGAAAGTCGAATCGAAAAATTTAGCGATAAATTTCTAATCGCAGTTTTGATCGTTCTATGTGTATGTAGAATACCAGTGTATATACCAAGTTATGGAAAAAGTAGTTATGATGCATTGTTTATTTCATGGAATAATGATTTAGCAAAATATAATGCTTCTTTTGAAAAAGAAAAGGATATGAGTGTTATAAACGAAATTAAGCAGAATCCAAATAATTTTTATTATTTAGGTTTTTATTCCAATATTCAAACGTTATATTTGAATTACAATCCATGGAAAGGGATTCAAAAGTCAGAATTTAAGAATGCTGCTTTTTTTGCGGGAATTGATACATTCCATCCGGATTGGATGAAGCAATTGGAAAAACATAGTATAAATAACCCTATGGAACATTTATTAAAGGAAAATGTTTATTTTATAGAGAACAGACCGATAAATGAAATCTTGACTTTTATACAAGAACATTATAAAGTAAATGTGGAAATGACTTTGTATAAAAAAATAGGGTCATATTATATTTGGAAAATAAGGTAGGAGAATGAAAATGAAAATTTTGGTAACTGGCGGCGCAGGCTTTATTGGCGGGAATTTTATTCACTATATGGTGGATAAATATCCGGACGATGTGATAGTAAATCTTGATTTACTTACATATGCGGGTAATTTAGAAACATGTAAACCTGTTGAGGATAAAACAAATTATAAATTCTATAAGGGTGATATAGCCGATAGAGCTTTTGTTTTTGATTTATTTGAAAAAGAGAAATTTGATGTGGTTGTAAATTTTGCGGCAGAATCGCATGTTGATAGAAGTATAGAGGATCCAGAAAGTTTTGTTAGAACGAATGTAATGGGAACTACGACTTTATTAGACGCTTGTAATAAATATGGGATTCAACGTTATCATCAGGTTTCAACGGATGAAGTATATGGAGATCTGCCATTAGATAAACCAGATTTATTTTTTACGGAGGAAACTCCTTTGCATACATCAAGTCCATATAGTTCATCAAAAGCAGCGGCGGATTTGTTTGTTTTAGCTTACCATAGAACATATGGTTTACCAGTGACCATTAGTAGATGTTCCAATAATTATGGACCATATCATTTTCCAGAAAAATTAATTCCATTAATGATTTCTAGAGCTTTAGCTGAGGAATCGCTTCCTGTATATGGTACTGGAGAAAATGTAAGAGATTGGTTACATGTATATGATCATTGTGTGGCAATTGATTTAATTATAAGAAAAGGAGAAGCAGGTGAAGTTTACAATGTCGGTGGACATAATGAGCGAACAAATCTAGAAGTAGTTAAAACAATTTTGAAAGCATTGAATAAGCCGGAGTCTTTAATAAAGTATGTTGAAGATAGAAAAGGACATGATTTAAGATATGCAATTGATCCATATAAGTTAGAAACAGAACTAGGATGGAAACCAAAATATAATTTTGACACTGGTATACAACAAACAATTCAATGGTATTTGGATTATAAAGAGTGGTGGCAAAATATTCTTTCTGGAGAGTATCAAAATTATTTTAATAAAATGTATAAAGAAAAAGGGAGAGTGTAACATGAAGGGGATTATCTTAGCCGGAGGATCAGGAACTAGACTTTATCCATTGACACAAGTTGTATCGAAACAAATACTGCCTGTATATGATAAACCGATGATTTACTATCCATTATCTACACTCATGCTTGCTGGAATTAAAGAGATTCTAATTATTTCTACACCACGAGATGTAGTAGTATTTGAAGAATTATTAGGGGATGGAAGCCAATTGGGATTACGTATTGAATATGCAATACAAGAACAACCAAGAGGATTAGCAGAGGCATTTATAATTGGTGAAAAATTTATAGGAAACGATCGTGTTGCATTGATTTTAGGAGATAATATTTTTTACGGTCGTCATTTTACGGCAACGTTAAATGAAGCTTTATCAAAAAAAGGTGCAACAATTTTTGGGTACTATGTAGATAATCCTAAAGAATATGGCGTCGTCACGTTTGATAAGGATTATAAAGTACTAACACTAGAAGAAAAACCTGAAATCCCTAAATCTCATTATGCAGTTCCTGGGTTGTATTTCTATGATAATGATGTTGTAGAGATTGCGAAAACTATAAAACCTTCAGCTAGAGGAGAACTGGAAATTACTTCCGTAAATAATGAATATTTACATCGTGGAAAGCTAAATATCAAAGTTCTTGGAAGAGGCTTTGCATGGCTAGATACGGGAAATCCCAACGCCTTACTTGAAGCATCTGAGTATGTTGGAGCAGTTCAGAAAAGAAGTGGTTTATATGTTTCCTGCATAGAAGAAATTGCATACATAAAAGGTTTTATCGATAAAGTTCAATTGTTAAAATTGGCAGAGAAATTTGCGAAAACGGATTATGGAAAATATTTATTGAGACTTGCAGAAGAAGATGTCAATGAAGTAAGCGTAGTAAGGGGGTAATCGTGTGAAAAATACAATTATCCTTCTCTACGAATCTTGGCTAAATAAAACAGGAAATATTACTGGAAATGATGAAATAGATGAGTGGATTGAGCAACGAAATAACGATCTTGAGGTTCAGATAGAAAAAATATCTTTGAACGAGTGTAGTCCATGGTACTATGACGAAAAAGAAGGACAAATTAGAAATCAGAATTTATCATTTTTCACGGTAAAAGGATTCCAAAGAAAAAGAGAAAATGATGTCATATTAGAACAACCCGTTATTTTACAAAACGAAATAGGTTACTTAGGAATTATTTGTAAGGAAATCGATGGTGTATTGAATTTTTTGATGCAGGCAAAAATTGAACCTGGGAATATTAATAAAATACAATTGTCGCCTACAATTCAAGCAACAAAAAGTAATTTTACTCAAAAACATGGTGGTAGAAAACCGAATTATTTGGAATATTTCCTAAATGCGGTTGATCACGAAATCATCGTAGATCAAATTCAATCAGAGCAATCTTCACGTTTTTATAAGAAACGAAATCGAAATATTATCATAAAAGTACAGGATGAGGTTTTGTTAAAACCAAATTTTAAATGGATGACATTAGGACAAATAAAGCGTTTAATGAAAAAAGACAATATTGTGAATATGGATACACGAACCGTATTGTCTTGTATTCCATATTATAATCACAGTTTTTCAACTAATGAATTAAAGGCAATGGAAGCAAAAGCAAATGATAAAAGTTTATTTAAATCGATTTTTACAATGCATGATGAGTATATGATTCCTAGAATATATCAACAAATAAACAATTCAAAAATGTTTGATGATGAAGAAGATGCATTGGTTTCTCTAGATCAACTTTCTACGTGGAAACATATAGAGAAGGAAATTAAATGTGTTCATGAATATGATTTTAAAGTCATATTTTGTGACATTATGATTGAGGGAAGAGAAGTAACGAGATGGAGCCAGCCGTTATTTGAGGCGACAGGGATTGCTTTATTTGGACTATTTGTTTGTAATGATAATGGTGTAAAGAAATTTTTAGTAAGGATAAAGAAGGAAATCGGCTGCTTTGATTCTTTGGAATTAGGACCAACTGTGCAATTAGAGCCATCAAAAACACAGGATAAACAGGATCAGATAGTAGATTTGTTTATGAATAAAATGAATCATAATGTAAATATTATACATGATGTACTACTTTCAGAAGAAGGAGGTAGATTTTATCATGAGCAAAACCGAAATGTTATTATAGAAATAAATAAAAATGAGATCCATGCTGTGGAAGAGGAAGGATATTTCTGGGTAAGCTATAGAACTTTAAATCAATTAGTTCAAGTTAATAATTGTTTAAATATACAACTTAGAAATTTAATATCATTATTAGAGGTGTAAAAATGAAAAAAATTAGAATTGGAATTATATGTCCATCAGAAATCGCATTTCGTAGATTTTTACCTTCATTAGAAAAAGAAGAGAATTTTACATATGTAGGTGTTGCAATTGCATCAAAAGAAGAGTGGGATGGAGATGTTGCAGACACTGTAATTGAAAATGAATGGAAAAAAGGAAAGACTTTTGTAGATACCTATGGCGGGAAGATCTTCGAGAGTTATTCTTCCTTAATTATGTCAAATGAAGTTGATGCAGTCTATCTACCATTGCCTCCTGCCTTACACTATAAATGGGCAAAGAAAGCATTAGAAAATGATAAACATGTATTTGTTGAAAAACCTTCAACTACAAATTATCAAGATAGTTTAAACTTGGTCAAATTAGCTGAAGAAAGAAAACTTGTATTGCATGAAAATTATATGTTCCAATATCATTCACAAATTTCAGAAATAAAGAAAGAAGTTGAAAATGGAAAAATTGGAAAAGTGCATTCATATCATGCTAGATTTGGTTTTCCTAGAAGAGATAAAAATGATTTCAGATACAATAAAGAATTAGGGGGAGGCGCTTTATTGGATGCTGGAGGATATGTAATAAAACTTGCAACAAAGTTACTCGGAGAAGATATTACATTGGAGTCATGTGTCATGAATTCTTATGAGGATTTTGATATAGATCTATATGGAAGTTATATGTTTAGAAATAGTAAAAATGAGGTATTTATTGGAGAATATGGAATGGACTGTGAATACCAATGTATGCTATCCATATGGGGAAGTAGAGGAATTATGCAAACGGATCGTATTTTTACAGCCCCCGACAATTTGAAACCAAGTTTGAAAATTATTCAAAACGGAGAAGTTGAAACTCTTGAATTAAACTGTGATTCTCATTTTAGAAAATCCATATGTCAATTTTATAATGCTATCAATGACACCGCTGTAAGAGATAAAATCTATCATGAAATACTTTTACAAGCTCAATTAGTTCAAAAGGTTAGAGATATTTCAGGAGGGTTAGGGAATGATAAAATTTAATAAACCATCGATTACGGAACTAGAAATCAACAAAGTAGTTGATTGCTTGAACGGGAATAGTATATTATCAGGAGATGGAAAGTATACAACAGAAGTATATGAACATTTTAAAAAGAGATTTCATATTGATAATATGTTGTTGACAACTTCAGGGACTACTGCATTAGAGATGGCTTCTATTTTAATTGATTTAGAACCAGGGGATGAAGTAATTACGCCTTCTTTTACTTTTTCTTCTACGGTAAATGCATTTCTATTAAGAGGGGCAAAACCTGTATTTTGTGATATTCGAGAAGATACATTTAATATCGATGAAAATTTAATTGAGGATCTAATAACACCAAAAACAAAAGCAATCTATGCTGTTGACTATGCAGGTTTTCCATGTGAGATGGATAAGATCAATGAAATTGCAAATCGCCATGGTCTTTTCGTGATTGAAGATGCTGCTCAGGCGGTAGGATCTACATACAAAGGTAGATATGCAGGAACATTAACTGAATTTGGATGTTTTAGTTTTCACGAAACCAAAAATTATGTTATGGGTGAAGGTGGCGCAATTGTTGTTAATGAAGATAAATATATGGAGCGTGCTGAAATCATCCGTGAAAAAGGTACAAATCGAAGAAATGTATTACGCGGATTAGTAGATAAATATACATGGCATGATATCGGTTCTTCTTTTTTACCTAGTGATTTGCTAGCAGCAATTTTGTCAGCACAAATGGAACGTTATGATGAAATTCTAGAAAAAAGAATGAATGTATGGAATACATATTATAATGGACTAGAATGCTTAGAGAAGGAAGGCTTATTGAGAAGACCGGTATTGCCAGAAGATATCGAGCATAATGCGCATATGTTCTGCATCGTATTGCCTGATGAAGATACAAGAACAAATTTAATCAATTCTTTAAAAGAAAAGGGTATTTCAAGTTATATTTGTTATGTACCTTTGCATTCTTCACCATATGGACAAAAATTAGGATATACACCAGAAATGTTGCCAGTTACTGAAGATTTAGGAAAGAGAATATTAAGATTACCTCTGTATGTAGACATGACGACTGAAGATACTTTGTATGTAGTAGATGAAATTTCAAAATCTTTGAAAAGAGGATAAAAATGATAGTCTACAAGAAAAAACTAAAAGTCAATCTGAATTTAATATTTCTCCTAATAATTATAGGGTGGCCATTAATTCATTCTTTTTTCGGAATAGATATGGCGGATACAGGTTTATATTTATATAATTACCAGCATCCGTTTTCCGAAACAGTCTCATTAATGACTTTCTTGGCGACGATTATTGGATATTTATGGTACAGCATTACATCTTTTTTAGGATTATGGGGATTGAACCTTCTTGAGGTTCTTATTGAATGGGCTAGTTGTTACTTTGTATATAAATTGTTGAAAGAAGAGATAAGAAAAGAAATTCTTTTATTTGGAATAACATTGAGTCTCTTAATTTGTGATACATATATTAATGTTTATAATTTTCATCAATTAAATATGCTTTTAATGATTATGGCAATTTATTTTTTGTATAAAGGGTTAATAAATAATAAATTATTTTATTGCTGTATTTCTGGAATATTAGTTGGTATATCTGTATTTGTAAGATTACCAAGTATTACTAGTATTATTTTAATATTTCCGATAATAATTTGGAAATATTATAATTCCAATGTAACTAGAAAAGATACGATTAGTCAAATTGTCTCTTTTTTATCTGGTTTCATTTTATCAATAATAGTTATTTTGCTAATTTATATGCTAATTTTTGGATTTGACTATTTGTTAGAAGAATTCAATCGTGCTCTGTTTTTATCAAAAGGAGAAAGTGGAACTTCTCAATATGGTTTTTTAAATGTATTTATATTTTTGATAAAAGATAGTATGGCATCAATAGAAATAGGATTATTACTTTTAGTATATTCTATGTTGATTGGATTTTTTATTACTAGAATTAAATATTATTTAAAGGATAAAAAGTTATATTCTTTTCTCTTTTTTTGTTTAGCTTGTGTGGTACTTTTGTTGATTTTTTATTCGATTAATAGTTTTTCTGCAATGCCACAAGGATGGGCAAAACTTAGCTCTTTTGGATGGATATATTTTGGAATATTGTTGATATGCGGAATATATTATTCAATTCTAGGAACATATTCAGATAAATATAAAAAAATTGGATTATTAGGTGTTTTAGGAATTTTACTGAATTATTTAGTGTTTATGGGATCTGGAGTTAGGTTTCGACATACAATTTTAGGTATGTGGATACTAATGCCATTAGTATTTCATTTTCTCTATAAGTTATTTATTGAATTTAAAAATAAATGGTTAGGAGTAAGTTCGAAAATTATTTTTTTAATTTGTATTGTATTAATTTCAAATTATTTAATAACTACTAATATGTATGATGATTCTAACATCTTTAATTTAAATTCTAAAATTAATTCGAAAGAAACAAAATTACTGTTTACTACACAAAGACAGGCAGAGACAGTAAATGATGTCTTGAATATACTTAATAATTCTATTTATGATAATAAAGAATTATTAGTATATGGTGATAGTGTTCTATTATATGAATTAAGTAATAAAGAGGCATATGTGCGTCCATGGATAAATGTTTCATCATATTCTATAAAAGAATTTTCTCAAGATTTGGAGGAAAAGTTGAAAGAAAATTCATCTCTGCCATTGATTGTTATTTGTCGTACATCATCTTATTTTGGATTTGATGAAGTTGGTTATTTAAGTAATTTAGAAAGAACATCACAAATAAATGAGAAGAAGATGATTCTAAACAATTTTATAACTAATAATGAGTATAAGTTAGTTTATGAAAATGAATATTACAGTGTTTATGAATGAAAGGGGTAAAAAATATGACACGTAAAGTCTTAATTTTAGGTGCAGGGAATGCACAATATGACGCTATAAAATATTGTAAAGAAAAGGGATTTGAAGTGTATGGATGTAGCTACACAGATACAGATAAATCAATTCCGCTTTTAGATCACTTTGAGAAAATTAACATTATTGATGTTGATGAAGTAAAAGAATATGCAATAAAGATTAACGCAGATATCGTTTATTCAGTTGGTTCAGATGTTGCAATGCCAACAGCGTGCAAAGTAAGTGAACAATTAAATTTACCGTATTTTGTTTCGTCAGAAACAGCAATTATATGTAATAATAAACAGCAGATGAGAGATTATCTAGGTTCTGATTTTGAAGGGAATGTACATTATTTTGTTTCATCAAATAAAGATGATTTAAGTGAAGAAACACTAAATTTTTTCCCAATGATGATGAAACCAGTAGATTCTCAAGGACAACGTGGAGTTCGTTTAGTATCTAATATGGATGAAGTTCTTGAAGAATATGATGAATCAATGTCACATTCAAAAAGTAAAAAAATAATTTTTGAAGAGTATCTAAATGGTCCTGAAATAAGTGTAAATGCTTATGTTTATGAAAAAGAATTAAAATTCTTTCTTGTATCGGATCGTGTATCTTTTGAAGAATATCCAGGAGGTATTATAAAAGAACATCATTTACCAACGAAAGAAAGTCCTGTTGTTGTAGAAAGAATTAGGGCTTTGGTAGAGAGAGTTGTTAATAAATTAAATATAGAGAATGGCCCAGTATATTTCCAAATAAAAATTGTTAACGATGTTCCTTATGTAATTGAAGTAACTCCTAGATTAGATGGTTGCCATATGTGGAATGTTATAAAAGAATATTGTGGATTTGATTTGTTAGATGCAACATTTCAACATCTATTAGGCAATGAACAACTTGCTTTCTGTATGAAAGAAAAAGAAGGGAAATTTAAATTAGTGTTTACTTGTGAGAAGCCAAATACGGCATTTGATCGCAGTAAATATATTATTCCTGATAAATGTTGTTATTTACGCTGGTATTATGAAAATGGAGATAATGTGCGTGTTTTAAATGGCTTTATGGAAAAAGGCGGATATTATATAGAGGAAGTGAAATAAATGCGAGTTGTTGTAGTCGGCGCTAATGGTTTTATTGGGGTAAACTTAATAAAGCGATTATTAAAATGTCAGTATGATGTAATTGGCATTGATCAATATGATAACCATCTGCAAATGTTTTTGGATAATTCATCATTTAAATTAATCAAGGAACAAGTATCATATGATGTTTTGATGAACGTATTACAACCAGATGATGCAGTAGTATGTCTTGCTGCAAAAAGATTAACTCCCAATTTTAATTTAAATGATTATGTTGCAAATATTCATTTAAATTGTGATATATTTCAAAGTTGCATGGACTCAAATACAAAAAATGTAGTATTTTTGTCTTCTATTTCTACATATCGTGCCGATAATGAAAGCTGTAGTGAAGAAATTGATACTGGATCAGGTAATTTATATGGCGAGTCAAAGTATGCAATGGATCATTTAATAAATTTTTTGAATAAGAAAAAAGAAATGTGTATAAAAAGCCTACGCTTGGCACAGGTAATTGGAACAGGTGAACGAAAAGGATATTTGTTAAATACGCTATTAGATAATGCGAAAGAATATAAAGAACAAGTTATATATGGTAGTGGATGTGGAGAGAGACAATATATATATATTAAAGATGTTATATCCGCAATTATTTGTGCAATCGAAGCAAAAAATGCGAAGGGTATTTATAATATAGGGATTAAAGGGCGTATTTCTATTTCTAATCTAGCAAAGCTTATAAACCGAGTTTTTAAAAATGAAGCAGGAATTAAATATTTACTAGAAAAACCAGAAGATAAAAGTATATTAGAGATGGATGTATCAAAAGCGGAAAAAGAATTGAATTTTAAGCCTAAGTATGATTTAGAGGCAGCAATTCAAGATTTAAAGAACTATTATTAGGGGTGTAAATGATGAAAATTACAATAGTAATTCCTTGTTATAATTCAGCAGATACAATCGGAAAAGTAGTGGATTTAACAAGTAAAATTTTAAGCGAATTAAAAGGTATTTCTTATGATTTTGTTTTAGTGAATGATTATTCAAAAGATCAAACTTATAAAAAAATTGAAGAAATAAGTAAATCTTATAAAAATGTCATTGGTGTGAATTTAGCCAAAAATGCAGGACAACATAATGCAATATTAGCAGGATTAAGTATTAAAGAATCGGATTATTATCTAGGAATGGATGATGATATGCAAACACATCCATCACAAATAGAAAAGCTGATTAATAAGATATCAGAGGGTTATGATGTAGTCTATGGTAAATATACAAATACAACTTCAAAAGGTATAAAAAAAATAACAAGCAATTTGCATAATTATTCTGTTGAAAAGCTAATTGGAAAACCAAAGGGATTAAAGGCTACAAGCTTTTGGATAATTAAAAAGAAAATTCGTGATAAAATTATTCTTTATCCATCACAATTTACGGATTTACAATCTTTATTTCTTAGAACAACTGCAAATATAACAAATGTAGAGTTAGAACATTTTGAACGTATAAGTGGCAGTTCAAACTATACATTTCGGAAATCATTAAAATTATGGTCGAGCATTTTAAATTTCTCTGCGCAACCATTTCACTATCTTATGGTAGTTTCTATTGTAATTATAATTTTATCTATATTTTTTACATTGCTTTTTGCATTTAATAGAAATAATAATTATTTACTTTGTCTCATTGCGTCTTGCATAGGTTTGTTATTATTCTCTATATCGCTACTAGGAATTTATATTGTAAGAATGATGTTTGTTATAACTCAAACGCCACAGTATATGATTTCAGAAATAACAGAAGAAAACATTGATTAAATAGAATAACTAGGTTAAATATATCGCCTGTTTTATAAATCTCTATAGTTTGTCGTTAAAATAGTAATTACCAAAATAGTATTAGAAAATATGGTAGAATGAATTTTATGACAAAAAAAGTAAGCAATTTTAATACTATGGATTTAATAACATATGAGGAGGAACACTTTATGAAGAAAATAAATTGGATACAAATTATAAAAATACAAGCAATTATTTTTCTTTATTCAATTATAAGTATACTATCAAAAATTGCTTCGTCTTTTCTAGAAAAAGAAATATGGATGGTAATGGTTATTTTATTAATCATGTTAATAGTATTGGCAAGCTATGCTTTTTTATGGCAAAAATTGTTAAAGAAAGTTGATTTATCCATTGCTTATGTGAATAAAGGTATGCTCTTATTTTGGTCTATGATTTGGTCTGTTGTTATTTTTAGAGAGGAAATAACAATACTTAATATTATAGGGACTATAATAATTTTTGTAGGGATAATGGTGGTGAATGAAAATGCTTAATATCTATACTTTAATCATGTTACTTTCGTCTTTTTTAGCTGCTATATCTCAAATTTTATTAAAGTTGAGTGCAAAAAAAAATCATAAGAATTGGATAATGGAATATATAAATCCAGTTGTTATATCTGGATATTTATTATTATTATTGACAATGATTATGAATATATATGCATATAGTGGTATTGATTATAAATTTGGTCCTATTTTGACAACAACTAGCTATATATTTGTTGTAATACTTAGTATATATATTTTAAAGGAAAAATTAAATAAGAATAAAATAATAGGAATTTCATTGATTCTAATAGGAATTGTAATTTTTAATATAAAAATATAGCTATTTAAATAGTTAAGAGGAAATCATGAAGTTATTGTCTTTTCAAGGGTTTTGAAATAAAAATGAGGTGAATAATCATGAGAATTCTGAAAAATGTAATTAGTTCAATACTTGTAATGTTTATGTTTTTATATGGTATAAATGTAAATGTAAAAGCAAATTCAGATGAGATAGCAAAGTTAAATATGAACGAAACATACAGTAATATTGATTTAACTGCTGTAACTAATTTTAATACACAGATCATGGGGGCAAATTTAGTAAAGCTTTCATGGAATGCTGTTAAAGGTGCAGATGGATATATTATATATCGTAAAATTGCAGATGGAAAATTTGAATATCGATACATGGTAAGTAATACCACATATACTGATACAACAGCGCAAACAGGTGAGTATAACTTTTATCGTGTATATCCATATAAGAATGTGAATGGAAAACGTGTACTTGGTCCATCAAATGAATATAAGTATGTTAAACCTGCACCATTAGGAGTGAAAAATCTTAAAGCACAAGCAACTGGAACTACTTCAATTAAACTCACATGGAATGCAGAAAAAGATGCGGATGGATATATTATATATCGCAAAATTGCAGATGGAATATTCGAATATCGATACATGGTAAGTAATACCACATATACTGATACAACAGCAAAAACAGGTGAGTATAATTTTTATCGTGTATACCCATATAAGAATGTGAAGGGAAAACGTGTACTTGGTCCATCAAATGAATATAAGTATGCTAAACCTATGCCGTTGGCTGTTACTAATTTAAAAACAATAAGACAAAATTCTAATATAAAAATTACGTGGAATACAGTATCAAATGCAGATGGTTATATTATTTATCGCCAATCACCAAATGATTCAAAAATGGTTTATCGTTACATGGTAAACAGTACATCGTTTGTCGATACTCAAACATCGGCACCAGGGTATTATTATTATCGGGTTTATGCATATAAAAATGTGAATGGAAAGCGAGTTCTAGGCCCTTCAAATAATTATAGTTATGTTAAAATACCTAAGACTATAAAAAAATATATAGAGGGTATGTATCGAGTGGGGATAGATGTACCTGAGGGAGAATATATCGTTTTTAAAAACAATGCTAATTTAGGATATTATAAAGTCACATTAACAGGAAATAATGATGATATCATCACTAATGATATTCTTGAGTATAATGGATATATTACATTGCAAAAAGGACAAAGCATTTCTTTAAATGGTTTAGATATGTATCCTGTAAATCATGCGCCAGATTTAGATATGAGTAGCGAAGGAATGTTTAAAGTCGGGAAAGATATTCCAGCAGGAACATATAATGTAGTTGTAAATCCAGAAAAAGAATATGGTTATTATGCGATTTGTAATGATTCTTATAATCGATGGGATAGTATTGAGTCAAATGATTACTTTAAAGGCAATAGATTTGTTACAGTAAAAGATGGCCAATACCTTCAAATAAAGGATAGCAAAATAGAAAGAATAAATTAACCTTGTTAAATTTGATCTGTTAATTAATCAATGAAAATAACAAATTCATATAGAATGGAAAGATTTAGAATTTACATGGATTAGTTGAAAATATAAAATTCACTAAAGTTATTAGCATAAAAATAAATTAGAAACTTTTAATAATTTGATTTTTTGTTAGAAAAAATATAAGATTATTTTTCTAAACTTATTTCTTAAGATTATGTAAGTACTGAAATAAATATTGTGCATTGAATTTTATTTGATGTATAACTTAACTCTAGTAAAAAAAGGAGAATTTTATGAAAACTTTGATCATTTTAAGCACAGTTATAAGCTGTATGGGCGGACAAGTTTTGCCTGCTATACCACTTCGTCAAGAAGCGCCACCAGTTGTTTCCAGTGTAGCTAGTATTGGCAGTCATATTGTTGTAAAAAATGGAAAAGCATATTATATGGAAAATGGTAAAGTATTAATGGGACTATTTTCAAGAAATAATAAAACTTATTATGCACCAGAATGGGATAAAGGGGCATTAAAAACAGGGTTACAATTAGTAAACGGAAAGAAATATTATTTTGATGAAGTTACTTATGCACAAAGAACTGGAATTGTGGAAGTCTCTTATGGAAGTAATACACAAAAACATTATTTCTTATCAAATGGTGGGATAGCAATGGGCCTTTATACTGATAATAAGGGGGATACGTACTATTTTGCAGGAACTAATGGAGTTCTAGTATATGGACTTCAAAATATCAATGGTAAAAAATATTATTTTGATGAAAAGACTGGGAAGCAAAAAGTAGGGCTTGTGACAATTGATTATGGAAATGGAAAACAAACACATTACTTTTTGAAAGATGGTGGTGTAGCAACGGGACTTTATACTGATAATAAAGGCGATACATACTACTTTGCTGGAAATAATGGAATCATGGCGTACGGACTCCAAAATATTAATGGAAAAAAATATTATTTTGATGAGAAGACAGGGAAACAAAAAATAGGGTTTGTGACAATTAATTATGAAAAAGGTGAACAAACACATTATTTTTTGAAGAATGGCGGTATTAAACAAAATGGATTTGAGGTCATTGATGGAAAGAAATATTATTTTGCAAAAGATAGCGGTATTATGTATAAAGATATCAAAATAATTAATGATAAAAAATATTATTTTCATCCCAAAACTGGTGAATTATTAAATGGAATTTATCGTGCAAATAATGGTTTTACCTATTATTTTGATGAAAATACTGCAAGTGGCGTAAGAACTGGGCTTCAAACATATCAAGGTGATACTTATCTGTTTCATAAAGAATCAGGAATTATGCTGACTGGTCTTTTTTCGGTAGGAAAAGATCTTTATTGCTTTGATGAGACTAGTGGAAAGGCATTAAAAAACACAAGTTATAATTTGTATCATGTAATTATTCAATTTAATAATAAAGGTATTATGATGAATCATTATATTGATGATGATTATAAAGATGATGTACGACCCAATATTATTAATAAAGCATTGGATAAAATAGGTGTACGTTATACAACTGATCCAGATGGTTATGTATGCAGTTCCTTTGTCACTTTTGCTTATGAAAATCTAGATATTGATTTATGGGATTATCGTGCTGAATCTTTTGAGCAAGCAATGTTTGTAAAAAATAATAACAAAGAAATTACAAGGGAACAATTAAAGCCAGGCGATTTGATTTTCTGGTCAAAGCCAAATTGTGGTGACCCAGAATGCGATCACACTGATCAAGTTCATCATATTGCAATTTATTTAGGAAATAATAAAGTTATTGAAGCGAATGAAACTTTCGGTCTTGTCGATGTTCAAAACATTACTTCTGATGATAACTATGTTTTATATTCTTATGGAAATATCATTCCTCAAGAATTAGAATCATTAGAAGCACCCGAAAAATTAGAAGTTACTCCAGGAACTAATGATAAATTGAATATAACATGGGAAAGTAATGAGCTCGCTGATGGTTATATATTATATCGTAAAGATCCTAACGAAACAATATATAAACAGATTGCTAAGATTACTGGGAATATGAACACTTCTTACGCAGATACTGCAACAAAACGCAGTCTCTATTCTTATAAAATTGCATCTTATAAAAATGTAAAAGGTAAAGAAAAAGTCAGTGAAATGTCTATGGCAGTTGATGGAATGAGGCTGTTAGATGCTGCAAATAACTTGAACGCAGTACCAGCAGGAAAGAACAAAGTAAAGATTAGCTGGGATAAAGTAGAAGATGCCGAAGGTTATATTGTATATCGCCGAATTGGTAATGGTAACTTTGAATATCGTTATATGGTAAAAGGAACAGAATATACAGATACAACAGCGTCGAACAGTGAATATAATTACTATCGTATTTATCCGTATGTAACATTGAACGGGAAACGTCAATTGGGAGTAGCAGGTAATTATGTTTATCAAAAGGGGGGATTAGCTGCTGTAAATAACTTGAATGCGGTACCAGCAGGGAACAATAAGGTAAAGATTAGCTGGGATAAAGTAGAAGATGCCGAAGGTTATATTGTATATCGCCGAATTGGTAATGGTAACTTTGAATATCGTTATATGGTAAAAGGAACAGAATATACAGATACAACAGCGTCGAACAATGAATATAATTTTTACCGTGTTTATCCTTATATTACTGAAAATGGAAAACGTCAATTGGGAGTAGCAGGTAATTATGTTTATCAAAAAGGCGGTTTAGCTGCTGCAAATAACTTGAACGCAGTACCAGCAGGAAAGAATAAGGTAAAAATTAGCTGGGACAAAGTAGAAGATGCCGAAGGCTATATTGTATATCGTCGAATTGGTAATGGTAACTTTGAATATCGTTATATGGTAAAAGGAACAGAATATACAGATACAACAGCGTCGAACAATGAACATAATTTTTACCGTGTTTATCCTTATATTACTGAAAATGGGAAACGTCAATTGGGAGTAGCAGGTAATTATGTTTATCAAAAGGGAGGCTTAGCTGCTGTAAATAACTTGAACGCAGTACCAGCAGGAAAGAACAAAGTAAAGATTAGCTGGGATAAAGTAGAAGATGCCGAAGGTTATATTGTATATCGCCGAATTGGTAATGGTAACTTTGAATATCGTTATATGATAAAAGGAACAGAATATACAGATACAACAGCGTCGAATAATGAATATAATTTTTACCGTGTTTATCCTTATATTACTGAAAAAGGGAATCGTATTTTAGGTCCAAGTAATATGTATAAATATGCGAAAGGCAATTAATAAAATAGAACTATGAAAGAAAGAAGTAGAGTGAAGAAAACTTTAAAATTTATACTCTGTATAGCTTTATTACTTTTGCAAAATGATTTTAATGTTTTGGCAGAAGTAAATGAAACAGAAACTGAAATTGTTGATGAAAATAGTTATCAAAAAATTAATCTTAATGAAATAGACAAAATGAAAAATGCTGCTATGGGACAAAATCAAGAAATGACAAGCAGAGATTTTCGTGATGTTGGTCCATATTGGGTTAATGAGAATGGTATTAAAAGTTTTTATGATGCAAACAATGTGCTTTTTGAGAGAAAAGGAACAAAGAAAATTATTGATGTTTCCGAACACAACGGAAAGATAGATTGGAAAAAAGTAAAATCCTCTGATGTTGATGGTGTGATTATTCGTGTTGGATATGGACATCTAATGGAAGATAAATATTTTCAATACAATGTTAGTGAGTGCAATCGTTTGGGAATTCCTTATGGTATTTATCTTTATAGTTATGCATATGATGCGAATTTTGCTTATGAAGAAGCAAATGGAACTGATGAGATGTTGAAGTAGGTAAACTTAACATATCCTGTTTATTGTGGTATAGAAAATTTTACCCCTTCGTCTTATCATGGAATTATGCGCTATCCACCTAAATATGTATCAGGAATATGAAAAGGTTTTATCACATATCTGAGCTGTATAAAAGAGTTAGGTTATGGTGATAATACGCATGTGTATAGTTATCGTTCTTTTCTTCAAAGTAAATTGGATACTAAATAATACTTTCTCATGTTTCTTGGGTTGCTGCTTATACTCTACCTTAACTTTTACTTAATCCCATTATAAAGGCGATTATGGATGGAAATATACCTCAATTATCAGAGTGAGTACAACTTTTATAAGGTATATATTTACAAAATTATAAATGGTAAAAGGCAATTAAGTGTATCGGATTAATATGTTTATGCGAAGCCTAGACCTAAAACAGTGAAAAAGTTTAAAGCTGAGATATAAATGCAGAAGCTGATGGTTATATATTACAGGCAAGCACCAGGTGAATTGTGTATGAATTATCGCTATATGGTAAAAGGGAATAATTCATCTATGATGCACAGATCACTAAATCGGAATATTATTTCTAACGTGTATATGCCTATAAGATGATTGATGGAAATGAGTTATAAGTTCTAGTAATACCTATGTGTATGCAAAAAATAAATTAAATATAGATAATTGGAGAATATAAAGCCTATTAATTACCTGTTTATAAGACTGATTAGGAAAATATGTAAAGTAAATGAGTATTCCGTGACGAGAAGTTTATACAAAAAGCTGAAAAAAGATTAATAGAAACAGTGATGAGGTCCAGTAAATCCGTTAAAAAGCCTATGCAAATATGAATATAAAAGGGGCTGTAACGAATAGTCATTAAATTGGGCTACAGAACGTTACAGCTCTTTTTTCGTGTGTTTACAGTGGTATTCATAATGTATATCCATAGTCCTGTTTCAGATTCGCAAACACACCTTCTGCCTAGATGCTTCTCTGCATCATAATTTTCTTTCCTTCCTCGCTTTCGAGATTCTTGCGCACCTCTTTATGATATTTTTCCATATCCCGGCTTCTGTTCAGTGTCCTGCCTTTCCTTGCTTTTGTGCATCTCGATCTCAAAGGGCAGTCTCCGCAATGCTCATTCACATATTTCTGATTTGTCTTTGGATACATACTTCTATGATCCAGCGTTGATGATACCAGCGTAAAAGCATGCCCAGCTGGACATATGATCTCACCGTTCTCATTCTCTTTCATTTGAAAGCTTTTGAACTGATTCTTTTTCGTTTTCTTCTCTTTTTCTTTCTCATATCCAGGATATTTCAAATACTGCTCAATGTGGTGGATACTGTTATAACCGTAATTATTATATCAGCCATATCCAGCATCTGCACTGATATAGATATGCCGGATATATTCGCTGCTTACTCCCATCTGCACATTATATCCCGGTTTGAATACACCGGTATTGTTATAATAATCATATTTCATATGCATGAATGTTGCATCTGGATTTGTCTTAGAGAAACTGTTGCGTTCTGCAAGTATATCTATATGAAGCGTATATTTATACATCTTTAGCCCATATTCCTTTAATTCATCATAGTATCTCTGGACTTTATGCTTTCTTTTCCCCTTACCATGTTTGAACTCTATCCCATGTCCATTCATGCATCGTTCGATCCAGTCACAGACATCCATCAGATAATCAAGTCTGATTTCATGATAGACTGAAAAAAATCATTGATAATTCAAGGTCATTTTTAATATTACGGTTTAGACTCTTAATGCATTTCATTGTCTTTTCCCAGCATCTGGCTCTATATTTCGTTATGGCCTTCTTCCACACAAAGGTCATTTTGTTTGCGTTCGCTTCAAATTTAGTGCCATCAAGATACAGTACATATGTATCTACAGTATCCTGCTGTTCAATGTAATTGTTGATCTCAGTGAATATCTTATCTATCGGCATTTTCAGATCATCATGGATGAAGCAGTGGAAAGCCTGATGGCAAGGTCTGTAATTATTCATAAGAGATATGAAACGGATATCAGTACGGCACAGTTTCTCAAGTTTTCTAGTGGAAGCGTAACCGAACAAGCCCATGCGAGGATAACCGTAATTCATATAGATGCCATTATAGCCATGAGTATTTCTGTTAGTGAAATCAATATGCTTATTTAAATTTATACCTCCTGTGATTTCAAGAACAGTGCGTGAAATATCATCATGTGCTATGTCATTTTTGGAAAGAAAATTGAATTTAATGGCAGGATCGCTTGATATGTGCTATAATTTTTCTTAGGTAATATATTTAATACAAGCAATTAATTTTACCAAATAATAAGCACTTTTTCCAGTATCTGGATGATTGCTTTTCGATTTCTATGTCTGCTTGCTCGTTACAGCCCCTATGATTTTGGACATGTGCTGATTTTAAACCGCTTGCAAATTATTCCTGCTTTTTTCTTCAAACAATTTGACAAAAAAGAGGTAAATATTTTAACGTTTTTTAAAGAAGTATTGATTTCAATCATTTTTAATTAGAATTTTTTCCCCTTAAATCATACGGCAAACAATAAATAGGGGAGGCTTCGCCTATCAAACTTATTTTCAGGTTTGCCTTTATAACATCTATGACCAATTTTCGTGATGAAAGTAACATAGCAATGATCCATCCTTCAGCATCCTTTTTCAACCTTGGTAATTGTCTATTATCCAAGAATGTATGAAACTTGTGTAATATTAAGGAAATGTAATACAAATCGTATGGTCAAATAGTTGAAAAACCTTTATAATAGAACTGTTGATTAAAAGAGGAGGCTGTTTATGGCAAAGAGAATACATAAGACAAAGAAAACGCCTTTATTTAAAAATGTAGGTTTTTATTTTGTCCTTCTTTATGCATTACTAACTTTAGGTATGATTGTTCAGGTATTCACGGTAAATGTGATCCCTATGAAATATGCAATGATTGTATGTGTCATATTATTATTACTGCTTTTAGGAATGTATTATCTCCAGTTTGGGAAAAAAGTAAATAAAGTAAATAAGGTATTGGGAAAAATATTGATTGTTATATTAGCGGTGTTCTTAGGCGTTGGCAACTGGTATTTATTTAAAACAGGATCAGCATTCTCCAGAATGACTGGGGATGATACGCAGACATCTATTGTATCTGTAGTAGTGATGAAAGAGAATAAAGCTGAAAGTATTGAAGATTTAAAAAATAGTAAATTTGGCTTAACAAAAACAGGAACTCAGGATATCATGAAAAAGGGACTTGCGGACATAAAGAAAGACGCAGGACAGGATATATCAACGGTTGATTATAAATCTTATAAGACTATTGCTGATGATCTATATGATGGGAAAATTGACGCTATTATTATGGATGAAGCCACAAGAAGCTTGTTTGAGGATAATCATTCTAAGTTTGACTCAGAAACAAGGATAGTAAAAAGCTACAAATATAAGACTACAACTAAAGATATTAGTAAAAATGTAAATGTGACTTCTGAACCATTTAACATTTACATAACAGGTATTGATACTTATGGAACAATATCTACAGTATCCAGATCTGATGTTAATATGATTGCGACAGTGAATCCTAAAACACATCAGATTCTGTTAACTAGCATTCCTCGTGACTATTATGTGCCTCAGCCATGTCAGGGAGGTCAGACAGATAAACTGACACACACTGGTATTTTTGGAGTAGACTGCACTGTAGAAACAGTGGAAAATTATTTTGGTATCGATATTAACTATTATGTACGTGTAAATTTCTCAAGCGTAGAGAATATTGTTAATGCTTTAGGTGGTATCACGGTTAATAATCCAGTTGCATTTACAGCAAGTGATGGAACTTATTCTTATGAAGCAGGAGAAGTTTATATGGATGGTGCAAAAGCATTACGCTTTGCCCGCGAACGTTATAATTTAGGGGGCGGTGACCGCGATCGTGGTAAGAATCAGATGAGAGTTATTACCGGAATCATAAACAAAGCAATTTCACCATCAATTATTACAAATTATACGAGTATTTTGGATGCAGTCAGTGGTAGCTTCCAGACAAATATGAGTAACAGCGAAATGACATCTTTGATTAAAATGCAGATAAACGATATGAGTGGCTGGGATATTGAACAAATTTCCGTTAATGGAACCGGTAATGGCAGTGCATGGTCACCGGCAAACGGATTTAATTCCTGGGTGATGGAACCAAATGTCAATACAGTGAAACGTGCTGTTGAAGTTATAAAGAAAGTTGAGAACGGAGAAGATGTAAAAGCTCTTGCTCAACAGGTTATGGAAGAAAACACAGCCGATGAATAATATTTAAATAAAAAGTCAGGTTATTTTGCAGATTTTATTGCATTATAGACTGACTTTTTTTGCATACGGATACTTATATTCTAAATTTTTAAATATGATTTATTTTACGTGCTCTATAATTGCATGGATAAAGACGGTATACGTAATCGATTAGGATTAGATTCAGTATATTGGCTTTATAGCATCGAAAATATTATTGTAAAGCGTAATGACATATACAGAAGATTTCTAAAGGTATAATCGATTTTTCAATGAACAAATGATTTAATGCAAATGAAATTTAATTTTCATGGACAGGAATTTACAATTAAACGATTTGAATACGTTTCAGAATATCAAAATCAAAATTTGCTAGGTTTTGTATATGAAATAGAGCTATCTGACGCATCTACAGATTTATCTTTAATTAGCTATATTGTTGACGGAGAAGAGTATGTTGTGAATGGTCATATAGTTTCGAATATCAAGTTAAACTATGATCGTCAGCAATTGAATTTATTAAATGATTATACTTCACACTTAACTGTAAATACTCTACCCTTAATAAAGGATAAATTTTGGGTCTGTTCTTGCGGGTTTTGTAATGCAGCAAAATCAGATGTCTGTGAATCGTGCGGTTCTGAAAAACAGAATTTGATTGAATTGATGAATGAAGACTTAAGAGAAAGGGCTTATAAGCAGCCAGATAAATTTTTAAGAATGGATGAGCAACAGACGCTTGACAATATTCTTGAAAATTTTGCAATAAAAATGGAAGATACTTACGGTTTAGTAAAAGCAAATTACTATCATGTCTGGATAAGGCCTCGTTAAAAATAAAGTATGAAGAGCTGATAACTAACAAAATTAAGAAATTTCTAGAAGATGAAAAACTTACCTTATCTGTTGATTTAAGCTTTGAAGAAAATATAAGACAGTATTGTGAGAAGATAACCGGTGCGCTGATAACAACAGAAATGGTCACGCAGCTAGGAAATCTGAAAGAACGTGAAGTAGAGTACCGACAGCTATGAAAGTCCCAGATGCGTGTAAATCAACAGAGGAGAAAGAAGCTGGCTATCATGGTTGGATCAGGAGCTCTAATTCTGATTGCACTTCTTATCAATACAGTGATGCAGCAAACGTCACATGACAATGAAAATATTTCTGACACTGTTTCTGCTAAAATAGAGCAGAAAACTGAAAAAGAGACAGTAAAGACTGAAAATCACAATCTACCCCAAATCGAGGCTGGTGTATACAGTACGATAGCTTTAAAAAAAGATGGTACTGTGTTATCTACAACAATTCACAAATCTGAAGATAATCGTGGACAAAATAATGTGAAGAACTGGGAGAATATAATACAAGTATCTTCTAATGAATATCATACTGTAGGTTTGAAAGATGACGGTTCTGTTATTTCAACGTCAATAAATACTTCTAATGATACAGGACAAGAAGAAGTAGATAGATGGACTGATATTGTTCAGGTATCAGCAGGGATGTGGCGTACCGTTGGGTTACGCAAAGACGGTACAGTAATTTCTACATTCATTGATGACATGTATGATTTTGGGCAAGGAGATGTAGATGCTTGGACAGATATCATTCAGGTTTGTGCAGCATGGGATCATACCATAGGATTGAAAACGGATGGAACAGTTGTATCTACAAAAATCAATAATGAAAAATATGATTTTGGTGAAACGGATGTGACTGATTGGACCAGTATAGTACAAATAGCGTCAGGATCGAACCATACATTGGGAATAAGAAATGACGGAACTGTTGTTTCGATAGGATATGAAAAAGATGGATGTTGTTCTGTTTCAGGTTGGCGTGATATTATTGCAATATCAGCGGTAGATTTCATAGTATAGGACTCCGTAAAGATGGAACTGTGATATCTATAGAAATTCTTGATAAAAAAGAAAATTTTGGACAAACTGAAATAGCTGATTGGAACAATGTTGTGCAGATTTCTGCTGGGTGGCTTCGCACTGTGGCTTTAACACAAGATGGACATATTTTATATATTAAAAAATTCAAAATGAAGATTTAGCCCTTTAAAATGGGGCTTTTTTTTATCTTTTCCTTCTTGTGATACGAATTTGAAACTAAAATTTATTTCTTTTTCATGGTTTTCCCTAATAAAATCATATCGAAATGAGGTTCTTCGGTATGCTTTTATCAAGAACTACCATGACATCTTTTCGTCTTGATGGCAACATATGAGCGTAGACAGTTCTAACTGTTAAAACAGAATCTCCAATCAATTCTGCAATAGATGTATCATCATACCCTTCATGGATTAGCATAGACACATAAGTGTGTCGAAAATCATGAGGTGTCATGCGTTTTAAATGACATAAATCCAAGTGTTTTTCCAATGTAGTTCGGATAAGGTATTGAGGTATCATTTTGTTAAAATGTTTACCAAAGAATATGTATGAATCATTGGTAAAAGAATCTTCTTGTGCACAAAGTTTTTTAAATTGTTTTAAAAGTAAATTCAATTCATTGTCGATAGGTACAATACGATTACTGTTTTCCGATTTCATAACCTTGTTAATAAAAAAGGATTGCTTCTTAAAGTTTGTCCATTTCAAGTTTCTTAACTCTGTAATTCGCAATCCAGTAGAATATAATGTCCGAAAGAGGAGTTTCATTTTGATTGTATCCAAAGAATTGATAAAAGTGACAAAATCCTTTGGGTCTAAAATGACATATTCTTTTTTCTTATCTTCTTTATGACATTTTATATATCCAACTTTACTTAACGGATGATAATCTATATCATAAATATCATTTGCATAGGTGTAGATACCACTGAAAGCAGTGTGAATGACATTGATAGAAGGTTTGGATAGTCCTTTTTTAACTAAAGCCGTGTGCCATTCTGTAATTTCTTTTTTCTGTATTTGAAGTAAATCTCTACCTAAAAAATAAGGTTTAATATGTTTCTTGTAGATACAGGAGTTCGCATTGTAGGTAGAATCTTTCCATTCTGTCAATCTCATATAGTCAGAATATTCTTTCCAAACATCTTCTAATTTCAAGCCCAATACAAAATTATATTTTGCTTTCTGCTTCAACTGAATCATGATAACTCTTTCATAATTCAACGCATCACTTTTTTTCTTAAAACCACGAACTGTCTTTTTTTTGTAAAATCCTTTTTTTGGAGTGTAGGAAGTGGATATATACCATGTTCCTCGTTGTTTATCTTTATATACTGGCAATTTGATCTCTCCTCTCTAAGTTCAATTTAAAGAAGGAAGATAAATTGAAGTATATTATGCGTATTATTTAAAGGATGCCATTCGTTTTACTTCATCATGAATTGTTTGCAACTGTTCATCATTTAGTAAAAATAATGTTTTAAATGTATCATGAAGAAGTTCGTTTTTATTTTCATCATCACTTAAAATCATGATTTGTGTCCATAATACATAAAAATCCATTTCCATAGCATTTGCAAAGTGTTTAATAATGCGTGAAGTGAGTTTAACATCTTTACGCTTTATTTGATGATATAGAGCATAACTAATATTTGCTTTTTCAATAAAATTTCGCAGGTTTATGTTTTTCCTAGTTCGATAATCCGTTATGATCTCAATAAGTTTATCCACATCATATATGCTAGGTTCTTTTTCCATTTATTTCACCACCTTCGTTATATTCACTTCTATTATACGATATACTACTCTAACAAGTCCATTAAGACTACGATTAAAAACTACAAAAGATGTGGTATATAAAAACTATACTTTTTGGTTTTGATTATGCTATGATGATTTTGCGAAAGGAGTGTTTCAAGTATGAGGCAGAATCAACAAGATAATGAACATAGAAATATAATTAGAGAACAAATACTTAGAAAAGGATACGCTCACCAATACGATATACGGAGGTTTATTCCTTGTGGTAGGGAAAAAGCGAATCAAATTCTAGCACAGGAAATGTTGGAAGCAGAAAGAGAAGGGAAGAGTACAATCACAGGAATCAGTGCAAATCGATTACCTAAATATGTAGGACTTACAAAAGAAGAAATCCAAGCATATGCTGAACAAGAGAAAAATCGGAAGTGACTTCCTATTTTTGATAAAAGAGTTGTGTTCTCTTTAAACACATAGAAGGGAAAAAGTGAATGGTATCATATTTTAGAAACAAAAGCGTTTCAGGAAGGATGATACCATGTATAGACTTTACTATCTAAGAATATGAAGGAAAAATCAAGAAGTACAGAAATTAAAATCGTAGTGGATGCAAAAGACAATAATATAGATTGTGTCGCTACTGTCAATGTAGGTTCAATAGACTTGGATACGACAATCGAATTATTACAAATCTGCATTGATGAACTCACAAAAAAGAAAATGGAAGGAGAATATTGAGATGATATTACAAACAAACGATCATGTAACATTTATTAAAAGCATTATACGAAATGCTTCTGAGGAAGGAAGATGTGTGAATGAAATTGAATCTGAAGAAATTGCGAACAGTTTAAAGGCTATGTTGCAAGAATGTGATGATTTAGAAAACTATATGGTAACTGCGAATCAAAACACAATAAAATATGAGTCGTTGATAATGAAATTAAACGAATTGATGAATTGCATCAGTGAATACCCTTGGGTACTGGATACAGCAATAGATGGAATCGGAGAACTGATTGTAAAAGTGAATCAGAAGGCTCATCTTTAAAAGAAAAGGCACTCGCTTGAGTGCCATCATTACAAATGTCATAAAATTCATATATAATACATTCAAGAAAAGAGGGAGCAACTATGACATTAACAGAGTTATTAGAAAAAAAGGGGTATTCTATTTATAAATTAAGCAAAAGAACAGGGATAAGGGAATCTACCCTATATGCCATCATCAATAATAATACTTCCATTAAAAATATTAAATTTGACACTGTACATAAAATAGCAACAGAACTGGATATTCCTAGTGATTGGCTATATAAAAATATAGATTAAAAGTAATTGAAATACTACAAAAGTTGTAGTATATTGTGATTGTAGAAATACAAATGTTTTAGATTGATTTTAGATAAGTAAATGAACGAGCGAGAATTATTTTTGCTTGTTTTTTTGTTTTATTAAAAGGAGAAATATATGGGTCATGAACTAACAAATTTATTTATTCTTGCAGGTTCATTGTTCCTGCTGTTTATAGGTTATTTGGCTTATCAATTAGCATCAACTGAAAAAGGAACACGAAATTTGCTTTTATTTTTTGTTGTATGTATTTTGATTTTTATATTTTCAATACATTTCTTAATGTATAGGTTTGAAAATGCCTCTGAAGCTCAACCAAAAATAATTGAGAAATATGAAATTGTACGAGGAAAAACAGAGCAACTTATACAAGGAAAAGGGTTTGGGCTTTTGACAGTGTACAATATGTCGCTTTCTGAAAACAATCAATTTGGATTTTATTATTACAATCAAGATGGCGATATTGAACGAATGTCAATAAACTTTGATGATATAAAGATTAAAGAAGTTGAAGAGGATACAGCTCGTTTAGAAGTCTATGTAGAGCAAGAAACTAACACTTATTGTAGTGTTCTTTTGGGATGTGAAACAGAAACAAAGCCAATTAGCAACGAACAGTATATGTTGATTGTACCGAAAGGAACGATTACAGGGTCGGATGAATTGGTGTTTGAGTAATAAAGGGAGTATATGATGGAATTATTTGTAGATGTGGTTGTGATTGTTATAATGCTGATGACATTGTACGCTCTTGGCATCTTGATATGGATGTCAGCGACCACGATTTATGAAGGCTTTCGTTGGAAATAAGATAGGTGGAAGATTGCATTAGGAATCGTTGGCTTTATTTGTGTAGTCGTATTGGCGTTTTTGATTGTAATTTTTTATACAACCCAAAAACCCCCATATAGTTATGAAGTAGAATTGAAAGATGGTTCAATCGAAGAATCATTTGACTGTTATGAAAAAGATGAAAAGAAAATATGTGAAATTGATTTAGAGAAAAAGGTCGTAGTGAATTATTGGAAGATAGAGAAATAGAAAGAGAAGCGTATGACAAAAAAGGAAAGAGATAAACTTTATAAAATCATAGAGATTTTTCATAATAAGTATTATGAAGTAAATGAAAGAAATATCAGTGATTTTTATAAAGAAATCCATGTAATGTTTCCAACAATTACACAAAACGATATAAATTGGGCTTTTGAGAAATACCTATGGAAAAAAGAATTCAAATTTAAAAAGCTCGCTTCAATCTTAACAATGCTCTTTATGTTGCCTCTGCAACTATGGGCGATAAAAATTATAGATGTAAATGGTATTTCGCTATTATTTCTTTTAATTCCTGAAATTATCGCTATGTTTATTCTAGCGTGGTTCATGATGAAAGAAATGATAATTGAAGAAAAATATAAGTAATTGAGGTTAGGTAAAGGAAATGAAGACTGTACATTTAAATGGATATATCCAAGTGGAAAAGTATCCTTTTATCGAAAATTCAGAAAGTCATTGCAATGAAGGATTTGTTCTATTTAATGAGTTAGGAGAACAATTTGCTTTTTGTTGGGATAATGAACAACAGTGCTGTGAAAACTTTCTTGTTGATAAAAGTGGATACGATCATGTATTGAGTTTTTCGTCCGATTGCGGATGTGAAATCAGAATCATGGAAACGCAAGAATATTTTAAAGCCATGTTAGATATTTTGATCTATGTGAACAAAGAAGAAAAAGTACGCTTTCATTTGAGCAATGAACAAGGAAAAGGTGCGTATTACAGCCATCTCATTATGTTTAAAATCAATAATGAATGGATATATGAAGAACTTTGACGAAAACGAATGAAAAAAATAGGAAGTCACTTCCGAAAAAAAAGAAAGTGAGAATAGATTATGAGTATAAGGAAAATGAAAATTCAGCAAGGATATATTGTTTATCAGATTCCTGCTGAAGAAATTGTTAAATTGAGAAAGGCAGATTGTTTTGGCAATCTTTGTGATTCCTGCAATCAAACAATAGAGGATACTTACTATATTCCAGTATTGAATTGGGGAATGTGTAAAAAATGCTTTGATGAATGGAAAGAAACAGCTATTTTTTATAAAGAGGATACAGATTTTGAAGAATTGAATATTCATTGGATTGAAAAATGGTGTGATAGATTGAATATATCAATGACTAATACAACATTTCATTAAATATAAATATTGAAATGGTTGAAAATAAAAAAACAATATGCTTAAATAAAAATACAGGGTGTAGTTATACTACACTATAATATGGGGTGGAATATGGATTTTGGATATAAAGAAGGAGAACGATATAAAATCGTAAATCCTGAATTAAACGATCACAACAAAATGTTTACGGTTATAAAAGTCGAAGATTATAGCGTGTATTATATCTTTGATGGAGAATCTACAATCCATGTATTTCATATTGGTTCGGTTTTTGAAAGTTATATAGAAGAATTATAAAAAATCTTCATAAAAGGGCAGACCAAAGCCCTAATTTATTGAATTTCTTTGAAAATTTAATATGTTTAATTGTTCTCAATGTATTAAGAATTGAAAAAATAGGAAGTGACTTCCTAAAAATAGAAGGGAGAAGGTTATATGTTGAATGAAGTAAATTTAGTGGGTCGAATTTCCAATGTACCAAGAATCAGTCGAACGAAAGCAAATGTAAGTGTAATTACTTGCAATGTTGCCAATCAACGGAGTGAAAATTATGTGGACTTTATTCAATGTGTATTCTTTGACCAAGAATATTTGGAAAAAAGACTAAAAAAAGGTATGAAGATTTTAGTTAAAGGAAGACTACAACAAAATACCTATACAGATGCTGATACTGGAACAACGATTTATTATCATGAAGTCGTTGGAAAGGTATTGGAATTGATAGGTAAGATAAATACTGAAGATGTATCAAAGAAAAAAACTGACAAATCAGAAGTTGTCAAGGACATCAATGATACTACAATAGAAAGAGAACGCTATTGAATAGCTAGAAAGGAGAAATATCTATGATAGACCATAATGCTCAAGGTTGGAGATTGAATACTTGGAAAGAAGTAAAAGAAGTTATCGTAGAAGCCATGCAAAAGGGAAATATGTTTATTTCTGAAGCAGATGTTAATAATTATTACTTCAGCGATACAGATAGATTGGCTCAAGCACAAACGGAAACTGCCATCAGTTACATGGAGCAACAAATATTTGATGGATTAAGAGTATATTATTCCAAAGTTGATCCAACAAAAACAGAAGAAGACTGGAAAGATTTCTACTATGAAACAGCAGATGCCATGTTCACTGGTACAAATCAGTTTTTGCATATGCGACTATTCTATTTTGTCTATATACCGAATGAAAGTCGAGTCATGATTATCTATTCAGCACCATTTGACTTCTTTGACGATACAATTATGGAACACGAGTTTGAAAGAGAATGAAAGGAGTCGTAAAATCATTTAGTCGTTTGAAAGGATACGGATTTATCCAATCAGAAGAGTTGGAACATGAAGTATTCGTTCATTATACGAACATTGATGATATGGATGGTTTCAAAACATTGAGTATCAATGATAAAGTGGAATTCAACTATGATAAAAACCATAAGAGAGCAGTCCATGTCACAAAAAGAAAATGATACAAAAGAATAGAATTATGACAAAAAAAGGAATCATTATTTTTGATAGAAACATTGATGTAGAAAAGACACAGGAAAATGGGAAAAAGGTATGTGAAGTCTATGCACCTCTTATTCAACAGAGAATTCGATTGAAAATGCGTTTGCCATTGCATACAGGAAGTTTAATTCAAGTTAGTAGTGATATTAAGTCAGGTAATGGAATCGAAAGCGAATATATCAATCGGATTATGAAAGAGGGAGATCAAGTAGATTGTTTCTTGAATTACATAGATGAAATGATTGAAATGGATGAAAAGGCAGGAAAATATCTGAAGTATAAATTGGTGGATGAACTTACAGATGAAGAAATTGCTTTAAAATTAGGTGTTTCAAGACGAGCCTTGTATGGTATCAAACCAAATGCGTATTTTCGTATAGCCATATGGAGTCATCAGGTAGCCTATATTAAAGAAAACACTTATGAATTTATTTTCAATTATGCAGGATTATATGAACGATTAAAGTGATAATCCATTTAGAAAATAAAGTGCTATAATGAAAATAGAAAGCGAGGGTATCAATAGGGGAATTTAAGTCAAGAACGAGCAAAAACTTAAAAATAATTCATTGGATATACTAAAAGATTAAAAATTATAGAAATAGGAGAAAAAAGAGTATGGAAAACCAAAATACAAATAATTCAAATTTGAACAAAGACGAAAAACAAAAGAAAAACCAAAAACGGAATGTTGTATTGATTGGATTAGCATTGTTGGTATGTGCAGGAGCAGGGATTGGATATGCTGTGTCTAATAATAATAAATCTACATTGCCATTGAAAGAAGATCTAATTTTTGAGTATGGAGAAGCAATTAAACTTGAACCTAAGACTTTTCTATCAAATGATGTAGAGGAAAATGTGTTAAGTTCCGTGGAATTAACTTCGGATTTAATGTCAAATGCAGAAAAATATACATTTGATAAGAAAAAGTTCACTGTAACATCCAAAGACAAAAAATACTTGGATGTTGGAGAGTATGAAGTCAGTCTTAAATATTCAAAAGAAAGCAAGGATGTGCCTTTTGAAGTTAAAGATACCAAAGCACCTGTATTCGAAGATTTCTTGACAGAAATTCGTATCGAACAAAACGCAGAAGATGTTGATTTAAAGGACTACTTCAAAGCTAATGATTTAAGTAGTGCAGAAATTACCATTGATAAGCAAGACTTTGACATCAAGAAAAAAGGAAAATATGATATTTCTGTATCAGCTACTGATAAATATAAAAATACAACAGAAAAAAAATCTGTTGTAGTAAAAGTTGTTGATAGCAAAGATGCAAAAAAGAACGGATTAACAGAAACCGTAGATGGCAAGATTCCAATGTCCAAAGAAACAAAAGAAAAAGTGGATAAAGGCGAAACAACGATCAAAAAGTCTGAAGATAAGGTAGAAAAACCAAACAGCGATAAAAATAATTCTAATTCAAACAACAATTCAAATAATTCAAACGAAAAACCAAATTCAGACAAACCTTCTAAGCCAAACAATGATAACAATACATCTAAACCTAATGAGAAACCATCTGAACACACTCATAATTGGGTAGAGCAGTTCAAAACAGTTCATCATGAAGAAAAAGGACACTATGAAAATGTCATGGTAGCTGACAAATGGATTGAATACAAGCCTATTTATGATTATGTAGTTCATGATATTTGTAATACTTGTGGATTCGATTTGACTGCTAATGGGGTGGATGGAGCATCTCATGCAAAACAACATATGTTAAATGGAGAACCTGGGGGACATCACTCTGAAACTGTGCAAATAGAAGTTGGAAAAGAAGAAATTGTCCATGAAGCTGTTTACGAAAAGAAATGGGTTGTAGATAAACCTGCATGGGATGAAAAAGTAAGTATTGGATTCAAATGTGAATGTGGCAAATGGAAATAAAATCTATACAATTACAAAATTCATGGTCTAATATAAATGCATAAAGAGAGTGGGTAATCACAAGAAAAGAGATAGGACGGCAATCCTATCTCTTATTATTGTTATGAGAAAACCCCTAGATAGTCTAGGGGTTCAGTGAAGCTTTAGCATTGGTCTGCGTTGTAACCTTTGTTGGAATCTTATTTGAAATAGATACAATGAAATACTTTGCTCCATTATCAAGTCCAAAGCAAAAACATTTAAAGATGAAGAATGATATTGACTTCTATAAGTTGAGTAACGGAAAACTAGGTGCGATTAACTTTAATAATATGATTCCTGTTCCTGATGGTTCATATACTTTAATAGGCACTAAGACACAGAGTTTAACTTATCAAGAACAAAAATATAAAGCATTATTACGAAATCAATTAAGATGGTTAAACCCTGATGGCGAGAAGTTAAGGGATATTGCTTCAAACTTATACATGAATAGAATAAATAACACTTTGCCTTTTCGAGTACAAAAAAGGTGTTGTGACTTTCAATTATTAGAAGAAAAGTGTAAAGAATATACAAAAATGATTTCTACTAAATCTTTTCAAGAATTAGAATATGATGAAATTGAGGAAGATTGTGCTGAAATAAATATTTAATAACAAAAAGATGGTATTCAATGAGAGGTATCATCTTTTTTTGGTGCGCCCAGCATGGGCAGTAGCTAGGTGGTGAAAGTCCACTACAGGCTTTGCAGTAGGAACTGTTAGCTTAAGACAAATATTTTCTTCCAAATGTCAATCTGTTTATATTGCTTGATAGCGATTCAAACAATTCTTCTTTAGAAATATTATGTTCCTTCATAAATCTCACACATAAGATACTTATAAAAATATCGACTTCTGTTTTCGTATAATTACTTACTAAAGTTTCGATTTCTAAAAGTGCTAACTCAGAGTCCATTTGTTTTTTATCCATAAGAACACCTCATTATTTTAACATGGTTATTATATCATGGACATTATTACAAATAATGCTAATTCTTTCAGAATGTAGTCTATTTGCTCCAACTCTATCAAAGGGAGTATAAATATACTAGACAAAGTGTCAGTTGCTCTTAGAATTCATTTAAAGTGGTAAATAAGACATATGTGGGTTTTTGTTCTATGCTTTGAAGAACATATTTAATATTCTATAGAAAATCTCTTAATTTTTTGGTTTTATAAGGTTTTCTTGGATTCTTTTCAATCTCTAAGAGTCTTTTATCTTGTGGGTCGGATAAATAATAAACACAGATACTCAAATCTTCCAAATCTTCTATTTTCTTAAACCCTCTACGAATGTAATCTTTCCCACCATCTACAGTAACTGAACCACAACTACAAGATTTAATATCGTGTGTTGATGTACTTTCAATAATATCTCCACAATTTATGCACCTAGCTCGATTTTTTACAATCTTCATTTCATCCTTCTCCTTCAAAAATATTATTTATATTTATAATTATAACATTCTCTTAATAATTCTGATTAAAAGATGAAACAAAATAGCATAATGCTATTACTTAAAGAGGGTACAATGTTCAAAAAAGTTTGTTTTTCTATAAGATGATATATCCTTGTTTATAAACTTGTTTATATTCTTGTTTACGGAGTGTTGAATGTTCAGTGTTTATCGGCTCAAAATGAATTTAATGTCCCCATGCAACAGACGAAATGTCCCCATGCAACAGACAAAATGTCCCCATGTAGCAGACGAAATGTCCCCATGTAGCAGATGATGGGTATATTTATGTCCCTGTTAAATTTGACAAAGGGACATAATAAGTATATATTTCTTAATATAAGGAATGGTAAATCTATGTTGAATGATGAAAATATTATATCGAAATCTAGATCAATCATTGATTTAAGAAATGTTAATTTTACTATACAAGAATTCCGATTGATGGAAGTGTATTTATCGAAAATCAATCCACAGGACGAAACAACAGCATCTGTTACTTTTACTAAACAGGAATATTGTGATTTGATGGAAATTCAATCTAGATTATTGGAATCGAAACGATTAAATAAATATATGCAACATTTATTTAATAACAGTGTTACTGAATGGTTGGAAGATGGAGAAAGTTTTGAAATGCATCCTCTGTTTGAAAAAGCAAAGTTTGATAAAAAAAATAGTACGATAACTTTAGAATGTGGCAAATCGGATTATGTACGAAAAATGTTTTTTGATATATCCAAAAACGGATATATTAAATACGCATTGAAAAATACTTTGTATTTACAAAGTGTCTATTCAATAAAACTATATCTGTATTTGTTGGAAAATAGATTCCGTTCAACTTGGAAAATTGAATTAGACTGTTTAAAAGGAATTTTTGAATGTACTTCTGATTACTATAATGATTTCAGAAGATTTAATTCAAAAATCTTGAAGACATCTATTGATGAAATAAATGAAATGACAAATGTTTTTGTTTCTTATGAAACAATACGAAAAGCTCGAAAAGTTGCAGAAATTGAATTCACTTGTCATTTTAAAGATACGAATGAAGTGATCAATGGAGAATTTGAAGAAAAGGATATTCCATCTATTTTTAGCACTTTAGCTTGGGATGAAATAGAAAATAACTTAGAATATGGTTCATTGGAATATGTAATCGCTGAAATTCAATACACATCGAAAGAATTATTGGGAAAAGAAGAATTAAGCAAGGCAGAATTAAATATCATTAAAGAATTATATGATTTGTACGGTGGACGAATGATGATTGTTGCTTCAAGAGAAGCAAGTACTTATGAAAAATATTCTTTGTATTACATACGAGAACTCATGAAGACTTGGATTATGAAGGGGTATAGTGTAGAAGATGTAGAGAATGGGAAACGATAAGAATAGGAGAGAATAAGATTTATGAAAAAACAAATATCAAAGATATTACTCATTTTATTAACAAGTATATTTATTACTGGATGTTCGTTGGATTTAAAATCTGACAAACCTATAGAAAATGGAATAATTCAGGAGAATGTGCAACTTACTGATATTCCTGAATTTAATGATGAACCGTATATCGTACTAAATGAGAATGTACCAATGTTTACTGAAGAAGAAACGGCAAGTACAGAGATATTTGAAGACTACTCTGATTTAGATAGATTCGGTCGGTGTGGTATTGCTTATGCTAATCTTCATCAGAGCATTATGCCAACCGAAGATAGAGAAAGTATTGGAATGATAAAACCATCAGGTTGGAAAACTGCAAAATATGATTTTGTAGATGGGAAATATTTGTACAATCGGTGTCATTTAATTGGTTTTCAATTAGCAGGAGAGAACGCTAATGAAAAGAACTTGATTACAGGAACTCGCTTCCTAAATGTAGAAGGGATGCTTCCATTTGAAAATATGGTTGCTGATTATTTGAAAGAAACAAACAACCATGTGTTATATCGTGTTACTCCTGTCTTTAAAGATAATGAATTGGTCGCTAGAGGGGTCACGATTGAAGGGTATTCCGTTGAAGATCATGGAGAAGGAATTCAATTCTATGTGTATTGTTACAATAATCAACCAAAAATAGAAATCAATTATCAAACAGGAGATAGTAAGGAAATTGCATCTTCTTCTGAAAATGAGCCTAACGATAGTGAAAAAAGAACCTTTATCGTAAATAAGAATTCAAAGAAATTTCACGAAGAAGACTGTGAAAATGCAAACAAGATTTCAAGCAAAAATAGAGAAGTTGTTGAAAGTGATGTAAATGCACTGATTGAAGAAGGATATGAACCAGCACAATGTTGTGTAGATAATTAAGAATATTATACATGATACAGAAATAAAAAAACTTATACCTTTATTTTCTTTGGCAAGGTATAAGTCTTATGCTAAAATCATGGTGGACAGATTATTTAGGTAGTTCAGGTCGCTAGACCAAGGAGCGTTGAGCCTTGTTAATATAAATGTATTTTCGAGGAGTGATGCTTATGAGTACATATGAAGCATTATCAATAATGTTATCTATACTAACTCTAGTCGTTGTTCTTCTAATCGAATTGATTAAGAAAAAATGACAAATAAAAAACTACCTAAGTTTCCGAGGCGAAGGTAGTTTTTTATAGAACTATTCAAAACCCTAAACAGAATAATCTGTCCACTTTTTACATCTTTATTATAAGCGATAAATTGATAAATATCAATAAATTCAAAAAAGGAAGTCACTTCCTATTTTTCTATTTGAGTGCAACAAGGCAGAAAAACTGGTAAATCAAATAAAGATTCTGTAGAATAATCATGGAGGTATATGTATATGTACTATACTATCCAAAATAAGCACTCATTTGGAAATGTTTCAGTTCTTAACCAATATGGAATTACAGTTTTTGACTCTAGTAGTCATACTGTTAATTATCAGAGAGTTAAAAAAGTAACCTGAAATATGTTCCAATGGGTGCAAAAAAAGAAGAGGATTGCCGTCCTCTTCTTTTCCTATGGGAAATCCACAGTTCTTAACCACTATTATTATATGCTATAAACTGAAAAATGACAACTGATTTTAGATTTTAAAAACTGTAATTTTACCTGTGGTTGCACTTTTGCTTCACACCAAAATATGCTAATATGATAATGTGGTAAAATATTGAAAAGGCAGAAAACTAAGCGTTTTTTGTCTTTTTTTATTTTCAGAAAGGAGAGAAATTACAGTGAAATGGTATTTTAAACGAAGGCATCCGTTTGGATGCCTTGAATCATTTATCTAGGAAAAAAGGGAACGGATGAAAACTCGAGATTCATTCGTTTCCTAAAAAAAAGGAAGTCACTTCCTATTTTTCATAAAAAATACAAAAAAAGAAAGGAGAAACTTTATGAAAAAGACATTAAAGCGAATTGTAACTTGCATATTCTCTACGCTTTTAACTGTAAATGCTGTGATGCCTACTTATGCAAATGAGCAAGTCGTTGCCGAACCATCTCCTACTTTGAATATTACTGTTGAAGGAAATGGACAGGTTAAAGTTACAGAAAATGAAACTGAAACGATAGTAACGAAAGAAACTCCATTTACACAATCTTATAAAGAAGGTACGAAAGTGACGATTGAAGCGATTGCTGATGAAGAAAATGTAATCGAAAACTTTACAAACAATGATGTTGCAGTACCTGAATTTGTGGCAGAACAGAATAGTTTAAAGATTGAATATGTTACTGGTGTCGAAAATTCAAACTTTGTAGTTACATTCAAAGAAATTGTTTCTAGTGAAGAACAAGAAACAAATGAAAAAGTAGATACAGAACCGATTGAACAACCTGAAGCAGAAGGAGAAACTACAAAAGAAGATTCCATTGAAACGGAAGAAAAGGATAAAACAAAAGATAAAGTAGATAAAAATAGTAAACTGCTAATCAATGACGAAACCTTTATTCCAAATCGTCCTGTTAGTGCTGAAGAACAACAAATTTTAAACGATTATCAAAATGGAATGACTATGAAAGAAGAGTATATTCAAAAGCGTAAAGAAATTGTTGATAAAATTCATGCGTGGAAATATGTGGATGATAATTATTTTATTACGGCTAAATTTTATGAAGATTATGATACAGCAAATCTATTGCTAGGATTAGGTGCTTCTATTTTAATTGCCCCTGATTTTAGATACTCCGAATCTGCATCAAGCACTTATTCTTCTGATCGCAGTTTGAGTAGTCCTGTTGTTACTTATTTTGAAGAAGGTGGACATACCTCTATTTCGAATGGAATCGGAACAGTCTGGGGAACTGGTGGTTTTTGGAAAGTTGATGGTCATGTAGCCTTTTGTGGAGAAGCCATGTTTGCACCACCTCGAGCAGGCTCAGCATTAAATTCTGCTGTGGAAGTACATGATGATAGAGTACGAAAAGTTATCTATTATGCATATGGATATCCGAATAACCAAGTTTCAAATTATTTCAAAAATAGAGATCAATCCTTGTTGGCTACTAACGAATTTTTATCTGCTGTGGCTAGTGGCACTTCACTAGGAGGGTCTTCAAATGGGCAACGTTATCATGTTGCCTATGAAATGTTAAAAGGTATTTTGAATTTACCAAGTCCACCATCTGATTTTAAAGTATATAAGGCAAAATGCCCTGGAACAGGAACGAACTTCCAAGGAATTGTAACAGAAAATCAAACGTTATATTGGGGTCAAAATGAGCCAAAAGGAAATCTAACGATTGAAAAATCTTCATCCAATCCTTCGATTACAGACAATAACAACTGTTATAGTTTAGAAGGTGCAGAATATGGATTGTATAACAGTGAAGCCGATGCCAATAAGGATGTCAATCGAGTAGGTACATTTACAATCAAGGCTGATGGAAAAGCAAATACCATCAAGGACTTGAAGGCAAAGACATATTACTTGAAAGAAACCAAAGCAGGAAAAGGATATGATTTAGATAAAAAAGTGTATCCCGTTTCAGTAAAAAGTGGAAAAACAGAAATTAAAAAGGTAAAAGACAATCCTCAAGCTGACCCTGTTGGTATCTTATTGAAGAAGCGTGACAAGGAAACTGGACAGGATGTACCACAAAGAGATGCGAAACTTGAAGGTGCTGAATTTACTGTGAAGTACTACAAAGGGGATTATGCTGAAGATGTCGATCCTGCGACACAGGGAGCAACACCTGAACGTACTTGGGTATTAAAAACAGATGAAGATGGTTTTACTTATTTACAAGATAACTATAAAGTTTCGGGTGATGAATTTTACTATAATAGCACAAATTTGCCAACAATTCCGATTGGAACAGTAACATTACGAGAAACGAAAGCACCTGAAGGGTACAAACTAAATGATGAAACATTTATTGTAAAGGTAATTTCAGAAGGTTCAGATGAATTTTTAAGCACATACCAAGAACCAATCGTACCTGAACAGGTTATCAAAGGAAAAATTCGCATTGCTAAGAAAGACAAGGATACAGGAAAAGTCATTCAAGTGGCAGGGACAGTCTTTGATATTTATTTCAATGGACAGAAAGTAAGCTCAATGACAACGGATGAAACAGGATATGCTACATCTGAAGACTTGGCTTACGGAGAATATGTAATCAAAGAAGCAAAAGCTCCAAATGGATATGTCGTTGATGTAGATCAAGAGGCTGTCGTAGATATTACAGCCGAAAAGACATACGATACAGAATTAAGTGATAAACGAGTGAATGCGACCATCAATCTTGTTAAAGAAGATAAAGATACTGGTAATCGTCCTCAAGGGGATGCAACACTAACAGGTGCTGTATATGGACTATATGCTAAAGAAGATATTCTTGACCCATCTATGGATGGAACAGTCATTCATAAGAAAGATTCTTTAGTTGGAAAAATCACGACAGATAAAAATGCAAGTGGTACAATTGAAAATCTATATTTAGGGGAATATTACTGGCAAGAAATCAGTCCAAGCGAAGGATATGAATTGGATGAAACAAAATATCCTTTCACTGCAAGTTATAAAGACCAAAATACAATTACAGTTACTGTGGATAGTACAGTGAAGGAAACAATTCGTACTGGAGAATTTGACATTATCAAAACGATTACAGATGGAAGTCAATCTGAAATCATGACAAATGAAAAAGGTGCAGAATTTGTTGCTGTATTGTTAAAGGATTATGAAGCTAATGGTAAAGACATTCAAAAGGCTTTACAATATGCAAAAGAAAACCGAAGCGAAAAAGAATATGCTGTATTAACAACAAATAAAAATGGTTATGCGACTTCAGGCAAATTAGCGTATGGTAAATATATTATCCAACAGACTAAGAAAGGCGAAAACGCTGAAGAAACAGATATTCTTGAAGGAACATTCACATTTGAAGTAACCGAAGCCAATGGACAAACAATTATTAAAGGTGGAGATACTTCAGGAAATTCTCTTGAAGTCGGAGATGATGGTAAGATGCATTACCATATCAATAACCGACCAAGTGATTATTTCTTAAAACTTGTGAAAGTAGATGCTGAAAGTGGAAAACAGATTATCTTATCTGATGCTACATTTAAAGTTAAAAATCTAGCAACTGGCGAATATATTCGTCAAAAAGTAGCAGGTGTTTGGGTTGATGAATTCAATACAGATAAAAATGGTTATGTTATCCTTCCTTTAAAATTGAAATCAGGTAAATATCAACTTGAAGAAATCAAAGCACCACATAACTATTTGTTAAATGGCACAAGCATTCCATTTGAAATTAAAAAATCGGAAGTGACTTCCGAAGATGAAGATGGAGATGCATATATCGTAGTAGCTATGGAAGATACACGAGTAAAAGGGTCTATTTCTTTTGAAAAACGAGGAGAAGTGTTAGTGGGTTCTCATAAAGACGAAAATGGAAATATCGTATTCGATTATGAAGAACATGGATTAGCTGGCACGGAAGTTACTGTTTATGCGAAAGAAGACATCATTGACCCTGCGGACGGAGAAGTACTTTATAAAGCAGGTGAAGTTGTTACAACGGCAACTACAGATAAATCAGGAAAGGCTCAAGTAGATAATTTATATCTAGGTAGCTATCTAGTGCGTGAAACAAAAGCCCCTGAAGGTTTTGTAGTATCTGATAAAGAGTACAATGTTACTTTAAACTATAAAGACGATCATACAGCAATCATTTCTGATTCCGTTTCTTATGTGAATGAACGACAAAAAGTAGCAATTGACTTAGTCAAACTAGATGATGAAACAGATACACCTTTAAGTGGTGCTGAATTTGGATTGTATGCTACGGAAGATATTTATGGCTATGACAATGAACCTCGTATCACAGATATGGCTAAAAAATTAGTCGTTGAAAAAGGTACATTGATTGAAACTTCAATTTCTGATGACAATGGACAGGTTGTATTTAATGCAGATCTTCCTTTAGGAAAATATGAAATCCGTGAATTGAAAGCACCAATCGGATATGCTTCTAGTGATAAAGTCATTGAAGTGGATGCAACATATCAAGGACAAGATGTAGAAACAATCGAAATCGAAGCAGAATTCAAGAACAGCATTACAAAAGTTGAATTCTCAAAAATTGATGCAACAACTAGCGAAGAATTAGAAGGTGCAACACAAGTTGTATATCCAAAAGATAAACCAAACGAAATTTTTGAAACATGGGTATCTACAAAAGAACCTCATATCATTAAAGGTTTAGAAGTTGGACAAACTTATATTTGGGAAGAAATTTCTGCTCCGTATGGATTTGCTCTTGCTGAAAAGATTGAATTTACTGTAGAAGATACAGGCGAAATTCAAGTGGCAGGAACAATGAAAGATGAAATCGTATATGGACAGTTAACTTTTGAAAAAGTAGGTAAACAATTCACATATACAGACATTGGTATGACGGATTTAGGAGTGGTTAATACACCAGTCTTTGAAGAAATGAATATCTTAGGTGCTGAAATTACTATTTACGCTTCAGAAGATATTACATTAGGAAATGGAATCACTTATTACAAAGCTGATGAAGAAATCGAAACTTTAGTAAGTGATTTTGAAGCTGTACAGTCTATCAAACTTCCAGTTGGTAAATACTATTATGTTGAAACAAAAGCCCCAATCGGTTTTGTGAAGAACGAAGAAAAACATTACTTTGAAGTTAAAGACAATCAGATCAACGAACTACAAGTAATCGAATCTACATTGAAGAACGAAAGACCAGTGTATAACATCAACATGACGAAACAGATGGAATTCTCTGATACAGCTATGAACAAAGAAGCCTATAAAGATGTAGTCTTTGGTATCTACACTCGTGATGATACATATGATTGGAAAGGGAATGTAGCGATTAAATATGACACATTACTAGCGACATCAGGTATTGATGAAGAAGGTCATTTAGTACATACCCCTGAACTTCCAGTTGGTAACTACTACATTAAGGAATTGGCAACAAATTCAGCGTATAAGTTAGATGAAAAAGAATACGACTTTAGTATTGAACAATCTAATGATAAGGCTGTCATTGTGCCAATCAATGAAGGTAAACCAATCATCAATAAATTGAAAGAATACTATGTTCTAGTCAATAAAGTAGATGAAAACACAATGAAAAACATCATCAGTAAGGAATTTGAATTCACATCTTTCACAGATGCAGAATGCAAAAATCCTATCGAAACAAAACAAGCAAACACAAAAGACGGAACTGTTAAGTTTGTATTGAACTACGGAACGACATACATCAAGGAAACGAAAGCCCCTCTAGGTTATTCGTTAAGCCCTGAAGTTGTGAAAGTAGAAGTCAATGATGATGGATTGTTTGTAAATGGTAAGAAGGTAGAACGAAGTGAAGACTTGTTGTATTCTATCATCTATAAAGATAGTTTGCTTCCAGTTATTCAAACAGGAGCAGGTAGTGATTCTATGTTGTTTATCGTTGCAGGTCTTGGAGTTTTAGTATCTTTGATCGGTATCTTAGAATACAGAAGAAGAAATAGAAACAAGAAGTCTGAAAATACATCAGAATAAAGAATTGTTTAAAATCTATTTCACAAAAATAATAAAATCTCTGATAGTTCACAGTGAGGTAGAGAATATAAAACAATGATTTATCTTCCTGAAGCCCTTGCTTTTACGCAAGGGCTTCAAATAAAAGGTATCAAAGCAATTTGATGCTTTTTATTTGAAAAATAGGAAGTCACTTCCGAAAATTAGAAACAAGGGGGTTATCATGGTTACAAAAATACAAGATGGTTTAGTTACTTATATTGGTTTTCACGCAAACAAAAATAAAAAGTTTATTGTTGAAACAAAAGGAAATTGGACATATATAAATTATCAAAAAGATGAATTTACACGAATTATTTGTGGCTATGTGGTTAAACAAGATGATGGAAGATATAGAACGCATAGACTTGGAACTTTTGATACAAATTTTAAAGATAGAAATGTAGGATATTTCGATTCACTTAAAGATGGAATAGCATATATGAAACAAGTGTATATTCAAGAATTATATCCAACACATAAAGACTTAGGGAAAGAAATTTTAGATAGTTCAAACACATTTGTAGAAGTTGAAGAAGACTTAGATGAAATTGAAAAATAGGAAGTGACTTCCTATTTTTTGCAGAAAGCATAAAAATGCTATCTATTAGAGTATTTAGAAATCTGTTATAATAAGAATACGAAAGAAGGTGGTTTTATGGCACAATATAAAGCTAATGTTTTTGTTAAAGATGAATTAAGAGAAATAACAAATCCTGAAAAAGATAGACCACAGCGTATTATTGGAGAAGAATTGAAAGACTATTTATTTGATTCTAAAGATACCAAAGTCTGTATCTTGTATGGATTGCGAAGAACAGGAAAAACAACTTTGATGTTGCAAACAATTTCTGAATTGACACAAGATGATTTTGAAAAAAGTGCATATATCGAAGTAAGTAATAGAGATACAATATCTTCTTTGTATAGCGATCTTGATATGTTGAAAGAAGAAGGATACAAGTATATTTTCATTGATGAAGTTACTTCTTTAGATAACTTTATTTCCATGTCTTCCTTATTTCCTGATGTATATGTTAGAAAAGGTATGAGAATTGTTCTGACAGGAACAGATTCTCTAGGCTTTTTCCTATCTTCTTCTCGTGAGCTTTATGATAGAGCTAGATATATTCATACAACATATATTCCTTTTTATGAATTTAAACATCTGTTTCCTAATAAAAACATTGATGAATTCATTGAATATGGTGGTACTTTAATTCCTGAATATAATGAAGATTATCCGTTCTATAATGGAAAAAATGCTGAACAATATGTAGATTCTGCAATCGCACAGAACATCCAGCATTCTTTAGAAAACTATGAAGAAGGCAGTAAATTCCGTTCTTTGATAAATCTGTATAATCAAGACAAACTTACTAATGCTATCAATCGTGTTGTACAGAATAGAAACCATCAATTCTCTATCAAAGTAATTCAAAGTACATTTAAGTCTTCTGATTATAACTCTGTTAGAGATATAATGACTACTCGTGTTAAGAAGAATATCGAACCTAACACAGATATTCTAAACAGAATAGATTCAAGCACGATTATTGAATCATTGAAAAAACAACTTCATATTTATGATGCAAGAAAAGATGAAATATTAACAGATTCTGAAGTCTATGAGATAGAACAATATTTACGAAAACTAGAGATTGTAGATTCCTACACTGTTGAATCAGGTGACTTTAATATTTCGCCAGTAGAAAACAATATTATTACACAATCAGGGTTGCGATACAGTCAGTGCAAGGAATTGTTGAAGATTTTAGAAAATCACAATACTTTTCGATTGGGAACAGATAAAGAACAAAATTTAATTGTTTCAACTATTGATAACAATGTAAAAGGGAAGATATTAGAGGAATTGACAATTTATAATGTCCAACAGTCTTTGGATGCTGAAAAATATGAAGTATTTCAACTCTCTTATCCACCAATGCCAAGTGAAGGTGTTACGGAAGGAGAAATTGATTTAGTTATTAAAGATAAAGAGGCATATACTGTAGAATTGTTTGAAATTAAACACAGTTCTGAAATCGTACCTAGTCAATATAAACATATGATTGACCCTGCAAAAATGAAATACTTTGAAAAAAGAGGATTAGAAGTAAGTGGAAGAACAGTGTTATATATGGGAAAAACACAAGGACAAGAAATTGAGGGTGTGAAATATAAAAACATATCCGAATATCTTGATGAATTAAAAGTTTATGATCGTAATTATCAGAAGATGTTTTTAGTACAAAAAGAATGTGCAAAAAATGTAGAAGATGGATATGATGAGAATGATTCATTGGATACAAAATGTTAATGTAAAGTGGAGAGAAATCTTCACTTTTTTTCATAAATAGGAAGTGACTTCCTAATTTGGCTAGATGGCAAATTAAAATTAGTTTGCAAATAAAAATTACTGTGCTATACTCTAATTGAAGATAACATTTTTGTTATTATTCATGTGAGGATTGCCTTTTGTAGTTGAAGTACAAAACAAAAGGGTAAAGCTCAAATCTCTAAGGTGCTTCGCTACCATTCCTATAAAATATAGGATAGTCAAAGACTAAAAGGCGAATGATTTATTCGGGTGCTTCGCTACCATGCCTATTTATAATAAAACGAATAGGATAGCAAAAAGCTAAAAGGCGAATACAAAGTCATGTAGAGATGCATGGCTTTTTTTATGTTTGGGGGTGCTTGCATGAGTGAAAAGCTAGATTTTTATGAAGTGAATATAGATTATGTAAAATATCTAAAACAATTTGATTCTCGAATACCTGATGTAGTGTATCAAAATAGAAATAAATTTGTATGCGGAACATTATTCAAAATCAATGGGTTGAATTTTTTTGCCCCTGTATCCTCATTTAATATAAAGCAAAATTCAAACTATGTTATTGAAGTTGGAAATGTACCAGTAGGTAGTGTTCGTTATTCTTTCATGTTTCCTGTACCTGATTCAGAAATCAAACAAAAAGTCATAAATAATGAAAGTGATTATCAATATAGATTCCTGCTAAGACAAGAATTAAAATATTGTAATAAGAATAGAGAAGTCATTCAAAGTAAAGCAAAAGCAATCTATCATAAAGCGTTGGATAAAAATACAACATATCATAAATTTTGTTGTGACTTTCAATTGTTGGAAGAAAAGTGTAAAGAGTGGATTTATGATAAAACCATAGTGAAGCATGAAAAAGGAATTCCAATGTATAAGTTTTCTTTTCAAGAGAAAATGACATTGTTGGAACTCACGAAAGACAGACATACAATTGAGTTGTTCGCTATAGATCATAATGAAGTGATTAAAAATAAAGCGACAGACAAACTAAAAAAATTAGATGAGGCTACTAAGAAAATATCTCCAGTACATGAACACTTAAAGAAAGGAATAAATGTACCTCATAAGATTTATTTTGCTAATTATCATACAACAATTCGATTAGAATTGATAAAAGATAATATATGTTATTACAAGGATGAATTGAATAATTCTATTTATGTATTAGAACGAAAAGATGCACATTTACCTCAAGTGATGCAGAGAATGTTAGAACCATATTTAAAGGCAAACGAAAAGAATACAAATGTATATGTTCTAACAGATAGTGAACTAGCCAATAGCAATTATCATAATCTTTTGATTGAATATCAAAACTATCCAGAACGATTTGATTATGTGCGAAAAGGATTAGTTACTTCCAGTCAAAAAACAGCAACTATGGAACAACAAAATCAACTTAATAAAGAAGATGAATTCGGAGAAATTGAAAAATAGGAAGTGACTTCCTATTTTTGAAAATGGAGAAAAGATATGGAATATCATTATTTTACGATAGAAGATGTAGAAATGCTTAAATTTAACGGAATCACGCATTTACATAACCACTTGAATTATTTAATACATACAGATAAGGATCAAAAATTTACAAATGAAGATTCTGTGCGAAATGTATCCTTTATATTTGATAATAAAGGGAATCCAAAAGCGTTAAAATGGACTGACGATTTAGGAAAAAGAATAGAATTAAAAAAGTATGTTTTTCGTTATATCAGAGATTTATATAAACGATTGTTTTATGCAAGGGTTGAATGTCCTAGAAGGGATGTTCATAACTGGAATAAGGAAATGGTTGCAGAAATGTTTGGTATCATCCGAGAAATGAAAAAAGAAAAGTATTATCCGTTGTTTGTGCAAATACATGATGACCAACCAAATTTATTTTGTCATTTTCATGTCATATGTTTCTATGACAGAAGTAAGAAAAGCGAAGGAGAATGATTATGAAGATAGTATTTACAATTTTGGGATTAGCGTGTTGTGGGTATGCGATATGGAATATCTACCAATTAGATGCGAAGAAACGAAGTCATCATATATCCTATGAAACATATCGTGAAAAGACAAAACAATGGATTGTTGTAACAATCGTAGGTGTCGTATTGATTGGATTCTTTGGTATATAGAAAGAGGTTAGCACAAATGGATTTAAAAACACTATAAGAGGTACAATGATTCAAAGAGGGAATTGTAAAGGTACACACTTCAGTAGAAACCTTAATCAAGAAACTTCAAAAAAAGAAACAGAAGATAAAGAAATGGATTTAGAAGAGAAGGAGTTGTGATGTATGGACAATCAAACAGTTATTACAGCAAGAGATATAAAAGAAATTCTAAAATCATTAAAATCAGATGAAGAATTAGTTATAGATGATGAAGGTATTAAAATCATTAAGAAAGAAGATTAAGTATGAAAATAGATGTTGTAGGAATTCGATTGGTTAAAGAACGAGAAATTGATTATGATAAATCAATTCATCAACCAATAGATACTGTAAACTTTGTTTTAGAAGAGATGCAGGACTTAGATAGAGAAATGTGCATGACATTAAATTTAGATGCGAATAATTGTGTACTAAATGCTCATGTTGTATCTGTTGGTGGATTAGATAGGGTGGTTGTAGATGTAAAAAATATAATGAAATCAGCATTGTTATCAAATGCTCATGGAATTATTATGTATCATAATCATCCATCAGGAAACAGCACACCAAGTCAAGCTGATTTTTTAATTACAGAAAAAATAAAGAAAGCCTGCGAGATAATGGATATTCAATTTTTAGATCATATAGTTATTGGAAAAGAAAACTATCATTCGATGATTGGTGGATATACAAATCCGTATGATGTTTCAAAGCGAAAAACTGAAAAAACAACAAGAGTATTAACGATTCAGTCTTCGGATTTAGATGTATCGAAAAAAGTGTATGCCGATAAAGATAGATGTAATTATCAAAAAGCATTACCAATCTATAGGCGATTGTTTGATGATTATAATCGGATGAAAGAAACAGATTATTCATCTTTCTTTTGGGGCTTTTCCAAATTAAAAACAAAAGATATGGATAAGGCAATTGAAAGAGCCTGTGATATGATAGGAAAAGAAGCAGATGATTCTAAAATTTATGTACTGGATATTCCTAGTGAACTTTGTTTAGAAACTGACTTTTATAATTTTGCTGATGAAATTTATGCGTATCAATATCCTAAAGAAGTAGAAAGTGTGTGGAATTCAATTTATGAGAAAAGGAATTCTGAACGGCAAGTGATGTTTCCGTATATTGAACCATCTATGGTTGTTGGAGAAATCAAGCAAGGCAAATTTATTGAATTTAATCATGAAGAACAAGATTTAGAACTAGATGAATTTGAAAAATAGGAAGTCACTTCCTATTTTTTAGAAAGAGGTATATCATGACAATGTTAGGATTTTTACAAGGTGAAGAAAAAGACAATAAAGGAAGATACTTATTTGATTATTGGGAAGCTGATAACCAATGGCTAGAAGAAACACATGATTATATTCAATGGATGTTTCCATTAGATGTAAGAAGTTTCCATCATCCTTTCGTTGCTCCTGCTTTAAAAAATGATGAAATAGAAATAGCGAAACATGATGAGAGTATTCAGAACAATATGATAATGTCTTTTCAAAGAATTTTGGAATTTTATGGATTAAGATTAAATGAAGTAGAAAACAAAATTGAGAAAAATGATTCTTTTCAAGAAAGAAGTAAGGTGTGGTTAGTTGTAAAAAATCACAATCACTTACGATTGACACGGATTATTAAAAGTATGCGTTTGTTAGGATTGGAAACATATGCGGAAATGCTATTGGATTTTTTGATTGAGTTAGTAAGTGAAGTGGATTGTTTTACGAAAACAACTAGGTCAATATGGATGGAATTAAAGATTAAAAAGTAAGTTAAATTTCCTTACTTTTGCATTTTCATTTCACAAAGAAAGTGCTAAAATACTTATAGTGGAATTAGTATGAAAACTATTCATAACAAACAGGCATTTACGAATAATCGTAGGTGCTTTTTATTTTATTTGAGTCATCAGAAATGGTGGCTCTTTTCTTTTATACAAAGAAAGGTGGCTATCCTATGAAAAAGAATTATCTATCTGTGTATAAATGCAATGAATTTAGAGTGGTAAGTAATGAGTTTGTTGGTCGTATCGAAGATACACCTGAAAATATTTCTGCTTTTGTTGTATCAGCTGATTTTAATTGCAATTACGCATTAGTGGACGATATGGATACTGTTAAAGTATTCACTATGGGTAACTATTTAGATTTAGTACCTGATACAGAATATTTAGAAAAGGAATTAAGACCAGTCTTATTGCAAATGCAGTTTGGAGAAACAGAAGTACCTAATGTAAAATACGAACCAATTAAAAAGAGTTTAGAAGAGTTTTTAGGAGAAAAAGATTTGCAACTTGCTACAGAAGATACTTATAAAAGTATGTCAGAAACAAGTAAAAGTTTTGAAGAAATAGAACAAGATGAGTTCAATCATGATGATATAGAAATTTAAAAAAACTATATTAAAGGGCAGACCAAAGTCCTAATTTCTTGAGTTTATTAGAAAATTCAAGATAAGAAAAAGTGAATCTAAAGCCTATATGACTGATGATTCACTACTTGTAAACAAGTATAGATACGAAATATACTGGATTCTACAAGGGGTTGGTAGGGCAACAGAGTGAAAATCCAACAAGTGCAGGCACGAAACATACTAGATTACAACTATTGGTGGACTAAAAATGCGTGAATTTATTAAATGTCAAAAATTTACAGAAGTAAAAAAAATAGGAAGTGACTTCCTATTTTTTTTGAAAGAAGGTGCAATAAATGGAACAAATTGGATTGTTTGATTTTTTAGAAGAACAGGAAGTAGAAAAGCCAAAAGAAATATATTATATAGCAAAAGAAGATTTAGAAACTCAATTCATTGATGGTTATACACTTGGCTATCATTATGAATGGACTGTACAAAAACCGAATTATAAGGGAGAAAACTTTATAGGACTTTTACCAAATAATCGTGTTTATAAAAATGGATTCATTTATCAATTCAAAACAGAGAAAGAAGCAAAACAAATGATTGTTGATACATATCAAAAATGGAAAGATTCTTTTGACAGAATGAAAGCTGACAAAGAAAGTTATCCTGTTGTCGAATATGATAATGAACCAAGAGTTAGAGGAAATCTTTATTTGTTGACTGAACCAGTAAAACAACTAGATGGCAGTAAAATGTTATTCTCTGAACATTGGTACAGTGGACTAAACGGCTATTTTTATACATTGACTTTACCATATGAAGATAAAATGGATTTACAAGGCAGAATCTTATATCAAAAAGATAAGATTGATAATGTGTCGAGGTATATCAATCGTGATTTAAAAGATAGACATAAAGCCCCTATCTTTTATACATATATTGATGAACTTATAGAAAGATGCGATTATCTTGTGAATGAGTTAGGATATAACGATTCTGAATATATGGCTACATTGCCTGATTTGAAAATGTTAGTAGAAATGTATGAGAAATACGAAAAAGAGCGTGAAATATATTTAAAAGATCATCCAATGGTAGAACAAGAAACAGATGTAGAATATGAAGAAATCGAAGAAGGTTTAGATGAGATGGATATGGAAATATAAAGCATATCTTAGAAAGTAGGTAAATATGCGAAAAGACAGAGTTTGGATGAAATTTAAGAAAGATGATTTTAATCAGCTAATGGGAGTTCTATCAAAACAAATTGAAAGATATGAAGAAATCGAAGCACAGAATCTGAACTTAAAAGCAGATATACAAGATGAAAAAGAATGTTTGCTAGATTTACAAAATAAGATTTGGCGATATTCACATTTTGAAAAAGAAAGTGAACTGATTACTATGGATATGTTTCCATCAGAAGTTAAAAACTTGTTTTTGACATTTTTGGAAAATTCATTCTATGAGCATGACTATACAAATGAATCCTATTTTGATGAATATTTAAAGAAACATGAAGAATGTATCTATCAAGGAAAAAAGCTGTCAAAAGGAGCAATCCAAGAATTATATGATATGAATGGAGTGGGGTATGATTGGTTGATTTGCAATAAAGATGGAAGAATTTTCTTTGTAGATCATGGCTTATATCCTTTGGAAAAAGGCGAAAAAGTTTGGAATAATAAAAAATTTGATGGATATAGTATTTCTGCTTTTGTAGAAGATAAGAAAAAGAGATATAAATCGCTTGTTTCATGGGAAGATGAACAACCATTTAATATTTATGAATTTTTACTCGCAAAGGATATAGACATGGAAATGTGATTACTTGGTCGCATTTTTTTATATAAGCAAATAAGGTTTAGAAAGAAGGTGTAGCAATGTTAGAGAAAACAGTATTACAACAATTACAAGAAATATTTCCTATGGAAGTAAATCGTGAGCAAGCTGACACAGGAGAAAAGATTCGATTACGAAATGATGAACAAAAAGTAGAGATAGATTTTCTTCTTGATGGACAGTTGGAACAAGGGTATGGATATAAGAATTCAGAAGCCTATAATCGAGATGTCTATGAAGCAAGTTATATTTCAGAATATGGCTATCAAGCGTATGAAGAACAAATCAAAGAAGCTATGAAACACTATTATAACAATGAAATCACTCTTGAAGAACTTGCCGAGAGTGTGAAAGAAGCAGAAAATGACAATGGATATAGCCATAAAGATTTTTTGGTACTTACGAATTATCAAGAAGAAATATCGAGTCACTTATTTGATGCTGTTGATTGGCAATACCCTGATACCTTATTTAATGAATGGATAGATAGTGATGAAATCAATTTGGTAGGAAATAAATACATTTTTACAGCAGGTATGGAATTAAATGATTTCTTGAAAATGGAATATCTAAAAGACTTTCAACAAGGTAATGTAAATATTCTTGAAGTAGATGGAAAGCAATATATCAGTTTACAAGACTTGGTAAATATTGATATAGATAGATATTCTGACAGATGTTTAAAAGTTTACTATGAAAATGAAAAAAGAGAATCCAAAACGCAGGAAAAAATCATGCAATTTCAGTCCAATTTAGAATTTGTGAATAAGAAATATAAAAACGCAGATGTTGTTTTAATAGTATGGGCTACAGAAATGTGTAGGGAACAAGGCTTGGCTGATTATTATCCAGTACAGGATGTAAAAGATGCGTTCAAAACAATGGAATATATTGATGAAAAAGAAGCTATAGAGATTGTTTTAAACGATTCAGAAGAAACACTTATCTATCACAAAAGTCCTGAAGAGGAATGTTTTACAAAGGAAGCATTAAAACATGAAACCATCAATTTTGATAAAGAAAGTAAAATGGAAGAGGACTTAGATGAACTTGAAAAATAGGAGATAGAAAAACATGAAGGATACATATGATTTTACTTATGCGGGAGATTTAAGACATTTTATAGGAGTATTACTAGATGATTATTGTCCAACACAATTAAAAATATTTGATTCGGATATTGTGTATGATGTGATAAAAGATTTAAAACAATTTGATGTAGAATTGACAGGGGATCAAATTTTTGAAGATTGTTGTTTAGAGTGTAATGCGTTGTTGAATAAAGATTTACAACAGTTAAAAGAGGATTTTTCTTATACAGATATGGAAGAACTTAGTGAGTATGAAAAGGAAACTGTAAAAGAATTCCTAGATGCGTATAATGGCAATTATAATTTGATTGATTATGAATGTAATGGAAATGCAAGCTCTATTTGGATACGAAAAGATTTAACCAGTAACGAAATAGAGGTTTGTCGAATTATTGATAAGCATTTTGATGTCTTCAAAAATTTAGAAGATCGAGTCGATATTGATTTGTTCAATATTAGAAAAGAAGAAATATCTACAGAAAGAAATGAAATTGAAGAAGACTTAGATGAAATTGAAATGTAGGTGGTTAAAATGGAAAAAAGATTTACTTCTAGCAATAAACGAATTGTTGAATTTTGTAATTTAATGGAAAGTGTAAAATTAAAACACATGATTGATGCACGAATATTGATTTTAGAAGATGTAACTTCATTAGGAAGCCTATATATTTCTCAAGACAAAACAAGACAGTTGCTAAATGAATATCTAAAGCCTTATCGTTTTGAAATATCTAAAGATTATACAAGTCTTCATAATATTGGCAATAATCATAAGTATGATGTCATTGATTGTGATGTACTAGATAATGTAGAAACACATATCGGGCATCTTTCTATAAACAACTTGATGGGATATAACTCTGTCATGTTTATAGAGGATATGGATGAGAAAAGAATTGGTTCAAAAACATTTGAATTAACCAAACAAGGATTATTAACAAGGGAAAATGAAAGATGGATTGGTTGGGATAAATATATCCAAGAAAAACATTTAGATTGGAACTTAAATGATTTAGAGAAAGAACAGGAAATTCGTTCTTTAGTTCGTCAATGTATTGAAGAAGAAATTTTACAAGTTGAAAATGGATACATCATGGTTATACGAGAAACAACAGATGGAAATACAGTGTGGACACTTGCAACATATGAACAAGTTATTGAAGATTTAAAAAATGAAAAGCAATTTCAAGTGTTCAAAGATGCATTGCAACAAAAACAACAATTGAAAGAAAAACAAGAATCACAAAGTAAGAAGCAAGTGTATCAACAATCTTTAAAGGATATGCAAGAAGTTTATGATAAAATTGAAAAATTCAATAAAGAACATAAAGCACCACTTGGTACTGAAAAATATGAGTATGAACTTTATGCGTATATGAAACAAAATGGATTGTATGTTCATCTTTATGAAGAGTATGAAAATGGAGAATTTCTCAAAGACTTTGACTATGGACTTGTAACAGGAACGATTTATGGTTATCCTGATAAAGAATTAAGATTATCCGAGAGTTTTGAAATTTGGGGTAAAGATGGAGAATACTTTGGAGCATATTCAAAAAAAGATGTAATGACTAAATTAGATGGTTTAGATGCTAAACAACAAGAGAAAACACAAAGCATTGATGAAGAAAAAGATTTAGAACTAGATGAATTTGAAAAATAGGAAGTCACTTCCTATTTTTTATTTGGAAGAAGGTGTGGATGAATGACAAAGATAGATACATTGAGAAAAATCAATAAAAACATAGTCCATGATGATGGTACTATAGATAGTTTTGAACGACAACTTATTGATTTCATGTTTGGAGAATATGACTATAATTATCCATTTGTAATATCTACCAATTCAGAAGGATTAAAATTAGTTATGGATATTGATTTAGATAAACCATTATGTATTGATGTAAAAACTGTAATAAAGTGTGAAAGGAAGCACTCGCTTGATCTTTCTTTTGTTAGTCATATTGATGACTATATTAGAGAAAGTTGTTTGGCTTTTGAAAGTTTAACACAAGAAACTAGTATAGTATTCGTACTAAACAGAAAGAGTGATACATTTGAATTACCTTACATAGCTATCTGTAGAACAGATAAAAAGTATGGGGAGTATGTGGTTAATCAAATTACTTCAATTTATGATAAAGAGAAATTAGAAAGCCTAATTCAAAGAACATATGATGCGAACAAGAAATTTTATGTAAATGAAAAAAGTAGAGCATTTATAAAGTCTGCCGAGCTCCAATTGCCCATAAACCTTATAAATGCTCTATCTACTTCATATGATAAACAATGTCTTACAAAAAGTCAAGTTGAACAGGACTTATCAAAAAGTAAATCTTATGGTTCAGAAACACAACTAGATGAAGTAAAAGAAGATGTTGAAGAATATGAAATGGATATTGCAGAGGATAGATGGTAAACAGTGAAATCATCCATCATGAAATGAATGAAATCTTGAAAATAAAGAAAAAAGAGGTAAATAAAATGAGATTTGATAAGGAAAGATTTTTTAAAGACTTGCAGGAGAAAAAGCCTGAAGTGTATGGAAATGACAAGGTACAGGAATTGATAGGAATTGTCATTGATAGACATTATAAGAAAGTAGAAAATGACGAAATCGTTTATGATGATGATTTATTATTAGAATTGTATGATATGGTTCCTGAAATGTCGTTCAATGAAATAGATGAATATGGAATGTGTTTATCGAATGAAATGCAGATGATGATTGATGGTTCGTATCAACATGAATATATGATGTTAGGTCGATTACAACAAGATTGTGAGTATTACTTAGGCTATGGACAACGAAGCGAGAGGAATTTATGGGCTGACACAGTTCAAGACCACATTCACGCAATGAAACGATACTATAATCAAGTACCAATTAAACCTGAATGGTTATCGTATAAAGATATTCTCCGTTATGAAGCGAAAATGACAACATTGAAATCTTTGGACGATTTAAGAGATTTACTCGAAGCTCATGATTGGAAAATCTATGATGGTGGAACTTCATGGGAAATTGAACAATATTCGCCAGCAGGAGAAGATTTTGTTTTTTGTATTCAACATGATAAGTCATTAGAAAAAGCAGTCGAACAAATTTGTGAGTATGCAATGAATTTTGATCAAGAGGAACATATTGCCATGTGGTTAGAAGCAAGAACTGTTGATGACAATCGCATGAATGTACCTTCGCCTAGTGAACTTGTAGAAGATGCAAAAGAAATTCAAGGAATGTTGGATGAATTGGATTATGTATTGGATAATTGTACATTGATGGAAAAAAAACAAGAAACAGATATAGAACTTGAAGAAGAAATGGAAGATATAGAGAAATAGGAAGTGACTTCCTATTTTTTTAAAAGAAAGTAGGTGGAAAAATGGCAGAACAACAAAACTCTATGTTTCAACAAAAATATCAGATGATTATCAATCAAGCAAGCGTTCGTGAAGTCATGGAAGAATATGGTTTAAAGATTGTTAAGAAAGGGAAAGATTTTAAAACAGTTTGTCCTTTTCATGACGATCACGACCCATCCTTGAGTATCCGTGACGACAAGATTTGGAAATGTTTTGTGTGTAATGAAAGTGGAAATGCAATTTCTTTTGTTCAGAAGTATGAAAACAAAGTGTTAGGGAATCGAGGATTTACAGTACGAGATGCAATGAATAAGGTAATTGATATTTGTCATTTGAATATTCCAAAAGAACAAAACAATCAAAATTCACTAAATGCACAATATTCTCATAATTCTCGTATCTATACAGAGCATGAACGAGTTTTGTTAAATACGCTGAATAAAATCAAAGAGATTGCCAATTACAATCTGATAAGTTTAGGAAATACAGAAGCAAAACAATACCTTCTTAATCGAGGATTTACAGAAGACTTGATTCAAGAATTACAGTTTGGTTATATTTCTTATGAACAAATACAGCAGTGGATTGATAAAACTTTTTTGCCACTAGAACATCTATTGGAAACTGGATTTATTCGACAAGATGAAGAAGGAAATTATTATCCCGTCTTTGGAAATCGTATCTTGATTCCAGTGATGGATGAACGAGGGAATACCGTTACTTTTAGTGGACGAGCCATTCATGGCGAAGAACCTAAATATCTACATGGTAGAAATACAGAGATATTCATGAAATCCAACCATCTATACAATTTCAATATTGCGAAAAATTATGCCTACAACGATAAAATCTATGTAGTAGAAGGATTTATGGATGTTGCAGGTGGAAATAAAATGAACATCCGTAACATTGTTGCGACTATGGGAACATCTTTTAGCGAAGAGCAAATCGCTATGTTACGCAGATTGGATTGTGAAATCATATTGATGAGAGATAATGATAAAGCAGGAAGAAATGCAATGGTAAAAGAAATCCCTGAACTAATGAGTAAGAAATTGAAAGTTAGTGTAGTAGATTTAAACACAGTCAAAGAAAATCTACAACTTGCAGAAGATAAGGATAGCAAAGACCTTTGGGATTTCGCTAATGCAGGAGCAGTAGAGCAGGATTTAGAAAAAGCACGAGTATCAGGCTTTCAATATCTGATGAAAAATCAGTATTTCTTAGGTAAGGATTTCAATACAGAAACCATACGAGATGCCTATGACGAAGCAAAGAAAGATGAACTTATAAAAACTTCATATGATGAGATGAATTTCAAAGATTATGTAGCAAAACATTCTACTTATTCAAAAGAAGAAGTGGATGATATTATTCATTCTTTGTCACTGGAAGAAAAAACAAATCCTATCTTTCAATTCCAAGTCAATCTGATGGAACGATATATCATCAGTAATTCCAATACCTATGTCAATCGAACAGGAGATAAGACAATGGTGGAGTTCTATCAAAAGAATTATGATCGTCTTCGTCAAAATATCTTAAATCGTTTCCATGAAGACCCTACACGATACCTTTCTCCTGAACTTGATAAGGTATTGATTCCTGCTTTAGTGCAGGACACTATGGTAAATGATGAACTGTGGTTACGATATGAAACGATACATAAGTTTAAACACGAAAATGTATTCAATAAAACATTCGTAAAGAATACGATTGGACAACAAGCACAAATGAAGTTGGACATGGAACAAAAACGATTGGTCGTTAAGCAATTTGAAAAGACATTTACAGATGATGAAAAGTTAGAATTCGAGCATATTGATGAATTATATATTGTTAATAAATATCAAGAACTATCAGGAATCATTGATATAGAAGGTTCTGATAATGCAAAATTCTTGTTAGAGGCTTTAGAAATGAAATGGATAGGAAAAAAAGAAGGAATGTCGGTTTTCTCTTATAGTTCTATTTTTGATAAATCTATGTTGTTTGCGATTGATCCAAAGTATAAGACAGCAGATGGCAAAGATTTTAAATCCATTCTACTTTACAACAACAGTGGTGGAAGTTTGAAATTGACAAAGAACAATATTGCAACCCCACAAAAAAGCAATGGAAAACAAGAAGTTGAACAAAGTATTCAAAAAGAGAAAACAGTATCTAAAGAGAGAACTTTCACTGTCCACCATAACTTAATAACAAGAGAAACAGACGATTCTTATTTTGTTAGAATTCCTAATACAATGGCGAAGAAATATATGTATATCCCTAAAAAAGATACACAATGGTCGGCAAATCGAGAAATTTTAGTGGCAACAGTATCTACGAAAGATACCTTTGCGATTTATCGTTCGGATGGGCAACAGCAGGAAACATGGAATTGTAATGATTTGATGAAGCGTTGGGAAGATAAGACAAAGAAGAAAGAATCCATTGACATAAATTTAGCAATGAATAAAAACTTACAATCAACACCTGTAAAAAGGAAACAGCAAGGAAATCCAATCATGAAAAAGAAATTGGATATACCTTCTCGTTCTACGGAAATGGTACAGAAATTTCAAAAATATCGTATTCCAGTTCATTTGATTCTAAACAATGAGAAGGGTACATTGATGGTGCGAAGTGCTATGCAGGGATATACCTTGTTTATTCCTAAAACAAGTGTGCGTTATGTAGAAGGGAGAAGTTATATTGAAGTGACACCCGAAGTGATGGGAATCGACAAATTTAAAACCATTTCTACTATATCCGTAGGAAAAGATGTTAGTGATGGAATGGAGTTAAAAGGGAATATTTCTTTTAATGAACTGGATATGTTTTTATCTTCAGAAGGAAAGAAAGTATGGGCTGTCGTAGATGAGAATAAGTTGGTGGAACAATCGAATGGATTTGTACAGATACCCATCTTTAAAGACCGTACCTATGGATATGTGCGAGTCAATAAAAAGGAATTGGAACGCATCAATGATAATCAGATTGCTTTGGTATCTACACCATATCATGAATATTCTGCCTATAAAAAATCAGGGGAATTCAATGGACTTGTATGTGCCAAAGACATAGACTACCTTTATAACGAATCTACCAAAGGTTCGATTGATATAGATAATATGGAAGCGACAGAGGAATTAGAAAAGGAAGTGAAATCGTATGAATGATACTAAAATGGATATTCAGCGTTCAGGGGAAACGATAGAAAGAACAGCCGTAAAGTATTCAGCAAAAGCAACTAAAGGGTTGGCAAAACTAACAAAGATGCTTACCCTTTACGGCATCAAGATGTTTGCGAATCCGTTAAATGCTATCAAGAAGGACGGACCGAATAAAACACTGATCCATACTCCTGAACTTACCAAAGAAGAAGCAAAGGTCATGATTGCTAAATTAAGGGAAGCCGAAATACTTGCAACTTATCGTGAAGTAGAACCATCAGGACGAGAAATACGAAGGGGTATTTCTATTCATAACCAAGAGAAAATGGCAAAGAATGATATTAAATTAGCACAATGGAAAGACAGAGCCGTTAAATATGAGCGTTTTTCTTTATTAGGCAAGTTTTGTGAATCGCAGGCTGATAAATATCAGAACTTAGTAAATCAGGAAAATAGGATGCCAGCTGAAAATAAATATATCTTTATCGTCAATCAAAGACACTCGAATGCATTAAATGAAATGTTGGCAGATATACGAGAAATGCGATTGACAAAGGATTTTGATAACAGTGTATTTGAAAAAGAAATGGACGAAAACCTAGTGCCTGAATTAAAGATGGAAGATATGGAATTAACGGTAGAATCAATGGAAGAGGGCATTGAATATGGAAATCGAATGATTGCTGAATTTCCTCATGCAGATACCTGCCGTCATATCATTACAAAAGAAGAGTTTGTAGAGCATTATGAAGATATGTGTTCTCAAGAAGTTTTTGGTGCAACACTTCAAGATGAAGATCATGTCATGGTTGTCTATCATAAAAGTTCTCGTGAGCGTATGGAAGAAATCATGGGAACAGACGGGCATAAGATTATTGAATATGGGGCAAATGGTGGCGAAACGCTACAAAATCTCAAAAATGGAGATGCACCAATTCACGCTATCGTACCAAAAGAAGAAATGAAAAATTTTCGAGAAAAATATGAGGGATATGATTATATTGCTCGTAAGCAGGAAGATGGAAATTACGAAATTCATGTATCCGAACATCAAACAAAGATGATTGATAGGGAAATGAAATTAAAAAACCAACAAGCCCACGAAGACTTAAAGCAACAAGAACAGTCCATAGATTTAAACAAGGATTCCGTACAAATGGAAAATAAAGAAAACAGTATTTCGTGGGCAGAAAAAGATATGGCAAACCAAGAAGATTTAAGCTCATTGAATGAATTTGACCTAGAGTTAAATAAAGAGGATGAGTAGATATGAAAGTAAAACGAGAATATAAAAGCAACACAGTCATTGTAGTCCTTGTACTACTGATTGTGTTTTATTTTGGCTTACGATTAGGAACACTGGTGGAATTGAATGATGGAGAGTGGTCGTTTGAGGTATTAAACCAAGCAAGCGATCAATTTTTTTCATTTGAGCCTCTTATCTTTAATCAATTTACACTGATGATAGGTTCATTTTTAGCGTTATTTTCGTGGATGATTTATGAAACTCTACATTCTTCTTATAAAAAGAATATGCAGGAAGAAGCGTTTGGTAGTGCGAAATGGAATGACCCTAATTTTACGAAAGATATGCGTGAAAAGGATATGTATCAAAATTGGATATTCACAAAGACAGAAATCTTTTCTAAAAATATGAAAGTGACTAAACGAAATCGAAACTGCACTTTGATAGGAAGACCTGGAACTGGGAAATCAAGATATTGGTTAATTCCTAATATTTTAAATTCAATGGCTGAAACAATTATCGTTACTGACCCTAAAGAAGAAATTTTAAAGGCTACAGGAATGAGTTTAAAGAAAAAAGGATATGATATTCGAGTTTTAAATATCAAGGATAAATGGCGAAGCGACCATTATAATCCATTGAAATATATTCGTAAGTTACCGAAAGAAGCGTTTTTGTTAGACCTAGATAGTGATGAAAGCCGTCAGGATATTGTACAAGAATTGATGGATGAAGGACGAAATATTGCTGAAGATGATGTCATGAATCTAATCAATACGATTATGGAAAATACAAAATCAGAAACGATTGAATCCAATACTGGTGACCCCTTTTGGGAAAAGGCAGAAATGGTATTCTTACAGGCATTGTTTTACTATGTGATTTTCAATTATCCAATCGAAGAACGAAATTTCAGAAAAATCATGGAACTGATTCGTAAGGGAGAACCTGACAAAGAAGGAAATTCAGAACTTAGAAACTTATTTGATGAATGGGAAAGTCGTGATCCTAATAACATTGGTATCAAACAGTGGAAACATTTTGTTGTATCGGCAAAATCTCCAAAGATGATGTCCACCATTATTATGACGGCATCAGCCCGACTTGCTCCTTTCAACTTGCGTGAAGTAGATGAAATGACAAACAATGACACTATGGAACTGGATCGCATTGGTATGTCTGTCAATGCTCCTGAAGGGGAACATGGACGAGTTGCCTATTTCATTATTTCTGACCCTAACAGCAATGCATTCAACTTCTTGATGAATATCATGTATTCACAGATATTCACAATAATCGACCAAAATGCACAAGCAAATGGTGGACGATTGCAAACTCCATGTAATATCTATATGGATGAATTTAGACAACTGGGGAAAATCAATCGTTTCTTGGAATTTTGGGCATATTGTCGTAGCTTGGATTGTGGAATTGCCATTATTCTTCAGTCATTATCACAGTTAAAGAAAATCTATAAAGATGAATGGGAAACAGCATTAGACTGTTGTGACTACATCTTTTTCTTAGGTTCTCGTTCAAAAGAAACTTTGGAATATATGAGTACCATGTTAGGGAAACAGACCTTATATAAAAAGTCTTCAGGGCGAACCTATTCAAGACAAGGTTCATCCTCACAAAACTGGGATGTATATGGTAGAGAACTAGCAACCATGGATGAGTTAGCTGAATTGGAAGCAGGACATGGAATTTTGTTAATGGCAGGAACAAAACCTTTCTATTCTGAATTGTATGACTTAAAAAGTCATGATGATTATAAAGAAATGTGGGAAGCATGGGTAGAACAAGATGGTACAAAAGATCCTGAATTTAAGAAAACAAAAGAATGGAAACAAAATCATGAGAAATTGTACGATCATCTACAAGAAATGAAAAAACCTAGAAAATCAAAAACAAAGCAACAGCAAGAATTGATGAAAGCGGTTGGAGTACCATGTACTGTACAAGAGCCATTTGAAATGAAAGTAGTAACGGAAGCACAGCTTGAAGCAAAATATGGAAAAGGAAAACTGAAAGCTGTTTGGAGCGATATAAAATAGCATATCTTAGCTACTCTATATATTTTATTGAAAGGGGTGATGCCCTTAGAAATGAAGGGATAGAAATAAGGGGAGCATTTTTTATCTGCAGGCAAGGTGCCTGTTTTTTTGTTGTTAAGAAGGAGGATTATGGAAATGGAAAAACTAACAGCAATGAAAAACAATATGTCTAAAAAGACAAGAGAAAAAGTCGCAAAAGCAGGGCTTATCGTAAATACGACAGCCATGATGATGGTATTGAATATGACAAATGTACTCGCAGTCAATTCCAATACGGGTTCTATCGACCAATTTATTGATTTCGTGTGTGACTGGTTGATGAAGATTGGTGGAGTTGTAGGACTTGTTGGTGGTGTGTTATTTGCATTAGGGTGGCAAAGAGATGATGCTGAAGGAAAGAGTCGTGGGTTAATGACTTTAATGGCAGGATTTATGCTAATTGCCATTGCACAAGCACCTGATATTTTTGGTTTATAAGATGTATGGGCGAGTAAAAATATTCGCCCTGTCTTTTTAGGAAAGGAGTGAAAAACAATGTGGGATTCATTAGGAGAAATTGCACAATCGTTACTAGATATAGCTTTTTCACTATTTGGTTTTAATATTGATTTAGGAAACATGGGATTAACTGCCAAGGAATTTTGTGATTGGAATACAATTACTGCATCTGAATTCGGAACATTGGCAGAGATATTAAATAGTGCGTTTGTATCATTAGGATTGAATTTATTAACTGTATTCGTGATGATTGACTTGATTAAAAAAGCAATGGAAATTGATCGTATCTCTTGGGAGCGAATTATTATGAGTGTGGCACGATTTTTGATATTCAAGATGCTAATTACCTATTCCTATGAGTTTTTAAATATGATTATGAAAATTGGAAATGAGTTTACGAATACGGTTATAAACACAATTAACTTTCAAACAGGTACAGAATTTTCTATTGGAGAAATGATTAAAGAACTGATAGATACTGCTGAAGGTGGAATTACAATCCCTATTATAAATTGGAGTATCATGCCATTTGTATTGTTTGTGGTATTTATTATTATTTATCTTCCTTTAATTGGAACATTTGTTATGTGTATATCTCAAATCGTTACACGAGTAATAAAAATTGTTTTGGCATTTGCCTTTGCACCGATTCCACTTGCGATTGGAACTTGGGAAGACGGTAGTGGAACTGGGAAACGATTTATTATGAATGCTGTCGCCTTAGCGTTTGAAGGAATGATAATGATACTTTGTGTACATATCTATGCTTTAGGTATTGCAGACTTGCAAAATAGTACAACGACTTTTGGTGGTGGAATTGGAGCAATGATTGGAATACTTCTTATGAACGGTATTCTATCTACAGCTTTAACAACATCTTCACAGTTAGCAGAGAAATGGAGTGGTGCATAGTATGGATGATATTAGAATCAGAACACATAAAGAACTTTCAGGAGTGGCAGAAAAATACTATGGATTTACTTTTCGACAATGGTTGTTTCTTGTTTTAACTGGAATTATTACAGTGCCTACTTATTTATATTTAACACCTATATTGGGAGATGAGATTTCAAGTTGGATTGTCATTATCATGGGTTTACCTTTGATGCTTTGTGGCTTTTTGACATTGCAGGGAATGACAGCCGATAGATTACTACCTTTCTTAAAAAGACACTATTTGGATTTCGGAAAGCCATTAGAGTATAAGACTGAAAAAGAGTTATTAGCTGAAAAAGAAGCAAAGAAAAATAAAGGTAAGAAACAAAAAGAGGAATCTGTTCAAATAATCGAAAAGCCGAAAAAACCGACAAGAGCTGAACGAAAACAGGCGAAGAAAGAGAAAAAGGCTTTAATGAAGATGGAAAAAGAACAAAAGAAAGAAAAGGCTCGATTGGAAAAACAAAAGGAATTGGAATTGAAGATAGAGCGAAAGAAAGCCAAAGAAAAAGCAAAGGCAATGAAGTGGTATGGGGATTTAGATGCCAATAAGAAAGCCTTGATTGAAGAGCGTACTATGGAAAATAGTGAAAATGCACTTACGAAAGAAGATATTGAAAATATTGTCCGTCTAGGTGAAAAAGCAAAAGGCTATTTAGAAACAATAGAGAAAGGAGTCGAAGAAGATGTTCAAAAAGAAGGAAAAGAAAGAGAAATCGAAAAAGCATAAGAAACAAAAGCAACAGAAATCAGTGAATAAGCCAACCGAAAAATCATCCAACACGAATCCTTTTATGTCTTTGTGGAATAAACGACCAACAGTTTTTGTGCCAAAGACCAATCAACAAGTGTTTACTATGTTGTTTAAGGATTACAAAGAAAATATCATGCGAATCGGTGATGATATGTATTCTATCTGTTTTGAATATACAGATATTTCTTTCGCAAAAGCAGATTTAGAAGATGCAGGTGCAATCTTCTTAAAATGGGTGGATTATCTAAACTCATTTACAGATAAAGCACATATTCAAGTCACAAATGCCAGTACACCTGTGAACACAGAAAAGTATAAACAACAGTTTATCTATGATGAAGAAAGTATGGTTAGTGAACAGGAAAGACATCTTGCTCATGAGTTTAATACCTTGATTGATGATGCTATTGGGAAAAAGAAAAATACACTGATTACAAAAAGGTATGTCACAATATCGCAGAAAGCATTGAATTATGAAGATGCCAAAGCGATATTTTTTAATATCTACAGAAAAACAGAAGAAAAGTTTAAGGATTTAAAATCTAGTATTCGTATCGTACCAGTTAATGAGCGTTTGACTTTGATTCATGACTTTTGGAATATCCAAACAGCAGATGAAAAGGGAATCAAAGATTTTGAAGAATATCGTAAGGAAAAAGATCTAACGATTTATGATGTTCTTGCACCTCATGAATATATCAATCTAAGAGAAAGCGATTATATTGAAATCACTCCTCAAGATGTATTAAATTCGGATACAGAAACGGATGAAATCCATAAAAAACGCTTTATTCGTTGTCTGTATATTGAACCTGATTTTCCTAATGCAATTACTCCAAAGTTTTATAATATTTTAACTACGATTGAAGATTTACACCTTGTTACGACAATCAATATTCAGCCAAATGAAACGACCAAGATTGTAAAGAAATTATCCAAATTGCAATCAGGTTTGGAAACAGAGCGTTATAACAAGGTCAAACAATATGCGAAGCAACAGATGAATTATGAATACATGAAAGATAAGAAACTGGAAACAAAATTAGATGATGTTACGCAGATGATTGAAGATATTCAGTATAACGATCAAAAAGTTTTCTGTGAGAATATCTGTTTATGCATTGTTGCTGATACCTATTCTGAATTAGAAGAACAGACTGTTAAAATTCAAAATAAAGTAGGAGAAATGTTAATTCGTATTTTACCTTTAAAATGGCAACAATTAGAAGGAATTCAAAATACACTTCCATTAGGACATAACACACTACAATTCCAACATAAGGAAACTTCTGAAGCAACAGCTGTTCATGTTCCATTCAACTCTAAAGATTTTGCACATCCTAAATCTATCTTTATGGGAATCAACTTAGTAAGTAGAAACCCTATCTTTGTAGATAGAAAACGACTGATAAATGGAAATGGATGTATTTTAGCGACATCAGGAGCAGGGAAATCCTTCCAAGCGAAAACAAATGCTGAACAAGTATTACTACGCTATCCTGATGATGAAATTATTTTTATCGATTTCCAAAAAGAATATGGAGATGCCGTAAATGAATTAAATGGACAGACCATTACAATTTCCGATTCTACAAAAACATACATCAATCCATTAGACTTAGATCAAAACTATAGTCTGTCTGAAGATGGTGGAGATTCGCCAGTTAAAGCAAAAGTTGAATATATGCAAGGTTGGGTGGAATCTATTATTGATGAAGGTAGCCTTAGTCCGATTGAAAAGACGATTGTAGATAGATGTGTACGACATATCTTTGAAGATTATGAAAAAAGTGGATTTACTGATGAAAGTAAACAACCTTTATTAAAGGACTTTCAAGAAGAATTAAATGTTCAACCTGAAGAAGAAGCGAAAAAGATGGCAAAAGCCCTTGAGCGTTTCGTTAAAGGTACACAGGATATTTTCTCTCATCCTACCAATGTTGATATTCATAACCGAGTTGTATCGTTTGATATTTCTGAACTTCCTGCTTCTATTCAAACAGCAGGATATTTAGTAGTCCTAGACCATATTATGAATCGTTTAATAAAAAACCGAGCGAAAGGTATCAATACATGGATCTATATTGATGAATTCCATATCTTGCTTGCCAATCCATCAGGTGCTGAATATGTAGCTAAGATTGTCAAAATTGGTCGTAAATACAATGCTATGATTACTGTTATTACACAAAATATCGAAGATGTTTCTGCGAACGAATGGGGTAGAAAAATCTTAGGAAATGCCGAATTTGCTATCATTTTGAAACAAAAGAAGCGAGATCGACAGATTATTTGTGATATTTTCGATATTTCTGAAGGGGAAGCACGATATATCGGTAATGATGCTAAACAAGGGCAAGGTGTCATTGTCTTTGGTTCAGATAAGATTCCATTCTATAACCATGTGCCAAAAGAATTCCGTATCTACCAGTTGAACAATACTGATAAAAAGGCGATTGCTAGAACATAAAGTGTATGTCAAAAGAAACTAGAAAAGATGTCAATAAGACATTTCGTTCAGGGGAGTTTGCTACCAGTAAAGGACTTCGTTGGACTGGTAAGGGATTGGATAAGAGTGCCAAATTTGTTTCCGAATGGAAATATAACAGACAAGGAAGCCAAGATGATGGCTCAGGTGGAAGTGGTGGAAAGGCTACTTTAGGAATTCAAACACAAGTTGATAAACCAAATGCAGAGGATGGTAATGCATTGTCACAAGAGAATGATAATAGTGCTGTAAAAACGACAGGTTCACTTTCTAAATCAGATAACGATATTCCAATCAGTAGTATGAATGAACAGGAAGGTTCTGCTGTTTTAGGTATTAAAACAATGGAATCTTCCAATGGTGTTTCTGTTGAGAATGCAGTTATAGGAAATAATGATAAAAACAGTACTATTTCCAATATCAAGACATTAGCAAATACTGGGGATGGAAAGAAAGGCACAGGTCAAAACTTAAAAAGAAAAATGGGGGAAGGAGAAGAGGGTTCACAACACTCAAATCGTTTCGTTTCTTTTATAAATCGACATACTTTTGACTTTCAACCAACGCAAGGTAAATTTTCCAAAGCAGTCACTGTGGTAGGAAAAACTTCTGTAGAAGCAAGCAAGGTTGTTAAAAAAGGGGCAAGACTTTCTCATAAAGTAGAAAAAGCAACCAATGGCGAAGATGCTACAGGAATGAAATTCATTGAAGGAGAAGTTGGACGAAAGGCAGGAAAGGTAGCGGGAAAAGTTGGGAAAAAAGTTGGAAAAACGACAGCAAAATATACCTATAAAGGTGGTAAAAAGGCAATACAATTTTCTTATGTAACTGTAAAATCTTCTATTAAAAAAGGAGTGCAAGTTGCGAAGGCAAGTACCACGATAGTGAAACGAGCAATGACAGTTATCTTTCAAACTGTTACAAAAGCTGTTACTACTATCGCTCAATTCCTTGCTCCTTTCACGATGGCGATTATAGTTGGTGCAGTTACAATGGCACTTTTTATTGTTATCTTTGCAGGTTCATCAGCTAGTGCTGAAAGATGTTCTACTGATTATGTATTTTCAGATGGAACAACAGAAGGAAATGCACAGGCTGTATGGACATACTTAAAAGGAAAGGGATTATCGGATGAAGCTGTTTCAGGCGTTATGGGAAACATGGAGCGTGAATCCAATTTTGATCCTGCCCTAATTGAAAAAGGGTATCCATATCAAGGACATGGCTTAATCCAATGGAGTTATGGAAGAAAAGACAATTTATTGAAACAGGCAACCTTAAAAGGTGTTTCATGGACGGATTTAAACTTTCAACTAAACTTCTTATGGGAAGAATCCTTATCCCCTGAATCCTATTATGGAAAACAATTACAGAGGGAAGGATTTTATGAAAATAAAAGTCCATCAAGATGTGCTTATTTGTTCCATAAGATTGTAGAAAGGTCGAGTGATTCCTATCAGTCGATTTTAAATACTCGCTGTAAGTCGGCAAAGAAGTGGTATGATAAATTAAAAGGTACATATAAACTGACAGACTCTACAGGATGTGCAACAGGTTCTATTGAAGGTGATCCAAACTTTGGGAATACAGATGCTTGGGTAACAAAAAATCCATATGCACAAGCAGGCTTATATGGTCAGTGTACTTGGTTCGCATGGGGAAGATTCTATGAAATCTATGGATTTAGCCCTGGTTTTACTGGAAATGGATATTCGTGTGTAGCACAGTTGTTAGCAACGCATCCAGACAAATTTGAGTTCAGTTTGATACCGAAAGTAGGAGCTGTCGGTTCTTCAGATGTTGCTCATAACCATGTATGGATCGTAGTCGGTGTAGAGGGAGAAAAGATTACCATTCAAGAGGGAAACTTAAATGGTAAGACAGATTCCTTTGAAGTAGCAAAGAGTGACTGGCATACAGTTACATACTCATTAAGTCAATTACGAAGTATTTATGGAAATATTTCTTTTGCAAATCCTAAGTAAATGAGGTGGTATCATGAAAAAAGTAATACTAGGAATTGTTGGAGTAATTGTGGTTTTAGGACTTGCTATAGGTGTCAAGATATATGTATTTCCTGAACCAACACACTTAGATGTTTTATCAAACTTAGAGCTTACATTTGAAGGTATGGAAGAAAGCGGTAAGGCGTCCATAAAAGGAAACGATATTCAATATGATGGAGATGATAAAGAAGTCCTAGACTTTATTGCATCTTTGAAATATGAAATATCTCCTAACAAAAATCTAAGCAATTATGATGATGTGGAAGTGAAAGTGATTTTTGATGAAAAAGCAAGAAAAGAAGCGAATGTAGAACTTGAAAGCACATCACGAACATATCAAGTAAGAGGATTAGAAGAAACTCCTGAACAAAAGGCAGAACGAGTAGAAATTATTGATGGACATGAAGTGCCGAGGGATTGGGAACTAGAAGATGAAGATAAAAAAGCCTATATTGAATATTTAAAACAGTTAGAAAATGCTGAAGATGAACTTGTCGAAGAAAAAGGTGCATATACAGAGTGGATGAAAGGAAATTCTAAAGAAGAAACAAAAAAAGAGAATAAAGAATTCCTCACAAAAGATTATGCCAATAATTCCACTGTCGCTTTTAAACGAGCAAATGAGTATGGATTAACATCTTCACAAGAATTCAAGGTACAGCCAATCATTAAAAAAGATAAAACGATTGGCTACGAATGTATATTTAAGGGGTCTGAATAAGACTCCTTTTTTAGAAAGAAGGTGGAAAAATGAAATTATCTGTAGAACAGGCAAATATACTTGATAAGATTGTAGAAAAATCAAGAATGGATTGTTGGTTTTCAATAACAGATGATTTAACAAGTATTCATGATGTAGAAACAAATAGAAACATTAGTTTACGATATGGAATTGGGATATTGAATCAAGGAGTAACAGATCTTGTAAAAGATTATGGATTAAATGAACACGAAGTAATGGTGTATCACGATTTACTTATTTCTTTAGGACTTGAAAAAGAACAGAAGAAAGATATGACAAAAGATGATTTAGGTATGAATGGAAAATATACAATTATCAATAAAGTAGTGACTGGTACTGGGTTTAATGTAGTGCTTGGCATCAATGAAAATCATCCAATAAAGGAATATCGTTATGTGACTTGGACACAAAACGATAGAGGGTATGATGTAGGACATTATTTCGGTAATTTAAAAGAAGCTCAAGCAGATATGCTAGAACGTGCTTCTAATGAATTGAATATTGACTTACATGAAAAGTGGTACAATGAGTTCATGGAAAATGACATTCTATGTGCTTTATCCGAATTTCTTTCAGATGATGAAGTTGAACAACTGAAAAATGATAAAGAGTTTATGTCGCAAGCTAACCACTTATATAAAAAAGCCGATATTGGTGTAGATCAAGCGATAATTGATGGAATAAAGGAGCTTTATGAAGAATATAAAGAAATCACTGTAGTAGATTTTGATGAGGATTTAGATGAAATAGAAATGGAGTGATTGAATGGCAAAGAAAATAGCAATGGGAATCATGGCAACAATCATTGTTGTCTTTTTTGGATTGTCAGCCTATAAAAATTTCTTTGGACAAGAAAAGGAACCTGAAAAACCAAAGATAGATATATTTAAAACGGCAATGGAAAATGTGGATGTAAGTTATGTACCATATGGGGAGTCCAACGGAGATTGTTTATTATTCGTAACAAACAATAACAAGTTTCAAATCAATGTCACAGGAACAATTGTCAAAGAAGATGAAAACGGAGTGCATGATGAAGATAAAGATGATGAAATCAATATAAACATCAATCCACAACAAACCTATGTCATGGAAACAGTCAATCCAAACAATAAAGGGGCAAGGGAATCAAGACAAGAAATTACCTTTGATGCTTCTTCTCTAAAAGCCTCTCAAGTGGAAGGCAGTAATGAAGATGGTAAAAAATCAACAGAATTATTATTTCAAGATGATGTGAATGTGCAGATATTTCCTGATAAGAGAAATGATAGCGAACAACCTTTGATTACAATCGAAAACAATACGAACCATAAATTGTATGTACAAGGATATGTTGTATTCTATGGAAATAAAGAACAAACAGAAATTACAAATATAGCAAAAATCGAATTTGAAGATGTGCCAAAGAAAGATGTATATAAAGATTATATCTATATAGGTACTTCTGAAGAAGCAAGCGATAACTTCAAAATTTTTATCAATATGTGTGAATAGAAATTAGGTGACGAACATGGAATTAAGTGAAAGAGAACAAGAGATATTGAAACTGTATCGAGCTGATAAAAAGCGTAAAAGAAAGAAAAGGATTACATTGATTATGCTTCTTCTTTTACTGTCAATAGGTGGATATGGAGTGTATCGATATGTTCAATCCATGCCAACAGCACCTAAAGAAAAAATAGAAGAAAAACCTACAGATACAGTAAAACCTAACATTACACTTACAACAGAAAAAATCGAAATCTTTAAAGGAGAGGACATTGCGTATGAAAAATACATCAAAGAAGCAATGGATGATAAAGATGGAGATTTAAGTGAAAAAGTAAATTTTAATAAAATAGATGCCAATGAAGTAGGCGAATATGAAGTTCATTATCGTGTGAAAGATAAAGCAGGAAATGAATCTTCAGCAACTTTAAAAGTGGTTGTGAAAGAAAAAGAAAAGCCTAAAGAGAAACCAAAAGAAGAAGTGGTGGAACAGCCAGTACAACAAGTACCTCAACAAGAACAGCAACAAACTCTACCACCACAGCCACAGCCTGCACCACCTGTTACAAAATACTTTATGTTTACAGATGGTTATACTATGGATAATGTAACCAGTGCTTGTCAAAATGAATTGGTTGCTTCAGGAAGGGCAGGAGTTTGTACTCCAATTCAAGATGCTAGTGGTATCTATACAGGAATGCGTTTGGATTTATACTAAGAAAGGATAACTTTTTATGAAAAGAAAACTAGAAGAACAAATCAAAGAAAGTGATAAATATAATCCATCTACGATCGAAGCAGAATATGATAATTACGATAGTCAGGAGGAAATTATTGATGAAGAAATGGAACAAGATGAAATCGAATATAGCTGATGAAGAATTAAAATATAAATTCATGAATGGTTATAATTTGTTTTATCAGGAAGATAGTGACAAAATTACCATCATTGGCATGAAGAAAAATTTGTTATTCTATTTAACATCTTCATGTAGTTCCAAGGATATTCCTATGGTAAAGACCATAAAGACTAGATGTAATGATATGGCTTGGTACATATTGGAATGTCCTTTCTTTCGCACAGAAGAAGGAAGATGTATCAATGTGAACGATTGTTATATGATGGGAGAAATGCCAAGACAAGAAGTAAATGTATTGAAAGAATACCTATCAAGAAAGGAGATTTATATTTAATATGGCAAATAGAGAAAGAACAATCGAAAATAAAATCAAATTTTATGAGAATAAAATTGTTGCTTCTGAAACATTGATAGCAGAAGAACAACAAAAATTAGAAGGGTATAAGCTGGAGCTGAAGAAATGGCAGGTACATAAGAAAAATCTTGAAAAACTATTTCAAGAAATTGATAATGATGTTTAATTCGGTAAAAATTACAAGTGTAAAAAAATACACGCTATGAGAAGCCCATAATGGAACGCTAAGAGCCATCTTTACTTTCATGAACAACAAGTCAAAAAAGTTTGTAATTCGTCTTAGCGTTTGATTGTGGAAGCCGATTTTTTTCAAAAACGCAATTTTTAGTTCAAAAATAAGAAAACGGACTAGGAAAGGATAAAAAAATGAAAAAAAGAGTATTTATTGATATGGATGGAACATTGTATAGATTCCACGATCATATATTAGATGAATCAGGGCATGTGCAAATCGAAAAAATGTACGAACTTGATTTTTTTGTAAAATTAGAATCATTTGAAAATATGAAGGAAGCTATCAATCTTTTACATTCAGTAGATAAAGAAGAAATTGAGATTTTTATTCTTTCTTCTGCTGACACAAAGGAAGTTGTTCATCAAAAAAATATTTGTATTGATAGAGATTTTCCATTTATTGATGAAGAACATAGGTTGTTTCCAAAAACATGGGAAAGTAAAACCGACAAAATACCTGAAGGAATTTATGTAGGAGATATTTTAATTGATGATTACAATGTCAACCTTGAACAATGGAAAGATAAGGGCGGTACATCAATTAAGTTTGTGAACAACATCAATCATCAAGGAAAAGGTAGATATGGTGGAGATGTAGGCAAACTATGGGAGCATGAAATATTACGCTACGATATGAAACCAAAAGAAATCGTATTAAACATTGAAGAAATAATTGGAATACAGAGAGATAGATTTTTATTTCGATTTCCTGATGAAGAAATAAATAAAACTATTATGGAAAAAGTAAGTTCCGTATTTAATGAATGGAATTTATGTGAACATAATGGCAGTGTTTATATGGTTTATACAGGCGATTTGGAAGAAAACATTATTTTTGACTATCAATGGATGATAAAAAATATTGATTTAGAAACAATAGAAAATGGTTGCTACTCTAGTTATGCAGAAGCATTGAATTATTGGATTGATGATATCTCTAATGATATAAAAGATTTAGGTGTGTGGGATGAGGATAAAGGACACGATTTTTATTTGTCTGTTGAGCAGATTGAATATTGTGGTTTGAAAGAGCAATATCAAGAAGCCAAAGATTATGTGTTAGAAATGTTTGAAGAAGATTTGGATGAAATAGATAAGTAAGTGTGAAACAATCTTCATTTTCTTATAGGAAGCAGGAAAATGCTATCTATTAGAGTGATTAGAAATCTGTTATAATAAGAATACGAAAGAAGGTGCTGAAATGTCTATATACCGAACAAATGTTAGATTTGGAATGTCTTTACAAAATAGAGCTGAATCTGTAAGTTCGTTAAACAAAAGATATTTACTGAATGATTTGAACAAATATCTACACTCTGATTTATCAGTAAATACACCTTATTATGGAAAAGTTTGTGCATTATATGGACTACGAAGAACAGGGAAGACTACTATGATGTTACAATCTATTTTAGGTATGACAAATGAGCAATTTGATAAAACTGCATGGATAGATGTAACAGAAGAAGATAACATGGCAAGTTTATATCTTGATTTACAAAAATTAAATGAACAGGGATATAAATATATTTTTATTGATGAAATTACCAAGGCAGAGCAATTTGTAAGAGTATCTTCTTTACTATCAGATGAGTTTGCTATATCGGGTGTTCATATTGTCTTAACAGGAACAGATTCATTAGGTATTTATTTAAGTCAAAAAGGAGAATTGTTTGATCGAGCAATTTCTATTCATACAACCTATATCCCATATTATGAATATACACATTTATTTCCAAATGCCACTGCCGAAGATTATATTGTGGAAGGTGGATTGTTGTCAAAAAGTGGAATTAACTATAATAGAGATGAAAACTTTAAAGAATATGTTGATTCAGCTATTGCAGAAAATATTCAACATTCTCTATCTAAATTAAAAGATAAAGGAGATTTGGGGGCTTTATATTTAATTCATAGTCGAGGAGAATTAACAAGTGTTATCAATCGAGTTATCGAAGATAAGAACCATGAATTTTTACTTGATGCAATTTTGAAGAACTTTGAATCTCATGATATTGGAGTTTTGCATCACTATATATCGGATGTTAAAGACAATGATATATTGTCCTATAGTGCTGATATAAATGTAGAAAGTTTATCAGAACAAATAAAAAAGGATTTAAAGATTTTAAATTACAATGAATTGAAGTATGGTTTAACAGAAAATGAACTCGCACAGATAGAAAATTATTTGTATGAGTTGGATTTTTTTGATGATATTAAATATTGTACAGTTAGTAAAGAATTCTCAATCTCTGATAATCCAGTTGTTGTACAACCTTGCATTCGTTATAATCAGGCAAAATCAGCTTTGAAAGCATTGTATAATGATCCAAAATTCATTAAGCTGAGTGGAGATAAACAAGAGTTCATTTATAACAAATTGTTATCTGATATTAAAGGCAGAATGTTAGAAGAAATTGTTCTCTTAAATGTAACTAGAAGTTTATCTGATTGCTTTGTTTCTCAATTTAGATTTTATGAATATAGGAAATCTCCATTTAAAAATGGCGAATATGACATGGTTATTCGTAACAAAAAGAATGAAACATTCATTTTTGAAATCAAACATTCTTCTGAAGTCGAATACAATAAACAAACAAAACATTTACTAGATGTTGAAAAACTTGATTGGTTAAAAGAAAATGGTTTTAAAGTAAAAGAAAAAGTTGTTTTGTATAATGGCAAGACTTTAGATAAAGATGATAATGGGGTTATATATCTTAATGCTTCAGAATTTCTTGAAGAATTGAAAGTATATGATCGTAATTATTTGTATAATAAGAATGGCATAACAGATGGAAACGAAGATAATGATGCAGTCAATATAAGTATTGAAGATGATTTTGAAGATAGAGATATTTGAAGTTTTAAAAGCAATGTTCATGAATGAGAACTTGCTTTTTTACTAGGAAGAGGGTGGTAAAATGATATGGTTTACAAGTGATTTGCACTTAGGACATAGGGCAGTAATAAATTTCCAAGACAGACCATTTGGTACAGTTGAAGAAATGAATGAAGCCCTGATTAAGAATTGGAATTTCTTGGTGGCAAAGAATGATACAGTATATATCTTGGGGGATATATCACACCGTTGTCCAGTAGAAGAGGTCAATGCAATGATTTCCAAATTAAAAGGAAAAAAGATATTGATTCGTGGGAATCACGATAAGGAATATGATGCCTCATTATTTGAAGGTATTTATGATTATTATGATTTAAGAGGTGTTGCTTCTGTAAGCATATCGTTAATGCACTATCCTATGTTAGAATGGAATCGCTCAAGACATGGTTCATTGCATTTACATGGACATCAGCACAATTCTTCATCTTATAATGAAGAAATGAGAGAACAAGGAATACGAAGATATGATGTTGGTGTAGATGCTAATCAATATTGCCCTGTATCATTAAATTCCATTTTGGAATTCTTTCAAATAGATAAATAAAAGAACAGATTTATAGAAGAAGGTGGAACTATGATTTATGTTACAGGAGATATTCATGGCGAAGTAGATATTTCAAAATTGAATACTCAAAATTTCTCACAAGCCAAGGAAGGCGATTATTTGATTATCTGTGGAGATTTTGGATTGATATGGGATATAAAACCAAGCAAGAATGAAGAATATTGGTTGAAATGGTTATCTAAAAAACCTTGGACTACTCTGTTTGTAGATGGAAATCATGAAAATTTTGATCGTTTAAAAAATTATCCTATTACAGAAAAATGGGGTGGAAAGGTTCAGAAGATTTATGATAAGGTTTACCACTTGATGCGTGGAGAAATATATACGATAGAAGGTAAGAAAATCTTTACTTTTGGTGGAGCACTTTCGCATGATAAAATGTATCGTAGAGAAGGAATTTCTTGGTGGGAAGATGAACTACCATCAAAAGAAGAATGTGAATGTGCAATGGCTAATTTAAAATCTGTTGAAGATACTATAGATATTATTATTACTCATGATGCACCAAAAAGCATTGCTCGAAGATACGGATATGACAGAGTAGATATGAGTCAAGTGTACGCAACAGATAAGGAAGATATAACGGCATTCTTAGAACACATTTCACATTTTGTAAACTACAAACAATGGTATTGTGGACATTATCATATGGACTTTGATGATAGTGATTCCTTTCATTTTCTTTATCAAACAATTTTAAAAATTGATATGTAATGGAGAGTAAAGTTTCTCCATTTTTTATTTTAGAGAGGAGCAAATATGCCTGAAAAAAAGAAACTAAGTAAGACTAGAGAAATGTTAGTCAATGAGTATGTTAAATCGCTTGAACAAGATCAGCTACCTTGGATAAAGGAGTGGGGAAGCAAGCCACCTCATAACGCAATTACGAAGACACCATACAGACTTTATAACAAAGTTTTACTTTGGTATATTCAAGAACGAAATCATTATGAGGATAGTCGTTGGTGTACGATACGACAGGCAGAATCAAGAGAATGGTTTGTTAAGAAGGGAGAGAAATCCATTCCATTAGAGTTTTATTATTACTACAATAAGAGAACTCATAAATCAATGACGATTGAAGAATTCTACAAATTTATTACTGACATCAGAAAAAATGGAAGCCTTGATGAAGAGCAATTACAGGAATTGTTAAAAGAATATGTTCTTACCAGTTCATCATTTAATGTGTTCAATGTGCAGGCTCAAATGGAACACAGACACTATCTAAAAGATGGTACAGAGTATGTAAAAGCTACCGATTATTATCAGTTGTTAAAAGAAATCAAGGCAGACAAAAAGGCAAGTTATGAAGAAAAAAATCAGCGTTATACTGAATTGAAAGAACGATATGAATTAGTGACAGAAGAAATTCCTATTGAGAAAATACCTACGATTGAATATAAATCAAATGAAGTCGTTGATAGCATTATAAAGAATATGGGAGTGGATTATGAAGAGAAGGGAGATAGAGCATACTATAGTCCTTCCGAAGATAAAATTACTTTACCACCAATGACAACATTCCATTCAGAGTATGGATACTATGCGACAAAGTTACATGAATCTTGTCACGCAACAGGGCATTCCAGTCGCTTAAATCGTGATATAGAAAATAGATTTGGAAGTCAAAAATATGCAATAGAAGAACTAAGAGCAGAAATTGGTTCTTCTTTTTTGATGGCAGAATTGGGGTTAGAAGCTGACGAAACTCATGTGAATAATCATAAGGCTTATATCCAAAGTTGGATTTCTGAATTAAAAAATGATCCGAAAGTTTTATTTGATGCGATTAAGGATGCAGATGAAATTGTAGATTACATTAAAGATATTGAGGATTTTGAAAAGTATATTTCACTGTCTGAAATTGAACAGGAAACACTGGATACAATAGAAGAAGATATGGACGAATTAGAAATGGAAATGTGAGGTGACAAGAGATGGAATATGCAAATAAGGAAGCATTATTAGAAGCGTTAAGTTTAAATAAGAATGCCAGTGCAGGCTATGATGAATATCCTGATGAAGATATGGAGTCTATTACTTTTCATGAATCGGAAGAGAAAGAAATCACAAAAGAGTTTGATACAAAAGTAGAGTATGAGGATGTTTTAGAATGAACACAGACACAATTCAAATGAGTTTGTTTGACTACTTTATGGAAGATGAACAGTTTACCATTCCTGAAGCTACAGCACTTGTGAAAGAACAAAAAAACTTGCAAGTAAATGATGAATCTATTCGTGCAAGGATTTATGAAGGACTTGAATTAGGCATCTTTAAAAGGGTTGCTAGAGGTGTTTATAAAGTAGAAAGTCAATTAGAACAGAAGAAAGCTACTTGCCTTTTAATCAATGGAGATGGTCGTGATTTATCGTTTATTGAAGACAATAGTATTGATGGAATCATTACAGACCATCCATATGATTTAGCAAAATCTCTGACTGGTGGCAATAGAAAATTTGCGACATACGAGTTATTTAAGTACACACAAAAAGACTTTCAAGAGAAGATGCGTGTGCTAAAAGAAGGAGCATTTTGTGTAGAATTCTTACCTGAAGAGAACGAAGTAAATTATCAATACTTGTATGAAATCAAACAAATGGCAATCAAAGAAGGCTTTAAATATTTTACAAAAGTGCCTTGGATAAAAGGCGATTTTAAAGCAAATACAGGGCGAAAATCAAAGAATAGGGAAGATATCATGTTCTTCTCAAAAGGAGAACCACGCACTCTTAAACTGGATGCGAAGAAGAATATTCAACTTGCGAAAGAAAATGATATTGATGTAAAAGGATTGACTTCTTATGAAGTGAAAGAACGCTTAGAGGCACATGGTTTAAGTGTTTTTTATATGAAAGGAACAAGTGGAATGTTACCTACAGAATTTCAAAGTGAAGTAGAAAACTTCCCAAAAGAATTTGATTTTCAACCGAGAAGTCGAACGCAAAAAGTAATGGAAGCAGAGAAACCAGTAGCACTTATGGTATCTATTATTGAATATATTTCGTTACCTGATGAACTTCTGTTAGATCAATTTGGTGGTAGTGGAAACTTTGGAATTGCGTGTCTAAATACAAACAGAAATGCAATCATAGTGGAAAGATGAACAAACTTTTGAACGCATGAAAGACAATATTGTGAACACTATGAAAGATAAAAGTGAAGCAAGTATCTCAATCAAAGAAGTTGATTTGGATGAAGATATGGACATGGAAATGGAACTTATGTAGATGAAAGAATCATCAACAAAATTGTTTGTAATTGCTCTTATAGGAACAATATGTTTCTGTTTATTTATCTTTATTAAGCAACTAATCAAGGAATATAAATCACGAAATTCTATTTTAAATGGATATTTTGTGAGTGCAGATATGTTTCTGAAAAAATGGAACGAAAGATATAAAAATGAAACATGGAACAAGTCAGGATGTTATGTGATTCTTATATATAGTCATGCGATAAAGGAGTTTCATAAAGAAAAATATGAAGCAATTTACATAGGTCAATCGTTACATTTAGCAAATAGAGTGAAACAACATTTACAAGGAAATGGAAACAAAAATGTATATCACGATTATCAAAATGGGAAACAAATTTACATTCATTTAGAACGCTGTATGCCTTCGTATATGAACAGAATGGAGAAAGATTTAATTCGATCTTTTAAAGCAACAAGGTCGTATAACATTCAAAAAGGTGGTGGAAAACATAGACGAAACAAAGACAATTTTAAATACAAATGAGGTATCGTTAAGATACTTAAATAATAATTTTATGGATACAAAAATGAAATTTTTGCACACGAAAGTGGTGTGGGGAAGATAATCCCTGCATCACTTTTTTTACAGTTAGGAGTGAATGAAAATGAAATTTGAAAGAGCGAGTACCTACAATTTTGGTGCAACAAAATTGAATCGTAGAAGGGTTTCAGGGGCTACCCCTGACAAGCAAGGGTGTGTATAGACACCATGCTTGTTATATACAATTACAACCTATTGGGAAACAGATTGTGAGGGAAAAATATGGAATTCAAAAGAATACCTTTTATCGCTGTTCAAAGAAAATTTAATCTGACAGATAGACAGATGTATTACATACGAGATCGAATTAGAAAATATCATAAAGAAGATGAATGGTTCATATTCGAGTACAACGCAATCGGAGAAAAAGAACTGTGGATTTATTTGGAAGGTGTGCATTGGATAGAGGAAGTATATCTTCAATATGATACACCATATATTGAAGCAGAAATCCAATTTGTATCGAAACAGATTAAGAGATTAGAAGAAGAATTAAATGTGCATTGTGACCCTATCCACTGTGAAGATATGGACATCATTGAACTCTCTATTTATTTTCAAAAAGCAAAGAAGACGATCTATAACGAAATCAATAAAAACAGGAAGGATTTAGAAAAATATATCATTGGAAAGAAACCAATAAAGCTATCTGAAGAAGGGGTGCGTTGGATGGAATTGAACCTATATCGGAAGCGATATATGAAAGACCTCTACTTATACAAAAGAGTGATGCAGGATAGAAAGCGAGAAAAAAACAATGCGACAAAAATTACACGAGGATGATAAAAGAAAACGAGTCAATGTTTTGCTTAGTAATAATGAACGAGAACTGTTAAAAGAAAAGATGGATAAATATGGATACGCAGATTTATCGTCCTATTTACGAGATGCAGGAATATACGAAAGACTGTATTTGGAAGATATAGATGGTAAAAAAGAAATATCTGAACTTGTCAGTAATATGATTGGAGAAATCAGGAAGTATTTATTTGAACAGAATAAAATATTGATGAAAAGCAGTCTTACAAGAAATGACATTCAGTTGTTGTCTGAACAAAACGATAAAATTTTAGAATCGAATATGAATTTAGTAAAACTTATAAATGAAGTGTTGTGGGTATCTTCAAGAGTTATTGCTGAAGACCCTAGCCGTTTTGTTCAACAAGCAAAACTATTTGATGATGATGCGAAATAGAAAGGGGGCAATGAAATGCCATATACAAAAAGAATACCGGTACACGCAGGAGAAAGAGGAACAGGTTTATATAATTGCTTGGAGTATGTACGCAATGGAGATAAGACAGAGGATGGGATTTTGGTAAATTCCTTAAACTGTACAGTTGAATTTGCGGAACAAGAATTTCTTTATATTCAAAGAAAGTATCATAAAGAAAATGATGATCGAGTTGCCTATCATGTTATTCAATCATTTGATATACGAGATGATATAACTCCTGAACAAGCCAACGAAATAGGAATGAAATTATGTAAAGAGATTTATCCAAACTATCAATGTGTTGTAAGTACACACATTGACAAAGGACACTTGCACAATCATATCGTTTGTGCGCCCATAAGGGGCAGAGTAAATCCGCTTAGCAAGCGGCAGGCGTGAGGTTTCATGCCTGTGGTCAACGGCTAACCTGGATGGGGAAACCCAAAGGGGACAATAGCACGACCGTAACGCTGTGAGTTGGCAAGTTGTCATGCCACGACTGAGCAGCAAGACCAAAGTTCATATGAGGATAAAGCCTACACTGGTTGAACGGCAGTCCGAGGGACATTTGTGGTGGTCGCAGCGGAAGACAGCTATATCCGCTGCGCTGTGCATCTCCGCCAGAAAAGATGACTGGCAGGAGCGAAACCGATGTGCAGCCCGTATGTATCAGCATAAAAGGACGAAAACCGTATCCGACAATGAACACAGCTTTTTACTCTGTTACTAAATGGGGATTGCCTAAGTTGGAATGCTCGCAAGAGCTATGGGTGCAGGCCCTGAAAATCCAATATGGCAACGGAGCCGCCGTAGTAGTCCGAGCGTGTTAATGGCACGCACATGGCGAAGGGCGGCAGTTCATTCGATTCAATGCAAAAGAAAGGAAGGTGCGTGAGGCACTATGAGAAATCCAGAAAATGTATTGAACAGTCTGCAAGAGCATTCAGCTCAATCCGGCTATGTCTATGACAGATTGTACCGCAATCTGTTCAACCGGGAATTTTTCTTACAGGCGTATCAAAATATCTATGCCAGTCAGGGAAACATGACCGCAGGCACAGACGGGAAAACCATTGACGCAATGAGCCTTGAAAGAGTTGACAGGCTTATTGCAGCCCTGAAAGACGAATCTTACCAGCCCAAGCCGTCCAGACGGACATATATTCCCAAAAAGAATGGAAAACTCCGTCCTCTGGGCATCCCGTCCATTGACGACAAGCTGGTACAGGAAGTTGTCCGTATGCTGTTGGAATCCATCTATGAAAACAGCTTTGAGGACACCTCCCACGGCTTTCGACCCAATAAAAGCTGTCACACAGCCTTGAGAATGATTCAAAATCGCTTTACACGGTGCAAATGGTTTGTGGAGGGAGACATTAAAGGCTTCTTTGACAATATCGACCATAATGTCATGATTGGCATCCTCCGCAAGAGAATCAAAGATGAACGCTTCCTGCGCCTTATCCGTAAATTTCTTAATGCGGGATATATGGAAGATAACCAAGTGCATCAAAGCTACAGCGGCACGCCACAGGGCGGCATCATTAGTCCTATTCTCGCCAATATCTATCTCGACCAGTTCGACAAATATATGGCAGAGTTTAAGAAACGGTTTGACCGTGGGAACAAGCGAGCCGTCAATGTGGAATACCGCAAGCTGAGCGATAAGAGAATCCGACTCAAAAGAAAGCTGGCAAAGGCAAAAACTGAGGAAGAAAAGCAGTCCTTACTGGAAAGCATCTGGGAACTGGACAAGGTTCACAAGTCCATCCCCTGTAAAGACCCTATGGACGAAAACTTCCGCAGACTGCAATATGTCCGCTACGCTGATGACTTTCTTATCGGTATCATCGGAGCCAAAGAGGATGCACAGGCTGTGAAACAGGAAATCGGCACATATATCGCCGGACAGTTGAAATTGGAACTGTCGGACGAAAAGACGCTGGTAACCAAAGCGACAGACCGGGCAAAATTCTTAGGATTTGAAATCAGGGTTACACCGCAGAGCAATCACACCAAGAAAACCAAAAGTGGTTCTACGGCCAGAAATTACAGCGGCCATGTCATGCTGGAAGTCCCAACTTCCGCCATTCAGAAGAAGCTGCTGGAACTGGGAGCCATGAGAATCGATGTTCGCAATGGAACAGAGATTTGGCAGCCCACCCATCGCGGAAAACTTGTCGGGCGAACGGACCTGAGTATTCTTGACCAGTACAACGGCGAGATACGAGGATTCTGTAACTATTATGCGATTGCAAACAATCGCTCCAAGCTACACAAGTTCCGCTATATCATGGAGTACAGCTTTTACAAAACTCTGGCCTGTAAATACCGCACAACAAAGCGCAAAATCATTGTTCAGTATCGTATCGGCAAAGACATCGGTGTGAAATTTCAGGACAAACATGGCAAGGAGCGTATTCGACTACTGTGGCAAGGCAGTCTTGCCAGAGACCCCTATCCTCTGGGAAAAGAAGCGGATATTATCCATAAGCCAAAAGGCATTCTGAAGAAGCCCAGTCTTGGCGCACGATTGAAAGCAAATCGGTGTGAATGGTGTGGAAAAGAAACTTCAGTGTTGGTGATGCACCAGGTAAGAACGCTGAAAGAGCTGGATGAAAGTCAACCGTGGGCAGCTTTTATGAAAAAGATTAACCGGAAAACACTGGTAGTCTGTGAAAGCTGTCACACTAAAATACACAGTGCAGACTGTGAATGAATGGAGAGCCGGATACAGCGAGAGTTGTAAGTCCGGTTCGGGGGCGAGTGTCCGGAAACCTACCGCAGCAATGCGGCAAGGCGCTGGGTACTTAGCCTACTAAACGCAACCAGTTTGTCAGGAAGAAAGTTAGAAGATAGATTGGCAAATAAAATAGAAGGACTATATGGATTAAGGGAAGCAAGTGACCGAATTAGTTTAGAATATGGATGTCATGTTATGAAAGACTTCAAACCGATTGGTAAATACAGAAGAAAAGATTATTCAGGGAAACTTCAAGAAACAACCATTAAAAAGATATATGAAAATGCAACAGCGATTTGGAAACCACGAATTATTGAACAAATTGAGAAATTAAAAAAAGAAACAAACTCGTTTGATGAATTGATGGAACGATTAGCTTTGGAAGGGTATCAAATTAAAAGGGGAAAATATCTAAGTATAAAACCGTATGGTAAAGAAAGATTTACTAGACTTCATAAATTAGGAGATGAGTATAGTGAGGAAGCACTTCGTCAGTTCTTCAAAGACAAGAAAAAGGGAAGCTATGTGAAACAATTAAAAGCAGTAAATGGTTATAAAGGGAGAAGTAAATATTCTGATTCCTATGTAGAACAAGCAAATAATTCTAAGTTAGCTATGGAGTTGTCTAGTAAAGGACAACAGGTAGGAAAAGAATATCCTAAATACTACAATTCAAGATATAAAGAATTTTTGAGATATAAGGAACTTGCTAAATCATTAGATTTTATGAGTGCTGAAAAAATATTCTCTTATGAAGATCTAGCTGAAAAAATTGAAGCTGTAGAACTTGAGTTAGCTGAACGAGAAGCAGAATATGAGAAACAAAAATCAATCGTCAGAACTTTTGAAGAAAACGAGCCGTTTGCACATACTTATATTGAAACTTACAATGCCTATATGCTTTATAAAGAGCAGGTTGAAAAGTTTGGAGAAGAGAATATTACGATAAGTGAAGATGTACAGAAACATCTTACAGTGAAAGAAAACTTAAATGATGCCGAATTGCAGGAAGTACGAGAATTTATTCGTGGCTGCGGACAAGAGAAAAGAGAGGCAAACAGACAGTATTCTTATATTACTTATCTTCATAGCAAATTAACAGATTATGATAAGTTGCGTTCAAGAGCATTGGAGATGAACGGATATATTAAAGGTATGAACTTTGGTATTAAAATGATTGATGAAAAACGATCAACAGATGAATATTATTGTGTCAAATTACCGTACACAAAGAAGTATGTTTATTTAAATAAGAATTGTGTGACATGGAAAGAACATGGAGTCCGTGCGACTATGTATCTCATTGATGATGAAACATACGAACTATATAATGAAGATAATCAAAAGATTGGAGAAGTATCAGGAGATCAATTAGAACAGATTTCTAACGAGGAAAAGGAAGAGGTAAAAGAATACTATGCTTCATTGAAAGTAGAGGTGTAAGGAATGAAAAAGAAGTTAATCCTTGGTGGACTTATTACTTTGCTAACAGTTTCTTTAATTCCATTCATAAATTTGTTTTTTAAGGAACAAGAGAAAAAAGAAATTGAGAATAATGTGAAAGAAGTTGTGCAGGAAAAAGAATCAAAAAAGGAAGGAAAGAAACAAGAAAGCAGTACCTTGAGTTTTGCAGAACTTAAACAAATGAATTCAGATCTAGTTGCTATTATGTATATTCCTAACACGGATATTTATTTACCAATCGTACAAACTGCGAATAATGAGTATTATCTAAAGCATAACTTTTATAAGAATTATGACGAACAGGGAAGCATCTATATGGATGCAAAGGCATCAGCAGACTTCGGCAGTAAAAATACATTTATATATGGACACAGTGTTTTAGGAACGGGTGGTATGTTTACATTTCTGAAAAACTATATGAGTGCTTCTTATTATCAACAGCATCCAATCATTAAGATTATGACAGAAGAGAAGTTGTATGATGCCCATATTGTATCAGCGTATAAAGATGTAGATACTTCTGCATCCTATCAAACCAATATTACGGATGATGTCAGTTACACTTCATATATTGATGTGATTGCAGGCAAGAGCAACTATGTAACAAATGTTCAAGCAACGACAGATAAAAATATGGTTACATTTTATACTTGTTCATTGGATGGAATTACAAACAATAGCCAACTGGCATCTACCAAAGACAGATACTATATTCATGCAGTATTAGAAGTAATAAATGAATAAAGTAGGTAAAACTAAAAAAACTTAGCTAAAACTTGAGGATATTCATGATAAATATCCTCTCTTTTTATGCTCAAAAAATGTAAAAAAGACTTTGAAATAAAGCTAAAAGCATTGAAATAATGCTTGCAAATAGGTGGTTGTTTTGCTATAATATAGGTATAAGGTGTAGTATTGCTACACCTAAAAAAATAATGTTATGGTGTAGCAATACTACACCTAGAAAGAGTAGGAATATGGAAAGAACGATCACGAAAAGAAAAACAATCAACAGAAGAAAGGTTTTATATAATTTAAACCTTCTGATTCTCGCATTAGGAAAAATCATTGTGATAACAACAATTATGATGTTTGTGATGTTATGTATCGCAGAATACTGTTTATCTTAGATTTTTTAACAAGAAGAAGCACGAATAAAGATTATAACTGTAAATAAGACAAGGAGAAAATTATATGAAAACTAAAGAAATCATTAACATAGTAACACAAGATGAAAATATATGTCCTGTTTGTGGGGCATCAATAAAACCTGAATACTCGAATTGGAATGATTGTTATGAATATTATAATTGGGAATGTCAGCAGTGTGAGGCTAAAGGAACTGCTGTATATAAAATGATTAGAAATTTTGAAGAACATATTGATATTGAAAAAGGAGAACAATTATAAAACATGGTAGATACTAATCAAAATGGAAAGTTTGCTCACTCATTAGAGAGTGAGCAGGCAACACCACAAAAGGGCGAGATATATTGGGTTGATATGCCGTATTATAGCACAACCGTTATTTCAAACATAAGACCTTGTGTAGTGTTATCCAATAACCAAGCGAACAAGAATTCCAAAACCATTTTGGTTACACCAATCACAAGAAGACTTAAAAGACCCGAATTACCTTGCCATGTTACTTTGAATGACAAAAACATGGTTAAGTTAGAAGTTATTATACCAGTAGAAAAAGAGAAAATTACTGGATACTATGGGAAATTAACGGAAAAGCAAATGCGTGAAGTGAATCAAGCAATGTTGATTGAATTAGGGATTATATAGAAATAACCAATATTGGGATTAGAAAAGAGGTTAAAAAATGACATCAAGTGCCTATCAAGATTTATTAAAGACACAAAAAGAGATTTTAGAATTAGGAATGTATTGTAAAAAATTCAACATTACAAAAGCCGAATTACAGGATCTTGCATCAAAAAAACGATACGAAGAGGAGAAAGAAGAACATGACAGACGAACAAAGGGTCGTTGCTAATAAATTAGCAAAACAAAGGGAGTATTTTACTCATCTTGCACCAATTGGGGAAACAAATAAAACAAAGACAATTTGCTTTGATTTAGAAACAACAGGTGTAAATAACGAGTTGGATGAAGTATTAGAAATTACAATTTTAGATGGCAACTTCAATATACTGTTAAACACATATGTAAAACCAATTTTCACGACTTCTTGGAAAAACGCAGAAGCTGTACATCATATTTCTTATGATATGGTAAAAAACAAACCAACATTACAACAATTAGCACCCCTTATTAAAGGAATATTTGACAATGCAGATGTGATCGTAGGATACAATGGAAGTTTTGATTTAGGATTTCTTGAAGGATTATATTCCTTAGAAAACAAACAAGTGATTGATGTTATGGAACTGTTTGCTCCTATCTATGGCGAAGTCAGTGAAAAGTATGGGGGTTATAAATGGCAGAAACTACAAAATTGTGCTGATTACTTTGGATATAAATTTAAAACACATGACAGTTATGAAGATGCAAAGGCTACATTATACTGCTATCACAAGATAATGGAAAGAAAGGAAGTGTAGATATGAGTCTATTAAGTGAATTTGAAGCAACACCTCAAAAGGGTACAGTTGGTTCTCATATGAGAAAAAACAAACAACAAATCGAAATGATACACATCAATGATATTCGTCCAAATAAATTAAATTTCTTTCACATCAACGAAGAAGATGTAAAATCATTAGCTGATGAATTAGAGAAGAATGGGGTAAACAATGGTCGTGTATATTATCAAGAAGGGGAAGATGGAAAACACTATACTTTAATTGGTGGAGAAACAAGATACCATGCCTTAAATCTTCTATTCCAAGAAGGAAAGCATGATGGTATGTTTCCAATGTATGTGATTGAACAAACACCTGAAGACGAAATCAGTGAATTGGAATTGATTATGAGTGACAATCATCAACGCAACTTTTCAGAAGAAGATAAGCGTATCATCATTCAAAACTATGAGAAAATCTATAAATATCATAAATTAAAGGATAAGGAACTCGATAAAGCGATTAAAAATGCTGAAAATCCAATGCAAGTAACCATTTTAGAAGAACAAAGACGAATTCCTAAAGGGATGGAAAAGCGAGATTGGATTGCACAGAAAACAGGTTTTACAAATCGCAATGGAACACCTCTAACGGGAAGGCAAATCCAAACATATTTAACTGGAGAGTTTTCAGGAAAAGCACAAGAAACAAAACCAAAAGAAAAAGTTGTTAGTCAAGAAGAGTTGGAACAAAAGGAAGTTTTGGGTACATTGAAAAAATATCTAGTTGAAATAACAGATGCAAAAATATCAATTACACCGACAAAACTTTCGATTGGATATGCAAATCTATACGACTTAAATAGAATCTTGCAGACCTTAAAAACAGACAATGAATTAGATCATATTACGAAAACATATTTAAAAACGAAGAGAGGATAAAAAAATGGCAATTACATATAACATTCAAAACCGTAAAGGTGGAGTAGGAAAAACAGAAACAGCATTGAACATGGCTTATGGAATTTCACAGGCAGGATATAAAACGCTTTATATTCCTTTTGATCCACAGGCGAATGGACAATCTACTATGATGAAAGACGATTCTGAAATTACTGTTGAACAAGCCATGAAAGTAAGAGAATTCTATGATAAGTCTGAAGATAAGCAGGCAATCATGAAAGCCTATAAAGCTCTAGCATCTAGTGGATTCTCAAAAGAACGCAAGTATGGAATTGACATCAATGATGTATTAAAGACACCAACAATGATACAACAGGCAATCCATCAAACTTGCTATCCAAATTTGGATATTATTCCTGCATCTGATGAATTATCAATGACGGATGGTTATTTGAAACTATCAGGTAAAAATCCAAGTGGAAGACTTCGTACTGCATTATCATTGATTGATAACGATTATGATGTAGTTATCATTGATAACAGTCCGTTTGAAAGTTCATTAACATATAACTCTATTTGTGCCTGCTATAAAGAAGGCGATACTATTATTATTCCAGTTACGATTTCTGATCGCAGTATTAAAGGGTTAGGAGCAACACTTGAAATTCTTATTGAATGGCTGAATGAAGAACGATTACCATATGACTGCAAATTATTGATTACAATGAAGCAGAGAAACAAATTGACAAACGAGTGGATAAAAACACTTCGTCATATTTTCCCTAATCGAGTATTTACACAAGAAATTCGATTTCAGGGTAAACCAGTAGAAAGTGCATCATTAAAGAATGTTATTCTATTGGAAGATAAAGATAAATCGAATGTTCAATCCGATTATCGTGTATATGTTGATGAAATTTTAGAGGATATTAAAAATAAGTTGGGAAGATAGATTTTAAAGGGGCTGTGACGAGTAAGAGAAATTAGTATTTCTCTTACTCGTCACAGCCTTTCTCTATTCGAATCGTTGGATAACCCTTAATTTTGGGTACTTTGA
>OBXV01000105.1_pt1 | contig 109470 bp, 141 predicted proteins | sample 1495451 | NCBI WGS metagenome assembly OBXV01 (sample SAMEA2580178, study PRJEB22360) | human gut metagenome | biome: human gut; feature: human-associated habitat; material: faeces | place: Denmark | collected 2008/2010 | reverse complement strand
ATTACATATTCACATGTATGTAAACTCTAATTATTTAATTTTTCTTAATTTTAATATGCTAATAAAAAGCCAGCTTATAGCCGGCTTTTGTCTCATTGTCGCTGCATAAACTGTATGAAAGAGCGACGACGAAATTATATAGCATTTCTTCAAAAATTGCAAATCATTGTCTTAGTAAAATATTGTAAGTTCCATGTTTAGCAAAAAAGGATACTTTCTAGTGTGGATAGCAGCTTAATGCAGAAAACCACCTATTACTTAATATAACAGATGGTTTTCCATCCGTCAATTAACGGATATCTCTGTGTCTTTATTATATCATAACCATTTGCAAAGTCAATTATTCACAGACACTGCAGGATGCGTTAATTAAATAACCCAGAACTATAGAAATATCCATTTTCCATCTTTTTTTATTATATTTCATTCTTTTTCATTATAATATAAGGATATATTTATTTTTCGTTTTAATTCATTATAGCATTTATTCATAAATTGCATATTTTTTTCTGGTTGTTTTCGGGTAAACGGAAAAGCTCCTGCACATATACAGGAGCTGGCTGCTAGGAAGAAGATATGATACGGATTTATATGGGGGAGTAAAATATCTTTACGGTATTTTTCATTGCAAAACCTTACTTATAATTATGCGTTCACGAAAAAGTGCACAATGTGCTCGTTTTCTATTGACATAGCGCACATTGTGCGCTATAATATAGGTGTAAAGAGATAAGGGAAACCCCCTTAAGGAGAAAAATCATGGCAAAACTTACACAGGAAACTTTTGAAACTATTTGTACTTACATGGACGATGAAATCAGGGATCATGTACACGTAACAATCGACTTACCTTGTACTCCAGAAGAATTTTTGAACAGATACCTGGAATCAGATCCAGACTTCAAGGAAGTTTTGAACAGCGAATTTGGAAACATTGAATATTAAATCGATACGAGGAGCTTCGCAGCTCCTCATTCATTCACTTTTAGGAGGTAACAAATGAAAAAACAAGTGTCATTTCAGACGTTTTCATATTTTTATAAAAAAGCACAGCATTGTGCAGATAAAGAAGGTTTTGTTGAAGAGTCCATATCTCTCGAACATAATGACTGGGCACTCGGGTATAGTGCAGAAGAGATAAACGATATCTTAAATTATATTTACGAATTAACGCACTGCAGTATAGCTGCTTTGCGTGAGAAGCTTGGTCTTACCAAAGTGGCGATGGCTGATATTTATATAAGCAGCAAACGCACGCTATTAGCATGGGAAAAAGGCGAACGAAAAATATCCGATATGGATAGATTGCTTATATCTTACACTGTATTTACTGATGTGTCTTATATATCCAATGATATATTGATCGTGTAAAGGAGAGGGCTATGGCAAGACCTAGAAAAGATATAACAGGTAAGCGATATGGAATGCTTAGAGCTATTTCTCCGACCGGCGAAGTCGATAAGAGCGGTAATGCTTATTGGAATTGTGAGTGCGACTGCGGAAATACTATTGTTGTATCGCTGCGAAATCTCAGAAATAAACAGACAAAGAGCTGTGGATGCCTTAAAACTATCAATGGTAAGAAACTCGGCGCCATTACACGTAACCATTGTGTTGATGGCTCAGACCCCTACAAGCTATATGGTGATAAGCCACGAAAAAATAACAAAAGCGGTTATCGTGGCGTATCTCTTAATAAACGCACAAACCGCTATGCTGCGGATATAACTTTTAAAGGTAAACGACATCATCTTGGAGAATTTGATACAGCGGAGGAAGCGCACGATGCTTACTTAAAAGCAAAAGAGGAGTTGCATGAGCCATATTTAAAAGATTTTTTACATAGCAATCCAGAAGAGAAGAGCAAAGTTGAACGCATCGGCGTTATAAAAAAACCAAGAGGTACGCTTGTATACTACACACCTGAAAATAGATATATCAGTATTCTTGAACTAAGCGAAATAACTGGCGTAAGCCGTGTAAATTTATATTCAAGGCTGAATAAAGGGTATACCGGCGAAGAATTATGGAGCACTAAACGATTAACGGGCAAGGGCAAGTGTACAATCTGCGTTGATTATTATGGAGACCAGGTAACAATACCAGAATTATCAAGTATAACAGGTATAAGTGACGCTACATTAAGATATCGTTACGATAAGGGGTATCGAGGTGAAGAATTATGGACAGGGAAGATACAGCATTATCAAAGAAAAAAAGCAATAAGCCAAAAAGCTAAAATATACGTCGAGTATGATGGTGAAAAAGTGTCTTTATATGAATTATCAAAAAAAATTGGAATTGATTATGGTTTTTTATGGAAACGTTATTCTAAAGGCGTGCGCGGTTCACAACTCTTTCAAGAATCTATGAAAAAAGAAATTTTAGTGGATTATGAAGGTGAAAAAATAAATCTTAAGGAACTGTCAAGTAGAACCGGAATTGGTTACACCACCTTGCATAGACGTTATAGGAGTGGTGATTGCGGAAAAGAACTTTGGAGAAATCTTCAAAGTGAAAAGGAAATCGATTATCAAGGCAAAATAGTAACTTTAAATGAATTATCAAAAATCACTAATATTTCATATGATACATTGCTTCATCGATATTCGAGCGGCGATAGAGGCGAAGACCTATGGCGCCCAATATATAAAAGAAGGAAAAAGAAATAATCTAATCCCTGTCTAATCTGAATAGAGACAGGGGTTATCTTTTTTTAGACGCTTTTTTTCTCAATTCCTCAACTCTTTCCAGATATTCAGGATTTTCCGCGAGAAACTTCTTGTGTATTTTTTCTTTACCTACTTTGTATAATTCATAGGCTTCTTCTGCTGTTAGTGGTGTAATAATCAGTAATAAAAACACTCCCACATATTCGTGGGAGCTGGCAGCTAGGAAGAAGATATGATACGGATTTTTATGGGGGAGTAAAATATCTTCGCTGCCATATATATTTTCTCACAATTAAATGATAAATGTAAAATAATCATCAAATACGTGATTTTTCATCTTAAATCTCTGCTTATTATTTTACGCCCGTAAAAAAACACGTATAAACACGTCTTTTTCCGTTGACATACGTATTCATACGTGTTATAATATGTATGTAAAAGGAAGGAGATATCAGGATATGCCAATGACAGCAAAGCAAATGATAAAGTACCTCAAGCAGAACGGTTTTCAAGAAGTACCCGGCGGTGGCGGTTCACATAGAAAATTCTATAACCCGGATACCAGAAAGACTACAATCGTACCTTATCATTGCAAAGATTTAAAAAAAGGCATGGAGCAAGCAATACTGAAGCAGGCAGGGCTAAAAAAATAGCCTTGGCCTGCGCCGGTTATCCTAATATCTTATATTTAAGGAGGTATATGATATGTCAAAACTTTATTACCCTGCGGTCTTCCATGAAACTAAACCAGATGAAAAGGGCTATTGGGTAGAATTTCCTGATCTGCCTGGATGCCTGACACAAGGTGAAACGCTGGAAGAAGCTGCAGAAATGGCAGAAGATGCACTGGGCACCTGGTTTGCGCCGAATCCATTGGAACCAGCTCAGGAATTTCCTGTTCCATCAAATCCAAGCGATATCAAATTACAAGGTCGTGATTTTGTCTTAATGATTAAGTATGACGGTATCGAGTGGGCAAAGCGATACAATAATAAGTCTGTCAAAAAGACACTTACGATTCCAGCATGGCTGAATGATCTCGCTGATAAAAACAACATCAATTATTCGCAGACATTACAGGATGCGCTAATCAAAAAACTAGGCATTTAAAACAATATGATGCACGCAAAAAAACACTCACTCCCTGAGGAATGAGTGTTGATTTTTTTATTTTCCTTCTTTTACTTCAATCAGCGCTCCGCATTTTACCCAGAAGCCCAATTCTTTCAGGTATGCAAGGTTGTTTGCTTCATCCACTTTCGATACGGTGAAGGTACCCGGAATAGTAAATTCAGCATTCGTATTTGCGAAATACTGATCCTTCTTACCATCGGCAGCTGATACTTCTTTACAGATCGACGGTGAGAACCATCCACCTACGACAGAGCTGTAGATCCAGTCATTTGCTGCATCGTATTTTTCAACACGCATCTTTTTCACAAATTCTACCTTTGAATCTTTCGTAAGATACTGGTCCGGCTTCTTATTGGATGGCTTGTTTGCCGGTTTATTATTTGACGGCTTGCTTGTCGTTTTTTCATACGAGATACGTGCGTATTCTGCCCATTTCGTCCAACCACGGCCTGCAAACTTGGTTTTTAATACTCCCCAGCCACCCAATGGCATATTCGGTGTACACTCGACTACATAACCATTTCCGATATATACACCAACATGGCCAGGCATAAATACCAGAATGCCTGGTCTTTCCGGCATAGATGCAATCATACCTTTTACTTTTGCACGATCGTACATCATGACTTCGTTTTCATCTTCTGATGCTTTGTAATTGGATGGATCATCATCCCACAGGAATGCTTTGATCAGTCCTACACAGTCAAAAGCCTGATACCCCTTATCTACATATCCGGACAAGAATCCGCGGTTCTCTTGGTTCCATGTCAGCTGATTACACTTCTGTTCTAAAAACGCTGAAGTAAAGTTATTCCCAAAAGCTCCCAGAACATAAATCGTCTTGTCCTTTGCGGCTTTCTCTTTTACGTATGATACCAAATCTTTTGCTTTTTTCATTATTCCTCATCCTCGCTTTCTTTGTTAATAAGTTTGTCGGCAACAGCTAAGCCGTTGCTCAAAACTTTTGGTACGTTGAATCCCGCTTCAACGAAATTTTCACAGATGGAGCGTGCTTCATTCACAATCAAGCTTGCCAGTACGAACCATCCAAGCAGTGTTGTAATCTGCAAGTCTACACCGATTATCTCACCGATTTCGATCAAGCCCGCTGCAACCATAAATGCAAACGTGATCATGATCCAGTATCCAATCTTTTTAAGTACTCCTTGCCAACCCTTTACTGAATTTTCTTTTTTCATGATTCTTGACTTCATCCAACCTGTTACCCAGTCTGCAATATTAAGTGCAAGGAACAAAGCAAACAGATACCAGTGTTCTCCGAATATCACGCTGATAACTGCTATAACAGTGCCCACAAATGCGTTGTAGTTGTCTGTGATTGTTTGTGCCATATGTTTCATATACCTCATCTCTTTCCGCCATTCTTGGCAATATGTAAGGCGTTTAACGCACGCCCATGCGAGATACTTGGATCACCCCCTATCCAGCTTTTATTTCTTCAGCCTGTTTCTTCGTTATCATCCCACCAGCTATAAATATTTCCAGATCACTGTCTTTATAGATTCCGGCATCATAATACTCTTTGATCCAACGATACATCATACTGCATCACCTGCCTTCAGCTTTGCTAATTCAAGCAGGACAGCAGCATTGAATCTTTCCTGCTCGGACAATTCCGGCTCGATAGGCGGGAAAAGCTCTTGTTTTTCCTCTTCTGTCAATAGTACAGCATTTCCATCCAGCAGTCTGTAATTGTATCTTCCCTGCTCATCCATCAATCCAGATTCCAGATAATTCCCTTGTGCGTGAGTAAAGCGATCCCCTTCGCCTTCATCGATCAATGCATATCCATCTATGCTTTCCATGAATATCTCACTATTAACTTCTGTTATCAAAGAATCAGAATCAACCTTAACGTATACTTTTACCACATCGATACCTCCTTAATAGATTTCTGCGTCTGCCCAATACTCTCGACCATACACCCTCAACATTCCAGCTGCAGAAGCACTAAAGCTAAAACGCACTCGATTTGTAAAACTTGCATGTGTGATCTTCTCACTTGTTATATTGGTCAGTGTCCCTGCCGCTTTTAACGTCAATGTTGGATCTATTCGCATGTCAACTGGAATCGACATCATATTAGAGAATGAATTTGATGCTGCGTTCATCGTGTAATCAACATATATGTATCTACCATATCTTTGGCAAAGCATAAGTTCCTCTGCATATGGTCTTGGGACAAGCGGTGTCGCAATCTCTCCAAGCTCTAATTTTACATAATCTATATATACGTCTGAGGTTATACCCGGTGAAGAGAATATTATCTGCAAAGATTTGACATCATCGAAATCTGCATCACTCACTACATCGAAGGTCATCTTCATGATCGTATATTTGTTTGCTGAAATCGTGTGTGTCTTTCTCGCTAGCGATACAGATGGTTTATCACTCGAATTATACAAGATCGTTGCTGATGTGCTGATCTCTTGTACATTGCTCGATATTATTTTCACGCTCAATGTCAATTTCTTTCCTAAGATCTTACGTATAATAGAATTATTCAATTCTACATGTTGAAATATCAAAAACTTACATTCACCAGCGGTTGATGAAATTTCCATCCTTCTACTACTATTAGTTATAGTATATGGCACATATCCATCAGAAGCATTCATATAAGCAATCCATCTGTCTGCTGTATACATCCTATTGCTAGTTATATTAAATTCATTTCCTTTTTGCCACACTTGAAAATCACCATTGATTAACAGATTGGGATTGCCGATCTGCAATAAATTATCGTATAGTTCTTTACCCTTTGGTGCAGATAATGCGTATGTAGGGTCTTCGGTCGTGAAATCATCTGCGATATTTACCGTTCCCGGGTTCCCTTGCGGTCCCTGTGGTCCTTGTGGTCCTGCAGGACCGGTTTTCCCTGTGTCTCCTTTAGGCCCCTTGAAATTTCCAACTAAAACTTTAGCCATACATGCCCCTCCTTATCCTGGTATATCCATGTAGATATTACCATTCTCATCTACTTCAAATGTCGGTGGTGCTGCAGAATCCGCATAATAACAATACAGATTTCCGGCCGCATCTCCAACAAATGTGAACACGCCATTCGCCGGTGTTATCACACCGCTATCACCACGTTCCCCTTTTTCTCCTTTTTCGCCAGGTATCCCCTGTATCCCTTGCGGACCTCTTGGCCCGATGAATTCCCCTGTATCCAATGCATTCTGAATATATGCTATCTGTTCTTTTTGCTTCTCGATCAGTTCAGACGCCGGTGTTTCAAATTCCGTATCCATATACTGCTTCACGAAGTCTGCAACTACCTTCTGCCATTTATCTTTGCTCGGAAGTATGACAGTTCCATTCGGTGCCGGTGTACAGCGTGCTGTTATTTGTTGCGTAACTTCGATATGAGCAGCATCCTTTGGATCTGTCATTTCTATCGCGATAAAGATGATTCCATCCTGTCCGAATGCTTCCGCAGGTATCTTGAATACTTTATTGCTATATCTCGCAATCGCCACAGAGTACACGCCATTCTTTTTATACCATCCGATTTTCGGTACGATGATATAGTCTTCGTATGCGTCCGTATCATTGATATACTGTACCGGCACATCTGCCGAGCCCTGCGCCGGGATGATTGCCGCATCTAATGTCAATGTCAAGCCTTTCCGTGTCACTTTGATCATCACTCTGCCTCCTTTCATCAGATGTCATAATTCATATCGATCAGTTTACCTTTTGTTTTCATAGTCACACCTAAAAGAGAGTTTATACGGATGTGATTGTCTTCATTAAGATTCAATAATATATCGTCCTTGGTTATAGAAATCGATGGTCTTGATAACAAGTTGGTATTGTTGTTGAAAATACCAATCCTTATCTGATCATCACTTAATGTGATTACTGTATCTCCTTTTTCTCCAAGCGTTATTTGACTGAACCTTCCTGCTTCATAACTCAAATGTAGATTATGCCCGATATAAGCATCATACTCTGTTGTAAGTTTACCCTTGAATGTCCCCGATTCCATCGTTACATTTTTCATGACTGCATCAGCGCATCTCATGATTCCGTCTTTAGCAACTGAAAAATTATTTCCTATCTCTCTCGTTCCTCCGATGATCTTGCTGCCATTTATGGCAGCGCCTGATATCGTTCCCGCAAAGCTTCCATCCTTCATTCGTAATTCTCCGGTATCCAGATTCAAATAAAATTTTCCATTCCTGTCTGTCAGTATACCGGTGATCACATAGTCCGCATTGATCGCTTCAAAATCTATCGCCGTTCCCCATTTCCAGTCCGTATCCGCCTCATTGCGTTTTTTAGCGATCTGTATGCCTTGTGTGCCTATACAGAGCGCTCCATATGTAGGAGATGATTTATCGATATCTTCGAATAGGATCGCACGTACATCCTGCCTTTTGGCGATGTCCTTTTGAGCCTTTAGCGATGTCATCATGAGATTTACGACACCGGCAATACGCTGCGCCATGATCGTGTTGCTCACTTTATCGTATATGGTATCTACGATATGCTGCGTTTTCGATAATCTATCAAAATAATCTTCTTTATGATCACCCAACGTAAGAGATGTTACGCTATTGGTTATCCCGTCGTATACTAATTCAATGACACGAGGTGTCGTTTCGATTTTTAACCTACGATGGGATACATGTACCGTATCTCCAAGCGATACTCTCACTAATTCACTATATTCCTTATATAAGTCCGTTTTGGATAAATCTACCATCCGAACGTTGTATGTGATGATCGGCATATCTACTTTATTGATCGTATACTCACGTTTCGCTCGCTCTCGCAGCTTTTGATAGAGGATCGCTTTTGTATCGCATATCGTGATGCCGTTTTCTTCGTCCCCTTCCTGGGCATCCTCTTTCAACTTGATATCAGTATACTCAAATACCACCGGCGGAAATCTTCGTGGCTCATACTTTTCTATATTCGGCGAATCGACCGTTTCATTGTTAGGCAGCATATGACCGTTGTATGCCTTTGGGCGTATTCTGGTAACCACTTCCGACATATCGACTTTTTCTTCAACGCCCGTTAGGTTGAACCCGAATTCAGCACGCATCCCATTGTCAGCTCCGGCACGTTTATTCAGATAAATCTCATAATTCTTATAGATCGGTTCGCCTCCCCATCTATTCAAAAATGCATTATCATTGTCTCCGCTGATCGCTTCATTTGCACACATTTCCTGATAATAAGCACTATTCGCTTTCGATATATCGGAATATCCTTTGTACTTCGTATCTTTAAACATGATATTCAATGCATCCTGTGCAGTTTTATTCACGACGCGAGTTTCGAAGAAATATATATCATTCGTAAGAAATATAGGTATTGCATAGGCTTCGATAAAGTCATCATTCTTATCCACTTCATTGATCATGAATAACTGCCGCTTGCCGATGGGAGTGTCCATGCATAGGATGGAATTTTCTACAATACCCTCCATATTCTCATCCAATGGATTTCTGAGCGTTACCACCCATTCTCCTTTCAGTTTCATCTTAAGCTCACACGTTATGGGGTTCAGATTATAATCACCATTATAATCAAAATTGCGATTTCCCGGTTTATATATCTGAATCATCATATACACCTCCAGTTCGGTTGTATGGTCAGCGCGAATTTTTCCGGTTCGGATATTGATATCTTATTTTCTCCTTCAATCAGCAGCATATCTTCATAATTTCCACTGATGGCAGTATTGTGCAATGTTCCGTCGCTTCGATACGCTATCCTACGATATGTATCGATGGTAAGGTTTTGTCCTACGTTTGCCTTTATCGCATGTCCGTTGACCGTCAATGTGCACACTCCCTCGCCCTTTATAAAATAAACAGGTGTCGTTTCTTCATATGGATTATCCTTTATCTGTTGTGGGTCATATAGTTGTATGCCTGATAATAGGTAGGTGTACGGGTCTAATGTAAGACTCACGGTAAACCTTCCTATTCTCAACGAATTTCTGGCATTGGTAGATACTTCGACTTTTTTTATCCTGTAGTATACAGATCTGTCATCGCTGAAAGATAATCTTTTTCCAACGGATGTAAGCAACCAGCGTTTCGCCATCCGCCATACATTGTTCCAATTATCCGGGGATGTCATATAGTTCAATTCTACAGATATCGTGATGTCTTCATAATATCCTGTATCCTCATACAGCTTACCGTCCCGTCCTGGAAGTCCTTTTTCGTTATATCGTTTTTGCGGTGACGGGACATCCGGACGCTTCACGACGTATAGACGCAAGGTTTCGCTGCATTCATCATTTAAAAACATATGGTACATGACATCATCCTCCTGTCACTATACTTTTGAATGTCTGGTTTCTGTTCACACGTTTAACTACCATCTGTTCGATCATTCTGCTATCCAGATATACATTTATCTGATTCACCTGTTCACTTTCTAAGATTGCCTTTGTATTTGACAAGAAAGTGCCGTCTACACCAAACATCTCACTTTGTGCCCGCTGCATGATTGCAGAATTATCCTGCAAACGTTCCACCATACCTTTTCCCATATCAGTGATCGTGGAAAACAATTTCTTTTTTTCGTTTTCTACACCGTTTATCGTTCCGATCGTGAAGAAATCACCTGCTTCAAACGCCGCTTTCGATGGAGAATTTTCTTTTAGAGAGTCGTGCAAAGCCGATATCATCATAAGCCCCATATTCGATACTGCACCAAACACTTCTCCCGCTCTGTTGTTTACTCCGTTCTTCAATCCAAGCGCATAATTCTCTCCGGCATCCGTGTATTTCCATGTATTTCCATCCAGCACCGCATACCCTTTATCTGCAAGAGCCTGCCATGCGGCTTTGGTCTGCGGTGTACCGTCATCGATACCCTTTTTCGCTTTTTCTGTTTGTCCGAATGCAGCACTGAGGAATTGATCCTCATTTTTCTTATAAGCATTCAATCCGGCAGTACACATCGTTTCCCACAAGGTTGCATGTTCCGGGATGGCATCTGTTACGACGCCCAGTTCGTCTTTTAACTGTTTTTCCAGAGTTTTTAACTGCATCTCACTGGCTTCCACTTGTTTTTTCACAGCTGCATCTTCACTGTTCTTATGTTCGGCAACATAACGTTTCAGCATATCGATCTGTTCCTGCGTAGAAAGCCGTAAACTCTTTCCGTTTTCCTTATATGTATTCGCCACATAGTCTACGATGTTTTTTTGACTTTCAGCAGTCCCTTTTTCCATTTCTTCCATCAGATACTTCTGCTCAGCTATCGTTTGCGTGTATCCATCCGCAAGCTCTTTTTTCTTTTCGTAATTCTCTTTATACACATCAAGTTCTGCCTGAAGCTGTGCTCGTCGTCTAGGCGCTAATTTATCAGCACTAGATATCATTTTCTCTGACAACGCATCTATTTCAGGTTGCAATTCGGCTTTTTTAGCTGCATATTCTTCTTCTGCCTTCAACATATCTCTGGTAGCCTGTGCATTCTTTTTGACAGCCTCCGTATATTCGTCCATACCACTATCGACAAGTGCTTGCGCCTGTTTCTTCGTGATCAGATCATCGATGTTTTTCATCTGTTCCTTATAGCTGTCAATGATGTTTCCATTCATCTGCAGTTCTGTTCCCAAAGCATCGTTCAATTCCCCGAGGATTACTCGTGCGCGGTCTTCATAGCCTTTTTTCACTTCACCGTTTGCGGATGTGATGCTCTCCAGTTCTGTCTTCAACTGGGCGTAATATTCAAAATTTCCATATATCCCCTCAACTGCTTCCTCCTGCGCAGCTTGCATCTCTTTCCAGGCATCTATCTGCTTCTGTGTTTCCTCACTGCTTTTCTTTATCGCTTCTGTGGCGGCATCCGTTTTTTGCGAAAAGATGAACATCGCAGTTCCTGCAGCTGTTGCCACACCTGCCAGCGCCAATAAAGGATGAGCCGCAAGGAGTGATCCCAGACCTCCCAGTGCACTTGAAACTCCCGGAATGTCTGCTGTTGCAAGCTTCGTCAGACCACCTGCTATATTCGTAATGGAATCTTTGAATTTCGAAATCTTGTTTACTGCAAATGCAGTCGTGGCAGCTGTACCCAATGTAACGAGGGCACCCTCGACCAATGGCAGATTGTCGATCATCCATTCTACGCCGCCTTTTAATACCGGCATCGCATCCTGGATCATAGGTTCTAGGAGATCGGTCTGCAATGTCCTTCCCAAACCTCGCAACTGACTTTCTACAGTCCCGTATTTGATATCCTGTATCTCCTTCATCTTTCCACTGACGTCCGAAAATTCATCTCCGACACTGGTCAATGATTCCACAAATTTCGCATTCGCGTCCTCTCCCATCGTACCGAATGCAGTTGCTGCTTTTGTGAGCTTTTTCTGTTGATTCGTCGTTTTTCCTATATCTTTTACGATAGCGTCGATAACATCTTTCTGTGTAGCACGTCCGTCTTTCCATGCCTTGAAAACTTTTCCCGTTTCCGAAGAAAACATATCCAAAGAATCCTCTATCGTCCCATCCGCAAGTCGTGTCGTTACCTCGTTTATCGCATCATTGATCTTATCCAGATTGTAAGCACCGTTTTGTGAACCATTCTTCAGCAACTGAAAATAATCATCCGCGCCATAACCAGCCTGAGCAAACTTACCGGCATATTCCGATATGTTATCTCCGAGTTCATCCGTATAGTTCAGCCCATTTTGTGCTCCCATGGCGATCAGATCCATAGAATCTTCTGCAGAGAGACCGAATTGATACATCAGCTGTTTAGTTCCTCGCAGCGTTTCGTTGAAGTCCATGTCGAACGTATCTTCCAAAGTCTTCACACCTGCTGTTACGTTCTTCAGATCTTCATCATCCAGATCGGACATCTGCTGTTTTACGCGTGCCATAGAATCCGCGATATCCTGTAAAGAGTCTCCATAATCATTATTATAGAGTTCTTTCATCTCTTCGTTATACCGTTTCATTTCATCCGCAGATGCTCCTGTTGCCGCCTGAAAGCTTGCACTCGCCCCGTCACTTTGTGTAACGAGTTCCTTTAGGCTTCCGGCAAGCGACTGGATGCCATCAGCTGTGATATCCGCCATCGCGCCTTTCATGATGGTAAAACCATCACCTGCATCCTTCGCACTGTCTTCTACTTCATCCAAGGCTCCGGCAAGTTGCTTCGATTCTGTCTGGACCGCAGACAAGCGCTGCTTGTTCGTTTGCAGATCTTTGGATAGTGCTGTGATCTGTGCGGCCAACTGCTGCGTCTCTCGATCATCTTTTCCTTTTGAGATGGCCGCTTCCTGATAGGCTCTCTGCAGCTCAGCCAGCTCCTTTTGCTGCCGAGTGATATCTTGCGTCAATTCACCTAGCTTGCTCGATGCATTTTTTTCAGCTGCTGATAATTCATCCATCTTTTTCGAATTATCGGCAATTTGATTCTTTAAAGCCTCACAATATCCCTTCGTTTCGTTGATGGAGGTCCCTAACTTTGCCATCACATCTTCTTGCTTGCGAAGCGCATTCTCTGCTTTTAATGCTTCTGCAGAATTTTCACCATACGCCTTCGTGGCATTCTCCAACTCTTTTTTTAGATTTCCCAGTTTCTCGCTCTGTTCCTTATATGCTTTTGACAGAACGGATACTTTCGTATCTTGCTCCTGCAATTGTTTTTTCAATATCTCGTTCTTGTCCTGCAAGAAATCAAGAGAATCCGAATTCCCATCATATTTTTTCGTGAGGAGATTCATCTCCGATCCCAGCAGTTTCAATCTTCCGTTGATTTTTTGGATCTGATTGTTGAATTCTCTTTCTCCTGTGATTCCTATACGTGGCCCGATATCATATCCCATATCTCTTCACCTCACTATTTCAATGACGGGATGAAATCCCCGTTTATTTCACTATCAGCTTCCGCATATCCCTTGATACGCTGATACATTTCTACGATATCACTCAGCTCACCGATCGGCATGTGTGCAAATTCACACTCTTGCATTCCGATCATGCGAGCCCATACAGATAAACAAAGATAGTGATCGTCAGTTCCTTTTTCACCTTTTTTTACTTTGTTGTTGATTCTTTTTTTTTCGATTTGACGAGCGTACTGTACATCGCCTCCGTCAATATTCCAGAATCTTCATATCCGATATCTTCATATAAGGATTCTTTATCCGGGATATCCAGTATCAGTTCCTTTCCATCCTGCTGCTTGATCTCCTTTCTGGTACAGTACCGGATACCTTCGCATATCATGATATACACGATATCCTTTACAAGGCTTATGCTATTTTTTTTAAATTTTTCAGGTTCCAATAAGCAGTCCACCATTTTTGTGACCGGAATATATTCATCCTCGATCTGTTCTGCTGCATTCAGGGAGAATACGAGGGGATATGTCTTCCCCTCGATACTGAGTAATGATATTCTCATGTCCGTCTGCCTCCTTTATGCATCTGTTTTTCCGCATTTGTATTCCAAGTACAGAGCAGCTTCCGCTCTTGTCTGGAACCATGCGTCCATCATCCAAGGATGTTCGTATTTTTCATCTACCAGATCACTGCGCATGACTGTTCCGGTGATCGTCGGTGTCTGCCATTCAATAGATTCCCCTTTCGTCGTTGCCGCTTGTTCCGGCACGTTAAAGAATACCTTCGGCAGGAATACTGCTCTGTATTTTGTGACATCATTGTTTTGATGTGCTTCGATCACGCCGATACCCAAATACGGAGCTACACGTTTATCGTCATAAATGCCTTCTGTCGCATTTTTATCTGTGTTATATGTGAATTCTTCCGTTCGGATACCCAGCACCTTTTTCGATGCCTCTTGTGTCAGATCATCTGTCGTCAGTGACAATTCGCCATTTTGAAATGTACCCTTATCATGTTCTGAATCCATGTCATCTGCATATAGTGGATTATCTTCGCTCTGATTGATCGTAAGTGAGTATTCCACCATCTTCGCGACTGTTGCCGGTTCACTGTATGTCGGTTTGTTTCCCGTCCCCGAATAGTCATACATGCCGACGATCAGCATGCTCAATCCTTTGATTGCCATATCATTTCATCTCCTTTTTTATTTCGTTTTCGATGGTATCCGCCATCGCTTTTACTGCTGTTTTTTTATTCTTCGTTACCGCTCTGTTTACAAATGGATTCTTCTTTCGGAAAGATGTTCCACTGTTCACAGATCGGACCAATAGCTGATTTGGTACACCCTCCGGATATTTCTTCGTCTTCGTACGTCCGTATCCGTCCCATCCGATCTTGGCATGTACATAATCGCCATCTTCTCGGATCGGCGCTATCCCCATACTGTCAATGAGATCCGCTTTCTGGCGGTTCGATATCCCTTTCAATGGATCATCACTTGTTCCATATGCATTGTCTGTAGGCAGTTTTTTAGTTTCCTGCTTCAATCCGTCCGCCAGTATACCGGCACCATCATATATCCCTTTTCGGACGATGTCTTCCGATCCTTTTTTTAGCCTCTGCATGGCCTTGATATAGTCATTCAGACCTTTGTTCTGTATCTTTGCCATCACGACACCTCGAAGCGCCATTCATAATGCGTGTATCCTGTTTTTTCTTCGTATTGTATGGATTCCATATGACAGGCGATATCCGCGTCCTCTAACGCTTTTGGGATCTCTTTCATCCACGGATCATATTCCTGCTTTGTGAACAGATCGACTGTCCCGCTGATGACCGTTATTTCATGTCTGTCGTCAACATACAGCGACTCTCCTTCACTGTCTTCCTGCCACACGATATAACGGTTTCCCTTGTTTTCCGCTTCGGAATGATAAGGGTCTTCCGTTATCGTGAGCAGGGCATCACGTACTCGCTTCAGTAGTTCCATATGGCTCACCTCTTCGCTCCAAGGACAACACCGTGATCGGTATTCCCTCATCATCTGCTCCATGCTGCACCTGCAATATCGTATACTGCCTGCCGTCTATGCTTGCAATATCCCTACCGGCGGAAATCGAACGTTCCCGGTATACGTGGATCACTTCATCCAGCGTATCGCCTGCCTGCTTTGCGGTATAATTGCGCACGATGCCGACCTTTTCATATCCGAAATACAGTGATAATCTTGGACGATAGTCGTACTCCGGCTTATTCCCGGGCTCTGCCACATTCACTCTTTCACAGATATCTACGATCCCATCATCATATGTATAGGCCATCTTCATTCCCTCGCTTTCTGAGAAAACAGCAGATTGTTCAGCTCATAGCGTAGGAAGCGCGGCATGATCATTTCTGACGATGCGCGCTTGCGGTACAGGAACGCCGCATAATGTTCGATGGTATATTGATAGTCCATCGATCCGTCGTCCTGTATCCCCATCCGCTTCATGAGCGCTTCCGCATTTTTCAACAAGGTGCGCAGATATGGTTCCTCAGATGGTGGCGTCTTCAGGTCCTGCTTCAAGACCGTGAGCAGCAATTCTTCATCCATCTGCTTTTACCGCCTTTATGCTGCTGCGCTCTTGTTCACTGTTACGATATACTCTTTTTCCACACCTGCGAAGCTGACGGTGATGCTCAGCGTGTTTTCTCCATCTGTGAAGGATGCGGATTCACCATTGTTCACAGATGTTTCTTTATTCTTGATCGTGATGGCAGCTCCTGCACGTTTCGCAACCGCTTCGATCTTACTGCTGGCATTTGAGGTATTTACCATGTATTCATAGGTTCCTGCACTGAATACAGGGAACAGTTTATTGCTGCCGATCTTCAAGCTTGCCAGCTGCACATCCTCTTCATTCGCTTTGTCCGGAGCGAACACGATAGATGTCGTCGGTGTCTTTCCGTTGATGTTGATCAATCCGAATGCTTCCGCGATGACCGGCTTTCCATCGAATCGCTCCGTACCTTTGAATACGGTTTGATCTTCCAGGAAACGTACATGTTCAGACTGTCCCAGCTGCAGACCTTTGCGCTGTACAGCCTTGTAATTCGTCATATAGCCGAATGCAATATCTCCATCGGCCATGAACTTAAGTTCTTCTACCTTTCCGCCAACGACCGGCATCGTATCGTTCATACCGCTGACGATCGTTGCATTCATATTCGTATCCATCGCTTCCACGACAAGATCGAGCTTTGTCTGTCGATTCATCATCCATACCAGATTACCGGAATCATAATCGGTAAAGATCATCTTCAGGCAGCGCACGATCTCCTTGAACAACTCTTTTCCTGTCTTTCCGGTAATCGTTTTGATATTGGATTCGTGAAGATCTTTCCATTCCCGCTCTGTGTCGTTGTGGTCGCTTGGTTTTACGGTCTGCGCCAGACGAGTGACGATTCCCATTGGCATCTTGACGCCTGTTCCATATACGATAGCCTTATCCTTAGCCTTTGCGATCGCGATACCTAATGCATTGATCAGCTCCTGTGCCAGGTTCACATCATTGTCTTCCAACAACGCATTGCAGACCTTGAAGAAGCCGGCCACCTTGAATCCATCCATTTCCACATCGTTGAAGCCTAACTCCAGCTCATTCAGCTTTCCGCACTGCTCGGTCCATACCGCTTCCGGAACGCTTCCCATGATTGTGATGCGTGCCGTACCGGTGATATCGCTCTTGTTAGTATACTTCAGCAGCTTGGAATTTGCTTCGGTCACCTCTTTGATCATCGGCAGGAAGTTTTGTGGAATGATCAATCCTGCATTACCAATCGCTCTTTTTTCTTTGATGCAGGAGCGTACCTGCTGCATGAAGTCCTTTACCTCCTCATTTGCGAAGATCGCACTTCTTTCCTGCATGGTACGTCCGAAAAATTCTGTTCTTGTTTCCATATCTCTATCCTTTCCTCTCTTGCTTCTGCTGTTCTGACTTGCTCCCTGATCATCGCCTGCCTGCGGCTCCGGCGGTGCACTTTCCTGCTCCTTGATCTTGTTTTCCAGCTCTTCGATCTCATCCTCCAGTTTTTTCTTTTCGGCTTCATGAGCATCCTTTTCTTTTGTCAGGTCTTCCACAGCGTCCTCTACGACCTTACGGTCTGCTTCCGGTGTGCTTTCATCCATCTCCTCGATGGACGCTTCCAGCTCCTGTTCCCGTGTCTGGAAACCTTCATCCTTACTTCTCAATTCTTCCAGCAGCTTTTTCTTCGTTGCTGCCTTATTTCTCATCAACAATACTTTTAATGCCATCACGATTCTCCTTTCAATTTTTTCATCGTATTCATTTTCCAAGCTTCGAAGCTGCGTTTTGTCATATCTTCCAGCTGCCGCTTCCTTGCACTTACGCAGGTTTCTTCATATGCCGGGAATGTAACGATCGACACTTCATATAGCTTCACTTCTTTGATCGTCCAATGCGTCTTATTGTCAATACTTGATACATCTTCGTCAATGATTTCAAATCCGATAGAACACTGATCGACATCACCGCGTTTCACACGTTCGTATACATTCATCGCATCGACATCGTTGCGATTGATCTTTACATCACCCCATAGACCGGTATCATCGACTCGCAGCTGCAGCGTCCCTGCTTTCGTGCGTCCGATGACCAGACGCGTCTCATGGTCGATCAAAGCACGGATATCTTCATTCAACTGATCATCGAATGCATGAGAGTCGATACTTTCTGACATCCCTTCCCATATTTCGTAGGTACTGCCAAATACCGCGAAATAGCCACTGATATATAGGTCATTGTCCTGCTCGCGTGTTTCAAACCTTGCCCGTGCACTTCGCAGCTGCCGCGTCTCTCTATTCATCCTTTTCACCTTCTTTCTTTTTCAGCTTCTTCTGGTCACCGATCATTCCGGCCGGGATATAGTTTTCCAAAATCACCAGTTCATCCAGGCCATCCTTATGTGGCATATCGATCCAATCACGTACCTCATTTCCTTCCATGATCCCTCTGGTATAGAGATTTGCACCAACGTTGGCCAAGGTGTCAAGGTCATACGAATGCAGGGAACGCGCATTGAATCTGAAATATAGTGTCGGGTCGATCAGGACAGCTTTTGTGAAAGCCTGTTCGATACATTGACAGATCGTTTTTATCCTTGTATTGATAAAATTGTTCCAGGCATCCGCTTTAAATTCTCCGATTCCCAGCACGAACGGCGGTACATCCAGAATGGCTGCGACTGTCTTTTTATCCAGCTCCACATTTTCCTGTATCGCCAGGTCTTTTAGACTCAATGGTTTAACAGTTTCTACTTCAAACGAATCTGCGGGAAGCAGCCACGGCTCCCCGGCTTCGGTGCTGGTCACATATTTTTCCAGCAGCTGAGAACGCCCTTTTTTACTACTCAGCTCCTCTGTATCCGCATCCACCTTCACGATGATAGAAGGCTTCCATTTCGATTCCATGAATCCTTTCTTCGTGATACTCGCCTGCAGGAGTGTCTCTGCGACCTGCTTCAAGCTCTTACGATACCCCTCGCCTTTCCATGGCACTTCCGGATTCGGATTCATAGCGATATGGATGAGATCCCATGGCTCATAGGTCTGTCCATAGATCACGATCTTGTATCCATATCCATCCTGCAAAAACGTGGTCTGACTTGGCGGTATCGGCAATAGATCATCCAGCAGCCCGTCCTTCGTCTTTGGGAGTACTACAGCATTACCGTCACCCTCCAGCAAAAGCGCACGCACGATCGTCTGGATGAATGTCGAACGCGTCATGTAGCGATTCGGTTCGATGTCGATCTTGCGCGATAATCCGTTCCGGATACGTATATCACCTTTATCTGTAGTATTCTGCATCAGATGGATAGACATGCTTCCGATCAGATTCGCGATCTTATTGACTGCCGATATGATCTCCGGATTTTTCGCCAGTGATGTATATCCGGAGCTGCACAGCATATCAAAAGCACCAACATCGCATAAGTATGTCAGCGAAGCATTATCACTTTTTTCCTGCACCGGGTCCGCTCTCACCTTTCCCTTATATTTCTTCTTGCTCATCGTTTCCCTCCTATTCCAAGAATGCCGCTGCATTCGCTGACTTTTCGTTCGCGATCAGCTTCTGTTTACATGCAATGACGGTCGCATCGAACAAGTCGATACGTTGTGTTGGCATAACTTTTTGAAAGCGTACGAATTCATCAGTATCTTCAATCGCTTTTACGTTGCTGATACAATATTCAAATGCTTTGTTGTGTAGATAGTAGAATTGTTGTTTGATCACCTTTCGTTCAATTTCACGGAAGGCTTCTGTTTTTTCCACATATCGCTGTAGCTGATCTTTCATTTTGAAACCCGCTTTTCTCATCTTCATTACATATTCGCGAGCATATCTGCGATCATATCCTGTCCATTTCAGTTTGAAGCCCATTTTTTTCATGCTGACGAACCACTTCACAATATCTTCATATTCGATCACATTACTATTGCACATCGTGAGCCATCCCATTTCTTCCCACCAGAATACCGGTATGTTATCTTCATCTGCTTTTTTATGAGCGATCGCCCGTGGTATGAATGCATGCGATATCGTGATGTCTACATCCTTGTAGGTCCCGTATATCGTTGCCCCTGTAAGGTCATGCATCTTCGACAGATCGGCGCCGCCATACCATTTGATCGGAAGCTTTGCCAGCTCCTCTAATGTCCAGTTGTATTTTTCATCGGATGAAGTCACCTGCATCATGTCGAAATATGTGTCGATTGCATCCGTGAAGACATTCAGCGACTTCGCGAAATAGTCTTTGCGCTGCTGCGGATCGTTGAGTGCCTCCATCGCTCCTTCCATCAGCTCATCCGGTCGGATCGATCGCCCATATGCGGGATTTGCCATTTCCTGGATCCGCGGATTCGTAAAATCCAAAAACTTCGCACCATTTTCATCCGTGGAGTAATCAGCTTCACAAATGAAAATGAAGTAGCGGTCGTTTTCGACTTCTTTGTCTAATATCTTTTTACAGTAGGTTACCTTTTGTGCGAGAAAGCTGTTCGGATCGTCTCCGGCTGTCGATATACCGATCATGAGTTTATTTGTGTATGCCTTCATCGCTTCCTTGAACAGGTTATACTGTTTCGGTTTTTTGAATGCATGGATCTCATCTGCGATGGCCAGATTGCAGTTGAAGGAATCCTGTGCATCCGGATTTGCGGCCAACGCATCCAGATGAAATAATCCGTTTCCGATCGTTGCATCGATCGAGTGTTCATTGTTGTTGTCAATGATGTGGAATGCCCCTTCATGATCATTATCATCTTCTTCCATCCTGCGGATGTTGTATTCGATAAATTTGAATGTCTCCATCGTCTGCTTCATCGCGGCCGCAACGATATAGATCTTTGACCCGGAATCTCTCCACAGCAATCCGAGCGCATATGCCAGTGCGCCGGCGAATGTCGTCTTGACATTCTTTCGCGGGATGAAGATCAGGCACTCGGTAAACCTGTTGATACTCGTATTCGCCAATTTGAATCCGACCAGGTTGTAAATGATGAATTTGTGAAATGGCATCAGGAGGAACGGCGTCCCTCTCAGCGCAGTACCATCCAGCGATTCTCCCTGTTGATGACATATCGTCAGCTCGATGATACCGATCACGAATTCAGCGTCACTCGTTTTAAAGTCCCATCGTTCATCTTGCAGATCATCAAGGAAGCGTCGGCAAGCCTTTATACGATATTCGTTCGCCACGATAGATCCATCACAGATCCCATTCACGTAGTCCATGACTTCCTTAAGATTTGTGTTCAAGCTTTTCCAATGCCTCGCCCAGGGCGCTCTTCTTGCCCTGTTCAAGTCCTTTCGATTTTATGGCCTTCAATCCTTTTGGTGTCAGTCCGAAAAGGTTCTCCATCTCGATGAGTTCCCGACGCAGATTTTCCATAGACAGGTACAGCGGCGCTTTCCGCACGTTGGTAGCACCTGCTTTGTTGGTGTACTTTTCGGTCACTTTACAGCCTGTTTCCCGCCATGTTTTGCATAAGATATCATATTGCATGCGCATGTCTGCATACCGCTGTATCGGGATGGCGAATTCTTCCCGATAAACGCCTAAACTTCGCATTTTTTCGATGGTTTCATTTCTTATTTTATTGGTCCGGATGGTGATCTTTTTATCGGTCAGCATGTGCTCACCCCCCCTTTTTCTAAAAAACAACGGAGTTGGAAAGAGTTACCCTACCCAGTAGAAAAATTATGATTCTCAGATTCCACAGCTGGGGGGGGATTCATTTCGTGTAGCAGCAATGTTCTTTTCAGATTCATCTTTCATGCAGATAATCGTTTCTTTTGCTTCAAGAATTGCTTTCGGTATGTCTTCATGTTCTTTCCTTGTCTCATACTTCATGCCTTGTTCCTCCAATCCCTTCCGGGTATCGTTATATCCATCAGCTGTCTTCCCAGCACTGTCAGCTCTCCTGTCTTTCTGTTCTCCAGCTTGTTATGGCTTCCCTGGCTCACACTGATCAGGTTCCAGTCACACCATGCATATTCCGGATATTCTTCTGCCGGATAGATATGGTGTACGGTCGTTGCTTCTTCTGTACGGCCATACATCGCAGCCACCCTATCTTTATACTTATCCAGACGCAGGATATGCTTCTGCTTCTTCTTCCACTTCCTGTGGTAATAATCGAACATCCTACCACTCCTTTATAGGTGCAATTATAGAAAGTAGAACGCTTCTTGACAATCCACCATCCTGTCACCTGTTTTGTATACTTTTTGTTTCCTTTTCGTATAGCTTCTGTCACTGCTTTGATATATCTTCTGTATGTTTCCGTAAAAAAAGATGCAAAACTTTATGCATCTTTTTTTGTTTCCATAATCTCTTTCATGATATCATCCGCATACATGACATCTATTATCCGATCAATAAGCTTATTGCGCTTGTCATATACTGTCTTTCTTGAATACGGCAGCTTCTCTATGATCTCATCCATCTTCATCTTCCGGAAGTATCGCATCTCTATTATAGGATAGTATTTATCATCACGTATCCTGTCGATTGCTTTGTCCAGTTGTGGATATCTTGTCTTCTCACAGTCATGATGGATATACAATAATTTCTCCACTGTCCGGAAACGGTTATCTCTCTTCCTGTCTTCGCTCACGCTCTTCCTCCACCTTTCTGATCAGCGTTTCTGATGGCTTCCAGTCAAAGCCATATTGTTGTCGGAAAGCATCCTTGTCCGGTGTCTGCGCCCACTCTCTGGCCAGTTGTAACCCGTCGTAGGAATCTACGTGTCCAGATTCCCATGTGACCACTACCATATCATCAAATGGCGTTTGCACATACACTGCCGTATCTGACATTCTGCGTACTTCCTCCACAGCATCCTCCGGTGTTATGACATCATTCATCACATTCAACATAATATTCGCATGCTTCATCATCTTTTTTTCTGGCAGTTTCATATTTATGGCAATAGCCTTTTGCGTAATAGACGCATGTTTTGCATGCAGCTTTCTTTTCCGGAAATTTAAATTCCGTGCATGGTGCGCAAATCGTTCTCAGCCCCTCGCTCTCCTCATCGTATACCTCCGCTCTGATACAGCTGACTTTCGTTTCCTTATCTCTATATTGGCATAGATTCAACATTATCTTATATAGCTTCCCATGAAATTCCATATCATGAGAATCTCTAAATTCATCATAATTCATCGTCTTACTCCCTCCTGTTGTGCAACATTCCTGTATACCTGCAGCCTTCCATTGACAATCTCCATTGCCGCAATCTCTTCTCTGGTCTTTTTCAATTCTGCTTCAATCGATGCAGCATGCAGATCCGTTTCCTTCATCCGCTTGGCTTCGTATTCCAGTGTATTGAGATAGGTTGTTTTCTCAACGATGATGTTTTGTGATATTTCCAGTGCTTTTTCCAGTGTCATTTTTCCTTGTCTCCTCCTTCTTAAAATATGTTACATACACCATAAAACTGTAACGTATTTTCGGATGTCTTATGGCATACGTAATAGCTGATATATAAAGGCTTTACGCTCATTTTGCAGTATCCTTTATCAAAAAATATGTGCAAACTTTTTCAGTTCCGATTTTTCTGCTTTGCCAAGTGCAGGAACCACTCTTTCCAGCATTCTACGTTTGACATCCTGCATTTATCTTTCCTGCAGCGGTTTGGTGTGAAGGCATATATGGATTTTGGACATGCAGATGTATCGTCCATCTTTCCTTCTGCATTCTCATATTTGATATGTTCGCATGCTCTTGTGAATGCATCTTCCAACACTATGTAATGTTCAATTAACTCTCTTAATGGTTTCAGATATTCTTCCGCATCTTCATATGTATCTGTGCATAGGCACATCAGTTCGATACCTTCATATAACTCTTGATATTCATTCATAGCCTGTTCCCTTTCTGTGTTATCCATGATCTAAGCTTTTTCAGCATCTTTCCGCTCTCCTTTACCCTGTATTTCAATCAATATAACCCCATATTATAAAGATTGGATTTTTCTTCAAATAAGCCTATAAACAAAGGCTTTTCTTCACTTTTTACCACCTTCATACTTTTGGAGTTTTTTCATGACATTTTTACCCCCTTTCCACGAGCTTCTTCCTTTTGGCTGTTCAGGATCAGCGTTATGATATCTTCTATGTCTTTCCCGATCTTCTTGCTTGCTTCCTCAATGCATGCATATCCCAATGTCATATACTCTATTGCGTTCAATTCCTCTCCGCTGACGATTCCCAGCTCCATCGTTTGTTCTTCGCTATCGATCTTGATCAGTGCCAGTTTTTTCATGTGTTCATTTCCTCCTATTCCGGTAGTTGATCTTCTCTACCTGTATCTTTTTCATCTTATCTGTCGTTCTAGTGTATATAGCCGTCGTCTCCAACTGGCTGTGTCCCAGGATGTCCGCGAGGTCGCTTGGCTGTCCGCCTTCTTCGATATAACGCACGGCGAACAGATGCCGGAAGGCATGCGGATGCGCTTTGGTCTTTTTTATCTTTGCTGCAGCTGCTATCTTACGGATGTTTTTATACACCGTCGTTGGATGCAGCATCGTTCCCTCTTTCTTCCCTGGGAAGATGTATCCCGATTCGATCCCTTGTTCTTCGATGTATTTCTTTATCTTCTTTTTCAATGATGTTGGCATGATGATGGTGCGTATCTTTCCTTTGTTGTGTACGAGCAGCTTCGGCTTCCAGATATTTTCTACCGTGAAATACTGCAGTTCTGACAGCCGTATGCCTGTGTAGCCCATGATCTCCATGATCATGCAGTATTGCTTCCTCCCCGTACGTTTCGCCTGCCGTAGAAGCCGCATGAAGTCTTCCGGTGTGAGCAGCTCCTCCTCTTCCAGCGACGCCTTGCCCTGGACCTTTATATTCGTGACCGTGAATCGCTTCATCTTGGCGTATTTCAGCCACTTGTTCACGATGGTAATGTAATTCTGTACGGTGGATGGTTCGAATCCAGATTCCAGGAGGTGCTCTTTAAAATCAATAATACTGGTCTTGTTCAGTTCACCATCTGGCAGGAAGTCATACAGTAGATTCAGGACATGTGCATAATGGCGTACCGTGTTCTTACTTTTCTCAGCTTCCCGTTCCTTTATGATGAATCCATCAATTGAGCGACGCATTCCTTCTTTCGTCATGACTTACTGCCCTCCTGTTAAATGCTTCAATCGCTTTTTCCGGATGTTTGTTGCATTTCATTGTATCGAAGGATACGATACATCCACACTCTGCACATTTAAAGAAAATTACTCCGATAGGAGACTTTATGACCTTGACCTTACCATCACAGAATGGACATGGTTTCATTTTAAGCATCCATTTCACTCCAATCTATCTCCTGTTGACCATATCCATTCACTTTCTCGATGAAGAGTTTCAATTCACAGCTCGGATACCATTCTTTTATCCGTTCTGTAGCATCCGTGAATCTCGTTCTCGGAATATCCGCATATTCAGAAATATCAAAGTATGTATACAGGAATCCGTAGATTGCCTTATATATCTTTTGGCTATGTTTTCTATATACGGTTGTTTCCTCTCCACCGCAGGCACTGATAACGGCAGCATTGACAGCTCTTCTGATATCACGCTTCTGTCCGGATGATATCTTTTCATTGTTCTCCAATGCCGTGATCCGCTTGTCCTGTTCTGTGAGCTTCCTGTCATGCATCAATAGGGCCTGCATTTCCGTTGACAGTCCTTCAACCGGTATCATAGCTCGCTCCTTCACTCTGAAATATGTCTCTTCCAGATTGTCGAACTGTTCCCATGCTTTATCGGTGTCCAGTATCTTGCAGTGACGGTCTGCGCCCTTTTCGGTCCATAAAATCAATGCATTTACATTTCTCGGCACAGAGTAACTTCCAGTTACCTTGTTCTTAAAATCCCTTAATTCATCACCTTTCAGCATATAGTAATGCTTCCCTTCTGTGAATCGGTCTTTGTTCCGCTTGAAATTCATTTTTATGTTATCGACAGATGTTTCATAGACCTCTGCCAGCTGCTGCGTCGTCAATACTCTGTTATCTGCATATTCGATCGTTTGTAAGTGGTTCATTTCTCATTCCTCCTTCTTATGTTTCGTACTGGTTCATATTCTTCTCTATGTACGGATACTCTACATCCATTTACAATGATGAACTCCCGTTTGTTTTCCTGCGCATTATATCTTCCTGTTATTTGACCCACCGTTTTGTATACTCTTCCGCGTACCGGTCACTTATACTCTGGCAGGTCACACAGCTCTTTTATTACTCTGATCAGCATCCACTTCGCCTCCTTTACTTTCAAATAGTTAAAATCATATGAACTGTTCTTTCCTTCAATCTCCTTCGTGAAGCAGTCTGATTGCTTTTTTCAATTCGTCTAAAACAACATAATCCTTCCTGTCTCCGTTCAATTCAACGTTCACAAGCACATTCTCCAGCCCACACTGTTTCAATATTTCTTCCACTTTGACCAATGCATGACCTGCGATTATAGATTTTTCTCGTTTTTCTAAAACGGAAACCATGATGGCACCTCCATAGCGATTTCCGGGATATAGTCAGTATTCTTACGTTGCTGACCAAACAATTCCACTTTTGCACTTTCACTCATGACCTTTACCATTTCAGTACTCATACGTTCATGGTCCGCTTGTTTTCACTTGATGTTGTTCAGCACATTCATTTCTTTTTCTGAGATAATGACATGCACATTTACTTCATGCTTTTGGCCAAAACGATAGCACCTGCGTATTGCTTGATAAAACTGTTCGTAGCTGTCAGACAATCCACAGAATATCATGTCATGGCAGTTCTGCCAGTTCATTCCAAATCCACAGATGGAAGGTTTCGTTACGAGATACTTCACATCTCCGGATGCAAATCCCATCATAGCTTTTTCTTTGTGTTCTGGCGTATCAGGTCCTTTTACCTCCACGGATTCACGTATAGCCTTATGCAATGCGGTACTCTCATTGTTATAATCGCACCATATCAAGCAATTCTCTTTTGTCCGAGCGATATTCTTTGCCATTTCCACTCTTTCATCAAGACTTTGCTTTCGTGCTTCTCTCCTCTCTTGCAGCGTTTCTGCATACTCCACAAATAAGCTCTCTGCATCTGGCTCACTTTTTAATATGTTTGCTTTTACATGCAGTTTCGGCAATACAAATTTTTCTCCATTATATCCAAGGTCTGCCGGTGATTTGATCATCATGCTCCATGTTGCCATCCAGCGGAAGAACTCTTTTTCCGCATGACGTTTCAGGCGCCACCCGATACGATCATTCTTTCCTTTTTTCTTGATTGAATCGTTGATGAAGAATGTCGCTAACATTTCGCTACGTGGCATGACACCGAGAAACTCCGCTGTAGTTCCAATCTCTGTATAATCGTTAGGGCTTGGTGTTGCTGTGCAGCATAATTTGTATGGTGTGTAAGCAAAACGTTCCTGCAGGTCTTTTGTTGTTTTCCCTGCGTATGATTTCAAAATAGAACTTTCATCCAGCACAACGCCGGAAAATGAATCTGTATCGAATTTGTGTATCTTTTCGTAATTTGTGATGTTTATACCTGACTTTATATCCTCTTGACTTTCTGCCAGATTGCAAGTGATACCAAACTTTGAAGCTTCCTGTGCAGTCTGTTTTGACACCGCCAAGGGAGCAAGAATCAACACAGTACCTCCTGTATGTTTTGCGACCGCATCCGCCCATGATAATTGCTGGATGGTCTTGCCTAGCCCGGTATCCTCAAATAATGCAGCTTTTCCTATTCTAAGTGCCCATTTTGTTATTGCTTGCTGATAGTCAAATAGGTTTTCATTGAGGTTTTCTGCAGTGAATCCAGACGGTTCTATTGTGTATTCCTTAGTCTTTAAAAACTCTTCATATGTCATTCTTCATCACCTTCAAACAAAAACTCCAGCTGTTCTTCTGCGTTTGCAGCACGTTCACAATTTTTCACTGCCTGTTCAAAATAAGATTCTTTTAATTCTATCCCTACAGCCTTACGGTGCATCTTTATAGATTGATATGCTTCTGATCCGATACCCAAGAATGGAGTAAATACTGTATCTCCTTGGTTTGTCCACAGCTCAATACATCGTTCTATAACGTCTAACTGCAAAGGGCATATGTGCTTTTCGTCTCGTTCTTCCCTCGCTGATGTACGATTGAGAGTGTTGCTCTGTCGGATGTTCATCCATACCGGCGATGCATATTCCTGCCATTTGCTTACCGGAAATGATTCATTCGTGTGCGTTATCGGTTCTTTGTTTTCTCCCGGTTTCCTCATCGTAACGATGTAATCGGCAATGCCCTGACGGCTCATAGCGCTATCTTTTTTTAACTGCTTGTGTAATAACCCTATTGCTTTCGTGCGTTGCATAGCTACCACCGGATCTTTCCAGATTGTGATTTTGCTATGGTAGTAAAATCCATAATCCTGGAATAACTCTCTCAATATGCCCGGAAAATCTCGTAAACCAATAAATCCATCGCTTGCCTTTGTTGTAGGAAGGTCCATGCAGTGGATGCTGACTAATCTCCCTGGTTTGGTTATCCGGAATAGTTCAGCTACGATATAGCCAAACTGTTTATAAAACTCTTCTGTACTGCGGCAGTTGCCTAAATCTCTCGGGCTGTCACTGTAAGTGTACAGATCCTCGAAAGGTGGACTAAAAATCGAATAGCCCATTGATTCGTCCGGTAGACCCTGCATCACTTCGCAGGAATCTCCATTGTATAATGCGTAATGTTCTGTAATTACTTGATTGATTACTTTTTTCATTTCTTCTCCTTTCAAAAAAACAGTGTCTCTTGTATTGTGTTCTTTGATATTCCAAGCTCTTGCATAGCTTCTTTATGCACTGTTATCACCATCCTTTATTGGGTCCCATTTACGCAGCTGCGCATATATGTATATCCCTGCATTTACTTGATTAACAAAGACTTGAGCATCCTTAAATACGTAGCCTTTATACTCCTGTTTCAGCATGCGTTCAATTACAGAAAAGTCTTCTTTCATGGCACGAGCATGTTTGCGTTTAAACGTCGAGTGATTCTTCCGGATGGTTGGCTGTTTCAAGTTGCCTCGGCTCGTATTCCATCTGCGCTTTCCACGTGGCTTTTTGGTAATGTAGTTCGCCATTCCAGTAACACCATCTTCGTTATAATCGATCGGCCGTAGTTCATTACGTCTGCCCTTTTTCCACAACTTGTTAAGTTCGTCCATCGTCAACCCTCGATCTATTACAAAATGATGATGGCAACGTACTTCATCTTCCTGCCATTCTGTGATGTAAAGATACTTTGCCCTTGGCTTCCCCTGCTTCTTCAGGCGTTCATTCACACGGCGGAAGAAGTTCCGGATATCTTTCAATGCTTCTTCCAATGATTCTGGTTCTTTAGTATACGTAAAGGTAATCCAGTAACCTGTCATAAAGTTAGCATTCAAAAGACGGATTACATGCTTTCTGGCATTCTTATCATTAAGGTTCTGCATCTCCTCCTTTGTCGGTTTCCTTCTCCCGATTGGGATCTGGCTCCATCTTGTAAATTCCGGGTATATTTCCACTTCTAACTGCGTTCCTGAGTAGATCGACTTTGTAGCGTATACGCTTTTTATCTTTCCGTTTCTTAAGGCACGTTCAATTTGAGATTCTGACAACATACTTGCCTGTGTATCAAATGCCCTTTCATATTCATAGTCGAGATAGCGCTGTATTGTTGGTCTTCCTCGTTGTCTATTGTGTTTCTTCATGTACCTCTTCCTTTTCCGTCGTTTTGTTAATATCCATTTCAAGGCCGGTAAGGACTATTCAAAATACCTTTATTTGCTTGCATTTTAGACACTTTATGGTACAATAAAAGTAGGTTGAATAGTCAACTTCCCACTATGAAAAGAATGTTCTTCTTGTCAGGTTAAACATTCTTTTTTTATACTCTTCTGATCGCGCTGAGCATATCGTCGTACACCTTTATCCGTTGCTTGTATTTCATGTTCTCGTCGATTCTATACGCTCCGACATAGTGCCTTTTATTTGTGATTAGCATGAAGATGGAATCACTGCACAGAGCGACGCGTATGTCTTTGCTCTTGTCTGCTTCCTGTATCTCCTGCAGCAGCTCCCTCTGCATCTGCTTTATCGTCTGCGGTGTATCGTCCTTTGCGTATCTCATTTCCTGCTTCGCTCCCTCGTATGCCTGCATGATGATATGCCGTAATATACGCGCATCATCTTCTGACGATTCTTCTAGCCTTTCATCATTCAATATCATTCCATCATCAAACTGGAATTCAAAGCAGTGGATTGCGCGCCTTGTATTCAGCTTTTCTTCATAGACAGCACCTTTTTCCTCATTCAAGATTTTTATAAGATATAACTTTACACACTGATACAGATTTCCGTTGATAATGCGTCGTTCCATATCATCGTAATCTTTGAAAAACATACGTAATGGCATCACAGATTCTCCTCTCTTTCTTTTTGGGTCATCCTATACGCGATACAATGCAAGAATTGAGCATTCGATAGGTTTGTCGTATATGGTGAAACGCCGATCGTCTCATATATTTCTCCGTGATCCTGGGCGATCGCTTTCTTTCTGGCATATCGGATGCAGCGTTCCACCCCAGATGATGTTGTGCCTGTGATTTTGGCGATATCCGGATATAATTCTTTCGTCATTGATGTGTATCCTGTTTTTTGCCACGAGCATCGATACACCAATCTTTATGCATTCAAATCCTTTCAGATCCGGTGTTATCCCCATATCAAGCAGCATTCCTGATAACCGGTCCATTTCTTCTTCACCTCTCTTTTGTTATTTGATTCTATAAAAATAACATTCGCATATTGATAATTCCTGTTATCTTATGCTAAAATATCTATACAGTTCCTTTGGAACTGACTTCTCTGGAGTATAGTGATCGTCAGCCAAGTTTGATCACTATACTTTTTTGTAGCTCTCAATGAGTTATTCACTCCGTTTCACATATACCTTTATTTCGTATGTACCGAGCTGTTCCGCAGTTGCTTCCGATTCACACAAAATATCGATGTGATTTCCTGTGTAATTACCAGTGTCCTGTGCCACATACTCCTTACCATTGATTAACACGATAGTGCCGTATGGTATAACAGCAGGATCTACACCAATGGTCACTCCGATTTCTGGATCAGCACCGCTAGCAGTTGCTGAAGTAATATCCATGCCATAGTATGTTATCCTAAACTTACCAGGCAGAGCTGTTCATTTTGGTTGTGATTCCAGCTTCGCGATTTCCTTATTCTTTTCCTGCAGCTTGGCATTCTGCTCTTTCACAACCTGCCGGACCATCTGCAATTCCTCGTTTGTTACTCTGTTTAGCAGCTGCAGCCTTTCTATCTCTTCTGTCTGCACGTTGCTCCATATGGTCGTATAGATGCCAAGACCAAGAAAAGCTACACCGATCAGCAACCGGCGGAAGTTGCTACGCATGGGCAATCTCCGCAGGAATCTCATCCTCTAGAATCTTTCCGTCCGTTGTCATTTTTAAGACCATAGTTTCGCCGGTACAATCTGTAACCTTTACAGCATTGTTTGCAAATAATTCTACATACAACTTCTTTACAGACAATCCCCAGTCCTCTAAATGCCGTAAGCACTTATACTGTGCTATCGTCTTGATTTCTACATTACATTTCATATGTCATTTCCTTTCACGAAATCTTTTCCATCTTCTTTTATCTAGCCTAAATCTTATTTCATAATACAGCGCATAGATGATGAGAACCATTATGCCGATAATCGTAGGTATCCACATAGGCGCCAATATCCATAGCCATGACCATGTGATAACGTTCCCGAGTTTCAACCCTATAAATAAGATCGTTAAGGCTCCAAAAAAAACCGATTCCTCCTACACTTGAATTCCTATCTTTCATTGTTTCTCTTCTCCTTATGCAACGCCATATTTGATTGCTAGCTCTTTTACTATGGCTGTGTATATTTCCACAAGTTTCTTGTCTTCTGCAATGATATCAAGATAATTCAATTTATCTCGCTTGGACTTGCAAATACCTTCATCCGCCATACGCCGACGTTTGTTCGTCAATCGCTGTTTCAGACTGCATGCGGCTCTGGATTCCAGCAACTTGTACGCTTCGCCATGTACTTCCCTGAAAGCTTCATGGTCTCCACAGATGTTTCCGATTTTTCGCATGATCTTTTCTGTATCATCTCTCCATGCCCTGGTATCAACAGCAACAACATCGCGGATACCCCGTATTTGTGTTTCTACAGAATCAAGCTGCTTCTGCTGCTTTTTCTGATTCAATTCGATTTGTATCATCAAGCGCAAGTCTGGTGACAGGTCTTGCATACCTATTGCAGTTTCTTTCGCTTTGTTTTCAATAGAAACGAAATAACTTCTTGCTTCCTCACCTTTTTCATTCTTTGCAGTCATAGATAACTTCTTCGCGAAGTCAGCCGTCAATTTTGCGTCTTTGGAAGTCTGCCCTCCGCATTCGCCATTGATGGCGAATGGGAAATAATCTTCATTTTCAGCCGCAAATGCATTATCAATAATGTTTTGCTTATACCACCTTGAATAATGACTTTTGTCCATCGCTAAAAACTCATACAGCTTTCTGGCTGTCGTCATTCCATCTTTGTCCACACCCAGCGCAATCTCAATCGGTGTCTGATTCGTCGTATTCATTAACTCATTCATTTCATACTCCTCCTACACTTCTCTTGTTGTTTCCATATAACCCTCTTAAGAAGTAGACTACATATCTCATCTGTTCATCGTCTTCTATATCGTCAATCAAACTATAGAGCATGTCCTTTACGCTAAACTCACTTTTCTCTGATTGTGCTTGTTTGATTCGCATCGCAAGATTGAATATTCTATCCAATCCGTCTTTTTCATGAATGCTATAAATGCATTCATGAATATTTCTCCGATACTGTGCGATGCTCATTGCTGAAATCTGCTTCTTAACACTTTCCAATGCAAAATATTTATTTAATGATGATTTACTTCTACACCATTTTGTGTGCGCATAGGTATAGATTTGTTTCAGTTCTGTCTCATCCTCAATATCAGCTATACAGCGTTCAATTTTATCGCGATAGAATTCTTTTTCCATCTTCTCACTCTCCTTTCTCGCTGCATCGTGGTGTTGGTAGCTCACAAGGAAGGGCTGCCATTTGTTTATTCCGAATGTTATGGATAACTCCCTCCACTGCATCCGCCACCACAGCTCTGATTCTAGCTTCTGATAAAGGACTTTGTTTGATAAACGGCGGCTTCCCTTGTCTTACCAGTTGCAGTATTTCTTCTATACTCAAATTGACATCTAGTCCTAATCGCTGGCATAGCGGGAACTTCCACACCTCATATGTATAGCATTCTCTGTGCTTTCCTGTTTTCTTCGCGCAGCCAATGTCTGAATAAAAGCCTTCACGGAGATTTCCGTACAGTGTCTGTACACTGATTCCAAGAAGCTCCGCAGCTTCTTCCGGCTTTACCGTGCATGGACTTGTTTTCTTCATTTTTGTGTTTCTCCTTTCTCATTGCATCGTGGTGTGCCGAATGCACACGCCAGCGTTCCGGCAGCAGCTTCCTGTCCATTATTCTCTGATTCAAGATGATTTAGTGTAAGCGTGTCAGTCACTCCCTTGAAATAAGCTCTCCGCACCGCATCCATGTTTGTGTATTCTGTCGCAAGTTCCAGAATCATTTCCTCTCTCATATCTTTTTCCACTTGTAATCACCTCCTCTCATATAGAATCTAAAATGTCCTCCTTTTTTTATATGGTATAATTTACGTATATAGGAAGGAGGTGAAACCTATGTACGAAAATATTTACAGAATCAAAGAAATACGCAATGATTCTAAAGGTGAAGAAATTGTCAATAATCTGCTTGAAAAAGGCTGGACATTTATATCTGCCATTCAAGTTGGAACACCTGAAGCGATGGATATCGTTTATGTCGTTGGAGCAACTAAAGATATCTACGAATCCGAAAAGAAAGACAGCAATCTTGAAAAGTTAATTGATGAACTTTCTTCTTAATGCTTTCTCACGAAGTACTTTATCAGTCTGGTAAAGTACTTCATTCATTTCAAAGTAATTCAAACCATGTGATATTAGCAATTTTCCTAATTCCAGGACGATATCTTCGTGGTTAATTGATATCTCATCATCAATGTGCTCCTCTTGTACAATTTCATAAGATTTCGCACTTAAGCATTCTTTTTCTAAATTCCTTAAATGATTTGCTTTCTTTGTGCTTGTCATTTGTATCACCTCCTTTTATCACTACGCACTACCATAATAACGCGTAGCACCATTTAAGTCAATACTTTTTGCCGTTTTTTTATTGCGTTGCGCTATTTTAGGTGTTATCATATGTATGTAAACGATAGGAGGTGATTATAGATGGATGGAATAGGTAAGAGAATAGCCATATTAAGAAAAGAATTTGGTCTTAATCAAACAGAGTTTGGCAATAAATTGAACCTGAAGCAAACAACCATTGCCGGGTACGAAAGAGGCCATAGAGGTGTTATGGACCGAACCATAAAGGACATCTGTCGAGTATTTAACGTAAACTATGCTTGGCTTGTCGATGGTATTGAACCCATGTACTCTAATAATGATGCGTATCTGAAAGAAAAGATTGATGTCATTATGGAGGGTGAGAATGAATTTCATAAGAATCTTGTGAAACAGACGATTGATCTTACAGATGATGAATTGAAAGTGTTGTACAAGATTATTAAAAATTTGACAAAATAAAAAGCCGACTTAATCGGCTTTGTACAGACGATCTACATATTCGTAGATCAGGCGCAACAATCTGTTGCTATGGATCTGATTGATCATTTGTATTATGTATTTGCGGTATGTGCTGTTATCCATATCTGGCGCCCCTTTCTTACTTTTATTATAGTACGCTTATAAAAGTAAAAAAAGGTACTAAGGTGCGATTTCCAGAATGTTGGAAATTTATGTAATTTTATAAAAATGAATTGACTTTTCACTTATATTCTGATTCAAATAAATCAGTTATTCGCACATTTAATGCTTTTGCTATTTTTTCTAATTGTATGATCTTTGGAGATGTCTTTCCGTTGTCTATATTGTTTAATGTAGATTTACTGATCCCCGTCATTTCTGACAACTTTTCCAAAGATACTCCCATCTTATCTCGGACGTGCCACGTTTTTATTTCCATACGGCACACCTCCGATATTATTATGAGCTTTATTCTTGCTAATATAAAAAAGATGCCGCCACGATATCCGCATGGCGACAAAGTCAGTTTCTGCACATACCGCTATGTGTTAAACCCAACCTACGTTATTTTAACACAATTCAACTGAATTTAATATATGTTTCTGTATGTAAATTGCTGGAAAAGGAGGTGTAATAATGGCAAGAGGTAGGCAAAAGAAGCAAGCTCCATCCCGATCACGCCCCGGCCGCTATGGGAATGGTTATGGCACCGTCTATATGATTGATAAAACAGGATGTCGCAGGAAGCCGTTTGTAGTGAAAATTCCAATCGGATTCAGCAAGCCTAAAAAAGAGGGCGAAAAGGTCAAGTACGTATATAAGACCATTGGATATGCGACAAGCTGGGATGAAGGTGATGCAATGTTAAAGCAGTTTCATGACACTCATGCAGATGGTCTTCTGGAAGAGGTAAACCTGGCAACCTTTAAAGAAGTTTATGAGCTTGCTATTCCTCGGAAGCTCGTAGGCGCTACAGAAGCCACCAGAAAATCGTATGAGCATGGTCTTGCTCTATGCTCTTCACTTCATGATATGCCAGTCATGAAAATCAAAACCGCACATATGCAGAAGATCATTGATGGGTTGCGAGAGGATGGAAAGAGCACATCCACCTTCACGCTTGCAAAGAAGGTATGCAGCCTTGTCTTTGATTATGCAATCAAGAACGATCTGGCTGATAAAAACTACGCTTCTTTCATTGACCTTGGCAGGAGCACAGAACCAACAAAGAAGAGACCTTTTACAAAAGCAGAAATCAAAAAGCTTTTCAGCAATGATACTGTCCCTTATGCTAATACGGTTTTAATTCTTCTCTTTACCGGAATTCGGTTAAACGAATTTATTTCGATCAAAACTGAGAATGTGTATTTAAAGGAACGCTACTTCATCACCGGTTCTAAGACGGATGCCGGTAAAGACCGCATCATTCCGATCAGCCATCTGATCGAGCGATACATTTCTGATATGTATCATCCAGATAATGAATTTTTATTCAGTCCCTTCAATGATGAGACAATCGTAACAAAAGCGAGGTACCGTCATATGTTCGATACAGTCATGCAACAGCTGAATATGTCACATACTCCACATGAGTGTCGGCACACCTTCGTCAGCATGCTGGATGATGCCGGCGCAAACAAAGTATCCATCCAAAAGATTGCCGGACACAAGGGCAGTGACGTCACAGAAAAGGTCTACACACATAAGAATATCGAGCAATTATTATCCGCTATCGACCTGTTAAAAGTGTGAGAAGTTTGTGAGAAGTTGTGTTTAAATTGCATCAAAGTTATTCACTGTTAACAGTGCAGAAACCCTTTAAAATAAGGGATATTCCCTAGCTTTAAAGGTTTTTTCAAAAGTGCAAAAAATTATTTCCTTCATAATTTCCGAGAGATAGCGGTAACGTGTGTTTTCCAGCTCGATCTGCTTTTTCATTTTCATTTGATTACGATAGTACACATATCCAAGCATCAACAGAACCGAGGCAGCTGCCACGATCAGCATCATGAATTTCAGCGGATTTTCCTGAATATATGTCATGAAGGTAAACGGCTTTTGCTGCTGTGCATTTTCATAAATATAGCTTTCCAGCTCACTGGTATCAATGGTACGGATACCCTTATTCAAAATTGTCGCAAGTGTGTTCTCACTGCTGTTGATAATACCCATGCTGTATTTCATCGAGGAGGAATTCGCCTGAGGATAAATAATGTAATGCGTGAAATCATCCCGGTACTGATAGAAGGATGCAGCATAGCTGTCCGTATACGTGTAATCACATATGCCCTCATCGACTGCACGCAGTGCTTCCTCGATGGAATCATAATAGACTGCATTTTTTGTATTCTCATACTTTTCTGTCACATTCCCCTTGTAGATTGCGGCCTTTTTCTCTTTCAATGTCGTTACATCGACATCATTCCCTGCGACAAGCACCCGCTCCGTTTCCAGATATGGTGTGCTCAGCAGCAGGGTACTGTGACTCATCAGATCGTAATCATACTGTATGTTCAATACGATATCTGCTTCTTTATCTGCAATTTTCTTTGCAAAATCATCATAGCTGTCGGTATATATATATTCCAGCCTCCAGCCCGCCTTTTTGCTGATGCTTTTCAAAAGATCATTTGCCACACCTTGTATTTCCCGATTGCCGTTATAATATTGCAGCGGTCCGAACCCGTCCTGTACCAGCACCTTCAACGCAGGATGCTCGTTGATATAGGCTTTTTCCCTGCTGTTTAAGAGCAGCTGGTTGCTTGATTTCGTGAAATATTTATTGTACAGCGTAGACTGCAGCGTTGGATTGACTTCACTTATGCTGACAATGGCCCGATTCAGTTCGGAGATCAATGCGCTGTTGCCTTTTGTGGTCGCAAAATAAAATGGTGTTGGAGAAAATTTTGCAATGGAACGAAAATTATCATCAATGGAAAGATCGACGGTTATAAGAGCATCGGCTTTTCCAGACTCAACGGCCTTTTGCTGTTCCTTCGCATTTTCACACCATACCGTCTTGTATTTCATACCATTCAATTCCGCAAACTGCTCAAATGCTATATTACGATTTTCCGCATCCTTATCCAGCGCAATGCGAAAGTCTTTACTTTCTGTCAGATTATACTCATCAAAGCGCTCATCGTTTGAAAGCACTGCGATAACACTGTATGCATTTCCATAATTCTCTGTCGGATAATCGTATATCTTGGAGAGTCCCTCATTGTAGCTCATGGCTCCAAGTAAATCCAAATCCCCTTTTTTCAGCATATCCAGCATGGTCGTCAGCTGCTCATTCAGATCCCCTTCTATTTCAACGAACTCATACGTCCATCCTGTGTATTGTGAGATTTCCTTCAGATAATCATAGGTGTAGCCTGTATAGGTGCCATCATCATTTTTTACTGTCAGGCCTGGCTGCGTAGGAAAGCCTACTCGTATGACACGCTTGTTTTCCTCTGCCTGCACTGATGGTACTGCCGATAGCAGAAACAGAAACATTACAACAATGCATGCCAGTATTCCCTTTTGCTTCATAATCTCACCTCGATGTCCATATATCTTATATTATACAGTATATAGAAGAAGAAAAGTAAATTTTTTCAAAGAAAAAGGCGTATTATACACCTTTTTGTCTGTTTTTGATTTTTTTTGTATCGGTTAATGCATAAACTTCATCTGCAAGGGATGCAACCACGGGTGAATGTGTGACAAGGATGATACATTTCTGTTCCTCATACGCAAGACCTTTAAAGATTTCCATGATTTCATCCTGCGTATCCTCATCCAGATTACCGGTAGGCTCATCCGCCAGAAGAATTGCGGGATCATACGATACTGCACGGGCGATGGCTACACGCTGCTGCTGCCCACCGGAAAGCTTTAAAATACGGCGTTGGGATTCTTCCTTACTGAGCCCCACCTTTTCCAGCAGTTCCATTGCATATGCACGGTTGTTTTCTTTTTTTACTCCGGCGATGTCCATGGACAGCATCACATTTTCAACGGCAGTCAGATGCATCAGCAGATTAAAGCTTTGAAAAATCACACCTGCATACTGACTTCTGTATAGATACTGATCCACCTCGCTGACATCCAATCCATTGTACAGAATCTTTCCTTCCGTTGGCTTTGTCAGCTGTGAAAGCAGAGACAGCAAAGTGGTCTTACCTGCTCCGGAGCGACCGGTAATCGCGTAGATTCTGCCGTCTTCAAAGCGGTAATTCACATGGCGCAGCACCAATTCCTTACCATTATAGCTGTAGCCGACATTCTGTAATTCCAGCTGCATGTTGCTTCCTCCTATTCTCTGTTCGATAATATATTCAGCGGTTCATAACGCAGAATACGCAGTACCGCCAGGGCGGCGGATAATAGCGTCAGCAATATGGCAATACCGCCCAGCTCCAGCAGGACCTTTCCATTGGCGGCACTGCTGATTTCCTGTATATAGGATACAGTTTCTTTCTCCATTCCCTTGCTCCTGCCGCCAAACTCTATCTGCGGACCGCCTTCCTTTGGAAAATCGGTTTCCTGCGTGGCAGATGTCTGTACAGTCTGTGTCTGCAGCAGTGTGTTGGTCAGCGGTACACTTGCGGCAGCACCGATTCCACAGCCCAGCATAATCGCCATAAGTGTTACTATGAAGATTTCACAGATGAACTGCAAAGCAATCCTGCGCTTGTTCATACCGATGGCCGCCAACACCCCGATTTCATATTTCCGTTCCCGGATGTGATAGATATTGAGCACCACTAGAATCACACCGCCGACCAGCAATACAACCGCCAGAAAATATCCGGCATACGTACTCAGATTTTCCAGCGGGGCAAGGCTTTGTTCATAAGCAGCCACATCCTCAGAGGAAACGGTATACATATCACTCAGCCCAAGCTTTCGGGCCTGTGCTTCAAATTTATCATATGCCTCAACATTTTCAAACACATACGTGCCACGGGTCTGGGCATGCAGGGCAGTATCCGTATCAGCGGTACTCTTTTCAACCATCGCATGCAGAGCCTCATAGGACATATAAATCTGATTGGCAGGATCCATCATATTCATCCCCATAAAGGAATCAGCGGTTTTTGTAGAGGTATAGATACCGACAACCCTGACCTTGTACGTTTCCTTCTCAGCAGCGGGATTGGTAAAGGTAATCGTATCCCCGATGGACAGGTTATTCAGTGTGGCAAGCTCCTGATGGATGATACACGTAAGCGCATCATCACCTTCCGTAAAACGGACTCCCTCACTCAGCTGGGCACTGCCATCCGCAAAGGCCGTCATCGCCGCATAGCTGCTATAGCCGGTTATGGTGAAATCTCCCTGATTTTGCATACCGCCAATGCCCTTCCCCTGTTGGGGAAATCCACGTTCCTGGGATGTGTCTGCCGTGGCTGTATCAGTAGTATCAGAGGAAGTGGAAACCGCTTCTATCGAAGATGCGTTCAGGGAAACACTTTCCGTATAATAGAAATCATGGACGGATTTTGCCTGTGCATAGGTTTTTAATTCCTCCAAAGACAGCTCTTTCATCGAAGACATCCAATCCTTCATACTGCCGCTATCCGGCTGCTCTGTTTCCTCTGCATTCTTACGCATATCCTCCATCATGGACTGGCGGTCCACACGGATGGTTGCGGTGATGTTCAAATCGGATAAGCCGCTTTCACGCTCCCTGTCCGCAGCCTCGCGAATCGACAATGCAAGGCAGGCTGACAGACCTATCACAAAGGCGATACAGCCGATCAGTATATTTCTGCCCTTTGCTCTGGTTATATTCCGCAATGCATTCTTTAAAATGTACATGAGTATTCTCCTTTCACGGTTACAGTATACAGGCGGCATGTGATAACTCTGTGAACAGGCTATGAAGAGCAAAAGAAAACACCCTCTCAGGTGTTTTAGTAAGCAAATCAACTGATTTTATTCAATCGGCCGCTGATAGAATTTCCCCTCAACACTTTCCGTCTTTGTCACATTGACAAAGCTGGTCTGATCAATTTCACGGATTCGGGTGACAAGCCCCTTGACATTCTGAGAATCCACAACTGTGTACAGCATGGTTCTCGGCCGCCCGTAATAGGTACCGATCCCCTCCAGCCGCGTTACGCCGTGATGTGTGGAATTCTGAATTTCCTCAATCACGATATCCGGATTGCTGGTGACGATGAACAGCGTCATCCGCTTGTAACGGGTATGCACAAAATTGATAACCTGTGTGGAGCAGAACTGAAAGATTATGGAATACAGCGCAGCATTCCATCCGAACAGATATCCGGCAGCCACAAGCATTACGGCATTCATAGCCAGGATATAATTCCAGGCTGGCTGATTGGTCCTTTGTGAAATCCACATGGCGATGAAATCCGTTCCGCCGCTGCTGGCATTCCCGCGTAAGGCGATGCCCAAGGCGACACCCTGTAAAATTCCACCGAATATGGTAATCAGCAGAATATCCTCCGTGATATTGGTAACCGGCAGGATTTCAACAAACACACCGGTTAAAACAATCATCACACAGGAATACAGTGTGAATTTCTTTCCTACTGTTTTGTAGCCGATGTAGGCCGGTATGGCATTCAATGCAAAGTTGACGGCAGAATACGGAACCTGCAGGTTCATATATTTTTCCGCGCATCGCTGAATGAATACCGTCAGTCCGGTAAAGCCGCCCGGAAACAAGCCCCCGGCATTGATAAAGGTATTGATATTGATGGCGCAGAGAAGTGATCCGATAATCACACAGCCTACCGTAATCAGATCTCTGACACTTGGTTTTAATCTCATTCTTCTACTCCCTTTTTCCTCTGGTCATGCATAATTATACTATCTTTTTTTCTACATGCAACCGTTTTACGGATGATACCTGTTTACTTTTTTCTATGTAAATTTTCATTCAGCCGTATCAGGTCTTACACGATTTCCAGCAAGCACTTACAGCTGTTTTTTAGCTGAACTGATACTATTGTGCTGTGAAAATTCATACAATGCATATGGAAGGAGAGTTGTTATGAAACAATTTTTAGCCGTAGCTGCCCTAAATGAGGCAGTCAAAAAGCACTGCGATACCCGCAGGGATGTCAAGATATATACCGAGGGCTTCAAAGCTGTACAGCATGAAGCAATGGAATTTTCTGTTATGTGTGATGGGGAGCTGTATCAGCTTGAAAAATTACACGAGGAATTGCGATAGGCTGGTTTTCCTAATCCCTCCAGTATGGAGGAAGCCGTCTTGTATGCCTATCTGCTCTGGGGCGAAAAAGCGATGGAGCATATGGAGGGTGCTTATTCCTTTATTATACGGAAAGGTGATTCCCTCTTCTGTGCCAAGGATCCGCTCGGGCTTCGCCCAATCTATTATCTGATCAAGGACAACTGCATTTGGATCAGCTGCCGGATTCAGCCTCTGCTGGATGCTTCGGATACACCGGCCGTTCTGAATCGCGAGGGACTTTTGGAGCTGTTTGCCTTTGGCCCCAGCATCAGTGAAAATCAGACGCTGTATAAGGATGTCCATGCATTGCCGATGGGCTCCCTGCTTCGTATATCCGCCGGTAAGCTGGAGATAAAAACATATTATAAGCTTTCCGCACATCCGCATACGGATACCTTACAGGAGACCATCACGAAGGTACACGAGTTGATGAGTGCCTCTATCCACGCACAGGCGTCTGGTGCACAGGCAAGCTTTCTCTCAGGCGGACTGGATTCCAGCCTGATAACGAGCGTTGCCGCAAAAAAGAATCCGCAATGGCGTACCTATTCTCTGGATTATGAAGGGAATAAAGAAAATTTCAAGGGGAATATGTATCAGGTTTCTCTGGATGCTTCCTTCATTCAGGATATGTGTGAGTTCTGTCAATGTGAGCATACACCGCTTATGCTGTCACAGCAAGAGCTCTGTGATCTGCTGGAGGATGCTATGCTGGCAAGAGAGGCACCGGGTATGGCAGATGTGGATTCCAGCTTGCTGTGGCTGTGCCGTAAGGTTGCTGAAAAGGAACAGATCATTTTAAGCGGAGAGTGCTCGGACGAGATTTTTGGCGGCTATCCGTGGTTTTACCGGGACGAGTTAAAGGATTTGGATACCTTTCCATGGCTGCGCTCCACAAAAGAGAGAATCTCTTTGCTTCATCCGGATTTGCAGCGTCTTCCGTATGAGGACTATATCGCAAAGCGTTATGCGGAAAGCATACAGGATATTGAATATCTGGATACCGACAGTGAGGAGGACCGCCGTGCGCGTATTCACACCGTGCTGTGTCTGCACTGGTTTATGCAGACGCTGGTTACCCGTCAGGTATGCATGGGAGATGCAGCGCATTTGAATATCCGTGCCCCGTTTGCCAATGTGAAGCTGCTGGAATACGTATATAACATCCCATGGGAGATGAAGTTTCTGAAGCAGGAGGAAAAAGGCATTCTGCGAAAGGCATTTGAACATGAGCTGCCTGAAAGTGTTGCCCATCGGAAAAAGAACCCGTTTCCAAAGACACACAATCCCCGATACGCCGAGCTGGTCAGCAAACGTCTGCAGGAGCGTTATGAGGATCCGACAAGCCCGCTGCATGAGTTGTTTGATGATGTAAAATTAAAAGAGCTGATTGATACAAAGGGGGAAAGCTTTCAGCTGCCATGGTACGGTCAACTTATGAGCGGACCACAGCTGCTTGCCTATCTGTATCAGATTGACCGATGGATCGTTACCAAGCATATCTCGATTGAAAAATAGTATAAGAAAAGCGGCAGAGCATCTCATTCTGCCGCTTCTTCCGTTTCCACCCCTGCCTCCTTCATGACCTTCTGCAACTCCACAAGCTGACTGGTGCGCAGCATGTCCCGAATCTGCCGCAATTCCTTCAGACAGCTTCTCAGTAAATCAACAATGGAAGCAAGCAGAAACAAGGCACCGATAACAGCGCAGTAAGCAAGTATATCCATCCTCATCCTCCCTTTCAGACTCACAGCGATTGAATAAAAAGACGCGATCTCCTATAGCGATTCATGTATTGTCAGACTATCCTGCAATGTCTTTCTGTCAGTCTTTCGTCTCTGTTGACTGCCGTAGCCCACAGCAATAACGAGCCGTATTCTTTTTTTATCCGGTATCTGCAGCAGCTCTTTGATTTTCTTTTCGTGAAAATATCCAATCATGCATGTATCCAAACCAAGCTCAGCAGCCTGCAGGCACAGATATGCACACGCAATACCGATATCCACCTGATGAAATTCCTGATTCTTCATGCGATTCACGATTCGCTCAGAAACCACCGGCTTTTGTTCTTCAACAACGATAAAAGCTGCATGCTTTGTAAAGGGCTGTGTCAGGGCTACCATGGCCGGGTCTTGGATGATGTGAAATTTCCAAGGCTGCGAGTTGCATGCGGATGGTGCCAGCCCCGCGGTTTCCACACATGTTTTCAGCAGCGCTGAATCAATCGCACGCTCTGTAAAGCTGCGGCAGCTGTATCTTGCGATAATCGCTTCCTGTAGTTCCATAAAGTGTCTCCTATTTCCAATCAATTGTTGAATTTCTCTGTAATTGCGAAAGAAACAGGCTATGATTGATTCATATATGTATATCGTTATTCCTGTATTCTAACTCTTCAGATTTAGCATATAGTGGAATTCAACATTTGTCAATATATAGTTTACATCAACGATACTACCAAAAGGTGTCACTGCCGTGCCCTCTTGCGATTCCAGATTTCCTGTTAAGCTATTTCTTTACAGAATCGATCTGTCATTCTTTTTTCATACCGTTTTGAGAACGCGGATTATGCTGCGCTATCCTTCTTTTTATCCAGCTGCACCTCCTGAATCTCTTCAAAGCGCTTCACAATCTTTCCAGCTGTAATCTGCAGCTGCCGCATATCCTGATAGGTTCGCTCAAAATCACTGCCGACTGTCTGATAACGCTTATGAAACCGCTCAAACTCGACCTGCAGATGCTTCAGCTCCTGCTGAATCTGTTCCACATGCTCATTGCGCTGTACGCCCAGATAGATTGCACGTATTGCGGTCAGATATGCCATCAGTGTCGTCGGTGAGACCATATACACCTTTTCTTCATAAGAGTAACGCACGACCTCATCACAGCTCGCATAAATATAGGAAAACACTGCTTCGGCAGGCAGAAACATGCAGGCAAATTCCGCTGTTTCCTGCGGCAGTATATACTTGGAAGCGATGGCGCGGATATGCCTTTTCACATCCTGTACAAACTGAGCATGTGCTCTGGCCTTTTCCTGCGCCGTATCCGCTGACATCAGACGGTTATAATTTTCCAGCGGAAATTTGGAATCAATACAAATCATACGCAGCGGTTCACTGGCGAACAGAACAGCATCCGCAATCGTTCCGTTGCTCAGCTTATACTGCTTCTGATAACGATGCTCATCCGTCCCCATCGCCGTTTCCAAAAGACTGTACAATTCTATTTCACCAAAGATGCCTCTGGTCTTTTTATCATTTAACACATTCTGCAGCTGCAGGATGGATGCAGAGACCTCCCTGATGCTCTGCTGACTTTCATCCAGCCTTCCCATCTGCTGCAGCACCTTGCCGAAAACCTGTGTTGTCGTCTGATAGCCATGGTGCAGATTCTCATTCAGCGTAAGCTCCAGATGGCTCATCCGCTGTTCGACGTTTTCATGCAGAGACTGCAAATCGGTTTTCATCAGCTGGGAAATCTGCGTCTGCAGCATCATCAGCTGATTGTTGAATTGCTGCTGCATGGCTGCCATATCCTCTCGCTGTGCGTTCAGCTCCCGCAGCACTCGTTCACTGTCTGCTGATTTTGCCGGCCGCTGCTGCAGAAACAGAAAGATAAACAGCAGTACAACACACAGAATTAAAAATATCAACACATATAGTTCCATAATGATCTCTGCTACTCAAAACATGGACAAATATATCCATACCGAGATGTTGAAAGTTCTTGTGAACCTTTCTTACTGCTTCACCGTATATGCTTTTGTACTGGATACATCCAGATACTACTCACAAGTTCTTGTATACTCCACAGTCGTAAATTCCCGACGAAAGCCATCGGTACATGCCTACAAGTCCCTGGTTATGCTACTTTGTAGGATATAGCATCTCTTAAATTAAGACTTGCATGATAATCTCTGTTTGCATGACAGCCACATTCACACACGTATTCTCTGTCAGAAAGTTTTAAGTCCTTCTTGATACAACCACATTCATGACAAAGCTTACTGGATGCATACCATCTATCTACAATTCTTAATTCAATCCCTTATTCTCTGCATTTTGCTCCCAGTTTCGCTCTAAATTCATAGAACTTCTGCGAAGCAACTGCTTTGGAAAGATGCCTGTTCTTCATCATGCCAGATATGTTCAAATCTTCAATAGTGATATAAGACGGCTTGGTCTTCACCATCTCATTAACACTTTTATTTATATAATCCGTACGGATATTCTCTATCCTATGATGAAATCCTTGTACCTTTACTACTTGCTCTCGGATATTTTATCGAGTAGCTTTTCCTCCTTCATTTTTATTGCGCTTCTTTAAGCTTTCGTATTTCCTCGAAAGGCAACGCTGTCCTCGTTTTAACTGTTTCTCTACCTTCTTTAATTTTGCAGTTTTATTGATGTTCTTCTTTACAATACCATTGCTGATAACAGCAAAGTCCTTGACACCAAGGTCAATTCCTAATCCGATATCTTTTAACTGTGGACATACCTGTTCCGGTTGTTCAACGAAAACTGACACATACTATCGTCCAGCCTTACATGAAACAGCGCCGCTCTTGATAATGTAAATACTAGAGTCCGTAGGGATATATCCCTTTTCTTTTCATCTTACCCATCCAAGCGTCGGTATTTTCATACGATGTCTTTCGCATGGTATGGTTACTTTAGAATCTGTTTTCACAAACTACATCTTACCATCCGATTTGCCTTTTTTCTTGAATTTGGGAAACCCGGATTGTCCTTTGTAGAATCTCCTGAATTCCCTTTCGAAGTTCATAATACTTTGCTTTACAGATTTTGAACTGACTTCTTTTATCCATACATACTCAGGATTTTCTTTTAAATAGATGTTGTTTAACCATTTTGAGAAGTCCATGCCGGATATGAATTTCTTCTCTTTTTCATAAACTTCTTTATTACGGGCCAGATTAAAGTTATATACAAAGCGGCAAGTACCAATCGTTTTATTGATTTTCTGTATTTGTTCCAGAGTTGGGTTGATTTCCGTTTTGTAACTCTTTAGCAATTTCCTTGTTTTCCTTTATCTGTTTCTTGTATTACCTTAATCCATACAATCTACAACTGAACACATGTAAGATAAATATGATATCCTGCACCAATTCTTCGTTTGGCGAAAGAGATTCATTATTTACAACAATGATTCTAGTATTGAATTTTTGGCAGAGCTTTTCAAACCAATCATAGCCAAAGCGTATAAATCTGTCTTTACTGGAAATTTTATTCTCCATAACTTCTTATACTTCCTTTTGCGTTGCAAAACTGCCTTAAAAAATCAATCTGGTTTTTTAAATCGTCTTTCTGGTTTCCTGTAGACACTCTCGCATATATAACAATATCTCTTATATCATTGTATGTATGTATTTCTTTAAATTGTAAATATTGGTCATGAGTGTAATACCTACGATTTGTTGGAGTGCGATTTGCCTTTCATATCCCCTCCCTATCCCAGCGTTGTAATGTTTTAACAGAAACACCTAATAATTCTGCAAAATCTTTTGGTTTATAATTTGCGGTATTTGATTTGTTCATAATAAGACACCTTTCTCACAAACACATTTTCTATGTTTTTATAATCTTATAATCTCTCCTTGCGGATATCATTATACCATATATATACCTCAGGAATTCAGAAAAGACAAATAGCGTTCACACAGACGCATGCTTCTGCGAATACAGCGGATATCGACTGATAAAGACAATTTACTTTCATCATGAAACTGTACCACACAGCCCTTTTCCAGACGGTGCACCTCATCTACTGCACGGTAATTGATCCAGATACAATCGGGATTGCGCATTGCTTTTGTCGGAAATAATACATCCCGGTAAATCTCTGATAACAGAATCGGCACCTTCTGATGAATATCCAGATTGCGTGCAGCTGCTGCTCTTCTCCCCTCAAAGGTGGAGCCATGACGCATACACAGTCTTTGTAATATGACAAGTACAGGCTCCTGCAGTCGTGCCTGCTGCTGATTCTCCTGCACCATTAAGCAGCTTCTCTCATCAATTCTTTGCAAATAATAAACCATTTCCCCGCCTCCCAAAAAGCATTCACCTAATCGTTATATCACAGGAATCGGAAAATGCACAAAAAGTAATCAAATACGAGAGAATTTCCTGCATAAAAAAAGGAACAGATTTACTCCGTTCCCATATGACCTCTTCTAGCAGCAGCCTCCGTCGCATCCGCCGCCACAGCCTGAGCATCCGCTTTCCTGCGCTGCCATCTGCTGTTCATAAACCAGGGTATCAATCACAATGCATTCGATTTCTACCTTAACATCCTTTGGCAGACGTGCTACCTGCACACAGCTTCTTGCCGGATATGGTTCCTCCAGATAGCTGCCGTATACCTCGTTCAGCTTATCAAAGTCATTCAGATCGCTGACAAAGATCGTCGTCTTAACGATGTGCTTGTAATCAAGCCCCATGTCCGCAAGAACAGCCTTGATGTTCTTCATGACCTGGTGAGTCTGCTCTTCGATTGTCGTTCCTTCTACCTCTCCTGTTTCCGGGTTTAAGGGAATCTGCCCGCTCAGGTAAACAAAGTCTCCCAGCTTCACTGCCGGAGAATAAGGCCCCAGCGCCTTTGGTGCGTTTGCAGGCTTTACTGCTTTCAAAAATACGTTCATAGTATTCCTCCTAGTCTAAATCGTCATCCATTTGTGACAAGATCTGCATTTCGATTCTGGCTGCCATACCATCCTTGGTATCCAGAACCTTGATTTCAAAGTTTTCAAATTCTATTTCACGGCCTTTGCGGACCTTGCGATGGTTATTCAGTTCAAAGATCCAGGCGGCGAAGGTTCTCGCCTTTGTTTTCGGCGCATCCTGATCTTCTACATATGTATCGAAGAAATCAACGAGCGACACATTCCCGTCAATCGTAAAGGTATGGTGTCCGATTTCCACGACGTGATTGGGAAGAGGATCATATTCATCATAGATCTCTCCTACCAGCTCTTCCAATACATCCTCCAGCGTGACAATTCCGACAAACACATGGGAAGTCAAAGATTCCTCAACAATCGCCATATGCTCCCTCGATTTCTGAATATCCTCCAGAACCGCAGGCAGCTTCTTTCGCTGTGTAACGAATACCGGCTCCTGCATCATCTCAGAAATGACGATTTCCTTATCCTCCAGAAGAGCATCCAGTACATCGCGCACGCGCAGAATACCGACAACCTCGGTTGTCTGATAGGAAATCACCGGAAGCCGGGACAGCTTGTGATCATGAAGAACCTGCTTCATCTGCTCATAGGTGGCATTGTCATACAGAAAAACAACCTGATCCTTGGGTACCATGATATCGCGTACATTCTTATCATCAAACTCAATGACGCTTTCAATCAGCTCGCGCTCCTCCTGCTCCAGAACTCCCTCCTGTTCAATCGTTGAAACGATCTCCAGAAGCTCATCCTCCGTTGCCGTAACGTTTTCAATTTCCATTTTCTTTTCCCAGTGCGCTTCGATCGATTCCACAACAAAGGAAATCGGGCGAAACAGCAGCACCATGATGGAAAGCGGCTTTGCCATAAACAAAGCTACGGATTCCGCTTTTGCTTTCGCAACAATTTTCGGCGTAATTTCTCCAAACGTCAGAATCAGAACCGTCATGATTCCTGTGGCAACTGCCACACCGGCACTCCCGAACATCTGTGTAAACAGCTCTGTCGCAATGGAGGTTGCCAGAATATTCACCACGTTGTTTCCAATCAATATTGTTGTAATTGCAGCCGTAAAGTTTTTGGAAATGCTGTACGCTGTACGGGCACGCTTATCTCCGTTTTTCGCCATTTGCTTCAAACGTATCATATTCACAGAGGAATATGCCGTTTCTGTTGACGAAAACAGTGCACTGAAAGCTACCAGTATAAGTAAAACGATGAGAAGACATATTTGCGATCCATCCAAGAATTACCACTCCCTACCGTATGTCCGTTTAGAAAAAGATGGTTAAAGGCTCTTCACCATAGACATTATTATAAACGAAAATCGGAAAATTTCAATGGAAACGACTATATTCTTCTTCAATCTTCACCCAACTCATCACATTTTCCTTGCAATGCCCTCATAATCCATATACACCGGTGCAGAAAGGTAGATTTTGTTGTTGGACCAGCGCAGAAGGCTTTTTCCGCCGCGGGATACGCCTACAGCTATTTTGTGCAGGAGATCGTCATGATATGCCTTGCGATAGACCGGAATCAGTGTTTCTGAGCCCTCCGGCGTACTGAAATGCATAGCATCCTGTATTTCGTAGGCTTCAGGCATGCGGTACGTATCATGCTCCCGGATTTCAAGAGTCACCAGGTTGCGGAAGCATTTCATGCGGCATTCCCGCTCCTGCAACCGGATATTGCAGGTATCCTTCTCAAACTGCTTCATATACCAGAACCCCAGACAGCATACCGCCTCCAAACTGCATAAATTTGCAGTATTTGCATCCTCCACAATCTGAAAGCGGATATCCTCCCTTACAATACTCCCCGCAAAGCTTTGATGCTCCTGCTGCATCTGTTCACTGCACAGTGTAACATCCCGCATGTGCTCTCTTCGCACACTCACCAGCAGATAATTCCTGTCATTCATTTTTAATTTCCAGAATTTCACAGTATCCCTCCTATGTATAAATATGCGATTGGTGTTCACAATAATGTCAGGAGGTAAGAAAAAATGAAAAAAGAAAAAACAAGCAAAAAGACACGTTTCGTTGCAGCTCGTCGTAACAGTGATGGTACATTAAGCGAGTTCAAGGACAACAATGGAAAGACTTACGACTACGAACAGGCTTTAGAGGCTGTTGAACAGGGTATGATCGAAAACGCTCTTCCATTCACAGGACGTGACGGAGCTCGTCACATTCGTGGAATTAACGATGGAGACGAATCCACAAACCTGCGTAACCTGAAAGAGTTCTAAGAAACGCGCACAAAAAAAGAACATGTGCTGCCATCGGCAATCGCACATGTTCTTTTTTTATTTTCTGATATAAGCAGCAGTGGATGCGCATGGGCTGTCTGCCGTTTTCTTGCGCATATCACTTCGCTGATAAAATTCCTGTCATTATTTACGAATACGGTAATAGACACATGTATGCAGATGGCCGCGATAGTCCACCTCTGCTGTTTTCTGTATCCGTTTCATACCGCACTTTTCCATAACGCGGCAGCTTGCAGTATTTTCCTGAAAGGCCCCTGCGCAGATTTCATGATAGCCTTTTTCAAACAGATCTGCTATTACTGCCTGTAACATCTCTGTGGCATAGCCGTGATTATGATGTGCCGGATGGATCACATACCCCAGCTCAATGCAGCTTTTTTCTGCATCCACAGTATTGACAAACCCGATGAGCTGATCACCAAGATAGATTCCACGCTCATAACGCGCTTCCTCATATGACCATTCCTTGAATTGATGAAACAGGCGCTCTGCCATGGATTTTGTTGCAAAATCCGGAATCATAAAGGTTTTCTTAATTTCTTCATTGCACAGCAGATTCACCATGCCGGTACAGTCTGCTTCCTGAAAGGGCTGTATGCTCAGCCGTTTTGTCTTTATCATAAGCTGCCTCCAGTTTCTTGTTCTTCCAATTCTTCTACCCGTATCTGCAATGCCAGATAATAGGATTTCAGCTGCCTGCGTGTATAATAGAATAGAAAGCATAATAGCACCCCGCCAAGAACACACAAAATTCCGCCGATACAGCGGATATAGACGACTGCCTGTGCCAGCGATGTGCTGGAAAGTCCCTGCCAGGTACAGAAAAAGATACCACCTGCCGCAAGCAGTGCGGCACTCAGCACAACGGTCGTACTCCGCTTTTTCTCTACAGCCGGGAAGACGAGCAGAAACAGCAGTGCCGTTACCACCTCAAATGGACGCAGCTCCTTCAGCAGAACTGTGATCGCCTTTGTAAAAGAAAAGGATGCAAGGGAAATCGTATCCAGAATAATACGTGATACATAGGTCTGTGAAATCAGCGGCTCCTTCAGCAACGCGAATACTGAGGGATAATCAGATAGCTGCAGCAGGCGAAGGCCGAGAAACAGATAGGGCAGCACGAGCAGTATGCATGAGGATAAGGCAATTAAATACAATAAATGCCGGCGCTTTGCCCGTGTATCGACGAATTGATCGAGCCATTCAATCATGTTGTCAGCCAATCCTCTCCCTTAATAACCTCAACACCGGAAAGACCCGGATAATCCAGCTGCCGCAAAGCCTCATAGAGGATGATTGCCGCGCAGTTGCTGAGGTTTAAGGAACGCGCATTGGCCACCATGGGAAGGCGCATACAGTGCTCCAGCTGCCGGGAAAGAATCGTCTTGGGAATTCCTGTACTCTCTTTGCCCAGAATAAAATAGATATCGCCCTCACATTTGGTAAAGTCAAACTGCGAAGGTGCTTTTTTGCCGTATCTCGTCATATAATAATAATTATCACTGGGATTTTGCTGAGTGAATTCCTCCCAGCTTTTATAGATTGTATACTCCAGCTCCTTCACATAATCCATACCCGCTCTTTTCAGATGCTGTTCATCCAGTGAAAAGCCCAGCGGCTGTATCAGATGCAGACGGGTGCCGGTTGCCATACAGGTCCGCATCATGTTACCGGTGTTCTGCGGGATTTCCGGTTCATATAGTACAAGGTGCAGCATATCATTTCTCCTTTTCCATAAAGGCTACCAGCTTTGCCAGCGCACGCCCGCGATGGGAAACACGGTTTTTCTGTTCCTCACTCACATTTGCCAGTGTGGTTCCATAAGGCGGATAATAGAAAATAGGGTCATAGCCAAAGCCCTTTGCGCCTTCCATATGGTCTGCCACAATGCCCTCTACGACTCCGGTAAAGACATGCTCACTGCCATCTGCCTGCACATAGGCGATCGCACAGATAAACTGACAGCCCTTATCCTCGGCATGCCTGCATTGATCGATCAGATATTGATTTTTCACATCATAGGAGGTATCCCTGCCCATAAAGCGTGCGGAATAGATACCCGGTGCGCCATCCAGTGCATTGACAGCAAGACCGCTGTCATCCGCAATCACCTCGATTCCCAGACGCTCATGAATTGCCTTTGCCTTAATCAGGGCATTTTCTTCAAAGGTTGTCCCTGTTTCTTCAATCTCGATATCCTCCTTTAGATCGAGCAATGTCTTCACGGTATATCCAAGCGGCCTGAGCATTTCTTCAAATTCCTGCGCCTTATGCGCATTGGCGCTTGCAAGCATGATTTCTTTCATCGTGTCATCTCCTTGATTTCTGTTATTTTCTCATTGATAAACCACTGTCTCGGATATTGCTGGTGACGATTGTACAGCACCAGCTGATAGCCTGCTTCCCCGCAATAGCCGATATCCGCCACACCATAGCGAAACAGCGTATCCTGATTGGCAATCCCCTGCTTCAGGGCAAAGGAAAGCAGCTCCTTTTTTTTCTCCAGCGTTACCCATGGCCGTGTGAAGCGATGCGGCTTCTGTTTAAAATTACGGTAATACTGCATCAGCAGGATGGCATCCACCAGACGTTCATCCTGTGTATTCAGTAACGGATAAAAGCAGCGAAACAGCTCATAGGGCTGATAGGGACGAGGCAGCTTTTCATACTCCTGTCCCAGATCCATAAATAATGCAAATGCACTCTCATACCAGTGCAGCTTCAGGATTGCGGTAATCACACTGCGACAGGCTGCGCTGTTCCAGAATTTTTCAACCGCCTCTGCACACGCATGAATCCGCTGCATCTCCTCTTCCTTCAGCCACGCACTGGCCCGAACATCATAGGGGGCATTTTCCTGAAACACGAAGTGATAGCTTTCCCGCTGACTTCGCAGCTTGGTTCCCTTCAGCAGCTTGAGAATACCAAGCTGCAGCTCACTGGCCTGCAGGGAAAACAGAGTATCAAAGGAGACCTGAAACAAATTCAGATCCTCATAGGGCAGACCGGCAATCAAATCCACATGCATGACAGCACCGCTTGCCTTCAGTCGCTGAATGACCTCTATGAGACGTTCGTTATTCTGGGTGCGTCCAACCGCGTGCAGCGTCCTGGTATGAAAGGACTGCACGCCGATTTCAAAGCGGAAGCGACCGGGAACAGCCTCCTCACAGAAAAACTGCAGCAGCTCCTCACTCAGTGTTTCCGCAACGATTTCAAATTGGAAAATCTGATGAGTACAGTATTCATTCATATAGCGTGCAATCTGCAAAGCGCGCTTGGGATCTGCATTGAAGGTGCGATCCAGCAGCTTCACCTGCGTTACTCTGCTGTCCTTCAGCTTGTGCAGTATCCTCATGATATACTCCATGGAAAACATGCGGACAGCTCGATCGGCGGAGGACAGGCAGTAGGTGCAGCCGTATGGACAGCCTCTGCTTGTCTCCAGATAAAAATACTGCCTGTCCATCCCCGCCTCATCCATTTCCATGAAATACGGTGCTTCAAAGCGCTCCAGCCATGCAAGGTCAGTTTTGCGATATTCCGTATTGGGATACTGCTTTGTGTAAATACCTGAAACCGGATACGCTTTTGCTTCCTCCAGCATGGTGATGTATTCCCATACACTCTGTTCCCCTTCTCCGATACTGATGGCATCCACACCCTCATCCAGCAGATCATAGGACTCGTAGCTGACCTCCGGACCACCAACCAGTATATGCAGATTGCTGTTTTGCTGCTTCAGCAAAACAATGACCCTTCGGATCAGCTGAATATTCCATATATAGCAGCTGAAGCATACCACCTCCGGCTGTACGGATAAAATATCCTGTGCGATCCACTCCTCCTGCTCTTTTATCGTATATTCCCTTATCGTGACGCATTCCTTATGCGGAGCTGTCGTATACAGCCAGCGCAAAGCAAGATTCTTATGTATATATTTAGCATTGCATGTCGTCAGCAGAACTTTTTTCACTTCTTCACCTTCTCGCTATTTATTCTAACAAATTTTACTTAAATATGCTATGATTAAACAGGTGATATGAATGAAAGCAATGGATTTTCTGGATACGCTGTTTTTCGATCCGGATATTACGATACGTGATATGCATAAAGGGCTGACCAATCAGAACTTCCTTCTGGAAATGAATCAGGAAACATATGTCCTGCGCATTCCCCGCGCAGACAGCGAGCATATTGTGAACCGGCATCACGAAACGATGGCTCTGGAGGCTGTGCGGGATGCGGATATCGATGTGGAAACGATTTATTATGATGAAGCAAGCGGCTATAAGGTTACACGGTATCTGCCGGATGCCAGAACCTACAGAGAATGCGAAGACCCCTGCAAGCTGGAACGGACAGCTGCCCTTATGAAACGGTTCCATTCGCTGCAGAAGCGTGTGGATGCCGATTTTGAACCGATTCGTCGACTGCAGGGCTATCGAAACCGCCTCCGGCAGCCGCTGTACGATCTGACCCCGTATGAGGATGCCATACAGGCAGTTTATCATTTAAACAACCCCCGTATCCTCTGTCATAACGACTGGGTGGATGGGAATATCCTGTTTACAAAGGATAAGACCTATCTGATTGATTTTGAATATGCCGCTAACAACGATCCGCTGTTTGATGTCATGTCCTTTCTGAGTGAGAACCAGATAGAGGATCCAGCCCTGCGGGAGCGCTTCTATGCCGTGTATTTCAACGAAATGAATGCTACCGTGCGCAGGCAGCTTGATATCTGGGAGAATTTCCAGAATCTGTTATGGTGCTGCTGGGCGATGATGATGTGGGAAAGCCGCCATGAGAGCGTATACCGCGCAATTGCCCGTGATAAATACGAGGCCTTAAAAAGAAAAAATCCGAACACCTGATACCGTTGTGCCAAAGCTTCTCAACGTTGCTGTGATATGTTGTTTCGCATACGTTGAAGCTGGCTGATGCTGCCGCAGGTGAGCGGATTTTTTATGCTGCATCCTTTTTCCGGAAGATCCAGCGTGTTGCAACATACAGGAGTCCGCAGGATATTCCCAACGTCAGAATACCATTCAGATAGGTATAGGACGTATAGCCGCTGAGAATGTCCACGGGATTGAAATAGGTGAACGGAAGCCATGCATACCATGTCTCGGTATTGGCCGGCTGTGCAATTCCCATGCCAAGCAGCAGAATGGCAAGCGTCAGAACCAGTGATGTCATCTTGTTTCTGCAAATGGCATTAAACAGCATATTCAGCAGCATGCAGAAGAGGATGACAAGCAGCGCCATCAGGACACACCAGCCTGTGAACTGCCACATCGGCAAAAAATCAAATTTGGAATTCGGACTCTGTGTCTGATAAGGAATGGAAAAATACCGCGTAATTCCAAGCGTATATGTCATTGCATTATTTTCTTCTGTTTCCGCCAGGGTGTTCTCCATCTGTTCCAAAGAGGTCAATCCCTGCACATTGGACAACACCGGTGCCTGCATACGCTCATAGTGATCAAAGATGCCGAAGCACAGGGAAAGCAGCAGAAGCGGTATAAAGAATATGGCACACAGCGCCGCAAGATTGGTGCGTATTTTCTGGTGCAGATAACAAATGCGTTTGCGTGGCTGTGACAGCAGTGTTTTGATAACCCCGCTATCCCGGTCCTCATGAATGGAGTCAAAGCACAGAAGCGTGATCAATATAACCGGCAGTATCGGAAACAGGGAGCGCATGAACTGTACGATCAGCGTAGCGCTGTCCGTTGTGGAATAGGTCAAAGTGGCAATCCCCTGCTTTTCCAGCTGATCATAAAACCGGGCGGTGAACTGATAATACGGAAACATCTGAGTTTCATCATTGTCCATGTAGCTGTTCGCCCAATCCTCTGATATTTCACGATCGGAAAATTCCGGAAGCTTTCGTTCCTTGCGCAATGCCTCCAGCGTATCCTCCTTCGTTACATATTCACGATAATACAAATCGAAGTTCCGTGTAGCATACAGAGCGGAAACACGTCTTGCATGCAGCAGATTCACTTCGGCATAATTTTTATTCACAGCCCTCCAGTCCTTATTCTGGATGGCTGATTTTAAGCGCTCACTCTTCTGTGTCAGGGTTTTGAAATACGCGGCATTGTCATCCGTCATCAGCATGAACAGCTGATGCTTCACTTTGTTCTCCGCCTCCAGTGCATCAGCGTAGAGCGCTCTGTGCTCGGTTGCTGCCTTCTCATTCAAATCCACTGCGCTCAGCACACCGCACAGCAGGACACAGACCATGGCAATCCACAGCTTTCTCTTACGCAGCAGTTTTTTTATTTCCAGCATCATCGCATACCTCCTTCCAGGTCGGATCGGTTAATCACGTGTATGGTCCCGACAAATAAAAGCGGCAGCCACAGCGCACACATCATCATACACAGGGTACTGTTCGCTGCATATTCCTGTGCAGCAATTTCCAGCGGATGCAGATAGAAAAACGGAATCCAGGAAAACAGAGGGGACGAATTTCCAAAGATACGCATCATGAAATATATCACAAGCAAAAGGGAGCCGATACACAGCAGCGTATTGGACACCGTCTTCTGCCAAGATGCCAGCCATGCTGCCGCACAATATAGCACAAAACCACAAGCATGGAAAGCGGCACCGCTTTGATCATTAAGGATGACCAGGTACTCACCTCATACGAGCGAACGATGTATGGGTATTGCATGCTTCCCAGTCCATGCTGCAGAAGGGGCAGGATGGAAAACAGCAGCAGAGCAATCGTAAAGGAAAGCAGAATTACAAAGGATGCTGTCAGCAGTTTGGCAATCAGCAGAGTACCTCTGGAGATTGGCATACTGTATATGAGCTTATATGTCCCACTCTCAAAATCATGGCAAATCTGATCCGCCATCAATACGCCAACAACAAGCAGCAGCAACAGCATGGTATCCTGTTGAACTATCTGCATAAGAAAGTCTAACAGTGTCGGCTCATAGGGACTGGTATACGGCTTTATATCATGATTGAGGAAATACGCATAATAGGTATGATCACGGTGCAGCGTATCCTTTGTTATCCCCAGCTCCTTCACCATGTCCATGGATAAACCAAGCTCCTGCAGCTTCTGATAACCCAGTGCACGCTCCTTTGCATAGCGAACGGTATCATGCCAGTCAAAATATTCAGGAGATTGCTGCATATTGGTCCAGGAGGATGTCGCGTATTGGATATCACACCTCAAATACGCCTCCTCCCGCTGCTTCGGGGCTTCCTCCTCTTTCGGTGTACGCTGCAGATTGAACAGCAGTGTCTGACATTGATTATCTGCGACAGGATTTTCATAATGCAGCTGCATGACCAGTGCATCCCCATATGCCCTTTCCTTCTTTAAAGCAATTGCATATACTGCCGCAAAGAAACATAGAAATGCGAGAACGGATACCAGAAACCGCTTTGCTTTCCAGCTTTTCCGTATTTCCGCATACAGCAGAGCCCTCATGCAGTCCCCCTGTCCTGCCGGTATACGCAGAATCGCCGCTTCATGAGCGGACACCACCTTCCAAATCCCGTTTTTCTATGATAAAAATATGCAGCAGGAAAAACACAAGGCTGCCGGCAATGCAGAGAATTGTACACGGAAGCAAGTCCAACGTGAAATCATGCGCAGCGATTTCCATCGGATATATGTAGAAGAACGGTATCCAGGAAAACAGCGGTATGGAATATCCGAATATACGGATGAGGAAGTAAATGAGGATCAGCAGGGAGCCGATACAAAGCATGGTGTTGGATATCGTTTTCTGCCAGGAGGCCAGCAGCGCGGCCACAGTCATATAAAAGAGAATTACAAGAAGGGAGAACGGCAGGATCCGCTGCAGCAGCCATGTCCATGATACGACATCATAGGTATGTACAATGTACGGATATGCACTGCTTCCCATTCCATAGGCCGACAGCGGCACAACGGAAAATACAGCGAGTGCAGCCGGAAGGGTTAACAGAATTACAGCTGCAGCGGCGGATACCTTTGCGATAATAAGCTTTTTTCTGGAAATCAGCTGACTGTATATGGCTTTATAGGTGCCGCTGTCATAGTCATGACAAATCTGATCTGCCATTAACAGTGATACAACAACAATGAGCAGCAGCATCGTATCATGCTGAAACATCTGAAGGATGAAGTTTAAGAGATTGGGCTCATACGGTGTTGTGTATGGCGGTATATCCTGTGCTTCAAAATAACGGTAATACGCCCTGTCCGTTTCCAGGGTTTTCCTTGTGATTCCATAGCCCTTCAGCTCATCGTGGTAGTAACCGCGATCCATCAGCGCAAGAAGGGTTTCGGCACGCCCTATGGCATAGGCATTTGTATTATGCCAGTCGAAATATTCCGGTGCCTGTCGAAGATATGTCCAGCTGGATACATTATCCGTTACTTTGCACCAGCCGTATGCTTCCTCACGCTGACCCGGTTTTTCTTTCTCAACAGGCGTATTCTGCAAGGTGTACATCAAATCTCCACACCTTGTACTTACGATTGCATTCTGGTAGTGCAGCTGCATGATGAGATCATCCTCATATGCCTTCCCCTTTTGCAGACAGTTTACATACACAACCGAGAAAAAGCAGAGAAAGGCCGCAAAAGCCACGAGAACCCGTTTTCCCCTCCAGCTTTTCCTTAATTCTGCCAGAATGATTTTTTTCATGAACCATCACCATATACTTCCCGGTAAACAGACTCGATATCCACATTTTCCTTAACGATATCCATGATATCAATATGCAGACGCAGCAGCTCTTGCAGATAGGCATTCATCCCCTTTTCATTACGAAAATGCGCCTTTATCCCCTGATCAACCCGCTCAAGCTGTGCATCCTCCATATGAATCGCTGCGGCTTCCGCCAAATCCTTTTCCTGCATGTAAAAGGTATATATATATGCATTGTGTATGGCAGACGGCGTTTCCACGATTTCTCCCTGATTGATACAGATGATCCGGTCCGCAACTTTTTCTATTTCACCCAGCTGATGTGAGGATATAAGAATTGACACATCCTCATCATCCGCCAGCTGCCGCAGCTCCTGACGCAGCTCCATGATACCTCTGGGATCGAGTCCGTTTGTCGGCTCATCCAAAATCAGAAATTTCGGATGCCCCAGCAGTGCAATTCCAAGACCCAGACGCTGCTTCATCCCCATGGAATACTGGCCTGCACGCTTATCAAGACTCTTATGCAGACGGGTGAAGGACGCAATTTCTTCTATCCGTTTCTGATCGACATGCTTCAGTCTTGCGAAATACTGCAGATTCTCATAGCCGCTCAGCGTCGGAAACAGCCCCGGTGCCTCAATCATCGCCGATACATACTGTAAAGCGAGCTCCCGCTCCTTTGCGAGATCATGTCCCTCGATAATGATCTGTCCGCTGGTTGGATATATCAATGACGCCATGCATTTCATTGTAGTTGATTTTCCTGCCCCGTTCGGTCCGATAAACCCTACGATCTCATGATCCTGAATCGAAAAGCTCACATTTTTCAAAACCTTATGCTTTCCGAAGGATTTGCACAGATTTCTCACTTCAGCCCTTATCATATGTTCACTCCCTAACTTTTATAAAGCCATTGTAAATGGTTACAAAGGAAATTGCAATAGTATCTCTTTTTTTCAGAAAAAAAGCTGATATCTGAATATCAGCTAACGTACGCTTTCTCCTTCAAAAATCGAGAAGGCAGCCGTCTGTTCCTTAACAGCAGTTTTTTCAATCAATGCATTCATATGCGCTGCGATATCCCTGGCATATGCTGTATAATCATATGCGAGTGCATGAAGAGCAGGTGACATCACGCGGCAAATCTCATGTCCGCCAAAGCTGATTACCGATGCATTCTGCGGAATCGCGATATGATATTCCCTTGCGAATTTGGTTAGGGGAATCGCCATCTCATCACGTTCCAGTAAAAGAAGATCAATTTTCTCCGTAAAGATTTCTTTTATTTTCTCATAGATATCCGCATAGCTGCCAGTACAGAGAATCACCTTGAGATCGATGGGCTGCCGTTTTTCATGATAGCAGTTTCGGATTCCCTGCAGCCGCTGATCCGCGAGCATCTGATCAACCCCGAGATAACGGACAACCAGCTGCTGCTTTTTCAGCATATAGGCTCCCAGCACCTCTCCGGCCTGTACCTCATGCAAACAACAGCAGTTCAGCTGTTCTTTATCCTCGTTCAGGAACAGAACCGGAATCGAGGTCGTACGCATCTGCTTCTGAATAAACTCCACACTGGAACAGCCTTCGATGATGATGCCGTTCACATTTTGTACAATATAGGAGGTAAGATATTTTTCCTCCAGCTCCTCCATTCCATCGGTCACACAGATTGAGAATGTGATGCCCTGCTCCTTCAGCACATCCTTCAATGCATGAATTATATTTCTTGTGCGGGGCAGCGCAATATCCTTAACCAGCACACCGAGCCGGTAATTTTTCTGTTTTACCCTGCCTGTGTGCTTCCCTTTTTCACTCTTTGTCTCCGCCGTTTTGTCATTTGCTTTATCTGTTTTACTTCCTCTGGCAACATAACCGGTTTCTTCAATGGCAGCACGTATCTTCTCTGCTATTTCCTCCCGTACATTTTCCTGTTTGAGATAGCGGGATACGGTTGCTTTGGAAACACCGGCAAGTTCAGCAACGTCCGCAATGGTAGCTTTTTTCATACTTCGAACATCCTTTCCATGAGTCATATAGCTTTATTTTACCTTATTTTCTATAAATTGGAAACCCTTTTTTCAGTAGCAGCCTCCAGAAGCTGTTCCAGCACGTGGGCCACCCCATGCGCTGCATTGCTCAATGTCTGATAGCCGGCGGCTTCCTTTATGATATCTTCGGCATTTGCCATTGCAAAACTGTAACGAAATTCCCGCATCATGGACAGATCATTCAGACTGTCACCGAATACCATCACCTCATCCGGATGCAGCCCCTGTTTTGCGCAGAGCTTTTTCAAAGCCAGACCCTTTTGCGCATCGCTTGCTGTTATTTCTATATTATCGGCCACAGAATTCGTTACCGATGTCTGTTTCATGCCGGAAAGCTGCATCCGCACTGATTGCAGCTGCTGTGCATCATCCCCAAAGGCTTCCAGCTTATAAATAATCGGCTCCTCCATCAGATATTGAAAGGGATCATCGATTTCTCTGTCATACCTTCCAAAGGAGGATGTTTCCATGAGCTCATGAATTTCTTTATCCCGCATCCCCTGCTTGCGCATATGCCGGATAAACATTGCTCTGCCCTGTTTCGGTGTACTGCTCACAATTCCTTCACCGGTATACATATGGTAGGGCAGCGTGCTTTCCTCCAGAATTCGCAATGCTGCCTCAGCGATTCCCGGCGTCAAGGGTGTATGAGACAGCCGTTTTCCATACGCATCTGTAATCAAGGCACCGTTCAGCAGCAGACAGTCACAGTGAATTCCTTCTTTTTTGAACATGGGCGCAACACTTTGATAATTTCGTCCTGTCGCCACCATAAAGTTGATACCTGCCTTATGAAGTCTTTGTATCGCCTGAATATTGCGCTGTGACAGCTGATGGTTTTCATCCAGCAGCGTGCCGTCCAGATCACATGCCACAAGTTTTATCATATAATACCCTCACTTTCACATACCTGTTTATTTTACCATGCATTCGACTTTCTTCACAATGAAAATCGTGCTAGAATAAAGAAAAGACAGGAGTTGATCGATATGCTGGAAACTGGCAGCAAGGCCATTGATTTTACATTACCGGATGAACATGGCAATCCGATTGCTTTACATGACTTCAAGGGAAAGAAGGTCGTTTTGTATTTTTATCCAAAGGATAATACACCGGGATGCACCAAACAGGCATGTGCATTCAAGGCAGCCTACGAGGAGTTTAAACGGGAGGATATCGTCGTAATCGGAATCAGCAAGGATTCCAGTGCTTCCCATATAAAATTTAAAGAGAAGTATGAGCTTCCCTTCCTTCTGTTGTCGGATACAGAACTGAGCGTTATTCAGGCCTACGATGTCTGGAAGGAGAAAAAGCTGTACGGGAAGACCTATATGGGAGTAACACGTTCCACGTATGTCATCGATGAGGAGGGAGTTATCATCAAAACCTTTGAGAAGGCCAGTCCCGCCAATAACGCTGCCGATATACTGCAGTATGTAAAGGATATCAGATAGACATCATTGTACACGCTTCTTTGAACACAGAAAAAAGCAGCTGTGTGCTGCGTATTCCTTAGGTCATGAAGTGGGGAGATTTCCAATCACAAGCTCGGAAATCTCTTTTTTTCTGTGCTTTTCGCTGATGAGGTTCAGCTATTTTCATGAGCTGTATGGATCCCATGCAGAACAGAGAGAACAAGCAGGCGATTCTGTATTCGCCTGCTTTTAACCGGATACTGTCAACTGCTTTCAGCCTTGCACGAAAGAGACTGCAGATATCCTTTCGGGATTCTTACTCATGGCATAATGCAATAGATCGTATTTAACCATAGAATTTGAGGCCCCTGTTCGCAAACACCCTGCAGTAAAAAGGTTCCTTTTATGACAGCTTCGCTCTTATTTTTTCTGCCGTATCCGCAATCGGCTTTTATGCAGCTGTCGCAGTGCTTCACTGCATGAATTTACCTGAAACCACTGTTCAAGCAGACAGAGAAAACACGAAACCATGGAGAACAAAAGAAGGTGCTCCATAATCATCATGCAGATTTCTCTTGTCAGTCCGCTTGTCTGCACGAAATGCAGGTAAAGCAGTGCTGCTCCTGTATACAGCAAGGTGAACAGCTGAAGTGACGCGGTCACGGAAACAAGCTCACCACCGTAAGAAAGCAGCGCTTTTTTTCTTCTTTGAAAGAGCAGGGCAATTACAATGCATCCGATAGCGAAGCCACCGCCCAAAACAGCTCTGCGAAGCAATGCCTCAGCAGTGTCTGCGTGCAGATAGAGCAGAATGCCGTAAAGCGGTAAATCCAGCAGAAGAAAGATCACCAGTGCAGGGATACGGCAAATGAGAAGGCGATGTCTGGCTTGCAGTAGTAAGACGCTGCAGGCACTGCCTGTCAGAAGGATTGCGGCAACATTCAATGCTTGCATTCCATCATCCCTCCCTTCATTTCCGATAACAGCCTCTGCTGATGCAGTACCGCAAGAAGATGCTGCTGCAGCCACAGTAGCAGGTCGCTGCTCATGATGTATACATAATCCTCCTGTAAAAGTCCCACATCCTCATGAAAGCTATAATACTGTATTTTCATCTGATGCAGATCCTGTATGGATATGGTGTTTAACTGATGCAGAGTTAGCAGGACAGCATTGATTGCATGATACCCGGGCTGTTCAACACTTTGTCGCGCAGCCATCATAACGTAACCATCCTCCTTCGCAAAGGGTACCTCCTGATAAAGCTGTATATAGGTGTTCAGATAGGAGAGAACCTCACATACATAGATTCGAATGTCCTTGTGCTGTACCGGAAGCTGTGAAGCCGCAGCATAATACAGCTGTTCCAGCAATTCTTCTTCCGGATCCCCGCCGTGTTTTTTTCTGCCATGCAGTGCTGAGTTGTAACGGTTGATCCAGAAAAACGGCAGAATAGCCGATATGACATCAACCAGCGATGCGATCAGAAAGCAGATCAGCGCTGTATTGCGCGCCGCCTGCGATTGTGTAAAGCGCGAAAATGCAATTACCGTTATATCTGTGAAGGAATGATGCTTCTGATAGCTTTCATCAAGTGTTTTCATAATCCTGTTCACCGCTTCTTTATCCAAGGCCTGCAATACCTTAGCATGCTCTTTTAATGCATAATAGCTGTCGGATATCTGAAGCTCCAGATCGATACGGAATTTCTGATATTCCTCCTGATGCATATTGCGGAATGGCAGAAAGGCACTCAGCAGACTGGAAACCGTGGATCCCTTTTCCTGCTGGTCAGAGCCCAGAATGTTATGTTTCTGCTGCAGCTTTTGAATATCCGTAAGGGTAAGCTTTTGAAATTCACGGTACTGCCCCACCATTTGAATAACCTGATCCAGACTTATATTCAGCGTTTTCAAATCCTTCATGCCTTCCGCATCAGCTTCCTTCAAAAAGGCGTTCAGTGTATCCAGTAAATGATTGTAGGACATCGTCAGATTCTGAAATTCGGTATATGCCTTTTGTGAAGGCTGCTGACGGGTTTCAGCAGACAGCTCATCCAGCTCTTTTTTCATATGCTTCATACTCGTAGAACTGCTTGCGTTCTGCAGCTGCTTGATAGCTGCTTTCAGCTTTTCAGCCTTCTCCTCATTATCTGCAATCTTCTCCAGAGCCCTGGTCAGCTCCTTTTGATCCGTAGTCTGTGTAACACTGCTTCCTCCATCACTCTGCTGTGATGTGGTTACCGAGGTGGAAGGCTGGATGTTCTGAAGCGTACCGGATTTTTTCTGAATGGATGCGATAGCACTGTCCGTGATCTGTATCAGCTGGTTTGCCTGATTCTGCAAAGAATTCAACGCTCGCTCATAGGACACGTAATCTCCATACAGCGTGCGCAGCTCATCCTTGGCTGCTGCAAAGCTGCTCTGATATTCCTTATACTGATTTTTATAATCATTCAGTGGCGATATTGTATTATTGATGATTCCGACATAGGATGTAAGTACGGAAATACAGACAATCATAAGAAATATCATATAGCGTGTCGGCTTCATATGTGCATGCTGTCCGGCCTGTTTACTGAAGTAAAACAACAAAACCTGAACAACCAGCGCAAACAAAAACGGTGCCAGCGGATTGAGATCGAGCAGATAATAGCGAGCGCCGCGATAGGTTGTTGTCAGCGATATCAGCTGCAGAGCAAAGGTCGCAAACAGTATAATCGTTGTTGCATGCTGACCGGTTCTTGCATTTCTGGGAAATAAAATATCCCTTATCTGCTGACTCTGTTCATCCTCCATGCGCAATATCTGTTTTCTGCTTTTCTGATTCTTCTGACGCAGCTGACAATCCTCTATTCGCTCCCATACCCTCTGCTTCAGCAAAGAAGCGAGCACACCTACACCGCGCAAACCCTTTTTCATACTGTTATACAGAGATAGAAACAGCTGTCCGATATCCTGCAGCGGATGAAACCCATGCTGCCTTCGTTCTTTTTTTTCTTGTTCCATAAAGCCTCCTTTTCCCCTATTGGTATTATAAATAACGAAATTTAAGGAACCTGGTAAAAAAAACAAAAGATTTTCTAAAGAAAAGACAGCATACGGTTACTTTTATGAATTTCTGATATAAACAATTACAATAATACACCGCCTAACTAAAGACGACGTATGGATACTGTACAGCTAACCCTGTGTGCTTAACATAAAAAAACTGCTGCGGATATGCGTCCGTACAGCAGTTTTATATCACCATAGCTTGTTCTTAGTACATTGGTCCGGCAGGCATTGGAGGTACCGGTGCCTCTTTTTCCTTAATTGCTGCAACACCAGCTTCTGTCGTCAGGAACAGAGCGGAAATACTTGCAGAATTGAGAAGTGCACTTCTTGTTACTTTTGTAGGGTCAATGATGCCTTCCTTGAACATATCCACCCAGTTTCCATTCTTCGCATCGAAACCGATGTTTTCTTTTGCAGTTTTCTGCTGTTCAACAATCTCTTCCGCATTGTATCCTGCATTCTCTGCAATCTGTGCAATTGGTGCCAGCAGTGCATCCATGACAACCTTGATACCCTTCTGAACATCCACAACATCGGATTTCAGTTCATCCTTTAATGCGATATAAGCTTCAACCAGAGCAGCACCGCCACCGATTACGATACCTTCCGCAACCGCAGCACGTGTTGCATTCAAAGCATCCTCGATACGCAGCTTCTTTTCTTTCAGCTCGCTTTCTGTAGTTGCTCCAACCTTGATGATGGCAACACCATTGCTCAGCTTACCAAGACGCTCTGCATAACGCTTCTTGTCGTAATCACTCTTGCAATTTTCCATCTGTGCACTGATTTCTTTTACACGTGCGTCAATAGCATCTTTAGAGCCGTTACCACCAATCATTGTCGTATTGTCTTTTGTTACAACTACCTTCTTAACAGTTCCCAAATCTTCCAGCTTCATCTCCTTCAGATCCATGCTTAAATCCTTGGAATAGAAGTTTGCGCCTGTCAGAATTGCGATATCCTTCAGAATTTCCTTCTGGTTATCACCGAAGCCAGGTGCCTTGGTAGCTACTACATTAAAGGTACCACGCAGCTTGTTAACAACCAATGTGGAAGTAACTTCATTTTCAATATCATCTGCAATCAGCAGCAGCGGTTTGTTTGTCTGGACAACCTGCTCCAGAACAGGCAGGATTTCCTGTACATTATTGATTTTCTGGTCAGTGATCAGCACATATGCATTTTCCAGCTCAGCCTGCATTTTTTCATGATCGCTTACCATATATGGAGATACATAGCCCTTGTCATACTGCATACCTTCACTGATTTCCAGCTCTGTATCAAATCCATTGGATTCATCAACGGAAATTACACCGTTGCGTCCAACCTTTTCCATAGACTCGGCAATGATCTTGCCAACTTCCTTGCTTCCGCTGGAAATTGCTGCTACGCTTGCAATATCATTACTCGTTTCCACCTTGCGGGATTTTTCCAGAATATGCTTTGCTGCTTCCTTGCTTGCGTATTCAATTCCCTCTCTCATCAGGACAGGATTTGCTCCCTTTTCCACCTGACGAAGACCGTTGCTGATCATGCTCTGTGCCAGAATAGTAGCAGTGGTTGTACCATCACCGGCAGTATCATTGGTTTTGTTCGCAACCTCATATACCAGCTTGGCACCCATATTTTCAAACTTGTCTTCCAGCTCGATTTCCTTTGCGATGCTGACACCGTCATTGGTGATCAGCGGTGATCCGTATTCTTTCTCCAAAACGACATTACGTCCCTTTGGTCCAAGTGTTACACGTACTGCATCTGCCAGTACATTCACACCATTCAGCATTGCTGTTCTTGCATCTTTTGAAAAACGTACTTCTTTTGCCATGTTCCTTACCTCCTGTTATGTTTTATGCTAATACTGCTAAGATATCTTCTGCTTCTATAATAATGTATTCTTCTTCATCCAGCTTTACATTTGTACCAGAGTACTCTTTATATACCACCTTGTCATTCTCTTTGATATCAGCCTTGCTGTCAGGTCCGATTGCTACCACCGTTGCGTAGCTTGGTACATTCTTTGCATTGTCAGTCAGGATAATTCCGCTCGCTGTCGTCGTTTCCTTCTCTGCCTTTTCTTTCTTCAAAATGACGTTATCGTGTAATGGTTTCAACATATAAAAATACCTCCTTGTCTTTTAGCACTCGCAGTTCTCAACTGCTAACACATACTATTATACTCAAAATTAGCACTTTGGCAAGAGGATTGCTAAAAAAAGATGAGAAAATTTTTATTGCGAATTCCGGAGGCTTAGTTTTTGTAGTGTTGCGCGAAAAATAAAAAAGTGTTGCAAATAAAATAAAAAATCTATATATCAAAATATGAAATTTAAATGTACTTTAAATCCTGCGTAAATCCTCATATTCTCATATATATTAAGGAAGGGGAATCCCTTCCTTATTTTCTATACTTCCCGAAGTGGCTTTGCGTAGATCCACATCTTTCTGCGGCCGACCTTAGCATATACAGAATCAGTTTCTGGGTCATTATCTAGGACAGTAAATGTACCTTTGATTTTAACGTACTCACCAGGCTGTAGTACCTGATCGCCGGATTTCTTTCCGCTCTTCGTGACCTCATCACATACAGCTGCATCCAGCCAATGGTACTCGGCCACTGGTGTGCCAGTCAAGGCATAGCAGATCACTGCATCACGGGATGCTGACACCTTAGATACCTGATAGACATCCGGGAAGATAAACTTATCACCTTTATTCAGTATCTGGTCTGGTTTCGGCTTGCTAGAAGCGTTATTCTGCTGTAGATACCCTTTTACCTTGCTGACGAATTTCGCCCAGCTGTAAGGCTTGTTGGCACGAATCTGGCTTGGACAGTTTTTGCCGCTCCAGTCGTGATGCTGGTACAGGCTCTGATGATCAAGCCCCTGTGCTTTCAGCAGCTTCGCAGCCAGCCATGCAGCGTTATCGGTGGCTTTCTCCAAATTACTATCCGGATTGACACAGATCTCGATTGCAATGGTGGTCATATTTCCGTTTCCACATCCGTCGCCAGCGTGCCATGCTACTTCATTGTCTGGAATAGACTGCGTGATCATTTTATCATCCACAGCATAATGCCAGGAAGCCTGCAGCGTGGATCCACTGTTCTGCAGATACGTTCCGTGGTTCTTAGCTCCAGCTCCTGCCTTAAAGTTATCCGTGTTGTGGATCGTAACACCGCCGTTCATCATTCTCTTGATACCGCTTCTTGCCCCACTATAAATTACTGGTGCTAACATTTTTGTAATCTTCATTTTTTCATCCTCCTATTTTTTTATTTTGATAATACCCTCATAGATTGCACTTGCACCTATGAAACTGAACAATGCGACCCATAAAGCACAATATATGGATAGCGAAAAGAAAAACATACAGAAGCATATGCCTATTGCGAATGATAAAACAAAATTTACCACCCATGTCTTAAGCCCTTTTTTAATAAATGGCAGCTCCTTAATTTTTTGTACCAGCAGCGTCTGAATGACACTATAAATGATAGCAACGAAAATCAGATTAAGTAATAACTGTGGAATCTTCATTTTCTTCTCCTTTCCTTGCAAAATAAAAAGAGGTTGCCCTCTTCCTCTTATTCGGTAAGCTCAGCGTAACCCAGATCTGTAAGAATAGATCTTACTTCGTCCTTCAAGCTTACCGGAACTTTGTGAAACTCCAGCTTGCCATCCAAAACTCTGTATGCTAAAAATTCAGCCATTTCATTCACCTCCTCCCACTCCTAACTGCATCAAGATTAGTTCCTGAACTGCATCTTCCATCACAGAAATACGTTCTTCTGTATTTGGTTTTTTTGTATCATCGGGAAATAGAATATCCTTTTCCGCTTCTGTAAGCTCAGTAACATTTCCATCCCGCAGTTTATAATTGTATCTTCCTCGTTCATCAATCAGTCCACTTTCAAGATAGTTTCCTTGTGCATGTGCGTACTTATCACCATTACCTTCATCAATCAATGTATATCCATCTACATCAGAAAGAAATACATCACTGTTAATCTCTGTGATTACAGTGTTAGTATCTGTCTTAACATATACTTTTGTCATGTTGATACCTCCTTAATAGATTTCTGCGTCAGCCCAATATTTGCGGCCGTACACTCTTATCATCCCCGATACAGAAGCAGTGAAACTGAAAAGTATACGATCTATATAACTTGTATATGTGATCCTCTCACTCGTTATATTTGTTGTTAATGACCCCTCTGCGCTTAATGTCAATGTTGGAGCTATTCGCATGTCAACTGGTATTGACATCATATTGCTAAACGAATTTGATGCAGCATTCATTGTGAAATCAACACATATATATCTTCCAAATCTTTTACATATCATTCGTTCTTCTGCATAAGTTCTTGGAACATCTGGTGTCGCGATCTCCCCAAGCTCTAATTTTGCATAATCTATATATACATCAGATGATATACCTGCTGAGGCGATTATTATTTGTAAAGATTTAACATCATCAAAGTCTATATCTCCCGCTATATCGAAAGTCATACTCATGATCTTGTATTCATTCGCTGAAATCATATGTGCTTTTCGTGCTAATAATACAGATGTTTTATCACTTGAATTATACAAAACTGTTGCTGATGTTGTTATTTCCTGCGCATTTCCTGATATCATTTTCACACTTAATGTCAATTTTTTTCCTAAGATTTTCCGAATAATAGAATTATTCAACTCTTTGTGCTGATATACCAGAAATCTACTTCCCCCTGTGGCTGATACGATTTTCAGCCTTCTGCTACTATTTACTACAGTGTATGGCACATATCCTTCCTCCGGATTCATATAAGCGACCCATCTATCTGCTGTATACTTCCTACGCTCTGTGATATCGAAACTATTTCCACGTTGCCATACCTGAAAATCACCATTATCTAATAGATTGGGATTACTGAACGGTGGATTTCCTGTAATCTCTCCATATTCATATATGGGTTTAACAACTGCTTTAGCCCAATCATATACATCACTCGCAGGTAGGGATGTAGGAAAATCGGTTATATCACTTCTACTATGATTATGAAGTTTTGGTGTCCTCTCATCACTTAGGCGGCTATCATTGCCCTGACACACAGTACCCGCAGTATTGCCAAAAGCTTTATTAAAAGCTGAATTTTTGCTGAAGACTGGCTCCTTACCATCCAACGCCTTTTTAGTCGCATCTGATATGGGTTTATCCTTGTCTGAGGTATTATCAACATTACTTAGTCCTACCTCTGATTTTATGTAGGATGGTTTATTCGGCTGCTTAGCCCAGTCATAAACATCGCTCGCAGGTAGAGAAGTCGGGATATATACACTCTTTGCTATGCTGCCATCATATGAGCCTGTTACACCTCCGGTAAATGTTAAAGCTGCCGGATTTTTTCTCGCATCACTCAAACGATTATCATTACCCTGGCACACAGTACCCGCAGTATTGCCAAAAGCTTTATTAAATGCTGCATTTTTACTGAATACTGGCTCCTTGCCATCCAATGCCTTTTGGGTTGCATCCGATATGGGTTTATCCTTATCTGCTGTATTGTCAACATTATCCAACCCAAGTTGCTCAACCGTAACGTTATGCGGATTAGTTTGATCATTAACGTGTTGCACAAGATCTCTTTGCAAAGCGTAAACACTGCCGTTGATCTGTATGTTGATCGTAATGTCATCAGTGATAGATAACGCAAATCTTAAACGCTTTTCATAGGCTATACCGCTATCTACTGGGCTGATATATTCAGCATCATTCCCAGCATTATCATATGCATACAACACCTCTTTTCCACTCGCATCTGTTGCTATTATCCCTATCTCACGTAAATAATAACCAGAGTGATCATTGCTTGTTATATCAGCCTCAATCAGAAGCTGATTATCTTTATGCTGTATCTCTGGCACGACATCATATAGAGGATTTACCATGCTATGGATATCGTGATGATCTGCACTGTATTTACCATCACCGATACGTATACATTTTACCGCAAACTGCTTGCTGATCTGTGTCTGCGTCAGCAATGATTGTCCGTCATATGTTATTACCATGCCTCTAAAAGCCATTTAAACCACCTCCTTAAAATATAATATAGACGAATGCAATACCGCATATCTTGCGTTTATGCTCGATTGCTCGTATCTAACAAGCGTTAGATCATAAGCGATATGAGCTGGCTTGATCATATCCAGATAGCTCCTTATCGCTGCTACAAAGGCATCAGATAAATTGCTCTGCACTATATTGACAAGGAACAGATACTGCTCCGGATGCTCCTCTATTTCAACAGGAAGCCCCGTCATAGCTGTCAGCTCGTTATATATACTTTGTCTCGATGCTGTATATCGTGCATTGAGTTTCGCAATCAAGTTCTTTCTTCTCTCTTCCTGTGTTAGACCATCACCTGTTAGATCAAACATTTTTTCATACCTTGCAAGTAAATCATTTGCTGTGCTTAAAGATAGCTCTCTGATATATTCCTCCAGGGCATTATGCAGCCTATCCAGCTCCTTAGATTCAGCAGTCAGTAGCTCATCCATTTGCTGCATATTCTGGAGCCATAGTGGGAGATATTTTGTATCAAACCGCATGAAAGCTCACCTCAGCTATCTCAAAATACTCATCACTATCTGCTGTGATGGAAGAAGTACCACCGTTGAGAGTATATGAATCAACATCTAGGACACCCGGTATATCATACAAGAGATCACTGACTTTAAAATATGCCAATGATCTACTGGATCCGAATTGCTTTGTAGCAAGATACTGCTGAAATGCAGACTTAAACTGATCAGTAACATTGTTTATTTCAAATCCGTTAGATAAGTGTATATTACCACTTATGCTTAGAGCCTTAGCCTTAGCAGCTACGACACTGACAGCTGCTGCAATAGGCTTCATTTCAGCGATATGTGCTATAGCGTTCTGTATAATGATTTCATCCGGCGCTCTTCCTTCAAGAGAAAGCAAAACGACCTTTACAGTGCCATTACCATTTGCACATGGGATACACACCGCATTTCCTATACCCGGTACCTCTTTCGCCCATTTCACATAGTCGTTCACATTTCCGGATGTGGATGGATTTCTGATCCTGTCAAAAATGCGACTGCGAAAAGCCTCATCCGTCTCAATGTCTACGCCTCCAGCAAAGGGCTTTATATTGGTTACCTTGACACCATCAAGGTCAACAGCACTTATATCTCCAGCAGTTACATTTCCGACTGTTCCCGGAGTATTACAAATCGCTTTTACTTCAGCTGTTGAGGTATCGTTTATTACTACCTTTTCAAGTGTCGCAAAGGTCAATAAGTCAGATTTTATAATTGTTCTAATAGGGATAACCGTTCCTGGACTCCCTGTAAATAAGACTGTCCCCTGAGCTTGTGTAGCTGGTAGTCTTGCTTCTCCAAAGTCCAAGGCAGCTCTATCCAGAAATTCATCATAAGCTGTATCTAGTAAAACCTTATCCGGAATAGTGGCAACTTCCATTGCATACATCATGGCGATCTCTTGTGAAACTGCTTGTACATTATCCATCGAAAATGAACCCTCCAGTTTACTGGTAGGATTCATCAAGCTTTCCATAATTCGAGTTTTTATATCTTCATATTCAAAACTTTCCAATTCAACTAGCCCCTTCCATAATCTGTTCAATTTCCAAATCGTCGTAGATGCTGGATACAGTAAACTTCACCTTTATTCCTGTCGACAGCTTTTCAAAATTGAAGTCCTTAATGGCGGTTATATAAGGTGAGTATATCAACGCCTCCATGATCATTCGCTGAATCTCTAAGGTTATGATGTCATACGATAGACCGATACCAGCCAGATCATCAAGCTCTGATCCATAATCGTCCGTGTATGTTACATAGCGATACCGCGCAGTCATGAGTGTTTTATATATCCATATCTTTAACGCTTCGTTTTCTTCAACGATGATCGTTTTACCATCGGTATCAGTCTTCAAACAATTATTTTCAAAGTCATATGCATATTCCCGGAATACAGGAAGTTCTTCCTCCATGTCTTCCTGTTCATTGATTTCCGAGAAAAAAGGGAAGATACTCATACAGCCACCACCTTTTGCAAGATATAAAAGCTAATGTTATCTAACAATACGATGACATGATCACCATACTTAAGCTTAAGGTCTGGATTGCTGTAAATATGCTGATTGACCGTGAGATCATATAACTGGAGTGTGACCGGATCTGTACTTGTCACTGTAGCCAGTAGGATCTGCTGATCTGTACTGTTTTTGTTCTTCAGTAAAACTGCCATTTCATAAGCCCACTTATTCATACTCAACCTCCAGTCTCAATCTCTCTCGTGTCCATCAAGTTTTTAAAAGCAAGTGTTAATGTCATAGTGTGTTTACCATTACTAAATGAGTGGCTATCACTCTCTATATAAAATTTGCCATATAGTCCTGTGGATTTCTCTTGTACTATGATGCTATATCCGGAAATCGCTCTACAATCTCCTGTAACAGTTACGTTTCCTGATTCTTCGATACCCTGCATCAATGCCTTTGCTTCAGCTTCAGACGATTTTCCATCCTCTTCTTTGTATACTTTCTGCACCGTACCGTATTTATTTCGGGATGTACGATCCTCAATAATGCGCTTTTTATTACCGTCTTTATCTGTAATCAGCACTTGATTTACTACATTTTCAGCGCTTACTCTGTAGGTCGCATCCTGTAGATTGTAACTACCATCTACCACAACACCACAAAGCTCACCCTTTTTAATAACTGCTAACTTGTTAATGGATTGAGCCATCGGCATATAAACCTCTTTTGTCTTTTTGGCAGCAGCTGTATATGCCATCATTATCGCATCATATCCTGTTTTAGCAATACACGGAAAATACACCTTTGTATTGGTTGCTGCAATGCTCCCCGGTGTGATACCTAGATCATTACAGATCGTCCGTGTGATCTGCTCTGCTGTATTATTGAATATCCGGCTGATCTCACTCTTGTTGATATAAAACATCAGATCATAAGCTGTTACAGATATCATACCGGATGCAGCTGCTCGCTCTACCGTCCAAACAACACCACCAAACAGATTTTTATTTTTATCGTCCTGGAGTATAACTTCATTACCCGGCTCCAGTATTATTTTAGCCAGTTTTTCATCATGAGGATTTTGATAATACGTGAATTGCAATGACCTAGCGACAGCTTTTGTGTCACCTGACCACGAAAGATCCTGCACCAGATTGATGATGTCTTTATCCTTAGCAAGCAACCTCATTTTGGAATCACCAACTTTGTGCCAGCCCAGATCCAATGACCTTTATCGGATGATGCAAAGCCGTGTTTCTTTGCCGCCTTTTCGATAGCATCCTTGTTCGCATTATATATTTTAGGATACTTAGATCCATTACCATAATACTTTACTGCGATCGACCAGAGGGTATCACCGCCCTTGATCGTATGTGTAACCTTCTTTTGCTGCTTAACTTTTTGCTTCGGACTTTTTGCGGCTGGTCTTGCAGTGGTTATCGTCTTTTTTACAGACGTTTTGATTTTAACAGTAGGCACGTTAAGAGACTTATACTCAGTCAGATCAATCGTATAATAGATATCCTTATCACCCTCATACCTTATGGTATGGATGTTGTCGATCGTCATTGCGATATTGATACCTGTATCACTGACTATAAGTCTAACGGGCTGACTACTGTCCTTCCATTTTTCTATCAGTTTTAGATATTCAGCAGGAGATCTATCAGCTCGTTTATAAAATGGTGAAGAGGAAGAAGGGAAGAAGCTGGAGAGGGAACCTGTAATCAGTCCCACACCTCCCAGCTGATTTGCTTCTCCAACATTCAGCAGAGTGATTTTCTGATTAAGTTGCGGATCATCAAGCTCAAACTGTGACGGATTCACAGGTAACTTTATTTGCTCCTTGCTGTTTGCTGTAGATATCAGCTGATATACTCTCATGTTTCTTCCTCCTCTTTTTATACATTTTCTATTGCTTCCAGGATTTTCTTTACTACTTTATCACCGATTTCATCAATGTCTCCCTCTTCTTTAACAACGATTTTATCAGCAAGTTTTGGGATTTGAATAGTTATTGTTTTACCATTCTCCGAAGATTTTCCTGAACCGTTACCAGATGGAACAACAGCCCCATTACCGGAAACAACAGGCATCGGCTCACTGCGGCTTAACTTGCTGACCAGTAGGTTTATGCCTTGCAGCATAGACTTTAGATATGGCACAGATGCATCTGACTGTAAAACTTGTGTCACTCCGCTAGCACCCTGCACATTTTTGGTGATCCTGTTTATCACTGGATCCATCCATCCTGTGTTATGCTCTAACGGGACGACAGCCTCTCTACCTGCCTCACCGAAAATCGCTGGCGTTGCCTTATCAACTACACCACCCTTAGCAAGTGGTTGTATATGCTCCAGATCTAGCCCAAAATGCGAACCTCCGGCGAATGGCACCCAATCCGGAATATCAACCTGGATTGAATTGATACCATCTATAGCCCAGTTAATGATCCCGATAACAGCATTTAACGGAGCCTTGCATATCTCTCCAATTCCAGAAAATATTGTACCAAATGAATCAACGACACCCTGCCAGTCTCCAGACCATACAGCACTGATCAGATCCAGACCACCCTGGATGATACCTGTAATGCCGTCAATCACGTTGGTGATGATTGCACCGACAGTCTCAAAGGCTGTCTGCACAAAGGGTGCCAGTGTCATAATAACGTTTTTTATGCCCTCGATTGCAATGCTGAGTGCAGGCAATACAGCGGTAACGATATTACCGATCTGCGTCACGATGGTCGAAAAGATAGGCGCTAAAACTGGCATAACCTGTGCAATGGCTGCCACGATTTGCTGTATCACTGGCGTTGCTGCTATAGCAACGTTTTGAATCGTTGTGATCACCGTTTGAGCAAATGACATGATGGAGGGCATCATTGCTTTGATACCATCACCAAGAGCAGCAAAGATAGGGGATAATGATTTAAACGTGGCAATGATTGTCGGCATTGCAGCAGATACTGTCTTAATGCCCTTACTTAAGCTGTTACCAAACGCAGAGCCTAATTTATCAATGTATGGCATCGCTTTATCAATCAATCCAATCATATCTGTAAGCACAGGTTTTAATTGATCAACGATCTTAAGCCCAAAGTCTGCAACGCTAGACTTAAGTTTTCCGGTAATCGTAGATACCAGACCGCCGCCAGAGGTCGCAAGCTTCGCACTTGCTCCACCAAAGAAATTTTCCAGATCCTTGGATACGCCCTTAAATCCTTTTTGCTCAAATTCGTCAGCCGACACTTTAAATCCAAAGCTTTTCAAGCGCTCCATTTCACCCATTTTCGCATCACCTAATGCCTCAATGGCATCCTGGACACTTGCAGTACCACCAGAAGCTGCTGCCATGTCTTCAGCTAATTTTACAAGGCTCATAGCCTCTTTTCGGTTGCCCTGAGTTAATGAGATTGCTCTGGAACCTGCCTGTATGACCTCACCAGTCTCAAATGGTGTCGCATTTGCGTTATTGCGCAGCTGCTGCGTAAATTCTGCCGCTGCCTTATCAACAGCGGTTTGATCCATGTCTTTATTGGTGGCTCCGATAAAGTGCTTAATGGATATCTGTTGCTGCTCAAGCTGCATCCCGCTTTTAATCGAGGCACCGAGCGCCGCTGTAGTTACAGTTGCAGCTACCGTCACAGGAATTACAAGCTTTTTTGCAATCGCTTTAAGCTTAGATCCTATGCTGCCAAGTACCGATGCTGTCTTATCAACGGCTGTAATAATAGGCTTTGGCACCTTGCTTTTGAGCAAAACAAACTTACTTTTGATACCATTGATTATGCTTGTTGTCTTGTCTTTAACTATGATCACAGGCATTGCGATAAGCCGACCTACATCCTTGATCTGCTTTTTTACCTTTACGATTTTTGTCGTTGTTGCATCCTTAAGCTTGATCATAGGGCTGACGATCGTCTTTTTTAGCAGACCCAGCTTATTTTTTATCTTATCGGCTGTTTTACTGGCACTATCCAATATCTTAAAACGTACAGTTAAACCCTGTTTAAATTCACTCATTTTCCGTTTAAGTGATGATAGTTTCTTGTAGACTGCATTATCATCAATCTTCATTTTCCAGGATTTCTCATACAATTCTTTCATAACTGTATGTGTTTTTTTTACATCCCGCCGGAAGTTTTGCTGCTCTTTAACAATGTTTTTTAAGGTAGGAGTGACCTTATCCTTGATTCCGATTTCACCCTTGACCCCCTTATTTTTCGGCATGATCAGTCACTCCCTCCCATTGCTTCCTGTATTTCTTCAGATCTCATCATCATACTGGCTCTGTAAAATAACTGATTGATCAATGGCTCTCTTAAAAAGTCATCTATCTTCCAGCCCAGTTGGACGTAATAATGCAATAGCTGCATATCACCGTCCTGGGCTATCAGTTTTTTAAATCTTCAACAGCCTTGACCTTTGCACCTTTCTCAGCTGTTACGCCAGATAGTTTCAGTATTTCTTCAGCAATTTCATTCACCTCATGCATTTCAAAGATATCCACGGCATCAACAGGCTTATAGATATCACCACTAGCTTTCAGCTCTTTTGCAAGCTGCTGCATATTCGGCTCAAGGATGCCGATATAAGCACAGTATCTTGTTGATTCCATGGTGTCCTCAACATCCAGCACCTCAGTGATCTCATGCGTTTTTAAATCTCTTATGATAATGTCAACATCCATAGACGGCACATGAAGCTTTTTTGTCTTGCCTAGCTTTTTATCACGCAGGCGTTGTGATGCTTTTGCAGTAAATTCCTGTAACAGATTCTTTTTTTCACTTGTTGCTCCCACTTTTATGCACCTACCTTATCCAAATTGATCATATCCGATGGCGTAAAGCCTCCACTGATTTCCTGTGTTACTGGAGCGCCTACCTCATAGCTAACAGCTGGTAATTCGTTTAACCAGCAGTTATCGACGCTGTAACGCTCTGTCTGTCCTCCGGTTGCATCAGGATCTTTAAGCTTTGTGATGATTTGCAGACGCTCATCCTTACCTGCGTTAATTTTCTGGCGGTAATCCTCAAAGCGTGAATACACCTTATTCAACTCTAATGTCCATTCACCTTTTTGATTCTTAAACTTTGAATCCATGTCAATGCCGACCTGAATATCTTCTCTCTCATAGCTGATTTTAAGCTCGATTTTCTTTGCTTCAGCAATGAGATCACCGCCAATCCAGACCTCAGCATACGATCCGCTAAGAACTCTGTATCCTCTAAATTTTGCCATATCTTAACTCCTCCTATACGTAATTGACCATTATGAAGTCTTCCATTGCATCTACAAGTTTAATGTTTGAGCATACAAAAAGACTGCTTCCTGTGTTTGCTTCAGCAATCTGTACATCATTCATCGTACTTGTATCTACACTGTGATCATTGAGATATTTTTTCTGTGCCTCTATGTCGATCTGGCATAGGTTATCATATGTTTCATCCAGGATCTCACCTTCAATCGTTCGAAAGTAATTGTTAATTGCCGCAATCACTTCCTGTTTTTTGTCATAGCTGTTACGTACTCTACCGATATAGTTATTTTCCAGCGTAGTTGTTATATCATCACAAATCAGATCCTTACCCTCTATGATTTTGATTTTTTTAAATTCCTCACTTTTCCCCTCAGGGATCGTTGTAAGGCTGTTTACACCGCGCCCGATTTTGTACTTCTCACCGTCGAAGACAGCAATGAGCTGACCAGCGTCTATAGCAGCATCTGGATCCTCTGGCACATCAGCAGATATGATATCCGGCAGATCATAATAGGTCGTACTGCGTGATAATGGCACAGCTACCATGATACCAGTGATACGTGCACAATAAGCAGCACAGCTGATCGTCTTATCCAATATGGATGTAGTAACATTGCTGATCGTACAGTTAATGATACCCTCGTGATCAGCCACTACTTCAGGCAGTACCGCTTTAAATGTCTTGCGCTTGCTGTCCCGCTGCTCTTTGATCCAGGCAACGATGGATGTTGTTTCTTCCTTTGTAATGCCTGGCACTGTAAGGTAATTCCATTTTAAATCCTTTAATGTCTTCAGCACTCCGGTATAATCGGCAGCATCTGGTGCCTGTGCTGCTACAATCACACGATATGGGCTAGCCGCAAAGATAAGTTTCATAAATTCGTAGTTAGCCTCTGACATTTTCGTGAAATCCACATCGTTTAAGGTACTGTATGTCTGTACTGCCGGGATACCCTCTGTGTCATCCTTAATGATGCACGCTACGATACCCCTAGCAGATCTGGTAATAGCATTGCTTGCCTTACCAATAAATTCAATATTTATACTAGGTAATCCCATAGATACCTTCCTTTCTTCAATTCATATTTAAATCAAAATCATCAAGATACGGTGTTTCTTCATCTTCATGTTCGTACGTATCTGTATATTGCAGATTAAATTTATAGTGAAGCCTCCAGTCCACTATAGCTGCGGTTGTATCTCCTACGCTGATAAAGCGATCATCAAAGTGAAGCACAGGATAAAATGCTTTATCCAACCTCTCACCGATATCATGGTAACCCGCAAGTGTCTCATCAAAGTTATGTATCATGATACCTACCTGATAATTACGATTGATCAGTTTTCCTTCTTTGGTATTCGTAATCGGAGCAAGTGATATATGCACATAATCACTGATATGCTGATTTGTAATAGCATCATTAAGTGTTTTGATATCGTCCGCAAACACTTTATGATCAGGTAATACCCTTTTGATCACCGGGATCAACGCATTTTTTATCTTTTCATATTCGCTCATTGCATTCTCCTTCCTAGAAATGTTCATCCAGAAAAACACTTAACCAATCCTGAAGGTACAGCGGAAGCCGTGCATCCAGGACAGCAAGCGATATCTCCATCATGTGCGCCCCCGGAACCATTTCCTCGCTGTTTTTCTTCCTGTGCCCGAACTCAACGTGTTCAGCATAATCGGTATTGTTAAAAACCTGGATGTAATAGTCACGACCTTTTTTTACGATCTTACCGATCTTCCAGTTTGTCTGTAAGTTGGAAGTATCCACTGGTGTCCTTCCTGTGACCTGTTCATGCAGCTCTGAAGCAACATCAATCACCAGACGCTCAAATTCTTTTGGAAAATCTGTCTGAATCACATCCATAAGCTCTTTTTCCCATTCGTCCAATCCCTCGAACATATATACGCATCCACTCATATAGTCTTACCTAAAGTAACATGTACCTCGTTGTGCGATAGGTAATAGTCTGTCTGTCCAGCTCTGGCGATCACCTCATGTCCGTACTGATTGATCACCAGATAGTCATTTTCCATGATTTCTATGTCCGGACGGGTGAATAACAGATAATCTGTGCTTATCCGGTATTCCGGCTGTTTATACGAGAGCTTACCGCCTGAGGGGCTGGATAGAGCACAAGGGAGATTTTCGTATACCAGCTGTCCATTTATGCCATCCTGATAAGTCGTTTCACCATTCGGCAAGTCTACCATCTGCGCACGATACACCTTACAGGTATGATCATAAGTAGCTGCAAGGATATCAATTTCATTCATTGCTTTTCCTCCGCTGCGGCACCTTCATTTTTCTGTAGTGGATCAAAATATTCTGATAGTCTTTCATAAAATCGACTGTTCTCATGTATGCTTCTTGCTTGTTGGTGTAGCTTATGCTGGTGTTACCACGAGATACTGATGCGATATCATTATCCAGTTTAACAACACCGTCCGCTCTCAGCATATCCTCCACGATCTGAGCAATGGTATCCTCCAGCTCTATCGGGATATCAGTACGATTACAAAACACTTTTACTTGGCTTAACGCACGTTTTACGTACCTGAAGACGATTTTCTCGGAATCAGTAGAAGAAAGGTCAAGATTATCCTTGACCTCATTTGTTATCTGTTGGATCTGATCCATCATCATCACCACCTGGTGCTGGAGCTTCCAAATTAGTTTCAGGATCAGCTTTTCCTTTTTTTCCCAGACTTCTTTTTGATCCGCTCTTACTTTTGCAAGCAGCAGATACTGCTTCAGTTAATGTTTCAGTTACTGCTTCAGTGTCCGTCCCAGGCTTGACCTGTACAGACTCAATAATAACTTTTTCTTCTTCACGATTACACTCTGCATATCCCATACGCTCCAGCTCCGCTGCCTTTGCATCATTTGCTGCATAGCGTACACATCCCATTTTCTGATATTTTCTCATATTAACACCTCTACTTAGCCTGTCTGATATTCGCAAAAATAGCAGGCAAGGAAGAATTTTTCAGCCATAGATCATGGTATCTACGGTAATCAGTAGCCCATGCATTTGCGGTCTGATTTGTTTCTGGATCAAAGATACGTACTTTATCCTGTCGTGTGATTGCAATAGGAGCGGTTACCGGAGTGATTAGCCAGTTGATATCCTTAGCAGCCGCTGTCGGTTTAAAGCCTCCCATCGTCTGATCTGGTGATGGATTACTTTCAGCACCATCCGATGGAGTGCGTCCGTCAAAAAACTCATATTCAGTTTTCATCCGCCCAGATCCTACTCTAATCATTGGAATCTGACCATCCAGAGCTTTAACTTTTAAATTAACATTACCAGTCGTAAATTGCGTTGTTTCCAACCTTTTTCCAAGTTCTTTGGAAAGGTCAAACATAGCAGCAACCATCATGGAGATCGTCACCACCAGTGGAGTGTCCTCACCAACAATGTCCTGTACTCTAGCGATATCCAGATAAAGCTGTGTTAGCAAGGTACTTGCATCTGGTGTATAACCATAAGCAACACGCTCATTTTTTACACAATGCTGTGCGATAGTGGAGTATCGGTATGCATCCACCTCCGGAATTACTTTTTCCCGCTGGAACTTTGACATCAATTTTGACACATCCAATAAACCCTGTGTTTCATCACGATCCATAGCATCCACGGTGATGCGGGTGCCTCTATCCTGTGTCATGGTCACTGTCTGGTATTCCAGCGACACATTAGCATCCGGATATGCGTCCCGTTTCGTACGGTCATAATCGCCAAGTCCTGACATCCCAATTACCGGGATTTTAACCTCTTTTCCTGCTGCGTATCTAACATCATCTTTGTTGATATCCATCCAACCGGATGTAAGACCCTGGATCATTGCATCATCCAGAGATGTCTGTAACTGTGCTACTACTTCAGCTCTTGTTGGCATTGTTTAAAATCCTCCTTTTTTAACTGCATTGTCAATCTGCTTTAAAACACTGTCCCCTGTAACGGTATTGCTGCCATTCAGCCCTCTTGGTGTTTCCTGCTTCACCTTTGACAGCAGCACCTCTTTCAGGGCAGTTTCAAACACCGTTGTCAGTGTATCAAGCCCTTTTTCCATGTCTGCTGCTTCTTTGTATGTACCATATGGCAGAATATCAGCAAGGGATGCCGGATAGCCTTTTCCGGTAAGCGTGGTGATTGCTGTATCCTTAAACTTATTTGCCTTTAACTCGGCTTTCATGTTTTCCAGCTCTTTCTGTAAGCTGTTTTGCTGCTCTTTCGCACGTTCTTCCGGAGACAGCTTTTTCAAGCGTTCCTCCTCCGCTTTTTCAGCCTCCCACTTTTCACGTTCTTTCTTCAGCATTTCCTCAACATTCAGCTCAGGTGCTTTAGGCTCCGTCTTCGCTGGTTCCGTTTCTTTCGCTTCAGGATCCTTTTCATCAGGTTCCGTCTTGTCTTTCACTCCTGTGAAAAATTCCTTCATTACCTGCATAAAGCCTTTTGTTTCCGGTTCCTGTGGCTCTGTTGCTGTCGGTTCTGTTTTTACTTCTTCAATAACTTCAGTTTCCATTTGTTTTCCTCCTATTTTACATATGTATTCTTCCACTGTTGAAATTTCACATTTTCATGTAGTGGTGTGATACCTTCTCTTTTTTCAAACATATTTATTTTTCGCTTTGCTGTGATATAACATTTACAATTTGGATGGATTGGAGGCAGATTGATGCCTGGTTCTGCATCCTCTATGCGGTAAGGACTGCCTTTAACAGCTGTTTCACAGTCACAGATTTTAACGCCTTTCCTTGTCCTGGAACACGTTCCATTCATGTGAAAAATGTATTCTTCGTATCCAAGTTCCCGAAAGCTGTCTAACTGACTTTGCATATGAAAATGTTTTGATTCCGTACGAATCACACGTTCAGCGGCATACCTACCTGACTTAAATTCATCATTTAACACCTTAGCCATTCGTTGCACACCAGCGCCTTTCGCAAAGCCCTCTGCAAGCGTTTTTTTGAGTGTAGCGGTCATTTTGTCCAGGTTATCCCAGATAGCCCTAGAAAACACTTTTGTTGACCACGGGTATGTAATGACCTTTTCGATGGCACCATGATCCAGTTTCGCCAAGTTAAAAGCGAATCCAGTACCTCGCTGCACATCATATGCCGTCCTGTAGTATGTAGTTTCATACACCTTGCTGATCGCTTTTTTTGTAATATCACACTGCTCCAGAGCAATGTCTGTCATTGCTCTGTCTATATCTGCCAGTAGCTGTTCTTTCAAGCTAATACGTGATTTTGCGGATAAAGCATTTAGCTCCAATAGCAAGCTAGAATCTTCCGGCGCATCCCTGATCTGATTCAGGTACTCACGCAATGACATACGCCATTTCGTGTACTCTTTGCCATGCAGGATCTGATTGACCTCTTCATTGCTTAGCTGGTTATCAACACCAAACCTTGCGACAAGAGCATCAATCTCATTCTGGAGCTGCATCCTTGCATTTTCATAAGCCCGATAGATTTCTTTCCATGCTTCATCAGTAATCTTCTCACTTTCCGCTAGCGCTTTTTTAGGATCCATCATCCGACTCCAGTACAGGATCTTCCTTCAGGTTTCCATAATCTCCTGCACCATATTTCTTCATAGCATCCTGTTCTTCAGCTTCTCGGCGGGCTAGTTCTTCTTGTGGATCCTCAACGTTTGGCACAAGCTGCATGAGCGTTTTATCAGAAAGAAATCCACGCAGCATAGAGATCATAGAAGCTATCTCTGAAACGTTTTGAGGCATGTTCCGGCGGAAGGTCATGTTTACAGATTTATAATCGTAAGAAGCCCCCAGGAAGTTGAGCATATTTGTGATCAGCTCGATCCGTCTCTGTAAAGCCTTTTTAAACTTACGCTCCTTAGTGACAACCAGCTGCTCAAAATTCCACATTTTGTATGATATAGCAACCCCTGACAGCTGAGAGCCTAGAGATTCATCCGTCATATTAGGCACAGATGACCAAAAGTGCATATCTTCGCGTAGTCGTTTCTTGTAATTTTCAAGTGCAGCGTCATTAACTTCTTTAGTCAACCATCCCATAGAGCCTTGATCTTCCAGAATTACTGTGCCTTTTTCCTTCATGTCTTTGACATCATCCGTGGTCACATCGCCCATGTTAGTGATTGTCAAGATAGCTTGATCATTGTACTCAAAAAAGTTTGCGGTATTACTTTGCGCTAGGTTATATGCATCCACCAGCGTGATAATGCCCTCAAAGTCTCCAATGCGTTCCTGATTGTTTAAAAACTCGACAAAAGGAACATCCGACCAGTAATGATCCCGTATATCCATAAGCTCAAAGTTATAGCTGTTGACGCTGCGAAAGTACATACAGAATGTGTCAGTCCAAAACTCCGCATAATAAGTTGTTTTGTTCGTCAGCACGTTGTAAGACTTCATATAACGGACGACAGCAAGCAGATGGTCAGAACAAGCCTCGTAGATAAACAAAGCCGAATCCGGTGTAACCAGTGAGAAGCGGATCCATCCCTGCATATCAACATAAAGCATTTCGTAACAATGTCCGTTGATAGAGCATTTCTTTTCCAACTCACTGTTTTCGTCTTGTTCGTCATTGTAATCAAATATCTGTTGCAAGCTCTCCATGTAGGATTCATCCTTTGCCGAATAGGTGACAGGCTTCCCCATGAAGTATCCTGTAGCTGTATCTGTGATATACTTGGGCATATTGTTGATCAGCTTATTGTTCGGTACGTTTGGATCACTTTTAAAATGTTCCAGGATTTTATGTTTCCCAGCATAATAGTTCTCCAGATTTTCATAGCGCCCGATACTTTGATTGCTCAACTCGATCAGCTTTCTTATGTCTCCTTCAGTGAAGGATCTTACATCCTCTTGTTCCATATAGATTACTGGCATAACATCCCTCCTTACTTCTTATCTAATTCATGTATATAAAGCAACCCCAATATAACCGCTATCATTGGATGTCTCTTCCACACTTCGGCTGCAACTATACAATAGCTCATTGCTAGCAGTTTCAAGCATTTGACTGTATCCATAAATTAAAACCTAATTCCCATGGTACGAAAGCGTTTCGCTTTCTTTTTGGCAATCGTTCTCGCCATTTCCAGAGCATCCGGCCCATCATCATGGCTCCCCATTGGAAACTGTTTTAGCTGCTCCAGCAGCAGCTTGTGTCTCTGATTAAACTTAATATACTTATTTTTTATATCGGGCTGCATACTCTCAACACGCAGTGTTTTATCCCCGGTTGACTGGATTTCTTCGATTGGAAGATGCAACCCCGCAGCAGCGGAAGCTTTCGCAATTTCCTCTTTCAAAAACCATTGAAACTGTACTGTTTCACATCCAAATTTCAGGTAACCTTTTCCGAATGTCTTCCTTAACCATATTTCTTTTTCTAATATGTCCTTTATGATCCTGTCCGGATGTCGGCGCTCTATGTCCGCATCAATCACATACATATAGCCCGTCTTACGGTGTTTAGCTATAGTGATAATCGCTGAGTAGTCAGATTTTTTACTTTTACCCAGAGATGGATCCACAGCACCGCAAAAATCAAAGTCTTTAGAACTGAAGTCAAGCTCATGCTCATTGTAGTAATCAAACCACTCTTCGTTAAACAAACAGTCATCAGGATTGATAGGCTCATTTTGTAGCTCGCTATTAAACGATGCATCACCATCTGTGATCTTAATGACCATCAGATCATAATAGCTGTTTTTCTCCTTCCATAGCACTTCTGTGCCCTCAAGCATTTCTGCCTCATGGGCTTTATAAAAAGCAAGAGCATCTGCTTCATGGTTTTCGTTATCCAGATCCGTGTATCTCTTTTCCCACTCATCCCATAGCGATGAGGATGACCAGGACAGCACAGCTTTGTATTTGATTGCCTTGTAGCTTGGATTCTTTAACGTATTTGCCAGTAAGCTATCGTAATGCAGCAGTGTACCAATGTAGATAATATCTGTGTAGCTGTCTCCAGCTCTGGATACTGCTTTTTTAAACCAGTTTGATAGTTTGTTACGCTGTTCGATGGTTCGCACATTTTCGTCGTTTTCGATATCATCTAAAACTATGAGATCCGGACGCCAGTTTTTATGCTTACGACCACGGATTTTTTTACCTGATCCAATGGCTTCTATTTTGATATTCGTTTTCGTTAGCAAGACATTACTTTTCCAAACTCTGCCCTCTAAATGACCAAAATCCTCAATAATCATTTCATTTTCTTCCAGTTCGGAACGAATAGAATCCAAGAATCCTTCAGCCTGATCTGATGAATCAGATAGGATGATAGGATAATGTTTATACTCGTATAACACAGAATGAAGAGTACCCTTGAATGTCAGCGTTGTAGACTTTGCATGACCACGGGGAGCTGCCACCACTCTTCTGGATCCATCCATGCGGGAGATCTTTCGCTTTTCCTTTAGCGGATTCTTTCTTTTCAATACCCCATCCGTCCAGATCTTATCCAAATCCCGGTGAAACTCAGGGGAAGATCTCACAAAGTAATGAGGGAAGTATGCTCGCCCGAAAAACTCCAAATCAATAGCAGCAAGCCTCTTCCGGATACCGTTGTCACCAGTAAGTGAGCAGCCTTGTTCATATTCAGTTCTTAAACACAACCGTTCAGGTTCATCGTTTAAATACAGAAAGTCTTGTAAAAGAGCATTTAAATGTTTAAATGCCTCCTTACTGTCACGATCCTCTTCACTGTCAAATCGTTGCCGTTCTGTTTCCTGTATGGCATCCTTAAGCGATGCCAGGCTATCCTTTTTCCTTCTTTTCAAATACCACACCTTCTTCCCAATAAAAAAAGCCATTTTAAGGCTTTCTAAGCGTTGTTTTGTTTTAGGCACACTTACACTCGGATTTTTTTCTTAAATCAAATTTAAATGGCTTTCTGTAAGATTTAAACGGTATCTGAGTGTAATCTAAAGTATGAACCTCCTGATGATATGCTTCGCCACCTTGGTGGCACACACACCTAGCTGTTTTTATGTATCCGCTGCTGCATTAGGAGGGGACGAATCAACCACACCTGTTTCACCAGTTTCATTTTCATTGTAATTTGCATACAGTGTGATTTCCTTTGCCTCTCCACAGATCGGTATGGACACTGTAACTGTCTTCTGTCTTTTTTTAAAAGTTGTAATATGATGCTTAAACATTTTTAGTACTCCGGATGCTATTTCATACTTACCATCCTTCACGCTGATTTCTGCTGGTGCGATTGCTTTCCCTTCATTCCCAAGCAACCGGATCCACTCAGCTTCCAGATAGGTAAGTGTAGATGGTTCCTTCTTGTCTCCCAGCCACCGGATCACACCGGGGATGTTTGCGACCTTATACCAAGTCTTAGCGCAAAAATCGCACTCCAGGAACACATACGATTCAAATATCACTGCTTCTTTCTCGTTCCATGTTCCGCCTGACCTAATGATTTTAGTCATTGTAGGCACAAGAGCATGGAGGTGCAGCTTGTTCAGGGTTGCCGCAATCTCTAACTCTTTCCCAGTCATTACATACAGTACATACCATTTCATATGCTGCACCATCCTTCCTTTTCGTCTGCGTCTTATAATATGATTACCCAATCCTCAGCAAGCAGATCTGTTTGTGATGCAACCCACGGCACACGATCTTTCGGAGCAAGGTCACTATCTGTAACAAGCCCCGTCGTATCTATGTAGATATATGGATGTGTCATTTTACTGTTAGCGTCCGGCTTTTGCAAAACGATGAAGATACCTTTACCGTTCCAGCCTTCCCGGGCAACTGCACACCCTTGTTTTAACAGCTCCAGAGCGCCGGAGAAGCTCAACCCCATGTATTCCTTATACTTATCCCTAAATTCCTCATAGGACATCCAAGAAGACAGTCCAGTTTCACTTTCAATCTTATATCCTTTCGTAGTCTTTGGAAGATCATAAGGTACTGACCAACCTCTTGATTCAAAATACTTTCCCAATGTCATAGGGACGATCCTCATTTTCTCAATATCAAACATATACATCCTCCTATCCTTGTTTCTTTTGATTCAGATACTTTGCAACAGCTGCATACAACTCTGGATTTTCCTTTGCCATCGCCGCAAAGATATCACTCTTCATTTCATCAACCGCACTATCCAGGACTTCCTGATTTTTTATGTCAATCTGCTTCTTGTATGCAGCAGCTCTAATGAGTGAGGTTGATTCCTTTAAGACTTTATCCAGCTTTACACGCTCCCAATCTGCCTCTTCTGTGTTTGCAATACGCTGGAACAGGTTGCTGGAGGTCAATCGGATGATTGCTTCGGTCGTATCCAGATCCGGATACTTTTCCATTTCTTCCATCATTTTACGGAAATTCTCCTGAGCGATGTTCAGTTCCTTTACACTTGCGTTTAAGTTCTGTGCGTGCCGGCAAACAGCAGCAGCGGAAATCGGCACATCATTTGCTGCCAGATACTCGACCACCTCCCGGTATGTGCTGCCACTCAGAAGCATCGTTTCAACTGTGTCCTTCAGCTTAGGATCAAGTCCATCAATCTTGCTGTGCTTCCTGTTTGCCATAAGCTAGCCCGTTACCATATCATCAATGATATTACCTTTCAAAAGGCGAGTGCCTTTGCTAGAGAGATTAGCTTCTAATTCTGAATAATCGTCACAATCTGCCAAATCTTCATATTTGTGTGATGCGGAGTTACGTATATTGATATATTTTTCCTGTACCAGAAAGTTCACAGAATAGATATAGTCTATATATGTACCTCTGTCATCATTTTTCAAAACATCATAAATGGAATCCAGCTTATGATAGGAAGGGCTTAGGATGTTGATAATGCCAAGAATCTTCCAATTCCTTTTTTTAAATTCCTGCACTTCCATCTGATCAATAACATTCTGCATTACTATCTACCTCCTAAATATCTCATTATTAACTCATTGGTTTTTTCCTGGTTGGTTTCAAACCTCTGATCAAGTTTGCTGATTTCTCTGATGAAGTCATCCTTACGCAGCATAGCGTCTTTCATTTCTTTTATATCCTTTCTCACTTCATCATAATCTTTTTCGTGTTTGGAGATCGGTGTATAGTTCTCACGAATTTTCATTATTTCTTCATCCTGCTTCTCCTGATCTCTCTCATATTCTTTTTTTGATACGTAGTTTTCTTTAATGTCACTTAAAGATTCCTCAATTTTTGCTGTACGATTCATTGTACTTTTCAGGAAATAGCTAATAATACCTGAAATAGAACTAATGACCAGCGTCACGATTTTGTCCAACACTTTAAGACCTCCATCCCTCGTTGTTGGCATAATCATATCAGCTTTAAAAGACAAAAAAAAATAAAGCCCTTGAGTCAAGAGCTTTACTGTTTTACTGAACTGTTATAGGAAATCTGATATGCTGAGCTGTCCATCGCATGGAGATCTTCTTTTCTCCTTCGCTATATCCTTAACTATATCCCGAATGCTGCTCACGGTCAAGTTATATTTATATGCCAGCTCTTTAAAATTATATCCGTTAAATTCTGCACAGATACTTTGATTTCTCTTTACTTTTTTAAGTTGATCCATCTTTGGGATATATATTTGACTACCTCCGTAAGTGTATATCAGTTCTTTGAAAGACTGTAATCCAATTACTTCAGCCAACTCCCTTTGATCATCATAAAGATCTTCCATAGTAATAGCTTCAAGTGCATCATCCATTAGCTCATCCTCTTCCTTTCAGCGTTGTCGATGTAATGCTTTAATATTTCGATCAACTTTTCTCCATCCACATAGTCAAGATAAGTGAAGAGCCTTCTCGGTGTGGATCGGACACCGAATTGCCTTGTGATGATACCCGCAAGTCGCTCACCGATAGGGGCAGGGTTGACAGCCAGATCACAGTCCTTCAGCTCATACATGAGCGCCCAGATTTTTTTCTGCTGTCCCTTACTTACATTATCGGATTTATCCAGGGATGTCTGCTGTCGTACCAGATAATCTATAAGCTTGTTTGCATCATCATATGTCAGCTTTGTCACTGATTGTTTTCCAGTCATGTCTTCCATGATAAGGTGCAGGATGTCTGTTTCCTCAGTTTTTGCCGTATATCCCAGCGCATTTGCGATTGCATAGATTTTTCTTTTTTGCCATGATTCAATAGCTTTAGCTTTCATCCCCGGTTCCTCCTTTACTCTTTTTCTACCGTTACCTTGATTCCTTCGTCCACAATCACGGATGCCTTTACTTTCTCCACAGCATCTTCAAACGTTCCGGCAAACTTGGCAGCTTCCAGTATCTGCTTGATCGTCTTATACGCATAGACCTCTTCCACAAGGTATGCATAATCATTTGCGCTTTCCGGATCCAACCCGGTCACCTTCATGATTGTCTTTTTGTCTGATCTGTACTTGCCCTTCAGTTTTTTGAGGAGGAGCTGCTGCTCCTTTGCATCGCTTGTGATCTTACCGATTACAGCTGTTAGATCATCCTCTATATACTTGCCTTGCACCATAGCGGTCAAAAATGACTTACATTCAGCATTCAGTGTTGCCTTGGATTCTTCTTTGACAAAATCACTATATGCAGTACCAAGCAGATTTCTCAACACACTCATTGCAATCGGCTTCACTGTTTCAGAGTTTTGTACAACGACCTTCGCATTTCCCTCTCCCCAGTATTCGATTGTTTTTTCCTTGCTGTCCTTTAGATCAGCTTCAGCCTGTTTCTCAAAGCCTGCTTTCAGCTGATCTATTTCTGCCTTGACTTTCTCCTGCTGGATGGTCAATGCTGCCAAACGGTCAACGTTCTGCTTCAGCTCAGCTATTTCCATTATCACTAGCCTCCTTTGCTTTCTTCAGACAATCCTGACAGATCTCCAGACCTGCATAAGTTACAACATGATCAGCAGTACCGCAGCATACACAAGTCGGTATGTGCTTGCGGATGATCAGCTCCTCATTCTTTGTTTCCAGCTCCACAGCTGCACCCTTTGGTATATTCAGCTGTTCACGGATCAGTGTCGGTATTGTGACACTCCCGGCTTTTGTGACTTTCTTCTGTAATAACATTCCTGTTCTCCTTTCTTACCTCACTCTGCATTTCCAGGGCTTGTGACCTGCATCGGCTGCATTAGGGCAAGCAAGGTCATTCCTCGCTCATATCCTTATACTCTTGCTCGCTGATTGGTTCAAACACTGTTGCAGTTCCCATATCACAAAAGATTTCTTTCATCTCTTTAGCAGTTACAGGCTCGCTTGTTTCTACACGACAACCATCCGTAAATATATCGCTGTTCTTTACTACAAACCATCTTGACTTTGCGTTTTGATCTACCATAATTATCTCCTTTATTCACCTTTTGTAGTTTTAATTTCTTTCCAAATTCTGGTAATTATTCATATCCCTCCATTGGCACACTCGCTGACAGCACGTATATCGTTTGCTGTGCCCTGTCTAACTGTTTGCACATATGCTTGATACATTTAAGTAGATCTGTTGCACTGATCGGCTCTCTGGCACCAAGGTAATCAATCTGTTCAGTAAAGAGAGGCTCTGTATTGTATGCTTGCTTCAAAGTTCTATCAGCTGCAATCACTTTCATGATTTCCTGCTTAGTCATGTGGCACCTCCAGTATATACACTTCACTGGTGTGTGTTCCCAACTTTGCAGACACCGCCTCGCTCTCACATAAGATATCAATGAGATTACCTTTATACGCTCCGGTATCCTGTGCCTCATACACTTCACCATCAATCTTTACAGTGGATCCATATGGTATCACTTCCGGATCCACACCGATGGTTTTACCGACTTCCGGCGTTTTACCTGTCGCGGTAGTAGTGGTAATATCTAATCCATAATAGGTGATTTTAAAGTCTCCAATGGACACCCACCGTTCCTGAGGTTTCTCCTGTTCTGTTTGCAGCTCCTGCTGGATTTCCAGTTTTCGCTCTTCAATTTCAAAATTGAGCTTAGCGATTTCTGTTTTCAGATTCTTGATTGTCTGTTGCTGTTCTTCAGCTGTAGCATATAACTCTGTTTTATTTGATTCTATGACACCTATGATCAGTAAGCACACAGTATCAATAATGGCTAGAGTTGTTATCCATTTCTTTTTCATAGCTTCCTCCATTTAAATTTAATTTAAATGTCGTACAAATCGCGATTAGTTTAACATTTCCACCGCTCTGCATTTTCATGGGCTTGCGACCATCCTCGGCTGCATTAGTGGGGTGGCGTTCCACCACCTCATAAATGTAATAGTTTAATGATGCTATCCTTTAATTTGTTTTTCTTCAGTTTGAATATAGATGCTTCGTAATTAAAGCCGAAACACCAGTTTTGACAATACTTCTCATATTTACAATTCCTACACTTCATGACATCCTCCTACAGTTTCCATACTTCATCACATATCTTGTATAATTCGCTGACCGTGAAACAACTTCTTTGTTCTACTTGCAATGCCTTCTTGATTTCAATAACACATTTTTTTAGCTTCAGTATACCTATATCCTCACTTGTGATTCCTCCATACTCGCCTGATCTTGTCATCATAGCTAAGACATTTAAAATCAAGCTAATATCTGTAATACCCCCGATTTCTAATTCCTCCCATTCTTTATTTACTTCTTTTGCAAACTTCTTACGATTAAGTCTGGGCTTGTTCGGTGGCAGCACGCCCTCTGCCTGCAACCTCTTTTTAGCCTTTGCTAGATCTTTCCGCTCTTTCTTGGTCATATTCATCCTCCCATCTTCTAATCATGATGTATAGATTGATCAGCAAGTACACTACATTGATTACCAGCAAGACTACATCAAGCTTACTGATCATAAGACACCGATTCCCATTTCAGTAGCCATCCCATACAATCCACGGAAGCTGACATCATCGTTATTGACTGCATTGTTATAGACATTCACAGCACCACGCAGCCCCCACTTTGACTTAGTGATCGTGTATAAAAATTCGATTTCCTTTTTCATGTGATGTTCTTGCAAGTATTCAAATGTCATTTCAATATCAGACATTTTAATATTGCTTGTCTGATATGCTTTGTGCATCTTGATACGGCTGAACAGCTGTGCAAAGGATGCACTCTTGCGTCCAAGCATCTTATTGTAAATCTCTGTGTTACCAATCAACACAATACTGCATCCAGGTACTCCCAGCAGGTCATCAGGATCACTGATAGTACGGATTTCTTCAAGCGCCATCATTTTAAGATGCTGTGCCTCGTCAAGTATCAGCGTCTTATCACTGTCTATAAGAGCCTTTTTGATATGATTGCTAGTTATGTATCGGTTACTGGATTCCGATACCCCCAGCGCATTGGCAATGATCTTCAGCGTGTTACCAAGTCCCCCCGTACTTGGTGCGCACTGGATATATACCGTGCTTTCCGGATTGTCTAAAGCGTATTTTTCCGCAGCCTTTGTCTTACCGATTCCGGCATCACCATGCAGGATGATCATGCCTTTCTCCACCTGGCAGTATCTGATGCGCTTGTAGATATCTTCTGATACTGATGTCGGTACATATCCGTTCCTAATCGGCTTGTACACTTGTTTGCGTTCATTGCTCTGCATAGCCTCTTCTTGTCGATTCAGCCATGCAAGGATTTTCTTCTCAACATTTTGAATATTCCCGCCAGCATAATTACTGTTTCTGTATTGAGATAATGCAGTGGCACTTATTCCAATCTGAGGGGCAGCCTTTGCTTGACTGGTGTTGCTCTCCTTCAAAAATCTCTCTAATCTTGCCTGTAATTCTCTGCTATACATTGTCATGTCCTCCCTTATGTTCTTCCGCATTCTTTAACATGCGATCTATGTTACTGACTTCAACCTTATGGAATAGTGGTACTTCCTTCGCACGCTGTAATTCGATATCGTATTGTGGCACTTCCAACTCTGTCTCCAGATTCTGCTTTGCCTGTGTCAAGGTAATCTCCAGCGCTGTCTTATTACTGATTTCACTGTTGATCATTGCTTTCATGCGTTCCTTCTCCAGCTTCTTACCTTTTCTGGTTTCAGCCATTGCTCGCTTAACGTCCTCAACGTTGGCACCATATTCAAGTATCGTTGCGTTATCTGTCGGAACACTCATGATGTATCTGTCTTTCAGGTCATACACTCTGACCTCTTTCAGATCTTCAGGATCATATCTGAGATATACTTCTTTACCGAAACAGTTCTGAAGGAACTCATGATTCCAGAAGTCGATCGTTGCGCCGTACAAACTCAGATGCACACCTCTTCTGCCGACTTTCTGTGATCTGGTGGATCTCATCAGCATAAGGTTCAGATCTTCCGTAGATGCAACACGCTTCGTTGTTTCTGCCATGTGTTCATGATATGCCTGTATCTTTGTTTTGCCCCGGTCTTCAGCAATCGGTCCATTATAGATCTGATAGTTGAAATAGCCTTCAATCAATTCCTTAACCTGTGTCTTGAATGTATCATCCAGTACAGCCTTGCCTTTCTTCAATATGAATTTCAGCTGTTCCGGCTTCTCCGCAACACTGCCTCCTGTGTAACTCTCAAACAATTTCGATAGACCGTTCTTTATATCCAAAAATCTTCGCTCGATGATTTTTGCTTTTGCGTTTCTCACAAGCGCATTGGTCATTTTAATGCCTAGCCTGTCAAAGATCGGTGGAGGATCGAAGCGCTGATCCTTCCTTTTTTTACGATGCCCCAGCCCACCAAAATCAAAGGTCAGGAACTCTCGCCCGTTATCCAGATAAACCTCTTTCGGAATACCATACTTCATGATGCCGTTTCGTAATGCAAGGATAGATGCCTGAGAGCTTGGTGCATCAGTGATATATATACCGGTGAATATTCCTGTTCTGGCATCCAGAAATGCAGTCAAGTAAAGTCTGAATGTTTCACCATCTTCGTTTTGTAGCATTACATCGAACGTGTGGTTATCGGCAATCCATACATCGTTAGGCAGCAGGTTATCGTAAACCCTCTTTATGTATGGTGCGCAGCGATCATCATATGCTTTTTCGCCATAGCGTCCTAACACCATAGTACCCTGAGGAATGTCCTGATTAACGTGTCTTGTGAATGTGCAGTAAGTCGGAATGTCATCAGCTAATTCCGGATGCTCCTGCTCGATCCACTTCACCGTATATTCATAACACTTCCTTACGGATGGTAGGCGCTGATCTAAATAGAAACTCAGAAATGCTTCCCATACCTCTTCATCAATTTTGGTATTGCCTTTCTTAGATTTCCCTCGCTTATCCAGTAATCCGTCATAGTCGTTACTTTTATAAGCATTATATTTTCTCCGTAGTATCTGGGCAGAGAATTTCATTTCCGGATATTCAAGAGTAAGCTTGGCAGCATAATTTTTATCAAATTCGCCTTTAGGCAGATATAACTGCTGTGTTCTGGCAACACTCCAGTCTCTCAGTATTTTGATCCAGCAGGCTATCTCATCCCGTTCATCAGCACTATACTCATCCAGATTCCTTTTAAGCTGACCGATCGTGATTTCTTTTTTCACGCAATGCTTCATATAGTATTGCTCCTGTATCTCGGTCGGCAAGTCTTCCAGCAAAACCAGATATTTCGGTCGATTCTTTTCATTCATTGTCCGCTTGGCTTTTAGCTGACCATTCCTGATCAGCCGCTTGACACTTGCCTCAGAGCAGCCTTTTAACTCGGCTATCTCTCTAGCATTAAGCATTGTCATAGTGTACCTCCCAATCCAGCCTATCTCATCAGTTGCAGTAGGCTATCCCTGCAAGACCGCCAGTATGGCGGTTTCGATATATCAATTACAATTCTTTCATTTCAATTATCTTTACAGCCAATTTCAGCAGCTCGCCTTTTACATCCTCATTCCCTTTACCACTCAGATCATATATATCAGCTAATCTTTCAGCACACATGATTTCTTTATGTACAAGGTTATAGAGCAAAGCCAATTCACTACGGTCAAAACGTATATAGGCATTTTGCTGTAATTCGATATCAGATAGTCTTTCTTCACTCTTATCACTTTCTTTAGATAAACACTTCATATCAGTGGATTCATTTACAAGGCTATCTAAACTACAATTTAAGATTTTCGCTATTTTTATACATTGTTTAAATCCTGGGAGAGTTTTCCCTGTTTCCCATTGGCTAACAGCTGTCTGATCAACAGCCAATAATTGCGCAAATTCATTCTGATTTAAACCACTATTTTTCCTAAGAGATTTTATCCTTTTCGATAGTGTTTTATAAACTGACTGTTCAAACGTACTATCTAACTTTCCATTAAAGGTTGTTCTTGTTTCAGTTTCTCCGCGAAGATATTTTCCAGAAACTTGGAAGAAATCTTCTAAAATAGCCATTGCTCTTGATCCAGGCTCTCTTCCGCCAGCCTCATAACTTCTAATAGCGGCATAAGATAGTCCCGTACATTCTGCAAGATCCCTTTGTGTCATTCCTGTTTTTAATCGTAATCTCCGCAAATTTCTAGCTAATGTATCGTTTTGTAAATTAGGTTCTGCATTGGGGATTTCTTCCTCACCTCTCAGTACAGCGCCAGATACTCCGAAGAATTTTTCTAATATTGCCATAGCTTTTGAGTTAGGTTCTCTCCTTCCAAGTTCGTAATTTACTATGGACTGATATGGTATACCAACACTTTTAGATAAAGCTTGTTGTGTTAAATTCATCCGTTCCCTTAAAACTTGTATGTTATTTTTCATGAGTTACCTCCGATGTGCTTTCAAAAATATCATAAATGTCACATTGTAATGCTTCAGCTATTGCTTTTGCCCTTATAGGATAAATTGAAGAAAAACAATTCTTTTCTATTCTGCATAAAGCATTATCAGGTAAATTAGCTTTGATAGATAATTGTCTTTGACTTAATCCTATAGACAATCTACGTGTTTTTATTTCTTCTATTTTCGGAATCAGCATATTTTCACCTCCAATATTATACGTTCGTATAACTTCAATGCAATTATATATTATACTTTCGCATAAGTCAATAAACATTTTATTGTTTTTATGTTGTACGTAGGTATAAGGTCTGTTATACTTTCTATATAATAAAAAAGGTGGATATGATTATGAATGAAACTCACGATATTTCTGAAATGATTAAAATTTTACGGACTAAGCATGGAATAACACAAAAAGAATTAGCTACATATACGGGGTTAAGCCTGTCTTCTATAATTGCCTATGAAAATAAAAAAAGGCAACCAAATTCCAAAGCTATGGTTGCGCTCGAAAAATATTTCAATGTTTCTGGTGAATACCTTCGGGGAGAATCAGATAACAAAATAAACCAAACCGAAACCGATCCTTTAATTCTTAATTTAGTCCTTGGAAAAGTGAATAGAGTAATGAAGCATTATCAAGCTGATCTCTTAAAATCAGATAACGATAGGCAGCAAATTGCAAATTTTCTACTTGATTCCTGGGTGAATATTATAATTAAATCTGTCTTACAAAACGATGATCTGGAGGATCCACACTTTTATATGAAAGTGGCTGAATCACTTAATTCTTTAAATTCAGATGGATTCCTAGAAGTATGTAAACGGGTCAATGAATTATCACGCTTGGATGAATATAAAAGCACTCAAAAATAGGTGGAAAAAGGTCTGTTTTTAATCGTTCACCTTAAAACCCTTAAACAGCAAAAAAGTGCCCATTTTCAGGGCACTTTTTACGTGAACGATTAAATGAACGATTAAAATTGAAAAACTCAGTCTATTTCTTGATAGACAGTTATGGAATATTTAAATTCTAAACCCCTATGCTAAAACCGTTTAAATCATGATAAATAAAGGCTTTTCTGCGTTTTCTTAAATATTTTCTAAATGCTATTTAAACGGTTTAGAGTGTTATATAATGGCTAAAATTTAAAAACTGGAATTTCTCCGTTTTCGGTGGAAAAGTGCGAAAATCATGTTGCAATATGATTTCGCAAAATTTCGCTTATTTTTCGGTATATTACATCAATTTCTCCCTTAATTAAAGGTTTTTACGGGTTATTACGGGTTATTTCGCTCAAAAGTCCTTTAATCGTTCACTTTATCATTTATTATGAAATATCACAGTTTTCTTAGATTTCAGGTAACATCTGTATGGCCCCTGTAAGGGCTGGTTACGCAGTATTCTATGCAGAAGCGCTGCAGCATATGCAAAAAGAACCCGTTGCTCAGAACGGATCCCTTTTATTTGATTTATCTTCAATTCTTTGCTCTTTATAAGTTACAGCACTCAATCACGCATAGCATGTGGTGTCGGATGTTGTCTTACGGAATGAAGGAAGCAATCAAACAAATTATTTTGTATAGGCAGAGTCCTTTAATGTGATGGCAAACTGCTTCAGAAACAATGCAATATCCTTTTGCACATCTGTTGCCTTTTCAAACCGGATATTCTGACGCTTCCATGTTTTCTGTGCAATCTGAACACTTGGAATTCCCAGCTTTTCCACTGTCGCGGTTTCAACAGCCCCGGCAATTGAGGTGTCACCCGCCTTTTTCACAAATGCCTCCGCTTCCTTTCTGTAAGCGGCAACCTTCTCCTCGCTGCCCTTCTTAATAAACAATGCAGCCTGCGGATATCCGCTTTGCTCCATGTTATTTGCTGCCTTATATTCCTTCTGCAGATCCTTCAAAACCTTGAGTTCAATTCCTTTTTCCTTCGCCTTTGCAATGGTTGCAGTAGCAGCAGGCTCTGCCAGAAGACCAACAGTAGCCTTTTTACTCAGCAGCTGTGCCTGCACTTCATTTGCAGAATTGAAATAACGGATTTCAGGAGTAAACGACGATATATCCATACTGCTTTCCAATACCTTCTGCGGAACCGCCTTTTCACCGAAGGCCGCAAACATTCCCTCTTTCTGTAAATCTGCTTCATCACTTCCGATAATATACAGATTGCCCCATGTGACGACAGAGTCCAGAAGATACGCACTCTTATCCTTGGAAAGCAACGCTGCTCCCAGGTTGATCGGAGCTATGATCGCATCATACTCACCATCCTTTTTCGCAAGCTGTGCACGCAATACATCCGTTCCGTCAACGGTATCGATGGTTACGTTCTGATTACCGTAAAGCCCAAGCACGGACAGAGACGGTGCTCCCATAGGCGCCAGAATTTTGATAGGCTCCTCTTTTTTAGATTTCTTTTCTTCCTGCTTGCTGCTCTGGGTGCTACAGGCTGTCATCGAAACAGCCAGTATTGCTGCAAGCGCCCCCTTAAGCAGCTTCATTACAGTTTTTTCTCCTTCACTGCATTCTCCATCATAGCAATGAAGTCATCCAGTGACATCGTTATAGATTCCCTGCTTTGTGCACGGCGCAGTGTAACACTTCGGTTTTCAATTTCACCGTCACCGATTACAAGCTGGTACGGAATTTTGGAAAGCTGTGCTTCACGAATACGGTATCCCAGTTTTTCGTTTCTTGCATCCAGCTTACTGCGGAAGCCAAGTGCACATAATTTCTCATGTACCTCATTTGCATATCCCAGATGCTTCTCATGATGAACCGGAACCACACTGACCTGCTGCGGTGCCAGCCATACTGGGAAATGTCCTGCGAAATGCTCAATCAGGATACCGATAAAGCGTTCAATGGAACCGAAGATTACGCGATGAAGCATGACCGGACGTACCTTGGAGCCGTCTTTTTCAACATAAGTCAAATCAAATCGCTCCGGCAGATTCATGTCCAGCTGAATGGTACCGCACTGCCATTCTCTTCCCAGAGAATCCTTGATATGGAAATCCAGCTTCGGACCATAGAATGCTCCATCTCCCGGATTCACCTTATAATCCTTTCCTGCATGAACGCAGGCATCTGCCAATGCTTTTTCACTCTGCTCCCAAATCGCCAGATCTCCAATGTATTTCTTTTCCGGACGTGTAGAAAGCTCGATGCGATAGCTCAGTCCGAACACCGAATATACACGGTCGATAAACTGAATCAGCTGCATAACTTCGCTTTCAATCTGATCGGGACGCATAAAGATATGTGCATCATCCTGTGTAAATGTACGGACGCGGAACAATCCGTTTAATGCGCCGCTTGCCTCATGACGGTGCACCTGTCCGAGCTCTCCCATTCGCAATGGGAGATCCTTATAGGAATGCAGCCCGTTCTTAAACACCAGCAAAGAACCCGGGCAATTCATCGGTTTGATTGCGAATTCACGATCATCAACCATGGTCGTATACATGTTCTCTTTATAATTTTCCCAGTGACCACTCACTTCCCACAGCTCTTTGCTCATCATGATTGGTGTTTTGATAAACTGATAGTTTTCCTTTGTGTGCTCTTCATACCAGAAGTTTTCCAGCAGATTGCGGATAATCATTCCGTTTGGCAGGAAAAATGGCATACCTGGAGCGAATTCGCTCATCATGAACAATCCAAGCTCTCTTCCCAGCTTTTTGTGATCACGCTTTTTCGCTTCCTCCAGCAGATGCAGATGCTCCTCAAGCTCCTCAGCTGTCGGGAAACAGATACCGTAGATTCTCTGCAGCATCTTATTGCTGGCATCTCCCTTCCAGTAGGCACCGGAATGCTTCAGCAGCTTGAAATTTTTCAACTGCTTAACTGTATCGACATGTGGTCCCCGACACAGGTCAATGAACTCCCCCTGCTGATAACAGGTGATTGTACCATCCTCCAGATCACTGATCAGATCAATTTTGTAGGGGTCATCTTGGAACATTTCCAAAGCCTCTTCCTTGGAAATCTCCTTTCGTACGATACGCTTGCCGTCCTTGGCAATCTTTTTCATTTCCTTTTCGATTTTCGCAAGATCCTCTTCCTTAATTACTTCATCACCCAGGTCAATATCATAATAGAAGCCCTCACTGATGACCGGCCCTACCCAGAATTTTGCCTGTGGATACAAACGCTTTACCGCCTGTGCCATCATATGTGCACAGGAATGATTCAGCCTGCTTAATTCCTCATGCTCTTTAATATCAATCATATTCATTTCCTCCTATCCAGAATATATCGTAGCATTCATTTGTTTCCGGTATGCGATAGCTTCGTTCCCAGCATCCACCAGCGTGCAGAATCGTTTTTTTCGATGCGATATTATCATCGCGACAACTGACCATAACCGCTTGCAGTCCATATTCCCTTTTTGCAAGTACAACTGCCTGCTTCAGCATCTCTTTGGCGATTCCCTGCCTGCGATATGCCGGAAGCACGCGGTATCCGATGTGCCCGATAAACTTTCTCAGATATGCATTGAGCTCATGCCGCAATACAAGCGTGGCAACGACTTCACCATGCTGCCTGACAACATACAGACTGCTGGAAACAACACCCTCTGGCAGATTTGCACCGATATGCCAATCTGTCTGTGCCTTCAGAAAAGCAGACATATCCGCATACTGAAGGCGAAACGGCAAAACATCTGTTTCCTCTGCATCCTTACAGGCATCCTCATAACGCTGCAGGGCTTCAGCGTCAGAAACTTGTGCCAGTACAAGCTGCATATCATCATCTCCTTCAACAAAAAAAGACTGCATCCAAAGGACGTTCAGTCTTACACGCGGTACCACCTTTGTTCATATGATTCCTCATATGCACTCAAACCCGTAACGCAGGCATGCGGCTTTCCCTTTCGGGTGCTACTCCAAGGTAGTAAGATCAGCATTCCTTCAAAGGACTTTCACCTGCCGTCCTTCTCTCTGCATCAGAATAATGATCCCATGTCCTTTTCCTCGTATTTAACTCCTGTCTATTTTATACACCATTCCAGACGATATGTCAAATACTTCTCCCATAAAAACAAATTCACAATAGTATTCAGAATTTGTAAACATACTTTCAAAATATTCCGTATTTTACAGCTTTTATGTATTGCGCTTACAAATTGGTAAATTTTAACAGTTTAATTTCCACTGAAGTCTAGTATAATTTTCACGAGCATGGAAAGGAGTATGTACATGAGAAAAACTTATGGTTATGTCCGAGTTTCCAGTCAGGACCAAAATGAAGCTAGACAATATCTGGAATTATTGGACATGGGAATTGACAAAAAGTATATTTACATGGATAAACTGAGTGGTAAAGATTTCAATCGGCCTGCGTATCATAAGCTTGTCTATAAGAAACTGAAACAGGGGGATCTGCTTGTCGTAAAAAGTATCGATCGTCTTGGCAGAAACTACAATGAGATTCTGCAGGAATGGAAATACATAACCAAGGACAAAAAAGTGGATATCAAAATTCTGGATATGCCGCTTCTTGACACTGATCAGAAAAAAGATCTGATTGGCACTCTGATTGGGGATATCGTATTGCAGCTGCTCAGCTTTGTTGCGGAAAATGAGCGTGTGAATATCCATCAGCGACAGGCTGAGGGAATCCGTGCAGCGAAAATGCGTGGTGTGCGGTTCGGCCGGCCAAAAATCGCATTACCGGAGGACTTCGAGGAGATTGTGTATTTATGGCAGCAGGGGGAGCTGCAAAGCAAGGAGGCAATCGCTATTTCCGGTTTGAAATATTCAACCTTTTATAAGAAGGTCAAGGAGCTGGAGGACGGTAAGCTGAATTCTGAGACATCAAGATAGCAGCTTTGCGTAACAAGGAAAAGGGAAAAGAAAACAAGTCCGTGAAACGCAAGGACTTGTTTTTTTGATAGGCTTACCAGCTTCCGCCGCCTCCGCCGCCAAAGCCTCCACCGGAGAAACCGCCTCCAGAGAAGCCTCCACCGCCAAAACCGCCAAAGCTACCTCCGCCGCTGCCGCCTTTTGGTGCCGGAACGTATGTAGCTGCAGCTGAAATATCATGAAAGCAGTAATGGAAATGATTCCACCACAGCATAGTGGTAAAAACACCTGTGGAATCATAGCCCTGATACCAGTTTGGTGCTGCCACCGCAATTGTTTCGAATTTTTTAACCCAAACATCACTTACACCAAGAACATACGCGTAAGGAAGAATGGAGAAAAATGCATAGGGATCATCCTTTGCAAGAAGCTCCAGACGGTCCTTCTCACAGGTTAGGATAAAATCCTTCAGACCGAGAATCTGTCCCAGCCAGCGCGTGCCCTGCTCACTGCGCTTGTCCATGAATATCATGATCAGAATCAGTAAAATGGTAATGACGGCATGAAGCAGTACCGCCCACATACTTCCGCCTACCAGCAACTGCAAAACAGCATTCACGGCAATCAGAATTCCATTCAGAAAGACCATAAGGCACATAACCAGCACAAAAGTCGGCTTCTTCATTACATAACGCTTACGCATGATAATAATCCATGGGATACAGGATGCCATCAGTAGCACGGATGGAATAACATAGGGAATTGCGAATAAATTCATTTCGTACTTGGCCTTTGCACTGAAGAAGGATAACAGCAAGCCCGGAAGGCCAATCAATAGGATCATAATCACTTGAAGTACCACAGAGGTATTCGTAAATATGCGTTTCTTGGGATCTTTGTTAAAATAATTCCGCAGCATGCTTTTGGCACTGGCAAGCCCTCTACGCACTTCTTCATTCTTCATTCCCTCTTCCCTGACGATGGTTTCATAAAGAAATATAGAATCAAAAAATGCACGTTCATAGGCATGACTGTTCTCTTTCGTCATATCCTTTAGCTTCTCCAGCTGAAATCCGTCCTTTTCATCATATATTTTTATGAAGCCGCGATTTGCCCAGTCGATGATCAGAGACAGAATATCCTTATTTTCTACGGTATTATCGATCACATAACCCACACCGGCACTGTCCAGACCATCCGGTGCTTTAAATTCAACCGTCGCGATGATCTCATCATCCCGTCCGTATTTCCAGAACAGCGAAAGAGCCGCCAACAGCAGTATGCCGGACGCTATACTCACCGGTATGGAATAATCCTTCGGTTTTGGATAAATAAAATATCCGTTTGGCAGATTAACCTTTATGGTTGCACTTTCATTGGACAAAAGAAGCCTGCCGGTTTCTCCCTTGATATGCAGCTGATCCACCTCATGTGTGAGGTTCGTTGTCGTTTCCCCGAAAGCCCCGCTGTAGGTAAACACCGCATTTTCATCAAAAGCCTTCGGCATTTTTATGTCATAGGACAAATGACGAATCTGAGTATCAAAGCCGGATGCAAGATTCCAATACAATGCCTGCGCATGGTTACTCAAATCCAGATCCTTCGTCTTTACATGATAAGAAATCTCATACTTCTGTTCCCCGTATACCGTCTTATCCGGATCACCGAGCTTAACAACCACCGCATCAGCGTTGCCCTCAAGAGAGCAGGTTCGGTTACAGGTTACTTCACTGACCGGAAAATAATAGCTCTTCTTTTCCAGCTTTCCATCCACAGACCACTCCATATCATAGGAGGTTGGGATATTACGAAAAAATCCATGCTTTGCTTCTGTAAAATTCAGCACATAGGTTTCTGTAATGTCAATACCACCATCCTCATGTACCTCCATAGACACATGCAGATCATCAATAATGAAAGCCTCCTGCGCATCCACCGGTATAAGCGTTGCCGCAAACAGCAAACAGCAGACCGCAATCCATCGTTTAATTTTTTTCATTGTTGTTTCCCTCATAAGAACATGTTGTTGCATGTTTTTCCAAGCGCGCCTTTATGCCGCTTTTCAGCTCACAGTTGTGCATCTGCCTTCAGCTGTTGCACATACTATGCAGCCGGATACCGCCTTATTTTTCAAAGGATAAAAAGGAATAGCTGTGCTATCCCTTTAAAACTGTACCTTTACGTTTTCACGCTGGGCAGCATCCTCGATTTCATACAGCGGCTTCTTCGTCTTATGGAACATGCCGGCAAGCAGATTGCTTGGGAACATTTCCACAAGATTGTTGAATTTCACACATACTGCATTATAGTATTTACGTGAATTTGCAATTTCAGATTCGATATTTTGCAGCTCGTTCTGCAGCTGTGTAAAATGCTGATCCGCCTTTAGGTTCGGATACTGCTCACTGATGGCATACAAAGGCCCCAGCATAGACTGAAAATTCTTCTCGGATTTGATTTTTTCATCCAATGACTGCGCATTTACAGCAAGATTTCGCGCACTGATAACCCTTTCCAGTGTCTCTGATTCATGCTTTGTATAGCCCTTGATGGTTTCCACCAAATTCGGAATCAAATCATAGCGCTTTTTCAGGTATACATCCATCGTAGAAAACGCCTCTTCCACTTTATTCTGCAGCTTTACAAATTTATTATAGGTTGAAATAACCCATAGCAGAATGAGCACGACTACAACAGCAATAATAATCATTATCATAGATATTCCCTCCTTTTATTAGCTAGATTATACCATAGAAGACATAGCTTCACCAGAAATTCTTTTCTCACGGCGTATTTCCATAAAAGCTCCTCTTCCTCGCTATACAAAACACAGATAGAAAAAAGACCGGAAACCCCGGTCTAGAATACAAAATTTCCCTGTTCAAAGACGGCTACCTCGCACCCGTCTTCACAAACTCCGGTTATTTTCATGTCCGGACTGCCAAACATGAAATCCACGTGGGTCATGGAATGATTGGCCCCTGCTTCCTTTAGCTGATCCTCACTCATATCGACACCACCTGCAACATTCATCGGATACGCATCTCCCAAAGCTAGGTGACAGGAGGCATTTTCATCAAACAGCGTATTCAGAAACAGAATACCGCTCTTACTGATTGGAGATTCGTAAGGCACCAGAGCAACCTCACCTAGATAACAGCTTCCCTCATCGAAATGAACGAGCGAGGACAGTGTGTCATATCCCTTCTCGGCGCCAAAATCAATAACCTTTCCATCCTGAAAGAGAAACCAGAAATCCTCAATCAGCGTTCCGTTATAATCCAGCGGCTTTGTGGCAAACACCTTGCCATTTACCCCGGTTTTCTTCGGCATCGTAAAAATTTCCTCCGTTGGCATGTTTGGATTAAACTCTACACCGGCTACTGTTTTTTCACTTCCTCCGGCCCACAGGTGATTTTTAACAAGCTCTACCCATAAATCCGTACCCCCTGCATTTTCAAAATGCAGCTTCTGGAAGCGATGCGTATTTAAGATCTGCTCCCTGCGTGCAAAATTTTCCTGCAGATCGATCCATTCCTGAATTGGATCATTCTCTGCCTCAACATGTACAGCACTGAGGATTCGATCCCACAGTTCCTCTACAGCAGCCTCTTCGCCCTCGAATTCAGGGAAAACCAGATTCGCCCATTCCCTATTCGGAGCCGCGACGATGCACCACTGTGTTTTATTCATCATGGTATATGACTGCAGTTCTTTTCCCGCCTTCGCCATGGCCAGACGTGCCTTGCTGATTTTTTCAGCATCCGCATCCTTTAAAATGCCGGGAATATCACTGATGATATGCAGAATGCAGGCTCCTTCTTTCATATAATCCAGTTTGCAGTCGATCTGCCAGGGCCGTACTGTACACAGGGTTTCCTCGTCCTGATACTGATAATGCTGCTTGGAAACGTAATCATCCTTATAGAAAACGAGTACCTCCTTTGCCCCTGCCTGATATGCTTCTTCCACACAGGCGCGTGTCATCTCCAGCGCTTCCACGGAGGTATTGATAATCAGCGTCTGTCCCTTTTGCAGGTTAACACCCTTGCGCACCGCAAGCTTTGCATATTTCTGTAAACGTGCATCCATTTTCCTACTCCTTTACGTATGCCATCGGCAGCATAGCTGCACCAATAATCCCCGGTTCATCCAGCTCAGCCTCCATAAACACCACAGTCTGCATTCCCTTATGAATCATATTACGGAAATAATTCTCCATCTTATCGAAGAATACATCCTTGCCCTTCATAACACCGCCACCAACGACAAAGACCTCCGGATCCACAACGTGCGCAATCTGGGAAAACATCACTGCCAGATCATACGCCACCGCATCACAGATTTCCAATGCCTTGGCATTTCCCTTGCGCGCCAGATCAAACACATCACCGGCATGCTGAACAGCATCTTCACCAAACGCCGCTTTTCCCTTACGGGTAATCGCCGTACCGCTTGCTTCATTTTCTACGGCTCCGACATTCAGATAATTCACCTTCTCACGGTTTCTGTCAATAATCAGATTGGCAATTTCCCCGGCATGTCCGTTTCTTCCGGCGATCACCTTCTGATTGACAACCAGAGCACCGCCAATGCCCGTGGAGATCGTAACATAGTAAACGATATCTTTTCCTTTTCCAGCCCCCTGCAGTGCCTCTCCCATACCGGCAACATTCACATCATTATCCAGGAATGTCGGTACGTGGAAATGCTCTTCAATTCTGGAGGCGATTGGATACCCCTCAAATCCCGGCAGATTGGTAGCCAGAATCATCTTGCCGTTTTTCGTGTCTACAGGACCCGGCACACCCATGCCAATACCGGCAACTGCTTCATATCCTTCAATACGTTCGATCATGGATATGATTTTACTAACTACCTGCTCCACACCTTTGCCGATTTCAGTAGGTTCCTTTACAATTTGCAGGATGGCACCTGTTTCATCAACTTTTGCCACTCTGACGTTTGTACCGCCCAAATCAACACCAATATACGTTTTCATAAAAAAGCTCCTCCTTTAAGACTTGTCTATATTGTATCATATCTGAAGGAGCTTTTCCTTAAATATAACAAATTTCTCAGCGTGCACTGCTCTCCTTCACATATGTTTTTTCGTAATGAAAAAACGCGGGTCTTTGACAGTCTATTCATAGCTAATAGCTTCTAAAGCCTTTTATCATAGG
>OBXV01000103.1_pt1 | contig 112492 bp, 98 predicted proteins | sample 1495451 | NCBI WGS metagenome assembly OBXV01 (sample SAMEA2580178, study PRJEB22360) | human gut metagenome | biome: human gut; feature: human-associated habitat; material: faeces | place: Denmark | collected 2008/2010 | reverse complement strand
AATTCCTCCAGTTGCCCCGGACAAAGCTGTGCGCCTGATGCCAGTACCCTACGTTAAAGAAAGTAGGTTGTGGAGAAAAAAGTAATGTCTGGACAGGTAATTTTATAACCGGGGGGATGCTTTAGCATCGCCCCGGAAAAAAATTAGAGGATGCGAGAAGCTAGAACATTTGTTCTTTTTGGCGGGAAATCTATTAAGGATAATAAAATTAAGAAAACAAAGGTATTAGACAGTGGAAAAATGGTGTTTTATAATAAGGATGTAAAAAAATAATGGGTTTAAAGTATGGTAGGAGGTAATCAATATGGCAGTAAAGCAAACAGCGGGACGCAGAGATCTTGGAGAATTCGCACCGAAATTTGCAGAATTGAATGATGATATTCTGTTTGGCGAAGTATGGAGCAGGGAAGAAAAGCTGTCGCTACGGGATCGTTCTCTTGTGACAGTGGTGGCATTAATGGCTCAGGGGCTTACGGATTCTTCTTTTCAATATCATCTGATAACAGCAAAGCAGAACGGCGTCACCCGGTCAGAGATTGCCGAGATTCTTACTCATGCGGCATTTTATGCGGGATGGCCGAAAGCATGGGCGGCGTTTCGAATTGCGAAAGAAGTATGGAAAGAAGAAGAGGATGAAAAGGGTGGGGGTCTGTTCGGACTTGGTGAGCCGAATGTGGCCTTTGCACAGTATTTTGTAGGCAAAAGCTATTTGAAGATGCTGACTACAGAAGGCGTTCCGGTAGCTAACGTGACATTTGAGCCGGGATGCCGAAATAATTGGCATATTCACAGAGCGGACAGAGGAGGAGGTCAGATTCTTCTTTGCACGTCCGGACGGGGATGGTACCAGGAATGGGGAGGGGAGGCCCGGGAACTGCATCCGGGCGATGTGGTAACGATTCCGGCTGGTGTTAAGCACTGGCATGGAGCGGCAAAGGACAGTTGGTTTACCCATCTGGCAATAGAAGTTCCAGGAGAAAAGACCTCCAATGAATGGCTTGAAACGGTGACAGACAAACAGTATCAGATTCTGAAATAAGGCTAAAAAGGAATGATCCGGGCAGGCAGAGCAAAAACTCCGGTCTGCCCATTTTTCTAAAAAAATTGTTAAATCCACTGGTTTTTCACGGATATTTCATAGAAAAATTGCATTTTTATGTGCTTTCTGATATGATAAACTCCGTATGAGCGGTTGGGCCCTCCGGTGCAATCGCATAAAATCAGTGAAAATATAAACGAATGGATCAACATGGTTTCCGAAGAGGGAGAACTTCGGAGAAACATAGTGCAGGAGGTTTCGAGTAATGAATGAAAATCTGTCGGGGCTGTCGGCCCGGGAAGTAGAGGAGCGCAGGGCCCGTGGCGAAGGCGGTACGGGCGCCGCAAAGATTACGAAGACGAAGCCGCAGATTGTGCGGGAGAATCTTTGTACGCTGTTTAACTTTCTGAACTTTTTGATTGCAGTACTGCTGTTTCTGGTTGGGGCATACTCCAATATGCTCTTTATCGCCATTATCATTTTAAATATTGTGATCGGGATAGCGCAGGAGTTTAAGGCGAAGAAACTGGTGGACGAGCTGTCGATTCTGAACCGCCCAACGGTACGTGTACGAAGAGACGGTCGCGAAATGACCGTGGAGATGGAAGAGATTGTAAAGGATGATCTTGTAGTATTAGCAAGCGGGAATCAGATCTGTAATGATGCTGTTGTTGTGAATGGGATGCTGGAGGTCAATGAGTCTTTGCTGACCGGGGAGAGCGACGCGATTATTAAAGAGCAGGGAGCAGAGCTTTTTTCAGGAAGTTCAGTCATATCCGGAAAGGCATATGCCAAAGTAATCCATGTCGGAAACGAGAATTATGCGACCAAACTGGCAAATGAAGTGAAGCAGGAGAAACAGATTCATTCCGAACTGCTTGGATCCATGCGTAAGGTGACGAAGTTTACAAGTTTCCTTATCATTCCTCTTGGGATTATTTTGTTTCTGGAAGCATATTTCCTGCGGCAATCCCCGCTCGATGAATCCGTGATCTCCTCTTCAGCAGCTCTCCTTGGTATGCTGCCGAAAGGGCTGGTACTTCTGATTTCCGTTTCTCTTGCGGCAGGAGTGATCCGGCTTGCAAGGATGAAAATTCTTGTGCAGAATATTTATTCTCTTGAGACGCTTGCTCACGTGGACACGATTTGTCTTGATAAGACAGGAACGATTACAGATGGAAAGCTGAGAGTACATACCGTTTTACCGCTTTCTGATCTCACGGACGGGGAGGCGCTGGTGAAATCCTACATGGCAGCCAGTGACGACAATAATGCGACGTTCCAGGCGTTGAAGGTGAAGTTTGAGCCGGAGCCGAAGTATCGTCCGGAGCATAAAATTTCTTTCTCCTCTAAGAGAAAATGGGGATGTATCAGCTTTGAGGGCGCCGGAAGTATTTTCGTGGGGGCGCCGGAAAGATTGATGGATAAGCTGCCGGATCATCTGGAACAGGAACTGGAAAAGGGTCGCAGAGTGATTATTATTGGTTATTACGGACAGACATGGGAAGATGATGAGAAACTTCCGGAGGGTATTCGTCCGGTTTACAGTGTCGTGCTGGAAGATACGATTCGGAAAAATGCGGAAGAGACGCTTGGCTTTTTCCGGCGCGAGGGGGTAGACGTGAAAGTGATTTCCGGAGACCATGTAAAGACTGTGGCGATGATTGCAAAGCGTGCTGGCCTGAAACGATGGCAGGATGCTCTGGATATGTCTACGCTTGGGGAATCTCCTGACTACGATGCCCTTTGTCAGGATTATGCGGTGTTTGCCAGAGTGACTCCGAAACAGAAACAAGAGCTTGTAAAGGCTTTGCAAAGGCAGGGACACCAGGTAGCCATGACAGGAGACGGGGTCAACGACCTGCTGGCTCTCAGAGAGGCGGACTGTTCAATTGCGGTTGCGGACGGAAGTGACGCAAGCCGTCAGATTGCCCAGGTGGTGCTTCTGGATTCCGATTTCACCAATTTGCCGCATGTTGTGATGGAGGGCAGAAAGGTAATCAACAACGTGACAAGAACGGCCCAGGTCTTCTTTATCAAGACAATTTATTCGGTGCTTGTATCGTTCTTCTGCCTGTTCTCTAATCAGCCATTCCCGTTTATCCCGATTCAGGTGACATTGATTGATGCCTGCATTGAGGCATATCCGTCTTTCGTATCGATTGTGGAATCGGATATCCGGCGTATTCGGGGAAGATTTCTGCCGACAGCACTTTCCCATGCGGCTCCGTTTGGTATCACGGTTGCTGTTATGATCTCGGTGTTTTCGTTGCTTGCACCGTTTGGCGTGGAGCAGAGGCAGACAACGATGTATATGCTTTTGATTCTTATTTCTATGGGAGCTGTCATTAAGAGTTGTATTCCGCTCACTTGGCTTCGCACATTTGTGTGTGTGACTATGGTGGGAGGCACTTTCTTTGCGCTGGCGATTCTGCCGTCGCTGTTTGAGATCACGGCGATTACGATTCCGATGGCAACCGCGGTTCTAATTGGTGCGGCAGCTTGTCTTGTGGCGATTTTGATTCTGGAACAGGTGCGAAAGACGATGGTAAAATAAAAGTGGAATGTGTGTAAATTTGAAAGGGGAGAAAAAGGAAAAGACAGATGGAAATTATAAAAGCAGTCTTATTTGGAATTGTGGAGGGAATCACAGAATGGCTTCCGGTCAGCAGTACGGGGCATATGATCCTTCTGGATGAGTTTATACAATTAAAGGGGAACGAGGAGTTTATCAATGTATTTTTGGTGGTGATCCAGCTTGGAGCGATTTTTGCGGTTGTTCTTCAGTTTTGGAATCAGTTATTCCCGTTTCAGTGGAAAGATAAAAGAAAACCGTTTGTTGAGATGGATAAGATGATTCTCTGGGGAAAGATTCTGCTTGCCTGTATTCCGGCGGCGATCATTGGAATCCTTTTTGACAGTGTATTCGAAGAACTGTTCTACCATGCCGTTCCGGTTGCGGTTGCGCTGATTGTGTTTGGTATTGCTTTTATTATCATCGAAAGGTGGAATAAAGGCAGAAAGCCGAAGATTCGTACGGTCGATGATTTGACGGTTTCAGCAGTGCTGATCATTGGTGTGTTCCAGCTTCTGGCGGCGGTCTTCCCGGGGACGTCCCGTTCCGGGGCAACGATCGTAGGAGCCCTCCTGATTGGGGTTTCCAGAAAAGCGGCGTCAGAGTTTACCTTTTTCCTGGCTGTCCCGGTAATGCTTGGGGCAAGTCTTCTGAAAGTTCTGAAATATGGATTTGCGTTTAGTGGATCAGAGCTTTTAGTACTTGGAGTTGGTATGGTGACGGCTTTTTTCGTCTCCATCGTAGTGATCCGTTTCCTGATGGATTATATTAAGAAGCATGACTTTCAGGCATTTGGATGGTACCGTATTGCACTCGGGATTGTTGTGTTGATTGGCAGTATGGTAGGGCTTGTGCAGGTTTAATCGATGAAAATGAAAAGAAAGAATGAGGAAGAGAACTGATCGGTTTACTCTTCCTCATTTTTTGTACTGGCGACCGCATATAATCCAGGAATGTGCCTTTTGGCGCTTCCAATGATTAGAATGGTGCTTGACTTATAAATCTTACAAGTGTAATATTAAATCATCAAAACGTTTAAAAAGACAAAAGGGGAGAACAAAGTGAACTGGAAAAGATGGATGATAGCAGGACTTCTCATTATAGTTGTGGGAAGTGGCTGTGGGTATGGAGCAGAGAGAAGAACAGATCAGAAAACCGAGGAGATCAAAGAACCGGAATCTGAAGAGAATCGGAAAGAGGACTCCCTGCGGCTGGCTGAGAGACTAAAGGATCTTTATGAACAGGAAAAGGATACGGAAACGATTCAGGAAACTATCATCCGGGCGATTGGAGAGCAGGGATATGCGGCCGTGGATACGGACAATCAGATCAATATGGTGAATTATAGCCAGATGGAAACTTTCTGTCAACAAGCAGAAGAGGGGAAAAAGGCAAAGGCAACTCTGTTCTGTGTGACAAAGGAGGGGGGATGGATCCGTTATGATCTGGAAGCAGAGCAAGGAGGCTTAAAGGCAGCGGTGAGCTCTCTTCAATGGGGGGAAAAGCCGAAAATCAATTATTACAACGAGTTTGAAACAAACTCCTGGGAATATACTCAGAAAGGTTATCTCTTTCTGGAAGAGGCCCGACCTGCAGGGTACGACGGGCCGCCCGGACAAAAAGCTTTTCGAGTGAAACCACTGGATTCTGTGTGCAGGAAAGCCTGCCGCGTCTATGTGACACCGATAGGATATGACCGTAACAATCTATTGATTACGGATTGGAATGAAAAGGAACCGGAAAAGTTGGATTTTTACGATCTGTATGAACGGCTTTTTTATGTGAAATTCGGTGAGCCGGTTCCATATGAGGCTTCCTGGGGGGCGGAGTATCAGGTACCGGAACAGGAAGTAGAAGAAGTACTGCAAAATTATTTTTCGTTTCATACAGCCACCATCCGGGAAAACATGATGTATCAACCAGAAAGCGGAACATTTCTGTATCGTCCGAGAGGACTTAAGGATGGGGGAAGTCCTTACGGTCCATACCCGGAGGTTACCGGCTATGAAAAGCTGGATGATGGTACAATCCGTCTCACAGTGGAGGCGGTATGGACATGGAAGATGCTGGACTGTGCGGTAAAAAGCGAGCTGATTGTAAGACCTGGGCAGGAGGGAAGTTTTGATTATGTCTCCTGCCGGGTCCTGTCCTGGGACGAGCGAGTGACAAATTCATGGTATAAACCAAGATTTACAAAGGAAGAGTGGGAAGCATACTATGGAAAGAAATAGACATTGGAGACGCAACGTGGGGCTGCTGATTTTGCTCCTGATTGTCATTATTCTTGGAAGCCGGATTCTGGACCGGGAGGAATCACGTCCCGAGGATACGTCCGGGGAGAAGAAAAAGACATGGGAAAAGCAAAAGCTGCAGGGATACGATCTTCCGGTTGGTAAAAGAGAGAGGGAAGAGGCGGAAGCAGCTTGTAAAAAAGCAATGAATCTTACGGGGGCATGTTACCGTAAAGCAGAGAAAGGAGACGCGTCCAATGGGGTGCTCTCTGATGCAGATCTTATCAAAATGAAAGAAATCTTGAAAAAGAGTGGGCTGACCGTGAGTGGCGCAGATGCATATTCTACAATGGAACATTGGACAAAAATGGATCGATTTCTTTTAAACTGCCAGGATCAAAAAGCAGGGGAGATTGTTATGTATCAGATAAAAGCGGGCGGTGGATTAAACCGGATGAAATTTGTATTTGACGGGAAACAAATGGAGATTCTGGAGACGATCGCAGAATGGAGTCAGGAGGGAAAACCTGTAGTTACGGAAACGATCCGTACCCGCATCAAAAAATGGAATTATACTGAAAAAGGCTGGTTTTCTTATGAGTTATGTGCGCCTGAACCACCGGAAGTAAGTGAGGTGGTCGATGCGGGGACCATGATTCGGATCCGGCCCATGGACAAGAAGTGTAAAGAGTTATCTATCGCGTGTGTTGAGAAACTTGGATATCAGGGGAACAATCTTTTGTGTTCCCGCTGGAATTTATCAGATTTGTCAAAACTGGATTATAATGGAGTGTTTGAGTCGTTCTATGAGATGAAATACGGGAAGAAAATCGATTATGACCGCTATGCGGATGGGATTCCGGAGGAAGAGTTTGAAACTCTGATTATGGATTACATTCCGGTAACAAAAGAGGAGCTTCGTACATTTGCAGAATACGACAGGGAAAGACGGACCTACTTATGGGTACGTCTTGGAACCGGCAACTACGTTCCGACAACCTTCGGTACTTCTTTGCCGGAGGTCGTAGATGTGAAAGAAAATGCTGACGGCACCACAGCACTGACTATTGAGGCGGTATGTCTGGGGAGTGGAAATGACTGTGCTCTGCATCATACGCTGAAGGTACGATTCCGACAGAATGGAACATTCCAATATCTGGGAAATGAGATTTCGGATGAGGAACTGGGGAGGATTCCTCCTTATCAGTACCGATTAGGAACACAGTGGAAAGAAGCGGACAACGGGCAGTGAACCCGTAAGGTCCGCTTTTTCCACTGATTAGAGGGATGGATCCGTATAGATTCCACGATCCGATAAAATAGCAAGAGTCCGGGAGGCAGCCTCGCTGCCACAGGCGCCCTCCCCGGTCAGATTCATCGCAAAAAACACTGTATGTCCCGAAGATTCAACAAACCCGATAAACCAGCCATTTCTGTTTTCTCCATTGACCTGCCCGGTTCCGGTTTTTCCGTAAAGGGAACCGTCAGATGAAGAGGCAAGGCAGATGGCGTTTTTAACTGCTTTCACGTATTCCGGGTGCAGATTCCATTCATTGTGATAGAACCCGGTCAGTAGCTCTACCTGTTCTAACGGGGAAATCAAAAGGGAGGATTCCATCCAGTAAGAGTCAAGATTACCCTGCAAGGCTTCATTCCCGTATTCGATCCGCTGCAGCCAGGAACGAAGAGTGGATTTGCCCATCTGCTGGTCCAGCGCCTGGAAGTACCAGTTGACAGAGCAGGTCAAAGCACTTGATAGTGTTTGATCCCGGTTCCATTCGTCAAAAGGATATCTGGTACCGGACCAGGAAAGGGCCGAGTGCTCCGGAGTAATCAGACCTTCTTCTAGGGCAAATAAGGCGTCATAAATCTTGTAGGTAGAATCCGGGGAGACCCTTGTGCGGGCCAGAGTTTCATTGTATACGGTCCAGCCGTCCGTCTCCGAATCATAGAGGACGAAACTTCCATCATATCCGGTAAAATAAGCCGAAAGTCCTCCATCAGAATCAGAGTGTTTGCCAGGGCTTATACTGGAATCCCAACCGGAAGATGGGGTGGCAGAAGTACTTTTTCTGCCGGTGTCTATCGCGTTTGGAGACAGAGAAGCGGACGCAAAGGAGAGGAGAGGGACACATGCCATAAAAACGGGAACAATCAGAAAGCAGATGCATACAGATCGAAGCCGTATGGAAAAGCTGGGCTTTCGATAAGAGGCAATATGCTGGATGCGGGTTCGGATCTGCGGTCCTTTCTGTCCCAGTCCGGCGGCAAAAGGCAGGGAGGAGCCTTGAGCAAACCGGAGAAGTGTCAGTCCATAGTCTTCATAAGCTGTTTCTTCCAGAACAGACAGAACACGGGCATCGCACGCAAGTTCACGGTCTGTTCTCATGGCCCGCAAAGATACCCATACAAGCGGATGAAACCAGTATAGAGTTCCGGCCAGGTTCATCAGATAACCGGTGATCGCATCGAGATGACGGTAATGGGTGAGCTCATGGAGCAGAATGTACCGTAAATCTTCTTCATGATAATCGGAGAGCAGTCGAATCGGAAGATAAATCCGAGGTCGGAGAACGCCTGTCATCACAGGCGACCGTAAAAAGGCAGTACTGTACACGGCCACTGGTCTTTGAATATGCAGGGTGTCCAGGCAGGACTTGAAAAGTTCTCTGGCTTTTGGATGCTGGAGAGGAAGAGCCGAATAATGGAGAGTACGCAGTTTTAGTGCTGACCGGATCCCGGAAAGGAGGGCGAGTATGGCTCCGGTAGTCCAAATGATAAAAAGGAACTTCCAAAGAAACGCTGGTGTGCTTTTGCTAACAGACTCGGTAAAATCTTTCATCCAGACAGAGGCAGAGACCACTGTAGTATCAGCCTTGGTTTTCTGCAATCCGGAAATGGAAGATGAGATTTCCGGAGAAATGCAGGTCGGGTCTGCCAGGATGGGAAAAGAAGACTGTGGCAGAAAAGGAACCGCCAAAAGAATGAGCAGGAGGAGCCAAAGGCGGTACTGCAAATGTGCGCCCAACAATCTGCCCAAAAGCCTGCGGATGCCGAAGAATATACCAATGATTCCGCACAGCAAAAGGCTGCACAGCAGAAACCGACTCATAAATCCATTGATAAATTCTGTCATATTCAGTGTTCTCCTTTCTTTTGAGATAACAGCAAGCGAAGCTCTTCCAGTTCTTGATCGGAGAGTCGCTCTTCCTCAAGAAAGGATGAAACCATAGCCGTCAGATCACCGTGGTAAAAACGCTTTAAAAAGGAAGAACTTTCCTGTTCAATATATTCTTTTTCTCCGACCAGAGGGGTGTAGACAAAGATCCGCCCCTGCTTCTCATAGGAGAGGGCTCCCTTTGTGACAAGACGTTTGATTAAAGTGTGAATCGTTTTGGGACTCCATGTGGTCGCTAGCCTAAGCCGTTCTGTGATTTCATTGGTATTGATCGGCGCATACTTCCATACGATCTTCATTACCTCAAATTCTGCCTCGGAAATCTGTGGCAGATGATTCATAATCAATTCCTCCTTTTTTTCTTACACTTGTAATACCCAGTATAGAAAATCTGCCTGTAGTTTGTCAAGAACAGGTCCGGACAAGATTCGGGGAAAACTCCGCTCATCAGGCAGACGTTACAAAGTGTCGTCCAGAGCCAGGGATTCCTTCAGAATGGCAATAAACTTTTCTACCGGTTTGGAAAAGACCTGGTATTTTTTCCAGATGACAAACATTTCCGTTTCCAGTGGAGGATTCAGGGGCCGGAAACAAAGGGAACTGTCTCCGGAAGTATGAATGAGTTTGTCAAAAGCAAGTGCGTATCCTAACCCCTCGTCCACGAGCCGGGAAGCATTGTAAATCAAATTGTAGGACGCTGTAATGTGAAGCTTTGCAGGATCTCTTTTCAGCCACTGCAGCACCTGGCCTCCGGCAGACTCCTGCTGGGACACAATCAGCGGCAGATCCCACAGATCTTCCCGGCGGATCGACGTTTTTTCTGCGAGAGGATCGTCTTTTCGCATGAGGACGCCCCAGGTATCTGTCGCCGGAAGTTTCAAAGTGTGGTAGGAAGTCATATCCACCGTACCGAATATGATTCCAAAATCAATCAGCCCACGGTCCAGGGACTCTTTGACATAGACGGCATTTCCGCTGGAAATGTGAAACTGGATGCCTGGATAGCGGAGCTGCATCTGCTTTGCCGCCCGTGCGACCAGACGGATACTGTCTGTCTCTCCGGCACCGATGTAGATATCTCCCATAAGCATATCGTCCGATGAGGCAATCTCTGTCTCCGTCTTGTGAACAAGTTCCAGAATCTCTTCCGCACGTTTCCGAAGAATCATACCCTCCTCGGTGAGTGTGATCCGACGGGGACCCTTGCCACCTCGGATGAAAAGCTGTTTGCCGAGCTCTTCCTCCAGTTTTTTGATCTGCGTTGATAAGGTAGGCTGCGAAAGATGCAATGACTTTGCCGCCAGGACAATACTTTGTTCCCTGGCAACGGCAAGAAAATACTGAAGTACGCGAAGTTCCATCATTACCTCCTATATAAGAATGCTGAATCATATGTTTGATCATTACTATACCCCAAGGCTAAATAGGTTTCAACTATATATGTGAATAAAATATAAGTATTTGCGATTTTGATTCTGGTTTTCTATACTAGAATAAAAGGAATAGATAGAAGCAGGAATGAAAGTTCTACTGCCCGGATTACTTATCTATGAGATGAAACAAGAGAGGGGATTAAGATGAAAGAAGAAGAGACGATAGTACTGGAAACGTTTTTGGAGCATGTAAACAAGGGGAGGCCGGTGCGGGCAGATTCCCCGATGCAACAGTATATGACAAAGATGGCGTTTGAGGCGATGAAGATCACATTTGAATTAAATTCGTCCTTTCATACACCGGAGGAAATCCGGAAACTGTTCTTCCAACTGACTGGACAACCGGAGGAGGAGACTTTCCGCATGTTTCCTCCGTTTACTACAGACTGCGGCAAAAACATCCGTGTCGGTAAAAACGTGTTTATCAATTCCGGTTGCCGCTTTCAGGATCAGGGGGGCATTACTCTGGGAGATGAGACGTTGGTAGGACATAATGTTGTGTTTGCTACGCTGAATCACGGATTTGCACCGGAAGATCGGGGGACGACTTATCCAAAACCGATCCGTACAGGCAAAAAGGTGTGGATTGGAGCCAATGCGACGATTCTGCCGGGAGTGACGATCGGGGATCATGCCATTGTGGCGGCAGGCGCAGTCGTGACAAAAGACGTTCCTGCGAATGTGATCGTAGGAGGCGTGCCGGCAAAAGTGATTGGCATTGTTGGAGGAGGAGATAAAAAATGATGCAGAAAAAGGAAATCAATCAGAGCTATTTAGAAGGAGAACGTCCGCTTTTTCAAGGAAAACATCTGGAGATCCATGATACTATTTTTGCAAAAGGGGAATCACCGCTTAAGGAAAGCCAGGATATTTCACTTTATACCACCATATTTCAGTGGAAATATCCGCTTTGGTACAGCAGGCAGATTTATGCGGAGGACTGTACCTGGTTCGAAATGGCGAGGGCAGGTGTTTGGTATACCCAGGATATTACGGTCAAGCGGGCGCTCATTGAAGCTCCGAAAAACTTCCGCCGCTGTAGGGGCGTAGTGTTGGATGATGTGAATTTTCCGAATGGGTTCGAAACACTCTGGAGCTGTAGTGACGTGCAGATGGATCATGTCAAGGCAAAGGGTGACTATTTTGCCATGAACAGCCAAAATATGGTGATCCGTGATTTTCAGCTTGTGGGCAATTATTCCTTCGACGGAGTGAAAAACGTAGAGATCCATAATGCGAAAATGCTTTCCAAAGACGCGTTTTGGAACAGTGAAAATGTGACGGTCTACGATTCTTTTATTTCCGGGGAATATCTTGGATGGAATTCAAAGAATCTGACACTTGTGAATTGCACGATTGAGAGTCTTCAGGGGATGTGCTACATTGATAATCTGGTAATGAAAAACTGCCGTCTCTTAAATACGACATTAGCGTTTGAGTATGCGTCGGTGGATGCGGACATTCAAGGAAAGATCGACAGTGTGTTCAATCCGTCGGGCGGAACGATTCGGGCGGATGCAATCGGAGAGCTGATCCTGGAAAAAGACAAGGTGGACCCTGGAAAGACGAAGATCTGGTGCTCTGATATCCGGGTGACGAGTGAGAAATTCTGTGCATAGAGACAAGGGGGGACATCATGGATTATCAGTTTGACAAACCAATCAACAGACGGGGGACTCTGTCCATGAAATGGGAGGTGGGAGAGTCGGAACTACCGATGTGGGTTGCGGATATGGATTTTGAGACGGCCCCGGAGATCCACGAAGCCATTCGGAAACGGGCAGAACACGGGGTATTCGGCTACACAATCATTCCTGAAGAATGGTACGACTCTATCCGGGAATGGTGGAAGAAGCGCCACCACTTTCATCTGAAAAAAGAATGGCTGATCTTCTGTACCGGAGTGGTTCCGGCCATCTCTACAGCCGTGCGGAAACTCACGTCGGTGGCGGAAAAGATTGTCCTTTTGACGCCGGTCTATAATATTTTTTTCAACTCTATTGTCAACAACGGACGAAACGTGGTGGAATGTCCGCTTACTTATGATGGTGAGAGTTACGGGGTGGACTTTGAAAAACTGGAAAGGGTGCTTGCAGACCCTCAGACTACCATGCTGATCTTCTGTAATCCGCACAATCCGGTGGGAAAAATATGGGAAAAGGGAACGATGGAGCGGATCGGGGCGCTCTGTTGGAAACATCATGTGGTAGTCATTTCCGATGAGATTCACTGTGAACTGACGGATCCGGGGAAAGAATACATTCCCTTTGCCTCGGTATCGGAGGAGTGCAAAAAGAACAGTATCACCTGCATTGCCCCGACCAAGGCGTTCAACCTGGCGGGGATCCAGACGGCGGCCGTCATGGTGCCTGATCCTTACTTGCGGCATCAGATGGGGCGGGCGCTCAATACCGATGAGGTGGCAGAACCGAATGTTTTTGCCATGACTGCGGCGATCGCGGCCTACCGAGAGGGAGGACCATGGCTGGATGGGCTCCGGGCATATCTGTATGAGAATAAGCAGACGGCAAAAGCATTTCTGGAACAGGAACTTCCGGACATTCATCTGGTGGAGTCCGAGGCCACGTATCTTCTCTGGCTGGATTGTAGGGAGCTTGTGGAGGATACGGAGGAATTGGAACAAGTTCTCCGCAAGGAGACAGGGCTTTATCTCTCCAACGGAGGTCAGTACGGGGAGAGCGGCAAATCCTTTTTGCGGATGAATATTGCCTGCGCCCATACGGTTCTGGAAGATGGACTGGAAAGACTGAAAACAGGGGTGCAAGCCTGGAAGGATTGCAGAGCAGACGGACGGAATCCAGAACCTTACCTGGGGATGTGATATATTTTATAGATCACTTATACAGAAGCACAATCTTTTTATCATATTGTACAGAAAAAGCGCTCATGGATGGCGCTTTTTTCTATGCTCTGGTAAAATAATTGTATCAAACTATTCTAGGCATCATCCGTAATCCCAGAGATTATGGAAAAGGAGGTTTTCAATGAGCGAAGAAAAGCAGACAGTCTGCGGAGCCATCAGCAAAGTGACGTCCGCACAAAGAGACGCTGAAAGGCACCATATCGTGCAGGTGTCTTTTCAGGAAGGGATCCGGGGGACGATCACCTTTCTGGAAGAGAAGATTTTCCGCTATGACGTCAGCAGAGAAGGCAGCGTCTCAGAGTACGCTGCACCAAGAGATGAGGCGCATACGGCGAAGATCCAGCAGCGCCCGGACAGTTCGGACGCATATATGAAGCCGGAGGCAGAAGTTACAGAGGATCCGGTATCGGTATGCATCCGGTGCAAAGAGACATGTATTGTCTTTGAAAAAGAGACAGGCAGGATGACGATCTATGTGGGAAAGCGTAAGATTCTTGAAGAGGCCAAGCCACTGGAGTTTACGGGGGATGAGACGATCCAGACATTGGCGCGCCACGAGAAAGAGCAGTTCTACGGAGGCGGTACACAGAACGGCCGTTTCGTACATACTGGGAAAAAAATTCAGATTGTCAATGAGAGCGCCTGGATGGACGGAGGAGTAGCGTCCCCAAATCCATTCTACTATACGACAGCAGGATACGGGGTTTTGAGAAATACATTCTCCGATGGAACGTATGACTTTGGTGAGACGGACGAAGGGCTTGTCCTTGCGTCTCACAAAGAGCACCATTTCAGCGCATACTATTTCCTAACAGAAAAGGAAAACGGGCGCGAGTCGGCAAGGGCGTTATTGCGTGCGTATTACCATGTGACAGGAAATCCAATGCTGCTTCCGGAATACGGATTTTACGAGGGACACTTAAATTGCTATAACCGTGACGCCTGGTCCGATGAATCCGGGGACAAAGCCTGGACGGTCAAGGGAACGGACTCCCATCTCATGGAGGGAAAGACCCGTTATGAGAGCGGAATGGCGACCGGATATCGCCTGTCCGAGGGACAACATTCCGAATCGCTGAATGGGGAGGGACCGGTAGTTGGGGCAGAACATTATCCGGCAAACGTGGACACCCCGTATGAATATTCCGCAAGAGCGGTACTGGATGAGTATCTCCGGTACGATATGCCGCTTGGCTATTTCCTGCCAAATGACGGATATGGCGGAGGATATGGACAGAACGGGTACTATGTGCAGGGCGGCGTCAATGAGGACGGATCCAGTTCCGAAGAACGGATTGCGGCGGTGGACGCCAATGTAGAAAATCTGGCACGGTTTACTGAGTACGCCAACAGCAAAGGAGTGGCGTCCGGTCTCTGGACAGAAAGTAATTTAAGTCCGGATTCTGATGAGAAGACTTACTGGCATCTGCTCCGAGATTTTCGCAAGGAAGTAACAAAGGGCGGAGCGACGACACTGAAAACGGACGTAGCGTGGGTCGGTCCGGGGTATTCGTTCCAGTTAAACGGCGTCAAGACAGCCTATGATATCGTAACGACTTCAGAGAATTTCCGCCCGAATATTATTTCTCTGGACGGTTGGGCAGGTTCCCAACGGTTCAACAGTGTGTGGAGCGGGGATCAGACCGGGGGCAACTGGGAGTATATCCGGTTCCACATTCCGACCTATATCGGAAGTTCTCTGAGTGGGAATCCGAATATCGGAAGTGATATGGACGGAATTTTCGGCGGAAAGGCGCTGATTGCGGCGAGAGATTACCAGTGGAAATCCTTTACTCCGCAGATGCTCAATATGGATGGATGGGGCACATACATGAAAGCGCCATTTACCTTTGGAGATCCGTATACCGGGATCAACCGGATGTACATGAAGATGAAATCAAGATTGATGCCATATATTTATACATGTGCGGCAGCGGCAGCCAACCTGGATACCGGAAATGGCGATACTGGTCTTCCGATGGTAAGGGCCATGTTTTTGGAGTATCCGGAGGACGACTATGCGTACAGCCGTTCCATGCAGTACCAGTTCATGCTCGGTGAAAGCATCCTTGTAGCGCCGGTTTATCAGAATATAGACGGGGACGAAATGGGAAATGATGTGAGGAATCACATTTATCTTCCTGATTCCAATCAGATCTGGGTAGATTATCTCACCGGAGAGCTGTACCATGGAGGACAGGTGATCAATAACTTTGACGCGCCGCTTTGGAAGCTTCCTGTTTTTGTAAAACAGGGTGCCATTCTTCCAATGTACGAGGAAAATAACACGCCGGACGCTATCTGTAGAGAGAAGCGGCTGATTGAAGTGTGGCCGTCAGGAGAGACGTCTTATACGGTATATGAGGATGATGGAAAGTATATTTCCAATGAGACAGAGGAAGCGGAAGGATATGGAACGATCGATCACATTTCCTATGGGGATCATGTCTCCACCACATACACATCCAAAGTGGAAGGTGACAAGGCGATTCTGACAGCGGAAGTTTCCAAGGGGAATTACGAGGGATACAGTTCCCGTAGAGAGACGACCTGGATTGTGAATCTTTCCTGTAGACCGGAAGCGATTCTTGCGTCAAATGGAGAGAAAAGCCTGGTTGTAAAAGAAGTTATAGATCAGAAAAACTTTGAGGAGCAGATCCCGGCGCAGGGCGAAGCCTGGTTCTTCTATGATGAGGCTCCAAGACTTCGGACATACGCTTCAGAAGCGGAGACAGAGCTTTTGAAGATGACAGAAAACGTGCGGACAATGCCAAAACTTTATATCAAGATGGCAGCGGCGGACGCAAAGACAATGGCCCAGCGTGTGGAGATTCTGGGATTCATCTATAGAGCCAAGGAAAGAAAAGAACAGGAAAATGTCAAGCTTTCCGTACCGGAATTGACGATTCCGGAAGAGAAGAAAACATCTTCTTCCATCTGGCTTCATTGGAACAAGATAGAAGGTGCAGAGAGCTATGAGATGCAAATCGACGGACAGCTCTATACGATGGGAGATGCAGACTCCTATCTGCACGATGACCTGGAGTATCATTCTGAGCATTGTTTCCAGATCCGTTCCAGAAATGAAGAAGGATATTCTGCATGGAGCGAGATGATTACATCCATGACACTGTCTGATCCATGGAGAAATGAAATCGGCGCCGCGGGAACAGTAACCTGGACCGGCAGCGACGAGGCAGGCCCGATCAAATATGCGACAGACCATAGTTTCCGGGGACTCTTCTTCTCGGCAGACGACGTTGTCAAAGAGAAGACTCCGTTTATTTATGATTTTGGCGCGGCTTACGAGCTGGATAAGTTTGAATATTATCCAAGAGACAGCTACGGAAGCGGAACCGTGGAGAGGATGAATGTCTACTCCAGTATGGACGGCAGACACTGGAAACTGGAGTGGAACGGAGCCGAACAGGAGGTGTGGACATACAACACGGACCTGGATGTAGAGGACAATGGAAAGGCAGTATCGCTGAACGGTGTCCTCGCAAGATATGTGAAGCTGGAAGTTGTACAGTCGCGGAAAAACTATTTTGCGGCACACGAACTGCCAGTCTATAAGAAAGACGGCACGAAGCCGTTTGCGGTCGGAAGTACGAATAAGAACGAGGAAGTGGCAGAGGGCGATTACACCAACATGAAGAACTACCTCGGAACTTCTGTGAAAGACGGAGCCAACTTTGTGGATCAGATCCAGAAACGAGGCGGCGATATCAACATGAATGGCGTGTACGATGTTTACGACTATGCGTTCACAATGTTTAAGCTGGACGGCGGGACGAAGCAGACAGGAGCTGCGGCAGGAAGTGTACGTTTAGCACCGGAGAAAGAGGAAGTTAAAGCAGGAGAGACTTTCCGAATCTTTGTTTTGGCAGAACAGACAGAGAATATCAATGCATTTGGAAAGGTTATTGATTATGATCCGGAAAACCTGGAGTTCATATCAACGGAGAAAGCAGAAGGGATCGCCTCCATGGAAGATCTGACCGTCAATAAGATATACAGCGATGGTACGGCTTATGTCAACCTGGCATTTGCAAACCGTGGCGACAAACCATTATACCACGGAGACGGACAGCTTGCTGTTATCACCATGAAAGCACGGACCGACTTACGTCCGGCAGAGGAGATGGAGCTTGGAGATGTATTGATCCTGGGCCCAGATCAGATTCAGTAAAACAGATAGAAAAAGGGGCATGTTTCCGGTAAGATGGAAACATGCCCCTTCATATGTCATATAATAGAAAAGAATAAGTCGGTAATTAGCCCACAATCCGCCATTTCTTTTCTACAGAGTTCAAAAGCTCGTGTCCGTCTTCGGTTACGAGAACGAGATCCTCGATACGAACTCCGTATTTACCTTCAATGTAGATACCTGGCTCAATGGAGAAGATCATACCCGGCTCAGCCTCATTCTTGTTGATCGGACTGACGTCGCCGTATTCGTGGTCTTCCTGTCCGATAAAATGACCAAGACGGATCTTCCAGTATTCGCTATAGCCTTTTTCATCGATGTAATCCCTTGCCTGTGCGTCGATATCACAGAACTTAACTCCTGGTTTGATCACAGACTCGGCTCTTAACACAGCCTCGCGTACAATGTCGTGGATTTCCGTCTGTTCCGGATCTGCGGATTTGCAGTAAAATGTTCTTGTCATATCGGAGCAGTATCCCTGCCATACGCATCCCATATCGATCAGGACACATTCGCCAGCTTTCAGTGTACGGGTATCACTTGGCGTATGGTGCTGATCCGCGGCATTTGGCCCAAAGCATACGATGGTGTCAAAGCTTGTTCCGCTTGCACCTGCTTTGAGATACTCAGAATCGATAAAGTCTGCGATCTGCTTTTCTGTCATACCTTCTTTGATGTAATTCGCGGCCTTTTCCATCACCATATCGTTGATTTCGGAAGCTTTTTTCATAATAGCGATTTCTTCTTCATTTTTTACGGCACGAACACCATCTACACAGTCGGATCCCCAGACGGTCTTCAACTGTGGGAGTTTCTCCTGAAGCGGGATCAGGAAACGTGCCGGCCATGTCTTGTCGATACCAAGCGTCTGTTCCGGATCGATCTGGTCTGCGATAATGGAGATCTGATCTTCCATATCGGAGAACCATACTTCCTCAAACCCGGTATCCTTTACAAAGTAGAGATAGTTCAGAAGCATAGTGTGCTTTCCGCTCGTTCTGAGGATAAGGGCGTAAAGTCTCTCGCCCGGATTTACCATGATTCCTGTCAGGAACCGGATGCTCAGAGGATCGGAGACGATCAACTGTGTGAGGCCTTTCTCCTCCATTTTCTTTAATACACGTGAAATTCTGTCATTCATTGGTAAGATACTCCTTTCGTGTCTATAACATATTCTGGAAATAGTATAGCATAAATGGGGAAAATCTCAACTGTTTTTTGTGCAAATTGTTTATACTCTGGTATGAAATTCTTGAAGAATCCGCCGGAGGACTTTGCCGGTCTCATCTGGACTATAACAAAAGTTCTCTTTCAGATAAAGCAAAAAATCATAAAAGGACGACACGAGGTGAGATTCGGTGATGTCCAGGTAAATCTGTTCGCAGGAGTCCGCCTCATTGCAGACCGGTAGAAACAGGTAGCCGGAATGAGGCGAGGAAAAAATGCTGATGCTCCGGTTGGAATAAAAATAGTTTTTCTTCAGCATACAAAGCTGCTGTGGCAAACATTTTTTCATTATTTCCTGGATGAGAAACATCCGGTCCCGTATGGAAAACGGTGCGTACACATAGTCGGGATAGTCCGGGACACGTCCGGTTTCCAGAAAATCCCGGACACCTTGCTCGGTGAAAAGGAAGTAGGGACGCCGTTCCGAGAAAGAATCTTTCGTTCGGCGGATGAAGTCCGATAACATTCCCAGTACATGCTCCCGGCCCGGAAGATCCGGGTAGAGGTACCGGTCCAGAAATTCTTCTGGCAGACAGTAAGTCAGACACGGAAGAGGCTGGAAAATATAAATGTCTTTTTCCCCAAAATCAAAAGAAATCAGTCGCTGAATCTGGGAGATCACGTCCGTTACTTTATCGGCGAAAGAGGAGACGCTCGGATAAAAGCGCTCAAATATATTTCGGTAAAGCTGTACAGATGCACGGTTGCCAAAGAGAATTCCCTGGCTCCGGTCTCTGGTAAACAAAAGTGCATACCGGGACGTGATCAGCATCACGGAGAAAATTTCCAGAGTATTTTTTCGGGTGAACATTGTATCATAAAAATAATAAGCATTGTAAAGACACCCGCACGTGTAAAGCGGGAGGATCTGTTCCAGACAGTAGAGATTATAATTTTGTCCGTTATCCATCAACTGTTGGGTGTTATCCATGCAGAAGATATGCTCAATCTGCAGGCTGTGGTTCCGACAGCCAAGGGACGCCAGATAATCGATAATGGACGAAAAATCGGGATCCATGAAAATCTGGATCTTTCCCTGTTCCTCCTGTGCCTCTTGAGCGAGAATCTCAAACATACAGTTTGTAATTTGAGATTGTCCGTCCAGCACGGTCATTTCTGCAAGGGGGGGGGGTAGAATGGGCCCCTGTCTTTGTGAAATTGACAGGGAGAGCGCTGATATACTTTCCTGGATTTTGGAGGAATTTCCAGATGTATTTCCGCCGGAAATAGATTTCCGGGCCTACAAGGGAAATCCGGTACGCCTCTGAGAGAAGCTGGTATTCCGCCGGAGTCAGCAGCATAAAATCGGCCATCTTCCGGACAAGGGAGATGGAAGACGGGCGCCGTTTCCCATTGATAAACTTATACATGGTGGAACGATCCAAATCGCAGAACTGCGCCATGGAATATACATTCACATTTTTCTCGTGTATATAGTCGGATAGTACTTTTGCAAAATCAGGTATCATATTTTTGCACTCCTCTGAATGTAAATCAATTATGTGAAAACATTATATAAAAATATGTTCCGAAAAGCCAGCAGAAGAAAGCAAATAATTTGTCCACAAAAAGCGCCGCATATTGAGAAAAAGGAATTGAAACGATAAACTGAGTTTTAATGATTGTAAAAAAGTTGCGCTGCCAAAAGAAGCGCTTTGCAGAAAGAGGAGAAAAGATATGGGCAATCCAGAGGAAAACCGTAACCGGACCGGGAAGGGAACCGGTGAAATTCCTGATTTGAAACTGACGGCAAGGACAGACCGGTTTATTGGAAAGTATGGAAGAATGAGAGAGATCTATCTGCGGGAGCATGAGCCTGTATTTTACAGCAGGCTGGTGCTGGACGAGAAGATATATCCTTATTTAATTGAGACGGAACAGAAAGTACAGGAGCGTATGGATCATATATTGCCGGAACTGATGGAGGAAGCGGGGATTCAAGAAGGTGGGAAGTACAGTAATTCGACGGACTGGATTGAACGGATGGAGAAACTTCGGAGAGCTGCGGAAAAGCAGGCGGTGAGAGAACTCGTGTATTGCTAGAATACAATATAGAAAAAAGATGGCTGTTGGGGCGGCACTCATAAGACAGTATTAGAAATGTTTTCGGGAAACGGCGTAGCTTGCGGGCTATGCCGTTTCTCTATTTTGCAGCTCATTTAGTAAAGACGCGGGGAGTATTCCCACAAGGTCATAGGAAATGTCAATCTGCTGTTCCCTATATCCCTTTGACTTGTCCGGCGCGTGGACGTACACCGCTTTTACCATGTCGTTTAAAACAGCGGGCGTTAATTCGTCCAAGTTAAGATATTTCCGTACTTTGCTGATGAACCTGTCAATGTTCTCGGATTGTTCTTCCTGTTCGCTAATTTCTTCATTCAATCGCAACAGCTTTTCCCGCAGTTTTTCCTGCTCCTGTTCGTAATCGTCAGAGAGCATTTGAAATCTGCTGTCAGATAATTTCCCGCCTACGTTGTCCTCGTAAATACGCTTGAATAATCGGTCAAGTTCTTCTATCTGCCGTTCCGCCTGCGTCAGTTGCCGCCGCTTCGCCGCCAGTTCCTTTTTCGCTTCGGCTTTCTGCTTCGCGCCCATAGCTTTTCGGAATTGTTCTTCATGGTTAGCGACACAGGCAATCGTCAATCTCATGTGAGCGAGTACGCCCTGTTCCAAGACAACGGCGCGGATAAAATGAGTAGAGCAAACCGCTTTTCCTTTGAGCCTTGAAGTAGAGCAGACGAAATGGTCTTGCCTTGCTTCAAAGTTCTTGCTTGTGCAGTAATACAGCTTTTCCCCACAGTCGGCACAGCGCACAATACCGGAGAACATATTTGTCTTTCCCGTCCTCGTCGGGCGGCGTTTGTTCTTCCGCAATTCCTGTACTCGTTCCTATGTGTCAGCGTCAATAACCGCTTCATGGGTATTCTCAAACATAAGCCATTTTTCCTCTGGATTGTAACAGGTCTTTTTGCTCTTGTAGGATTGCTTATAGGTTTTGAAGTTTACCGTATGCCCTTGATATTCCGGTCGTTCCAAAATATCCGCTATGGTATCTCCTGTCCAGTTGTAGGGATTGTCCGGCGGCGCGTTCCTTGTTGTGCGTCCTATCTGCATGAAATGGATTGTCGGCGTTAAGACCTGTTCCTCTTTCAGAATACGGGCAATTTGTGTCGGACCGTAACCCTCTAAGCAGAGCGCAAAAATCCTTTTGACTACTTCGGCAGCTTCTTCGTCTACAACCCAACGCTTTTTATTGTCGGGGTCTTTCATGTAGCCATAGGGCGGATTGGTACAGAGGTGTTCCCCTGCTTCGCCTTTGGACTTCATCACAGCGCGGATTTTCTTGCTTGTGTCTTTCGCATACCATTCGTTGATGATATTCAAAAATGGAGTAAAATCGCTGTCCGTTTGGTTTACGCTGTCTATGCCGTTATTGATAGCGATAAACCGCACGCCTTTCTCCACAAACAGGACTTCCGTATAAAAGCCGACTTTCAGATAATCACTCCCCAAACGGGACATATCCTTGACAATCAGAACGCCGACCTTTTCATCTTCAATCAGAGCGACCAGTTCACTTCAAGAGGGACGGTCAAAGTTCGCCCCCGAATACCCGTCGTTCACAAAAAATTGAGGATTAGGAAAATGGTCTCCTTTGCGTATTTACTTAAAATCGCCTTTTGATTAACAATGCTGTTGCTGTCCCCCCCCTGTAATTCGTCGTCGCGCGATAAGCGGCAATAGAGGGCGGTAATTCTGTCAGACTGCCTTAACATAATTTCTGCTCCTTTCCCCGTCATAGCTGCCCGTAAAGCGATAAAGCGTCCTGCCGGATTTTATCGTTACTTCATGCGTAGGCAGTTCTTGAAACAGCGGATTTTTTACCACGATATGTCCGTCTTTGATTTTTTGTTGACCTTCCACTCTTTTCCCTTCCTTTCCGTATTTGATAAAGTGAGAAGTTTCGGAGCAAGCATAGGAAAAGAGTACCCTTTTCCGAAAATGTTCTGCATTTTGCTTGTTGGGAAGTATCCCAAACCCTCTGAAAATCCTTTCGATACCTACTACACCACACATGGCGATTTTGCCAAAGATTTCGGGGAGATTTAAGAAAAAATTGAAAATACCAAAGGCAAAAAATAGAAACACATTTGTGTAAGTTTGTCAAACATATGTTACACCATACTGAATAAATCCCTTGGGATAGTCTGTGGTGATTTCCAGCCTAACAGACGCATAGGGAACTGATTATAATCCTTATGATTGTATGTCTTGAGCTGTTTTGAAAAATCTTCAAAAGAGTAGAACGTATGGCTGGCATAGAAACGTTCGTTATCCTTGCGGTGGCTTCTTTCTACCTTCCCATTATGCCTTGGGGTAAATGGACGGATCAGTTTATGCCGGATTCCATATTCCTGTAAAACACGCTGAAATAAGGTCAAAGTCTCCTTCCTAGAAGTGGAAAACGCTTTGTAAACTCTGTCCCATTGTCTGTCTGGACACATTCAACAGGCATAGGAAAACGTTCCAGGAAATGGCGCAAAAATACCGCGGAAGAATAGGTGCTGTGTTCTTCAAAGGCTTCCACATACCGCCAGCGGGAATATTCATTAATAGCGGTATACTGATAAAAACGTTTGCCTTTTGCTTCATTGACCAGGCAGCAGGCGGGAACGAACCTTACGTCAATCTGGACTCTCTGTCCGGGATAGGACATCTGTTCATAAGGTTTGGGAATGTACTTAGGATTTGGAAGCTTTTGAGCAGTCATTCCTTGTTTCATAAGGAACCAATAAAGTCCTGGGATCGAGCGTTGATAGCCCCGCTGCATGAGCTTGCCCCAGAATACGACCGACCAGACCAGCATGAGGGTTACGCCTGCGCATATCCTGAATGAGCTTGATCTCAGCAAGGGTATGATGATTTGGATGAGAATGGGGACGTCTGGAGCGGTCTCTGAGGGAATCCCAGGAACCGTCATAGCGGTTCTTCCAACGATAGATAAACTGCCGATTTGTCTTATATTTTCTGGCAGCATTGGAAACACCAAAACGTTCAGTGTATTTAATCAGTGATAGACGAAATCTCATATCTTGTGTTATACTTGCCATGCGAGGAAGCTCCTTTATGTATTTTTGTTTTGTGGTGATTCAAATATAACACAAAGAGAGTCTATCCTCGCTTTTTAATTATTCAGTTGTAACACATGTATTGTAATCCTACAAAAGGAAAAAATAGAAACACATTTGCAGATTGATATACTTCTACAAAGGTGTTATAATTTTTTATATGTAATTGTCGCTATTAAGGCAGTTATCTAATACATAAGGAGGATTTGACGTGGCTTATTATGATAAAGAGCATAGAGATAAAATAGATTGTTTCAACGATATGTGGTCAAAACTTGACGATATAGAGGAATTAGCTAAAACTTATCAAATTGCAGATATAGCGCAAGACAACAATTTAAAGCTGCTGCAAACTTTGGTGCTATTCGATTTTGACAATCAGCCCGGTAGAGAGGGGAGCGATGCTATTGATAGATACGGTCATGCTTGGGAGCTTAAAACGGTTAATATAGATCTTACAAGCAGCTTTTCAACAAATCATCATACAAATTTAGAGCGTATCAATGTTTTTAGGCAAGAACGGTGGCTATTTAGTTCATATAAAGGAATTATACTACAAGAAGTTTACGTTGTAAATCCTCGACATCTTGAGACATATTTTTCAAAATGGGAACAGAGTGTTAAAGAAAAAATCGCAGCAAACATTGAAAATGCACATTTGAACAACCCTAAAATACCTCTCAAATATGTTAAAGAAGTCGGAACAAAAGTATATCCTATTTCTACACCTCTTGACCCTGCTGAAGTACTTAAAACCTTGTAGGCAAAGGGAATGTCTTGTAAGGCATTCTCTTTGCCTATATTAACAAGTCCTGCTTATCCATTATCTCATTAAAATATTGATTTGCCATTTCTACATTGTCAGCAAACCTAAACACACTACTAGCTACATACTCAAGGTTAAAGTCAATACTCAACCATTTTCTCCCTAAACATTCAGATGCTTGTCCCGTAGTATTTGAACCGCTAAATATGTCAACAACGAGATCGTTTTCATCCGTCAACATCTTAATAAAAAATTCTGGAAGCTTTAACGGGAATCTGGCGGGATGCCCTTTTATACCAATTATTTTACAGTATCTAAGATACTGACTATTACTTTCACTATTGCTAATTTGCAGCAAATTTGAGGGAATTGCTCCACCATTGTTTTTTGCCCAAGACTTCATTCCCATTACATGTCCTGATGGTCTAACTGTACCCTCCTGTTTCACAAAATCTTGAGGACGCTCTATTAGATTTTTCATTCGCGATGAATATGGGACAAGCACATTCTTTATATTAGATTTAGGACTATTTGTTTTACTAAACCACCATACGGTATTTACAGAAGTTTTACACCTTATCTTTCTTTTATTTACCCATTCAATAGGGGTAGGCAAAGCAGAAGGATTATGCCAATAGAAATCTTGCGCTAATTTATATCCTAATTCGTCACACATTCGTATCATAAATCTAAACGGATATAATGCCTTTATTGGTTGCCCTTTTTGGTATGCGCCACCAATATCAATAACAAAAGACCCCGTATCTTTTAGCTTACTATGTGCAATAGAGCCAAATTGCAAAAGCCAGTCCACATATTCGTTTTGCGCTACTTCGCCATAGCTTTTATGCCTTTGCAAGCTAAAAGGCGGGGACGTTATAATTAAATCTATACTATTATTTGATAAAGTATGTAGTATCTCTAAACTATCACCTTGAATACATTTACCTAATTTTGTAGAATATCCAGCCATATAAACACCTCAATAATGCTCAATTATATCTTCTACACCACATTCAAAGTAGTTGCATAAGCGGTCAATAATATCCATTGATACTTGTTCGCCGCGTCCCATTTTGTCCATAGTTGATTTAGAAATCCCAGTTGCTTGCATAAGTGCCTTTTTTGTCATTTCCTTATCAATCAACAATTTCCATAATGGTTTGTAAGAAAAAGACATATTTATCACCTCATTTAAAATATAGCACAAAAGTATTTAGAAGTCAATATTTTTATATTTATTTCTCGGGATATTAAATTGTGATAGCAAAAACAGAAAAACCGTCAAGGATAAAATGCACGCTTGCGCGTCCTTGACGGTTTTCTCTGCCTTTGCTGTTGGGCAGCTAAGAGAGCACAATCGGATAAACCGCTTACGCTCTCAATTCATTATGGAGTAATACGCGATAGAGTGCTTCTTTCGCTTGATTTAAGCGCATTTCAGCGACGATAAGGAGAGGGGGAAGGTTTTATACTCCCACCTTTCAAAATGGCGTTCTATTGCGTAACATAGCAAATGATATTTCTTTATGTCGCTATTTCCCTTCTATTTCCCTCCATTCCGACGGCTCTGCCGCTTTGCTCCAAAGGAGAGGGATTAGGGAAAGGATAGGAAGGGAATCGGTATTTGATTGAATCCGTATTTGATTTTTCTTTAGTTAGTTATATCTTTATTTAATTGCGTTGGATTTTCCAACGTAGGCTTTTCCAACATAGGGAAAACCGAGATAGACGGTCTATGCTCCCTCGGATAATTACCATCGTTTTGTTACGCAGTAGAAAGGTGTTTTTGAGGAAAAAGGTATAATTCCCTTGCCAAGCGAGAAACGCGCCCGCAAAGCCGCCTGTATCAATGCTTTTTCAGCCCCTACTGCGTAACAAAGGGCATGAAAAAAAGCGGGCAAGAAACGATTTGTTTCCTACGCGCCTTTTTCTACACCCTGCATGACAGCTACCCTATTTCAGTTTGTCGGTTGATACTGTTTTATAAGTAGCTACCCTTGGGGTCATCTTTTTCTATATCGTTTTTTACAGTGTCTTGCCTGTCAGCATCTCGTATCCCTGTAAGTAGATATCGATTGTTTTCTGTACAACGTCCTGCGGAAGTGTCCAGTTGTTATCCGGGTTCGCTTTCAGCCAGTCGCGGGCAAACTGCTTGTCAAAGGACGGCTGTCCATGTCCAGCCTCGTAGCCGTCAGCCGGCCAGAAGCGGGAGCTGTCCGGTGTGAGCATCTCGTCGCCAAGTACGATGTTGCCGTCTTCATCCAGACCAAATTCAAACTTGGTATCCGCAATGATGATGCCACGGGTTAAAGCGTAGTCAGCGCACTTTTTATAAAGAGCGATGGTATAGTCCCGAAGTTTTGCGGCATATTCTTCGCCTTTGCCCGGGAAATATTTCTCCAGGTGAGCAATGCTTTGTTCGTAGGAGATGTTCTCATCGTGCTCACCGATCTCAGCTTTGGTGGACGGTGTGTAGATTGGCTCCGGAAGCTTATCGGACTCTTTGAGACCTTCCGGAAGACGAATGCCGCATACGGTGCCGTCTTTCTGGTAACTTGCCCAGCCGCTGCCTGTGATGTAGCCACGGACGATACACTCAATCGGAAGCATGTTGAGCTTCTTGCACATCATGCTGTTACCGTCAAACTGCGGCTGGCGGAAAAATTCCGGCATATCTTTTACATCTGCGGAAATCATGTGGTTTGGCAGGATATCTGCTGTCATATCAAACCAGAACTTGGACATCTGAGTCAGTACAGTACCTTTCTTTGTGATCGTATTGTTTAAGATCACGTCAAAACAGCTAATACGGTCTGTGGCCACCATAATCAGGCTGTCGCCGTTATCGTAGATTTCACGTACTTTTCCTTCTTTGATCGGTTTCATTTCTCATACCTCGCTTATCTGATTTCGTTTTTGTAACTATTCAGCCATGCGTGAAGATTTAGCTGCGAATCTGAGCCGTATGACTGAATCGTTGCCAGTTTGTAGCTTTCATATAATAGGATAAGCAGAAACGATTAAAAAAGCAATCCTTTTTCTGGTTATTTTTATCGAGTCAGTTTTAATATACAACATGAGCGCTAAATAAACAGGTACAAGGCAGAGGCATGAGAAATACGATCTGCCTTGTAGGAAAGCGTAGAATATTATAAAGTCTTTAAAAAATTAAGCAGGGCGCTGTATTGTTCCGGACTAAGTTTTGCTGCATAGTCCAACAGTAGTTTTTGGCGTTCTGTAATATGAATAGTGTTTCCATCATCCTCAAGGAAAAACTGAGAAAGCGTAAGACCGAATGCATCACAAATTTTAATAAGTGAGGGAATTGTAGGCAGCATATTTTTACGATACCAGGTAGAAATCGTAGACTGAGTCAGACCGGATTTTTCAGCTAACTGATATTCGGACCAATTGCGTTCTAGGCAGAGCCAGGTTATTTTGTCTAATACATTCACAAGAAACACCTCCGAAAATGTGAGTCAATATTTTACCCAAAATTCAAATCGAGTCAATCAAAGATCTCAGAAAATACCAAAATAGTATTAAGCATTAATTCATTATACTGGAAATCTATATTGCAAAATGGTACGATAAAACGTATAATATTTTTATAAACCTAATGAAAATTTGAGAAAGGAAATGGGTGGAAAGATTTAATAATACGGCTCAGTTATTGACATGACTAAAGAAGTTTTTACGCAGTTAAATAATATTTTGATAGAATATTGTTCCGAATCAATCCACGATATGCTTCATGTATATCGTGTTTTATCATTTGTTTTAGATATTGCCCAGAATGAAAAAGAAATTGTTGATATGGATATTTTAATTACAGCAACACTTTTACATGATATTGCACGTGAAGAGGAAAGATTAGATCCATCTGTTTGTCATGCTAAGCGAGGTGCTGAGCTTTCAGAAAAAATTTTAAGTGAATTTTCATATACATCTGTACAAATCTCTCATGTTCAAGAATGCATCCGAACACATCGTTTCCGAGGGATGGAGCGACCAGAAAGTATTGAGGCTAAAATATTATTTGATGCAGATAAATTAGATGCGACGGGATGCATAGGAATTGCACGAACACTTATGTATAAAGGTATTATAGGAGAGCCTTTGTATTCTTTTGATATGGATTCTTTGGCAATAGATTATGATTCTCCTTCATTTATTCGAGAATACAATTGTAAACTTTCAAAAATTGGTCAACAATTATATACAAAACGGGCGCTGGAATTATGGGAAATGCGAAATAGTCATGCGCATAAGTTTTATGAAGAATTGCTTTTTGAAATACAAGAGATATCTGTGTTAAAAAATTTCCGTGAAAAATTGAACTAATGCAAAAGAACATATTGGTAAAAGAACTGTATATAAAATAGACTGCCAATCATTAAATGGCAGTATGTTTTGCAAATTGACAAAATTTTAGGGAGTATTCCAAAATGGATCTGTTGACAAATTAAAGAGAAATGGCTTCCTGTATGGTATACTTATTATATCCATTGCAGGAGGCTATTTTCCCAACAAACTCACTTTTTCAGTGTTTATTTCTGCATGTTTTCTTGAAATGCCATAAAACGGCTGGTAAATTCTGTTATTTAAACCGCTTTTACCAGCCGTTTTAGATTTAATGCCGTTGCCGATAAGAGACATTCCTCTATCGCTTTCTGAAGGCCTCTTTTCTGGATTTTATTCAATTTATGTTCTCGTTTTAAAACTGCGAATGTTCCTTCTGCCCATATCTTCCTAAGCCTCATGACTCTCAGATAATCACTGGTCCCTACTTTCTTGCTATTTCGATAAAAAGAGGGATAATAAGCACTCGCATTGATTCTGACTGTACCGAGATCTGTGGCACAAGCTGAAAAATTCGGGCAGTTTTTACATTGTTTTTTTGAACGGCTATATAAACGGTAATAGTTCTCCGTTGACTTTTTATAAATTAATTTCTGAAATGCTAAATATTCTCCCTGTCTACATACAAAGCGGTCTGTTTCTTCCTCATAACAGAATCCTTTTTTCATTGCATTGTTCGGATATTCACGTATCGCTGTATAACCTTGGACCCCTAATAACTCCAGCCCTCTGTGTACCGCTCCTATATCATATCCGCCATCTAATCCAATTTCCTGATATTTACAAGGCTGTCCTTTCAAATGTTCCAGGATAATATCACTTTCCCTCTGGTTAGCTGGATAACAGTCCACCCCCGTAATAATGCCATGCCTGGTATCCACTGTCATCTCCGTCAGATAACCCAGCCCCTTTTTACGAGCCTGGTGGATATAACCATACTCTGGATTTGTCCGCTTTGCTTTCCCATCATAAAAAATGACCTCCTGCAATTGATATAATAAGTATACCATATAGAAAGCCATTTCTCTTTAGTTTGTCAACAGGTTCATCTTGGGATACTCCCATAGTGATGGCTGTTGTAATCTTTCCAAATCAATCCCCCACCCCAAAATCGGTATTTTCATAAAGCACTTCGATGGATGGATCGTGTTCCAGTTCGCGGTATTCCTCCAGAAACCATTTCACCAGTTCTTCATCCCTTTTCACATCGGTGGAATTGTTGGTGAACACATTGATAGTGCCGAGCTTAAAAAACTGTTTTAAAAGTCTGATATCGTTTCGGATCATCTCTTTTGTCTGCCCCTGGATGCCGACCATCAGGCAAGGGGAGTCAAAGTAACGGCTCAGTTCCTCGGCATCACGAAAATCAGCGTGTTTATTCAGGTAGTGCTCCCGAAAATGATAGTCAAAAGTTTCGGCGCCGGTCTTGTATACAATCGGGATGCCGAAAAATTCTCTCATTTCATCCAGGCGGCTGCGGTAGATCCAGTGAGCCTCAAAAAACAGCTTTTGGATGTGCTTTTCCCGAACGACGGTACGGATGTCGGTAAGCGTTTCCTTTGGAAGCTCAAAACAGCTTCCGGAGTTTATCACTTCCAGTACGCCGAACTCTCCGGTGACGTGGGAGAGCACGTCCCGGTTTAGGGTAATCATCGACTCCCTGTCTCTGGAATTGTCCTCAATATAATCACAGAAGCGACACTTGCCCCAGGCACACGGAAGAGCTTTCAAAAGTACAATCTCCCGCTTATTTTTATTGGTGATCTTACTATATCGATCCATAAGTACGGTCTCCTTTCTTTAAAACAGTCAATACGGAAACGGGTAAAATATGCAGGACTGTCAGAGACAGGGCCAGCATGACGGTCCGGTCAATAAAATCGGTAACAAGCTGTACGCAAAATACGCTTACAGTAAGATTCAGTCCCAGATGATGAAAGAGTTGTACCATGACTGTGGAGCCGGATGAGGTAATTCCTTCAAATAAAAATGCCGTAATGCAGGAGGAAACAATCGTTCCCGGTAAAGTAACGACAAACGCATACAGCGGAATCCGGTATTTTCCGTTCCGAAATGATTTTTCATAGAAAAAGAGTCCGGCGGTCAGTCCGGTGAGGAGCTGGACCGGAAGATAAAACAGGGAATAAATATCCGTTGTCATTCCGGTCAGAATCCCACTTAAAAATCCCGGAACCATTCCGTAAAACGGACCGAACAAAATGGCGGCAAGGAAGGTTCCCAGTGTATCCAGATACAGTGGAATCCGGATCAGAAGGGCAAGATTTGCCCCGGCAATATTCAATACAGCGGCCAGTGCCAGAAACGACATCTGAAGTACAGTCAGTTTTTTCGGATATCTCATACTGTCACCTCCCCGGAAAGAATCTGGGGAAGAATCGATTCCGCCTGTGCCGGATTGGCACCGAGTACCTTACAGAAAAACATCAAGAAGAAGCGATAAGGATCTGTCTTGGTGAGAATGTGACTGTTATGTGGTTTCTTCCAGATTTCGTGGTCATCCACCAGTGTCTGTCCAAAGCTTAAGCCCTCTGTCTCCACAGAGGTGTAGGCGTCAAAGCCATCGCAGAGAGAAGGATCGGCAAAATAAGCAACAGCCAGCGGGTCGTTGATGACACATCCGATGATGCCCTCCTGTTCCCAGTGGAAATCCATATAGAACCGGGTGATCGATTCCATTACGGAACCAAGATGCGGATTGATCCGTTTCATGTAGGCTGCAAGATTTGGCGTCAGGACAATTTTACGTGTCACATCCAGTCCAATCATGTGGATCCTTTTTCCGGCAAGTTCCGGCAGAGAAGCATAGGCTTCATAGACAACGGCGGCGGCGTCAGGATCGCACCAGTAGTTATATTCGGCTACAGGGGAACAGTTTCCGTGGGCTTTGTATGTACCACCCATGGACACAAGATTATGAATACGCGCAAAGGCGTCCGGGTACTCCTGTCTGAGTCTGGCAAGATTTGTCAGTGGACCGAGCGCAATGACGGAAACATCGTCCTGTGACAGTAGAATGTCGGCAAGAAAACGGACAGCATCGCCCTTGGCCTGTCCCACTGTGGAGTCGGCTAGCCCTGATTCGCCAAGCCCGTCCCGGCCGTGGGTATCCATGGCATCGACATAAGGACGAATAAGCGGGGTTTCTTCCCCCGCATAGACTCCAATCTCTGTACGATTCATAAGTTCAAGGATTTTCAAAGCGTTTTTTACGCCCTTTTCGACGGGAACATTCCCGCAGACAACTGTGATCCCGACAACATCAAGTCCTGGAAGGGACAGAGCGAGCATCAGTGCAAGCGCGTCGTCGATTCCCGGATCGCAGTCCAGAATTACTTTTCGTGCATTCATTCTCCAATCTCCTTTGTATGTTTCATTTGAGATACTTGGTTTTTTATACTGGGAAGTTCACGAACCAGTCCGGGCGAAACACCCGATTGTATAAATGCAGAATCTAGTATAGCAGAAGACAGGTGGAAAGGGAAGAGAAACTTTCCACCTGCAGAGAATCTCTTAATTTAAGAAATAGATACCAAGATTCAGATATCCGGCAAATGTGATCCATAAAAGATAAGGGATCATCAGAGCTCCGGCGGTTTTGGAAGCCGACCAGAAGAGCCGGATGGTCTGGTAGACCAGAAGCCACAGTGCCACAAGCCAGATAAAGGAAAACAGGTAAAGATTAAGGTTGAAAAAGAGAATCGGCCACATAAAATTCACGGCAAGCTGGATACCATAGGCTTTCAGGGCAATATCGTCTGGTTTTCCGGAGGTTAGAACCAGATAGGACGCAATTCCCATCAGCACATAGAGAATGGTCCAGACGACAGGAAAGAGCCAGCCCGGTGGTGAGAGCGGCGGTTTGTTCACCATCTCAAAGGTCTCCATGCTGCTCTGAGTCAAAAGAGCGGACAGTCCGCCGACGAGAAGTGGTATGGCAATACAGATTATTAGTTTTTTCCATTGAATTTTCAAATCATCACCCCCTAGTACTGTATGTGAAAAACGTCTGTTTTATTCAGAAGAGCAAAAATGGCACATACATAAGTTATGAGACTGATGTATGTGCCAAAGAAACTATATAAACTTTTTGGAGGACATGTCTTTTACGGCCAGATCGCTCTCGCTGATTTTGCGTCAACGACGCGTTTGAGCGCGATCAGGTAGGCGCCCATGCGGAGTGTCGTATGCTTCTCCTGAGCCAGATCCCACACGGATGCGAAAGCAGCATCCATGATTTCCTTGAGCTTCTTGTTGACTTCATCTTCTGTCCAGCTTACGGACTGGATGTTCTGTACCCATTCGAAGTAGGAGACGACAACGCCGCCGGCGTTTGCAAGAATATCCGGTACGATCAGGATTCCCTTTTCGGCGAGAACCGGGTCGGCTTCGGAGGCGACCGGTCCGTTTGCGGCTTCAACGATCAGTTTCGCCTTGATCTTGTCTGCGTTGTCTGCATTAATCTGGTTCTCCAAAGCGGCAGGGATCAGGACAGTGACATCCAGTTCTAATAGTTCTTCATTGGAAATATGGATCGTGCCTTCTTCGTTGAAATCTTTCAAAAGGTTTCTGCGGTCTGCGGCAAGATAAGCAAGGATTGCTGGAATATCCAGGCCTTCTGGATTGTAGATACCGCCGGACACATCGCTAATGGCAACGACTTTCATTCCAGACTGATAAAGCAGTTTTGCGGTGACACTTCCGACATTTCCGGCACCCTGGACAGCGACGGTTGTACCCTCTGCCGAAATGTCGAGTTTGCCGAGGATATTGTGTGTTGTAAACATTACGCCGCGTCCTGTTGCGTCATTTCGTCCAAGTGCCCCGCCAAGTTCGAGAGGTTTTCCCGTGACAACGCCGTGGATACAGTGCCCTTTCAACATGCTGTAGGTATCCATGATCCAACCCATCACAGCCGCGTTGGTTCCTACGTCCGGCGCCGGGATGTCCTGCTCCGGTCCGATCAGTGGAGCGATGGCAGCTGTATATCTTCTTGTGATCGCGCGGATTTCGTTTTCGGTAAGCTTGGTCGGATCGCATACAACACCGCCCTTACCGCCGCCGTAAGGGATATTTACAACGGCACATTTGAAAGTCATCCAGGCGGCAAGCGCACGGACTTCGTCCGCGCTAACGTCTGGATGGAAACGGATTCCGCCTTTTGCAGGTCCGCGGGAAGTGGAATGTTGGATTCTGTAGCCCTGGAATACGTGGGTCGTTCCGTCGTCCATCCGAACCGGAATGGAGACTTTGAGTTCTCTTTCCGGATACTTAATGGCTTCGATATCGCTGTCGCTGTAGCCAAGAATATCAGCGGCCTGCTGTACTACCTGGAGTACGTTGTCATAAGGATTGTACGTCTGATTCATAATGTTTCTCCTTCTTTCTTGATCGTTCTATTTCGGCTGGATTCCCAGCTTGTTTTCAATATAGGCAAGTTTCACACAGAGTATTAGGATGTCCATAGCCTGGGACAGCTCCCCTACGGAAGGGTAGGATGGCGCGATCCGGATGTTGCTGTCTTTCGGATCCTTTCCATACGGATAAGAAGCTCCGGCTCCCGTGAGGGTCACACCGGCTTCTTTGGCAAGTGCTACTGTGCGTTTGGCACATCCCGGAAAGACGTTTAAAGAGACGAAGTACCCGCCTTTCGGATGGCTCCAGGAGGCAACGGGAGGGCTTGCTCCCAGACCGTCTTGCAGTTTTTGAAGAACAATGTCGAATTTTGGCTTCAGCAGAGCTGCAAGTTTTGTCATGTGGTTATGAATATTCTCCGATGTGCCGAAAAACTGTACATGCCGGAGTTGATTTAGCTTGTCGTGACTGATCGTCTGAGCAGACATATGCCCAAGCAGTTCTTTTACATTGTCCGGGCTTGATGCAATAAGCGATACGCCGGCGCCAGGGAATGTAATTTTCGAGGTGGAGAAGAAGTAATAGCACCGGTTTGGATATCCGGCCTTCTCACAGGCTTTCAGAATATTTTTCAGAGGAACTTCCTCGTATATATGATGTACTCCATAAGCGTTATCCCAAAAAATACGGAAGTCATCGGCTGCGGTCGTCATGGATGCCAGCGTGTCTACGGTTTTGTCACTGTAGCATACACCCTGAGGGTTCGAGTGGAGCGGCACACACCAGATTCCCTTGATTTGTTCATCTTCTTTCACGAGCCTAGTTACCAGATCCATATCTGGACCGTCGGAAAGCAGTGGTACTGGAATCATTTCCACGCCGAGTTCCTCGCAGATAGTAAAATGACGGTCATATCCGGGAACCGGACATAAGAATTTGACCGGGCGACCTTGTGCACGCTCATCTGCCCACGGTTTTTTCCCTTCTGTTCCAAAGAGCAACAGGAACGCAAGAGTGTCAAACATTAAATTCAGGCTTGCGTTTCCGCCCATAATGATCTGGTCTGCGGGAATATCAAGAAGATCGCCGAAGAGACGGCGGCACTCCCCAATTCCCTGCAGGACGCCATAATTTCTTGCGTCAGTGCCGTCCGCCAGTGTATAGGATTTGGGAAATTGGAGCAGTTCCATGGAAAGATCCAACTGTTCCGCGGACGGTTTTCCGCGGGACATATTCAGATGCAGGTCTTTTGTCTGTTCCTGTTTATAAGTGTTCCAAAGGGAAGAATGAAGATCTTCCAGATCTTCTTTGGAAAGTGTTGTAAGAGATGCCATGATCGTTTCCTCCTTGTTTCTGCCCTTATTATAAAAATCCAGCCTGAAAAAAACAAATATTTATATCTATATAAACTTTATAAGCTAAAAGTTATATAGAAGAATAGTATACAGAAAAATTCTGGAAAATAGGCAAAATTGTTTTGAAAAAAATACAGTTATCGAATATGATATAAATAAAAGATTATAGAATCTATATATACCCCTTATGAAAAGCTTATAATTATTGCTGCAAAGAAGGGGTGCAGGGCGTATGAGAGGAGATGGGAACGCCATGGAAGAAGAGAGAAAAAGAGAATGGTGCTATAGGATGATGACCAGTGATCCCAGACTTGCAAGAATGATCTTGACTTACTTTAACGAGGATGATTTTCAGAGGATTGAGGATCATAAGACCGGAGACGGCGTCATCGGCGGGAAATCTTGCGGATTTCTTCTGGTGGAGAAAATGATGGAAAAGCTTCTTCCTGAATACAGAGACAGATGGGAGCCATGTCCGTCCTGGTTTGTGGGGACAGGGATTTTCTGTCAGGTTCGTGATGGGAGACCGATTCGGGTGTTTGCGGAGGAGTTTCGGAAGATTCTCGACTATTTCGATGGCGCGCCGTTTATTGTGCGTTCCAGCAGTCTGATGGAGGACGGGTATGACAATGCGTTCTTTGGAAAGTACGAGTCTGTCTTTTGTGCTAACCAGGGTGCCAGGGAGGACTGTCTGGAGGCGCTTCTTTTGGCGGCTGGCCGGGTCTATGACAGCGTAAAGAATCAGGAGGCCATGGAGTACCGGAGAAAATGGCATCGGCCAGACCAGGAGGAGCAGATGGGTCTGCTGATTCAGAGAGTCGCGGGGGAACGGATCGGCGATCTGTATTATCCAGCGATTGCCGGTATGGGATGTTCCTACAATCCTTATAAATGGATGGAGCATATCAACCCGGAAGCCGGGATGCTTCGGATGGTGGCAGGACTCGGGACAAGGGCTGTTACGAGAACTCCGGGGGATTATCCAAGGCTTGTGGGATTGGACTGCGCCCAGGGTAATCTCTGGGGATCGGTCGGGGAGAAGCACAAGTATTCCCAGCGCCAGGTGGATGTGGTGGATCTGGCCAAAAAGGAGGTTTGTACAAAGCGGCTTTCGGAACTTATCGATGGGATGCCAAAGTCATACCGGAGGCTGATCCTGGAGCGGGATACGGATGCGGAAGAGATGCTTTCAAGGCGGGGTGATTACAGGAAGATCTACTTTGCGGACTGCCAGGGAATGGTGGAAGACCGGATTTTTATTCAGATGATGAAGAGACTGTTAAAGAGCCTGGAGGAGAATTATCATCAGCCGGTAGACATTGAGTTTGCCGTCAATGCCGTAGGGGACAAGGATTGGAGCGTCACTCTCGTACAGTGTCGACCGTTACGTTCCGGAATTTCGGATCAGGTTAAGATACCAAAAGACGTGGATGAGGAGTTTTTGTTTGATGTGCGCCGGACGTCCATGAGACGGTCTAAGGAGCAGAAACTGGATTATATTGTTTGGGTGGATCCACAGGCTTATTATGAGTATCCATATAAGAAGAAACCGGACGTGGGACATGTAATAGGAAAGATCAATCACTATCTGGAAGAGTCAGAGGAGAAAGCACTTCTTCTGGCTCCGGGGAGAATCGGGACTTCCTCACCGGAGCTCGGCGTCCCGGTGTCCTATGCGGACATCAGTAGTTTTGGCGCCATCTGTGAAGTGGCCTACGGAAAGGCCGGATATCGCCCTGAGCTGTCGTACGGGAGCCATATGTTTCAGAATTTGGTTGAGGCGGACGTCTACTACGGCGCTATCAACGAAAATAGTAAGACAAGAATCTACCGGCCGGAGATTCTGAAAGCATATCCTGAAGTGATGACGGAGCTCGTAGGAGAGATTACACAGGAATTGCTTCATATTATAAAAATATTCCGGGTGAAAGAGGCTGCCATTCTTTATCTGGACGCGGCGGATGGACGGGCTGTCTGCCGGCTGATAAAGACAGAAACAAAAGAATGAGAAGGGGAAAACGATGAAAGAAAATATGTTCGCGAACATGGATTATGTCTATGAGGTATATAAAGAGGGGAGTTTTTCCAAGGCGGCGGCCAATCTGTACATCTCACAACCGGCGTTGAGCGCAACGGTGAAGAAGATCGAAAAGAAAATAGGGATGCCGCTTTTTGACCGGAGCACAGTCCCTGTTCAGTTGACAGAGTGTGGGAAGAAGTATATGAAAACGGCGGAAAAGATCATGGATCTTGAGGAGGATTTTCAGTGTTATGTCGGCAATCTCAATGAACTGCGGACAGGGCGGCTCACGATCGGAGGAACGTATCTCTTTATCTCTTTTGTACTCCCGCCGATTGTCAAGAAGTTCAAGGAACGTTTTCCGAAGATTAAGCTGAATCTTGTGGAGGCAAATACCTCCCAGATTGAGAAGAAACTCTTCTCTGGAGAGATTGATCTGATGCTGGACAATTATCCGATGGATGAGGAGATCTATGATAAGAGGTTCTTTATGAAAGAAGCTTTGCTTCTGGCAGTTCCTGCCTCCTTTGAGAGTAACAAGGCAGCCGGTGCCTGGGGGATGACTTCCGAGGACATCAGACAGAATGTTCATCTGAACCCTGAAGTCTATGGCGTTGCGCTCAAACTGTTTGAGAACGATCCATTTCTGATGCTTCGCTCCCATAACGACACTCGGGAACGGGTAGACGCCATTTGCAGAAGAGCGGGATTCACGCCAAAAGTAGCCTTTAAGATGGATCAGATCTTGTCGGTACTATCTTATACAGAAAGGGAAATGGGGATTTCGATTGTGAGTGATACGGTAGTGAAAGGATTTCCTTATAACCGGAACATGATTTATTATAAAATCGATGACCCGGCGGCTCAGAGGAACGTTTACTTTTACTACAGAAAGAATAAATATTTCACAAAAAGCATGGCAGAATTTATGAAAGTTGCTGTGGAAGAGAAGGCAATTATAAACAAAAATATATAAATAGTATTTGAGAAACAAATAAAAAGCTCTGCAATATGATCGGACAGTTTGCGATCCTGATTTTGAGTATTGATGCTCCGCTCCGTATGCTGCTTGACAACGATCAGACAAAAGAGTTTATCCCGGAGAAACTTCGTAAGCAGAACAAATATGGTGCGTTTAGCAACGGAATCTGGCTGGTAGTGATTCTTTCCGGAGCGATTATTCTGATCCAGACAGTAATGCCGGGGGCGGCGTCCGTGCTCCAGCAGCTCACAAGACTCAATTCGGTTTGTATGCCTTTGCGCTATTTGTGGGTATTCGTAGCATATATTGCGCTGAGAAAGGCGATCAGGAAGATTGACGTGGAATACCGGTTTGTAAAAAATCAGAAAATTGCCTACTTTTTTGGCGGATGGTGCTTCCTTATTACCGCTGCTTGCTGTATCATGGGAATGTACAATAAAGATCCACTTACCATGGCGCTCAACATTATTACACCGATTGTGCTGACTGCGCTTGGTCTGATTCTCCCGATGATAGCAAAACGGGAGCAAAGAAAGGAAAGTTAGAAGATGGATAAGAAGGAAACAGTCAAATACAGGGAAGAAGCGATGGAACTTGCGGCATTTATTAAAGAGTCACCGACTCCGTTCCATGTGACCGCCAATATTGGAGTGATCCTGGAAAAAGAAGGTTTTATGCCGCTTCAGGAGAGCAGAAAATGGGAGATGAAAGCCGGCGGGAAATACTATGTGACACGAAATCATTCTAGTATCATCGCTTTTGAGATCGGGGAAGATCCGGCAGATTATAATTTTCAGATTGCTGCTTCCCACAGCGATTCTCCTACCTTTAAGGTAAAAGAGAACGCGCAGATGGAAGTCAGAGGCCACTATACCAAACTGAACACAGAAGGATATGGCGGGATGCTTTGCGGACCATGGTTTGACCGGCCGCTTTCTCTTGCGGGAAGGGCGGTTGTCAAAGAAGAGGGCGGACTCAAAGAATGTCTGGTGAAAATAGACAGGGATCTTTTGATGATTCCCAGCCTTGCCATTCATATGAACCGTCAGGCCAATGAGGGGCAGAGCTTCAATAAGCAGACAGATATGCTTCCGTTGATTGCCGGCCGCGTGTTGGAGGAAGGCGAAGTGAAGGCGGAGATCGCCGGAGAGATCGGCGTAAAGCCGGACGAAATTCTGGGGATGGATCTATTCCTTTATAACAGAATGGAGCCTTCTATTTGGGGAATGGATGAAGAGTTCCTCTCCTGTCCGCAGTTGGATGATCTCCAGTGCGCCTACGCTTCCCTGAAAGGATTCCTGGCAGGAAAGAACCCGAAAGGGGTGAATGTCTTTGCCTGCTTTGATAATGAAGAAGTGGGATCCGGGACGAAACAGGGTGCGGCTTCCACTTTTCTGGCGGATGTGTTAAAGCGTATCAACAGCGGTCTCGGAAAGACAGATGAGGACTTCTGCAGGGCGGCCGCGTCCAGCTTTATGATAAGCTGTGACAACGCACATGCGGTGCATCCAAATTACACGCAGAAGACAGACGAAGGAAACTGTGCTTACATCAATGAGGGGATCGTGGTCAAGTCCCATGCGGGACAGAAGTACACGAGCGACGGCGTGAGTATCGCGATCTTCAAGGCGATTTGTGAGAAGGCAGGCGTTCCTCTTCAGTATTTTGCCAATCGTTCTGATATGGCAGGCGGAAGTACCCTTGGAAATCTTGCGATGGCACAGGTATCTATGAAAGCGGTGGATATCGGACTGCCTCAGCTTGCAATGCACTCGCCGTTTGAAACGTCCGGGGTCCTGGATATCGAGTATCTGAAAAGAGCGGCAGAATGTTTTTTCCGGACTCACATACACGAGGATGCGGACGGGGCGATCCGGATGGAAACAGAGTAACTGTAGCTTTTTTGAAAAATATATTGACAACCATAAAAACCCATGCTATAGTTACGGAGTAACTGCCGAAGACAGTAGGTGCCGGATGGCATAAGGATTAAAACGCCTACCGAGGAAGACACAATTCATTACTTGAATGTTGACCTCTCTGCCTTTGTGCGGAGAGGTTTTTTCTGGCAGCTCACAAATACTACAAGGAGGTGCGTTAATCGTGGCAAAAGTGGAATTAAAACAGCCAATCGTGCAGGCGATCGCTGATGACATCAAAGACGCTCAGTCTGTTGTCCTCGTTGACTACCGTGGACTTACAGTAGCACAGGATACAGAACTGCGTAAACAGTTAAGAGAAGCAGGTGTCATTTACAAAGTCTGCAAGAACACAATGATGAAAAGAGCTTTTGAAGGAACAGAGTTCGCGGGCCTGGAAGAATATCTTGAGGGACCGAGCGCTCTGGTTGTATCCAAAGACGATGCTACAGCTCCGGCAAGAATCATCTGCAAGTTTGCTAAGACAGCAGAGGCTCTGGAAGTAAAAGCCGGCGTAGTAGAGGGTAATGTTTACGATGCGGCAGGAATCAATGAACTGTCCAAAGTTCCTTCAAGAGAAGAGCTTCTTTCCAAATTGCTTGGAAGCTTACAGTCACCTATCACAAATCTTGCTCGTGTACTTAATCAGATCGCTGAACAGGGTGGAGCAGGAGCATGTGAAGCAGCGGCTGAGGAAGCTCCGGCAGAAGAACCGGCTGAGACACCGGCTGAGTAATTAATTCAAAGAGAACAAACCGAAACAAAATATGGAGGTAAATGAAATGGCAAAATTAACAACAGCTGAATTTATTGAAGCTATCAAAGAATTATCTGTATTAGAGTTAAACGAATTAGTAAAAGCATGTGAAGAAGAATTTGGTGTATCCGCAGCAGCAGGCGTTGTTGTAGCAGCAGCAGGCGGAGAGGCAGCAGCGGCTGAAGAAAAGACTGAGTTCGACGTTGAGCTTGTAGCAGCAGGCGCTTCCAAAGTTAAAGTTATCAAAGTCGTTCGTGAAATTACAGGACTTGGATTAAAAGAAGCAAAAGACCTTGTTGACAACGCTCCGAAGGTAGTAAAAGAAGCAGTATCCAAAGAGGAAGCTGAAGAAATCAAAGCAAAACTCGAAGGAGAAGGCGCAGAAGTTAACGTTAAATAATTTTTGCAAAGCAATCAGGCAGGATTCCGATGGGATCCTGCCTCTTTTGGTTTTTAGACGGCCGGGGGCTGGTCAGAGTGGGCTGCTCCTGGTAAAATGGAAGAAAGGACCGATACTTCAGAAGGTCATAGGACGGTATAGGGAGGGCGAGATAAGATTGAGCAGAAACAGAAAGAAAAAGGCAGAATTCCGGTATTACCGGATGCCGGAAAACCGGACGGTAATGGCTCTTTTGGGAGAAAAGTGGCGTCAGAACTACGGGCGCGATATTGATTATCTCCATTTCCATAATTATCTTGAGATCGGCTATTGCCATGAGGGGAAGGGCGCAATGGTGATCGGAGATGACGAATATTATTTTGAAGGAGAAGGTGAACTGACGGTAATCCCGAGTAATTATCTGCATACAACCAACAGTGATCCGGGAAATATCAGCTATTGGGAGTATCTGTTTGTAGATGTGGAGCAGATGCTGAACAAGATGGTTCCCGGATCACCGAGGTACGTAGAGCAGATGCTGCACCAGGTCAACCAGAGGGCGATTTTTACTAACCGTGGTAAGGCCCCGGAACTGACGGAGAGTATCGAGAATATTATTGAGATTATGCGAAGAGGAGAGCCGTTTTATCAGGAAGAAGCAGAAGGGGAGATGCTTGCCTTTCTTTCCAAAATTGCAAGAGAAAATGGAAATATACAAGGGGGAGGAAGCGTAAATATGCGTGAGAAAGCCAAGATCAGCAATCTGGTCTCCAGATCCCTCGATTATATCAGTGATCATTACCGGGAGCAGATCAAGGTCGGTGATATTGCCAAGCGTCTTCACCTGAGCGAGACGCATTTTCGAAGGGTGTTCACACAATACATGGGCGTAAGCCCTCTGGAGTATATCAATATAGTGAGGATTCGGTCTGCGTGTGAATATCTGATCAAGACGGATGATTCGATTGCCGCGATCGCGGAGAAATGCGGATATTATACAAGCTCTACATTTAACCGCAATTTCCACAAGACCGTAGGGATGACGCCGGAAGAGTGGAGAAAGAAACCGGAAAATTTTGAACGGAAGCTGCTGGAATTCAACGTACATTCAGAGGAGGGATGGTAGCATGTATGCAATAAGAATAACAGAACAGGTGACAAGAAAGAAAAAGGCGGGGGCAGGTCTTTTGAAGGTGTTGATGATCGCCTTTGGTGTGTTTTTTGTGCTTTTGGGGATTGTTTTTTCCAGGGGATTTATGCTGTCGGGATTTCTGTTGATCTGTCTTTACCTGGCTTATGATTTTTTTAGCCAGAAGGAATATGAGTACACGATGGAAGGAACACATTTTTCGATTGATATGATTACAGGGAAGCGTCATCGCAGACAGATGCATGAACTGGATCTGAACAAACTGGAAGTTGTGGCTCCGCACTGGCATGACAAGGTTGCAAAGTACCGGAAAAAAGGTGGAACAGAGCACATTCCAAAGTATGATTACACATCGTATGATGATGATATCCCGTACTACACGATGATCATAGGGGAGGGGCGGGAGAAGGTGAAGCTTCTACTGGACTTAAATGACGAGATGCTGCGTGCATTAAAAACGCTTTTTCCTGAGAAAGTCTTTTTTGCATAAAGAAAAGGAAACGAATCGGATCCAAAAGATAAAAAAAACGGAAGATCAGATAAAAACAGAAAGAATATGAGGGGATAAGAAAATATTTTCAGCCTAATAGTGTGCAAAGTGGATAGAAAAAGCGGGAAAATGAAGAAAAAAGTGTACTGAGCAGACAAAAATGGTTGAAAATGCATAATATATGTGTGAATATGCGTAAATTGGGAAAGCGTGTCTTGATATAATTAATTTTAGGAGATGTCCGGAGAGACAGAACCGGACATGAAGATAGGAGGTAATATTATGAAAAGAAAGTGGCTTTCCGTTTTACTCGTTGGAGCAATGACACTGTCCCTTGCGGCTTGCAGCGGATCTTCTGACAGTAAAAAAGAGGACAAGAAAGGTAGCGAAGAAGGCGGACACAAATTATCAATTATGGCTTGGGATCCGGCGTTCAATATTCCGGCGATCCAGGCTGCGGCGGACGACTACAAAGAAAACGTAGACTCCGAGTTTGAACTGGAAATTCTGGAGCAGGCCGCATCTGAGGATATTGAAACGGCAATCACAACGGCCGGATCAGCAGGAGATTATTCCAACCTTCCAGACATCGTACTCTTCCAGGATCACTACATCCACAGATATGTAGCTGATTATCCGGACGCATGGACGCCGCTTGGCGACATCGATATCAATTGGGATGACTTCGCTGCGGAGAAGATTGACTACTCTACGATTGACGGGGAGCACTACGGAGTTCCGGTTGACAATGGAACTGTTGTATGTGCATACCGTACCGATCTTCTTGAGCAGGCCGGGTATACCATTGATGACCTGACAGGATGTACATGGGACAAGTTTATGGAAGTTGGTAAAGCAGTTAAGGAAAAAACGGGAAAAGCCCTGCTTTGTATGAATTCCGATGGTAATGACCTTCCTTACATCATGCTGCAGGCAGAGGGCGTATCCCAGTTCAAGGACGGCAAACCTTACATTACAGAGAACGAAACGCTTGTAACCATCGTCGAGAAGCTCGTTGAGATGGCAAAAGAAGGGATCCTTCTGATGCCGAACAGTTGGTCTGATTATACAGACAAGGCAATTCAGGGTGATCAGGTGGCCGGTATTATGAATGGTAACTGGATTCTTCCTACAATCGAAAAAGTAGAGGCAAACAGCGGTAAATGGGAAATCACTACCATGCCGACACTGGAAGGCGGAGAAGGATATGCAAGTAACGGCGGCTCATCCCTTTATATTACATCCAACTGTGGAAATGTTGATCTTGCAAAAGATTTCCTCGCTTATACATTCGGCGGAAGCACAACAACATATGACAATGCTCTGAGAGACGGCGGCGTGATTTCTACTTATGCTCCGGCAGGTGAGACAGAAGTCTACAATGAAGGTGTTGAATTCTTCAACAATCAGCCAATCTATGCTGATATCGTTGAGATGGGAACGCATGTACAGAAAGTAGAGCAGAGTGATTTCCACTATGCGGCACGTGATTATGTCGGATCCGCAATCGTAAAGATCATTAACGGAACAGATACGATGGATGCGCTGAAAGAAGCAGAAGATCAGTTGAACTTTGATATGGGCAACTAATCGTAGGCAATCATTGTAATAAAAAGTATCAGATAACGAGGGGCGAGTTTTCGTTCCTCGTTGTCATTGAAGCGAAGGAAAGGAAGGGACTCCAGTGAAATCGAAGAAAAAAATGAATCTGCTGGCAAAACAGTCGGCATCCGGATGGGTTTTCCTCACCCCGGCGACGATTTTGATCGCGGTCATGGCATTCTGGCCGATGATTCAGGCGTTCATTATGTCACTTCAGACCGGTTCCAGCGCGAACATGAAATGGTCTGATCCGATTTTTAACAACTACACAAGGATGTTTTCAGATAAGCTGTTTCTGACATCGGTAAAAAATACGTTTCTGTATCTGCTGATCCAGGTGCCGATCATGTTGGTACTCGCCATCCTGCTGGCTCAGCTTCTGAACAATAAGGATCTGAAGCTAAAAGGATTTTTCCGTACATGTATTTTCCTCCCATGTGCTACGTCACTGGTATCCTATTCTTTGATTTTTAAATCATTGTTTGCGACAGATGGTTTGATCAACTCTATTCTGGTTCATCTGGGAATTTTAGAATCCAACTATAATTTTCTCGGGAATGCGGCAAGCGCAAAGGTCGTTATTATTATCGCCCTGATCTGGAGATGGACTGGATACAATATGGTATTCTACCTTGCCGGCCTGCAGAATATCGAATATTCTGTGTACGAGGCGGCGAAGATTGATGGAGCTAACGGATGGAAGACGTTCTGGAACATCACTGTTCCGCTTTTGAAGCCGACGATTATTATGACATTTATTATGTCCATCAACGGAACTTTACAGTTGTTCGATGAGTCCGTCAACCTGACAAACGGCGGTCCGGCAAACGCAACAATTACAATGTCACACTATATTTACAACAGTACGTTTGGAAAGGGTGTCGCGAACTTCGGATATGCGACCGCAATGTCGTTCTTTGTATTTGTTATTGTCGCAATTCTGGCGTTGATCAATATAAAGGTAGGTGATACGCGTGACTAAGAAAAAGAATAGAAGTATGGTTCAGAGAAGATTGATTCCTACATATATATTCCTCGTTATTGTAGCGTTTTTCTCAGTTTTCCCGTTTTACTGGATGATTTCCGCAGCCACGAATGAATCTATCGATGTGGCCAGGGGGAAACTTGCGATTGGCGGACATTTCATGGAGAATTTCCACAATCTGGTATCTGGCAATGATCTGTGGGGCGCGATGGGAAATTCTGCGCTGTATGCGATTACCCAGACAGTGCTTGCTATTTTGATCTGCTCTCTGGCAGGGTTTGGATTTGAGCTTTACCACGATAAGAAAAAGGATATCCTGTTTTCGGTCCTGCTGCTTGCGATGATGATTCCGCAGGTCGCAACGATGATTCCTCTGTTTAAATTTTTATCCGGTGCTAAACTTTTGAACTCTGTATGGGGGTTTGTGCTTCCGTCTCTGTCGACGCCGTTTTTGATTATGATGTTCCGGCAGAATTCGCGTAATTTTCCGATCGATGTGATGGAAGCCGCGCGTATTGACGGCCTGAGTGAGATTGGTATTTTTGTAAAAATGTATATGCCGATGATGAAAGCGACTTATGCGGCGGCAGGGGTTATTACATTTATGAATGCATGGAATTCATATCTGTGGCCGAAGGTAATTATGACAACTCCGGATTCACAGACAATGCCGATGCTGATTGCGAATCTTTCGGGCGGTTATACGACGGATTATGGGGTTTTAATGGTAGGGGTTCTTTTCTGCTCTATTCCTACGATGATTGTTTTCTTCATTCTCCAGAAGCAATTTGCAGAAGGTATTACAGGAGCTGTAAAATAATAGACAGAGTACCCGCATAAAGCAGTAGGCTGCCGCAAATGCGGCGGCCTGTTTTAGTATAATAAGACACCATATATCATAGAAAAAGAGAGGTAAATATGAACAGACAATTTGATTACGCAAATGTAAAAAATCCGGAATATTTCTGTGACGGTAGAATGGAGGCTTATTCTGACCATGCATACTATGCGTCCGAAACCGATATGTTGGATGGGGAAAGCCTGTTTGCCGAAAGTTTAAATGGGATTTGGAAATTTCACTATGCGAGGAACTATGGCGCGGTGATCCGGGGATTTGAGAAAGAGGAATACTGTTGTTCATCCTGGGATGATATCCGGGTGCCGGCTCATATCCAGATGGAAGGGTATGACGTCCCACAGTATGCCAATACACAGTATCCATGGGAAGGCCGGGAGGATATCCGGCCGGGGGAGATCCCGGAATATTTTAATCCGGTGGCAAGCTATGTGAAATATTTCTCTGTCCCGGAACGGATGAAAGGGAAGAGGATCTTCGTTTCCTTCCAGGGAGCGGAAAGTGGTCTGGCAGTTTGGTTGAATGGAGTTTTTATAGGGTACAGTGAGGACAGTTTTACACCTTCTGATTTTGAGTTGACAGGCTATCTGAAAGAGGGGCAAAATAAACTGGCGGTTCAGGTATATAAGTGGACAGCCGGAAGTTGGTGTGAGGATCAGGATTTCTACCGTTTTTCCGGACTTTACCGGGACGTATTTCTGTACACTGTACCGAATGTACATATCCGTGACCTCAGGATCAGGGCAATTCCGGACGAGACACTTCAGAAAGCAGAATTGGAGATTGTTTCCTGCACCTGGGGAGAAGGAAAAGCGAGATTTGTCCTTTCGCGTCACGGAAAAGTATTTGTAGATGAGGAAAAAGAGCTGAACGGAGAAAACCGATTTGTGTGGGAGGTAGACCACCCTGCGCTCTGGAGTGCGGAAGTGCCGAATCTTTATGATCTGATGATTACAGTAACCGGAAAAGACGGGGCTGTGACAGAACTGATTCCGGAGAAAGTCGGATTTAGAAGATTTGAGATGAAAGACCACATGATGACTTTGAACGGAAAGCGGATTGTGTTTAAGGGAGTGAACCGCCACGATTTCAGTTCTGTCGGGGGACGTCATGTATCCGAGGAAGAGCTGCGGAAGGATCTCACAGTGATGAAGCAGAATAATATAAATGCGATCCGTACAAGTCATTATCCGAACGGTTCCCTGCTTTATCGTCTCTGCGATGAATATGGCCTCTATCTGATTGATGAAACCAATATGGAAACACATGGGAGCTGGGATACGGTTCGCGCAGATGGCGACGACGACTATATTGTACCAAATGACAGGCCGGAATGGCTGCCGCTTCTCCTGGACAGGGAGAATTCCATGTACCAAAGAGATAAGAACCATCCGTCGATTCTCATCTGGTCCTGCGGAAATGAGTCCTACGGTGGAAAAGATATTTACGAAATGTCACAGTTTTTCCGCAAGGAGGATCCGACCAGGCTGGTACATTATGAAGGTGTATTTAACGACCGCAGATATAATGATACGAGCGACATGGAAAGTCAGATGTATACTCCGGTGGAGAAAATCAAAGAATTTCTTGCAAAAGACAGGAGCAAGCCGTTTATCTGCTGTGAATATACCCATGCCATGGGGAATTCGTGCGGAGCAATGCATAAGTATACGGATCTGACGGACACAGATCCATTGTACCAGGGAGGCTTTATCTGGGATTATATCGATCAGACCATTTATAAGAAAGACCGGTATGGACAGGAATTCCAGGCGTATGGAGGAGATTTTGGCGAGAGGCCGACCGACTATAATTTCAGCGCGAACGGCATCGTCTATGGAGGAGACAGAGAGCCGTCCCCGAAGATGCAGGAAGTAAAATATAATTATCAGAATATTACGGCGAAGGTTTCCGAAAACAGGGTGACGATCATCAATAAGAATCTGTTTCTGAACACGAACGAATTCGACTGTGTTGTTCTCGTGGAGAGAAATGGAAAAGCGCTTCGACAGATCAAGATGGAGACGGAGGTAGAGCCGCTTGGTGAAAAGACCTATCCGCTTCCGTTTGCGAAGGAAACTCTGCCGGGAGAGTATACGGTTACCGTTTCTTTCCGGCTGAAGGAAGATCAGATCTGGGCAAAAGCCGGACATGAGGTGGCGTTTGGACAGTATGTCTACCGTAACCAGGGGGAGAAAAAGCTGTGTAAGCGTCCGGTTAAAGTGATCCGGAGTAAACATAATATTGGGGTCAGAGGTGAGTGTTTTGAAGTGATTTTCTCTGTTTTGGATGGTGGACTGGCATCCTACCGGTATGCCGGGAAAGAGATGATTAAAGAAATACCGAAGCCAAACTTCTGGAGGGCGCCTGTGGACAATGACCAGGGTAACCAGATGCCAAAACGTTATGCACAGTGGAAGATTGCCAGTATGTATGCCGGACACAAAGATTACCGAGGCGCTGACTGCTGTAAAGTCTTGGAGCCGAAAGTGGAGGTAAAAGAGTATTCGGTCCGTGTGACCTACACATATTTGATGCCGACGACCCCGGACAGTCAGTGTCAGGTGGCGTATGAAGTGTACGGAGATGGAACTGTGCAGACGACACTTTCTTATGATCCGGTAAAGGAGCTGGGCGATATGCCGGAATTTGGTCTGATGTTCAAGCTGGACGCGGATTATGACCATGTGACCTGGTATGGCTTGGGACCGGAGGAGACTTATGCGGACCGAAAGAAAGGGGCAAAGCTTGGAGTATATCAAAATCTTGTTCAGGATAATTTGGCAAGGTACATTGTGCCGCAGGAATGTGGGGCAAAAGAGGAAGTCCGTTATGCATCTGTGACAGACAGAAGCGGAAGGGGTATGCTGTTTGAGATGGACGAGAAGAGCGGACCGATGATGTTCTCCGCGCTCCCATATACGCCGCATGAAATGGAAAACGCGAAACATGTGTACGAATTGCCTCAGGTGCATTACACGGTGGTACGTGCGGCGCTCGGGCAGATGGGAATTGCGGGAGACGACAGTTGGATGTCCTTTACTCATCCGGAATACTTACTGAATGTAGAGGGAAAGATGGAATTTACGTTCCGTTTCCGTGGAATATAGGAATGACAGGGAGGACGATTGATGTTAGGTGGGAGAATCCTTTACGGGGGTGACTACAACCCGGATCAGTGGCTGGAACATCCGGAAGTACTGGAACAGGATGTGCGGCTTATGAAAGAATCGAAAGTCAACTGCGTAAGCCTGGGCATTTTTGCCTGGGCTGCGCTGGAACCGGAGGAAGGAGTCTATCAGATGGACTGGCTTGACCGGCTTATCACCAGAATGGAGGAGGAAGATATTCAGGTCATTTTAGCTACTCCATCTGCCGCCATGCCGCACTGGTTGACGCAGAGGTACCCGGAAGTAATGCAGGTACAGGCGGACGGCCGCCGCAACCTGCCGGGGAAACGTCACAATTTCTGCTATACTTCTCCTGTCATGCGTGAAAAGACGAAGGCGATAGACAGAGAACTTTCCAGGCGGTTTGGCAGAAGGAAGAATGTGATCTTGTGGCATATTTCCAATGAGCTGGGCGGAAATTTTGCGGACTCAGTCTGCCATTGTGAGTATTGTCAGGCTGCGTTTCGCAAGTGGCTGAAGAAAAAATATGGGACGCTGCAAAATCTTAACCAGGCGTGGTGGAATTATTTTTGGAGCCATAATTATACGGATTGGAAACAGATTCACAGCCCGGTGCCGAATGGGGAGACGACCAGCACGGCACTTCTGCTGGACTGGCGGAGATTTTCGACCGAGCAGATCCATGATTTTTATCAGATGGAAGTGCAGGCGGTCAGAGAATACTCGGAACTTCCGGCGACAACCAATTTTATGTATTTCTTTAAGGGGCTGGATTACAACAGGATGAAACACGGAGTGGACGTCATTTCTTGGGACAATTATCCGTTTTGGCATAAACGAAAGGATGAAGTGTCCGCTGCGGTGAAAGCGGCGGCCAATCATAATATCATGCGGGCGCTGAAAAGGCAGCCGTTTCTCCTGATGGAGAGCACGCCTTCGGCTGTAAGCTGGAGGGAGTACAATCCTCTGAAAAGGCCGGGTATGAATATGTTGGCCGGGATGCAGGCCATCGCTCATGGTTCTGATTCCGTTTTGTATTTCCAGTGGAGAAAGGGACGTGGAGGATATGAAAAATTCCACGGTGCGGTGCTTGACCATAAGAATGGGACAAATACGAGAGTATTCCGGGAAGTGACTGAGCTGGGAGAACGGCTTGCAGGATTGGGAGAAAAGATCCAGGGAACAGTCAACAGGCCAAAGGCCGCTATTCTTTTCGATTGGGAGAACTGGTGGGCGGTAGAGGACACTCAGGGACCGCGGTTGGATATCAAGTATGTGAAGACGATTCTTTCTCATTATCGTGCGTTCTGGGAGCAGGGGATTGAGGCAGACCTTATTGGGATGGATGAGCCGCTTGATGATTATCTTCTTGTATCGGCCCCGATGAATTATCTGTACAAAGATGGATATGCGGATCGTGTTCGTGCGTTTGTGGAATCTGGCGGCGTGTTTGTAACAACCTGTTTTAGCGGGATGGTGAATGAGACGGATCTTTGTTTTACAGAGCAGCATCCGCTGGAGGACGTGCTTGGCGTCATACAAGAAGAAATTGACGCACCGTCCGAGGAGTTTGAGAACAGCTTTTACTATGATGGAAAGACGTATCCGGCAAAATTCCTGTGTGAAATCTCGCATGCGAAAGAGGATACGGAGGTGCTTGCGTCTTACGAGGAAGATTTTTATGCAGGGTATCCGGCTGTGACCTGTCATCCGTTTGGAAAGGGATCTGCCTTTTATCTGGCGGCAGGTTCCGATCAGGAGTTTTTGAGGGTGTTTTACCGTGATGTGTTCCGAAAAGCCGGAGTGGAAAATGCCCTTCGGGCAAAGCTTCCATATGGGGTGACAACGGCAGAACGTATTGCGGATGATGGAACGAGGATTGTATTTGTGATGAATTTCAAAAATGAACCGGTCATCGTGGAAGATATCGGAATCTGGACAGATGCGGAAACTCAGGAACAGTATGAGGATGCTCTGCAGATGAAGCCATTCGAGTGCCTTGTACTGACAAAACAGAAAACGGATGGTAATTGAGCTTGATTGCAAAGAGAGCGTAAACATAATAAGATAGAATGACCAGGGAGACGTGTTCTGATGAAAAGGAGCGCGTTTCCCTGGTCTTTTCATTGGTGTGAGGGATGGATGAGTTAGATTACGGAGCAGAGGACTTCTTTTAATTCGGTAGCAGAGCTTTTGAGTTTTTCCAGCTCGTCCGTACTAAGGGGGATCTCAAGCACCTGTTCAGCCCCTTTTCCGGATACGATAGTAGGTACGCTGATACAGAGATCACGTAGACCATACTCGCCGTTTAGAAGACTGGAAACAGGGAGAACGGAATGTTCGTTGCGAATGATGGATTCGGCGATCCGGCTGACAGCCATAGCAACACCATAATAGGTAGCTCCCTTGCGGTCGATGATTTCATAGGCACTGTCACGGACCGTATGGTAGATTCGGTTCATGGCTTGTTCATGGTCGTAATGTCCCCGAAGTTCGCAGAAGTCGTTGATGCTGATGCCGGAGACATTGGAACTGCTCCAGACGGCAAGTTCACTGTCGCCGTGTTCGCCGATAATATAAGCATGGACACTGCGGCTGTCTACGGTGAGATGTTCGCTTAAGAGGTAACGAAAACGGGCGGAATCCAGGACAGTACCGCTTCCAAGTACCCGTTCTTTTGGGTAGCCGGAAAGCTTCAGGGCCGCATAGGTCAGGATGTCTACCGGATTGGCGACGATCAGCAGGATGCCTTCAAAGTCTCGTTTTGTGATCTCCGGGATAATGGTCTTGAAAATGGCGATATTTTTGTGGACAAGATCAAGCCTTGTCTCACCCGGTTTTTGATTGGCACCTGCGGTGATGATGATCAGAGCGCAGTCGCTGATATCATCATAGGATCCTGCGTAAATGTGCATTGGAGAAGTAAAAGGTCTGCCGTGGCTTAAATCCATGGCTTCACCCTCCGCTTTTTTTTGATCGGCATCGATAAGCACAAGTTCTGAAAATAATCCTTTGTGTACCAGACTGAATGCAGTGGACGCTCCCACAAATCCACACCCAATGATGGCGGCTTTTCTGATATTGATCATATGGTTGACCTCCTTGAGTATATTCATTGATAAAAACAATAATAGTTTCTGTTTCAAAGTAGCATAAAGGATAATGTAAGACAAGGGGGCAAAAAAAGAAAAAAATCCTTGACACACGGAAAGGGCTTGTGATACAATAAAATGCACTATTGTGGGGAGGTGGGCTGTAAAAAGGGCTGAGATAGCACTTTAACCCCCACAATATACTATGAAAACTGGTGATTTTCACGAGAATAATAATACAAGGAGTGAAACGTCAATGGAGAAAAACAGAATTCGTCCCATGAAAAGCGGAAGAAGTTCCCGGATGACCTATTCCAGACAAAAAGAAGTTCTGCAGATGCCAAATCTGATTGAAGTTCAGAAGGATTCTTATCAGTGGTTTCTTGATGAGGGTCTGAAAGAAGTGTTCGATGATATTTCACCGATCACGGATTACAGCGGACAGTTGAGTCTGGAATTTGTTGATTTTACATTATGCGAAGATGATGTGAAGTACACGATCGAGGAATGCAAAGAGCGGGATGCGACTTACGCAGCGCCTTTGAAAGTAAGAGTAAGGCTTTATAATAAGGAAACGGATGAGATCAACGAGCACGAGATCTTTATGGGCGATCTGCCTATTATGACAAAGACAGGCACCTTTGTTATCAATGGTGCGGAACGTGTTATCGTAAGCCAGCTTGTGCGTTCCCCTGGTATCTACTACGGAATCGCGCACGATAAGATTGGTAAAGAGCTCTATTCCTGTACAGTCATTCCGAACCGTGGCGCATGGCTGGAATATGAGACAGACTCTAATGACGTTTTCTATGTAAGAGTAGATAGAACAAGAAAGGTACCGATTACTGTGCTGATCAGAGCGCTTGGTGTCGGCACAAACCCGGAAATCCTTGAGATGTTTGGCGAGGAGCCGAAAATCCTTGCAAGCTTTGGCAAAGATACGGCGGAGAACTACCAGGAAGGCCTTCTTGAGCTCTACAAGAAGATTCGTCCGGGTGAGCCGCTTGCGGTAGACAGTGCGGAGAGCCTGATTACAAGTATGTTCTTTGATCCGAGACGATATGATCTGGCTAAAGTCGGACGTTACAAATTTAATAAAAAATTACTCCTTAAAAATAGAATCACGGGACAGATTCTCGCGAGAGAGGTGTTCAGTCCATTGACAGGTGAAATTCTCGCTGAGGCGGGAACTGAGGTGACAAGGGAACTCGCTGACACGATTCAGAACAATGCAGTGCCGTTTGTATGGATCAGCCGTGAAGGAGAAGACAGAGATATCAAGGTTCTTTCCAATATGGCGGTAGATCTGAAAGAAGCAGCCGGCATTGATCCTGAGGAAGTAGGCGTTTCCGAGCTTGTATACTACCCTGTCCTTGCGGACCTAATGGAAGAGGCGGCAGGTGATGCAGAGGAGCTTAAGGAAGCCATCAGAAAGAATCTTCACGAGCTGGTTCCGAAGCATATTACAAAGGAGGACATCTTCGCGTCCATCAATTACAATATGCATCTGGAATACGGCCTTGGAAATGACGACGATATTGACCATCTTGGAAACAGGCGTATCCGGGCGGTTGGAGAGCTGTTGCAGAACCAGTACCGGATCGGACTCTCCCGTTTGGAAAGAGTTGTCCGTGAGAGGATGACGACCCAGGATCTGGAGGGAATTTCTCCACAGTCTCTGATCAATATTAAGCCGGTGACGGCTGCGGTGAAAGAATTTTTCGGTTCCTCCCAGTTGTCCCAGTTCATGGATCAGAACAATCCGCTCGGTGAGCTGACGCACAAGAGACGTCTGTCTGCACTCGGACCGGGAGGTCTTTCCAGAGACCGTGCCGGATTTGAGGTCCGCGACGTTCATTATTCCCACTACGGAAGAATGTGTCCGATCGAGACTCCGGAAGGTCCGAATATCGGTCTGATCAACTCCCTTGCGACATATGCCAGAATCAATAAATACGGATTTGTCGAGGCTCCGTACCGGAAGATTGACAAGACGAACCCGGAAAATCCGGTCGTAACAGACGAAGTAGTCTATATGACGGCGGACGAAGAGGATAATTACCATGTGGCTCAGGCGAATGAGCAGCTCGATGCGGAAGGACATTTTGTGAGAAAGAATGTTTCCGGTCGTTACCGGGAAGAAACGCAGGAGTACGAGAGAAGCAAGTTCGACTACATGGATGTGTCTCCGAAGATGGTATTTTCCGTTGCGACAGCACTTATCCCATTCCTGGAAAATGACGATGCCAACCGTGCGCTCATGGGATCAAACATGCAGCGTCAGGCAGTACCGCTCCTGACAACAGAAGCTCCGGTAGTCGGAACAGGTATGGAAGAGAAGTCCGCGGTAGACTCCGGTGTCTGCATTGTTGCGGAGGAGGCAGGCGTCGTAGAGAGATCAGCTTCCACAGAGATCATCATTCGACAGGACGATGGCGTGAAGAAAACTTACAAGCTTACGAAGTTTTTACGAAGCAATCAGTCCAACTGCTACAACCAGAGACCGATCGTATTCAAGGGCGACCGTGTGGAGAAGGGTGACGTGATTGCGGACGGACCGTCAACATCCAATGGCGAGATGGCGCTTGGAAAGAATCCGTTGATCGGATTTATGACATGGGAAGGATATAACTACGAGGATGCTGTTCTTTTGAGCGAGCGTCTTGTTCAGGACGATGTGTATACATCCGTTCATATTGAGGAATACGAGGCAGAAGCACGTGACACCAAGCTGGGACCGGAAGAGATCACACGAGATATCCCGGGCGTAGGCGATGATGCGCTGAAAGATCTCGACGAGAGAGGAATCATCCGGATCGGTGCCGAAGTGCGTGCCGGAGATATTCTTGTCGGAAAGGTAACTCCGAAAGGAGAGACCGAACTGACGGCTGAGGAGCGTCTCTTAAGAGCGATCTTTGGCGAGAAAGCCCGTGAAGTGAGAGACACTTCTCTGAAAGTACCTCACGGAGAATATGGTATTGTTGTAGACGCCAAAGTATTTACAAGAGAAAACGGAGACGAGCTTTCTCCAGGTGTGAACCAGGCAGTGCGTATCTACATTGCCCAGAAGAGAAAAATTTCCGTTGGTGACAAGATGGCCGGACGTCATGGTAACAAGGGTGTCGTTTCCCGTGTGCTTCCGGTAGAGGATATGCCATTCCTTCCAAATGGCCGTCCGTTGGATATCGTGTTGAATCCTCTGGGCGTACCTTCCCGTATGAATATCGGACAGGTGCTTGAGATCCATTTAAGCCTTGCGGCAAAAGCTCTTGGCTTTAATGTGGCGACGCCGGTATTTGACGGAGCAAACGAAAATGATATTATGGATACACTTGACCTGGCGAATGATTATGTCAATCTTTCCTGGGAAGAGTTTGAAGAAAAGCATAAAGAAGAACTTCTTCCGGAAGTTATGCAGCATCTTTACGACAACAGAGAGCACAGAAAGCTCTGGAAAGGCGTGCCGATTTCCAGAGATGGTAAAGTACGCTTAAGAGACGGACGTACCGGTGAGTATTTTGACAGCCCGGTAACGATCGGACACATGCACTATCTGAAGCTGCATCACCTTGTTGACGATAAGATCCATGCACGTTCCACAGGTCCTTACTCCCTTGTAACGCAGCAGCCGCTCGGTGGTAAAGCACAGTTCGGCGGACAGCGTTTCGGAGAGATGGAGGTATGGGCTTTAGAGGCGTACGGCGCTTCCTACACATTGCAGGAGATCCTGACAGTAAAATCCGACGATGTGATCGGACGTGTGAAGACATACGAAGCCATCATCAAGGGCGACAATATTCCGGAACCGGGTATTCCGGAGTCCTTCAAGGTGCTTTTAAAAGAGTTACAGTCTCTCGGTCTGGATGTCCGCGTACTCAGAGAGGACAATACGGAAGTGGAGATCATGGAAACCTCCGATTACGGTGAGACGAACTTAAACGCAATCATCGAAGGGGACAGAAGATACTCCGGCGACAGAGAATCCTACGGCGAGCATGGTTTCTCACAGCAGGAATTCCAGGGAGAAGAATTAGTTGACATCGAAGAAGGACAGGATGAGGAAGAACTGGATTTTAACGACGAAGACTTTACGATTGATTTTGACGAAATGTCAGACGAAGAATAGAAAGGGGTGCCGTAATGACGGGAAACAATAATGAAGCGACGTATCAGCCGATGACCTTTGACGCGATCAAGATCGGGCTGGCATCACCTGAAAAGATTCTGGAGTGGTCAAGGGGAGAGGTCACAAAACCTGAGACGATCAACTACAGAACCTTAAAGCCGGAGCGTGACGGACTGTTCTGCGAGCGGATTTTCGGGCCTAGCAAGGACTGGGAATGTCACTGTGGTAAATATAAGAAGATCCGTTATAAAGGTGTGATCTGTGACCGCTGCGGTGTTGAAGTGACGAAATCCGCAGTACGCCGTGAGCGTATGGGACATATTGCGCTGGCTGCCCCGGTATCCCATATCTGGTATTTTAAAGGTATCCCAAGCCGTATGGGACTGATCCTGGATCTTTCTCCGAGAACTCTGGAGAAAGTACTGTACTTTGCTTCCTATATTGTACTGGACAAAGGGGAGACGGACCTGCAGTATAAGCAGGTGCTTTCCGAGCAGGAGTATCAGGATGCGAGAGAAAAATGGGGAAGTGCTTTCCGTGTCGGTATGGGTGCGGAAGCAATTCAGGAGCTTTTAAGAAGTATTGACCTGGAGAAAGAATATCATGAATTAAGAGAAGGTCTGGAGGGCGCTACCGGACAGAAGCGCGCGAGAATCGTGAAGCGTCTGGAAGTGGTAGAAGCGTTCCGGGAGTCCGGAAACAAGCCGGAGTGGATGATTATGACAGTTATCCCGGTCATTCCGCCGGATCTGCGTCCGATGGTTCAGCTTGACGGTGGACGTTTTGCGACATCCGACTTAAACGACCTATACAGAAGAATCATCAATCGGAACAACCGTCTGAGAAGACTTCTGGAGCTTGGTGCCCCGGATATCATTGTAAGAAACGAAAAGAGAATGCTTCAGGAGGCGGTAGACGCCCTGATCGACAACGGCCGCCGTGGCCGTCCGGTCACAGGACCTGGAAACCGCGCTCTCAAATCTCTTTCCGATATGTTAAAGGGAAAGTCCGGACGATTCCGTCAGAATCTGCTCGGAAAACGTGTCGATTACTCCGGGCGATCCGTTATCGTCGTAGGGCCGGAGTTGAAGATCTATCAGTGCGGTCTTCCGAAAGAGATGGCAATCGAGCTGTTCAAACCGTTTGTAATGAAAGAGCTTGTTGCGAATGGTACAGCGCACAATATTAAAAACGCGAAGAAGATGGTGGAGAGACTTCAGACAGAAGTTTGGGACGTTCTGGAAGACGTGATCAAGGAACATCCGGTAATGTTAAACCGTGCCCCTACTCTGCATCGTCTGGGAATTCAGGCTTTTGAGCCGATTCTCGTAGAAGGAAAAGCGATTAAGCTTCATCCCCTCGTATGTACCGCTTTCAACGCGGATTTCGATGGTGACCAGATGGCAGTTCATCTTCCGCTTTCTGTAGAAGCTCAGGCGGAGTGCCGCTTCCTTCTCCTTTCACCGAACAACCTGCTGAAACCGTCAGACGGTGGTCCGGTAGCCGTTCCTTCCCAGGATATGGTACTTGGTATCTATTACCTGACACAGGAAAGACCAGGAGCCAAAGGAGAGGGCAAATCATTCAAGAGCGTAAACGAAGCGATTCTTGCTTACGAAAACCAGGCGATCACCTTACATTCCAGAATCAAGGTACGTGTCTCCAAGACACTACCGAATGGAACGGTGAAATATGGAATCGTAGAGTCTACACTGGGACGGTTCCTCTTCAACGAGATTATTCCGCAGGATCTTGGTTTTGTAGACCGTGAAGCAGAGGGTAATGAGCTGCTTTTGGAAGTCGATTTCCATGTCGGGAAGAAGCAGTTAAAGAAGATCCTGGAGAAGGTAATCAATACCCACGGCGCTTCTGCGACAGCAGAAGTACTTGACAATGTAAAAGCCATTGGATACAAGTTCTCCACACGGGCAGCGATGACGGTATCTATTTCTGATATGACGGTACCTCCGCAGAAGCCTGAGATGATCCAGCAGGCACAGGATACGGTGGATAAGATTACACGGAACTTTAAGCGTGGTCTGATTACCGAAGAAGAGCGTTACAAAGAAGTCGTAGAGACATGGAAAGCAACAGACGATGCCTTGACAGAGGCCCTGCTTTCCGGTCTGGATAAATACAACAATATCTTTATGATGGCGGATTCCGGAGCCCGTGGTTCTGACAAGCAGATCAAACAGCTTGCCGGTATGCGTGGTCTGATGGCAGATACGACAGGACGGACTATCGAGTTGCCGATCAAGTCTAACTTCCGTGAAGGTCTGGACGTACTGGAATACTTCATGTCGGCCCATGGAGCACGTAAAGGTCTTTCTGATACGGCTCTTCGTACAGCCGACTCCGGATACCTGACAAGACGTCTTGTTGACGTTTCCCAGGAGCTTTCTATCCGTGAAGTAGACTGTGTTGCCAAAGGAGAAGAAATTCCTGGTATGTATGTCAAAGCATTTACGGATGGAAACGAAGAGATTGAGAGCCTTCAGGAGCGTATCACAGGACGCTACTCCTGTGAGACGATCTGCGACAGTGAAGGAAATGTCATTGTAAAGGCAAACCACATGATTACACCGAAGCGTGCGGCGGCGATCGTCACAAAAGGTGTGGATGAAAACGGCGGCGAAATCAAGAAGGTGAAGATCCGTACGATCCTGACCTGTAAATCTCATCTTGGCGTCTGTGCGAAGTGTTACGGAGCAAACATGGCAACAGGTGAACCAGTCCAGGTTGGAGAGGCGGTCGGAATCATCGCCGCACAGTCTATCGGTGAGCCTGGTACACAGCTTACGATGCGTACTTTCCATACGGGTGGAGTTGCCGGTGACGATATCACGCAGGGTCTTCCTCGTGTCGAGGAGCTTTTCGAGGCAAGAAAGCCGAAGGGACTTGCAATTATCACAGAGTTTGCGGGAACCGCAACGATCAACGATACAAAGAAGAAGCGTGAGATTATTGTCACCAACAATGAGACAGGAGAATCCAAGGCATACCTGATTCCGTACGGTTCCAGAATCAAGATTCAGGACGGTGTGCAGCTGGAGGCCGGAGACGAGCTGACGGAAGGTAGTGTTAATCCGCACGATATCCTGAGAATCAAAGGACTGCGTGCAGTACAGGATTATATGATCCAGGAAGTACAGAGAGTATACCGTCTCCAGGGTGTAGATATCAACGATAAGCATATCGAAGTTATTGTGCGTCAGATGCTGAAGAAAGTCCGCATCGAGGAGAATGGAGATTCTGAATTCCTTCCGGGAACCATGGTAGATACCCTCGAATTTGAGGATAGAAATAAAGAGCTTGTGGCTGACGGAAAAGAGCCGGCGACAGGTGAGCAGATCATGCTTGGTATCACCAAGGCTGCGCTTGCGACGAATTCCTTCCTCTCCGCCGCATCCTTCCAGGAGACGACGAAAGTCCTCACTGAGGCGGCAATCAAAGGAAAAGTCGATCCGCTGATTGGCCTGAAAGAAAACGTTATCATCGGAAAGCTGATTCCGGTTGGTACGGGCATGAGCAAGTACCGTGACATCCGGCTGAATACCGACGCTATGATTGCGGCCAAGAAAGAAGAGGAGGAACGTCTTCGCCATGAAGCGGAAGAAGAGGTGGAATCCGAACAGGAGGCAGCAGTAGAGTCTGAGGGCGAGAATGCAGATGAGATAGAAGCAGCAGATACAGAGATGGAACTGACAGAAGAAATCTCTGAGGAAACAGAGGAAGATCTGGATGACATGTCCGGCGAGTCGGACGACGAAGATATGGAAAACGTCGAATCGGCGGAATAAAATCCGAAATAAGATCCGCAAGTTGAGTTGGAGATTATAATGTTAAGAAAATGGCTTACAGATTGTAAGCCATTTTCTATGTATAAATAGATTTATTTCCGTTCCAGTGTCGTCCCTTTGCGGAACCGTTCACAGGACTTCATGTACTTCATGCAGAAGTAGAATACGAGTCCGGTAGGTATGGTTGCGGTAAAGAAAGACACGTCAACATTAATCAGACCAATCAAAGCGCCGACAGCAATGGCGATGATTGCGGCCCAGTTGACGCCAGCATGATTGCCCTTTGGATCGTATAGATCCGCCAGCGCGGCGTCACTGTATTTCCTTTTGTGCAGAATGAAAAAGTCTGTAATCAGTACCGCAAAGATCGGTCCGAAGAATGCGGTGTAAATCTTACTGAACATGGCAAGGCCTGCGGCGGAACTGTCGTTTGTCAGAATCCACGGGCAGGTGCAGACAGCCAGAATACCAATGAGGATGACTGCTGTCCGGTGCTTCATCTTGAAAGCGTCCATAAATGCATAGGCCGGCGGGATGACGTTGCTGGCCAGGTTTGTGGTAAGCTGTGCAAAGATGATGAAGGATAGAGTGACGATCATAACGACCTTATTATCTACCATCTGCGCAAATGCGTTGATCGGGTTTGCCACTCCTGTTGCTGTAGAAGCCATGGCTCCAATGACACCAAGAAGGATCGTTGCAGGAACCATTGCCAGGAAGTAAGAGGCACCTCGTTTCATAACGGACATTCCTGACTTCATCTCACGAGAGTAGTCACCGGCATTGAGCATAACCGTCGTACTGTTTCCGAAGAAGGCGATGATTGCCGCTACAAACGGCATACCCCAGGTGCCGGATTTCTGCATCAGATTCTCGCTGACAACAGTACCGTACTGGGTGACGCACAGATAGAGAAGATATAACATGGCGATGGAGATGACAACGCCGCCAATATTACCGATCCATTTTGCGCCCTGGAATCCTTTAATGGAAAGGAGAATCTGGATGATCTGGAACACGAAGAACCACAGCCAGATATTGTCAAATCCAAAGAGGGCGATGGTGATATTGTTGATGGCCGCGCCGCCAAGCCAGGTCTGGTACCCATACCATACGATAGCAGGAAGTCCACGGATCAGACTTGGAACAACATTTCCTTTCGTACCGAACGCGCTTCGAAGCTGTACAGCGTACGGAGCGCCGGTCTTGTAGCTGAATTGATCGTTCAGCGCAATGCCGACGACCAGGATCAGGGAACCAATGGCAACAGCCAGAAACAACTGTGTCAGGTTCAGCCCAGCTTCAAGCTGTGCAGAACCCTGTGCCAGCGTACCAATAGAGATACAGCCGCCAAGCCAGAGCATTGTATTGGAGCCCCAGCTCATAATCCGTTTCTCCGCAGGAATCGGATTTAAGGAGGCACTTTCCTGCTTTATTTCATTATTTTTTTTTGCTTCGCTCATATTGTTTTTCCTTCCTTATGGTTGCTAATTAACAGGGGTGATGTATTCGCCGTACCCTACTGCGTCCGGCATGTAAGTCTGGCCGTCTGCCACAACTTTTCCGCGGATCACCGTGCAGACAGGAGCGCCCTTTCCTTCCAGACCATCGAAACAGGATACGTGGCCCTTGGTGAGCAGCTTGCTCTGGTCACATTTCCATGATTTGTCCGGATCGACAATGACAACATCGCCGTCAAATCCAAGCTCAAACGCTCCTTTGCGTCCATAAAGCCCGAAGACTTTTGCCGGATTGTAGTCCATGACTTTGGCAATCAGGCTTGGGCTGAATCCTTTTTTATGTACGACCATATCGAACATCATTGGGAGGAAGAACTGAATGGAGTTCAGGCCACCCCAAGCGTGCCAGATATCTTTGGTGGCATTATCTTTCTCCTCATCGGCCGCCGGAGAATGATCGCTTCCGATACAGGAAAGTGTGCCATCCAGTACATAGTCCCAGAGCTTTTCCATTGCCTCTTTGTTTCGCATCGGGGGTGTGCATTTTGCGGGAGCGCCTTTCTCAAATACAAAATCCTCTGTAAAACCAAGATAATGCGGGCAGGTCTCAGCAGTGATCGGAAGACCTTCGTGGATGGCGTCCTTTACAACCTGGGCAACCATCGGGTGGCTGACATGGCAGATGTGGACACGTCCGCCGGTGGCCCTTGCCATATCAATCACATTCTTTGTCGCTACATATTCTGTCCAGACATCGTGAGAATCCAGAAAATCACGAATTTTCTCTTCACTTGTGCGGTTGTCTTTGGACTTGGCTTCTTTTTCCCGTTCCAATACCTGTCCATATTCCTCGCAGTGGAAACCACAAAGTGCGTTGTACGGCTTCAGAATCTCGAGAGCTTTCCGCACATTTCCGAGGTTGACGGTAGGGAAGAGGTCCCCGTTCGGACAGGTGAATCCTTTGAAAGCGGCAACGCCACAGTTGTAAAGATCCACCAGATCGTTTATGTTGTTTTTGACGGAATCTGGCTTGTTGTCGTAATCCCCTACAAGTCCGCCCCACAATGCGTAGTCTACGAGGGAATGACGGCTGACTTTGCTTAGCTTCAAGTCAAAGATTTCCTTGTTCATCAGGGACGGATCGTTGTTCAGCGGCATATCGATCAGACATGTACAGCCGGCAACAACAGCGGCACGGGAACCAGTCTCAAAATCCTCGCGGTACTCAAATCCAGGTTCGTTCAGGTGTGCGTGACAGTCGATAATTCCGGGGAAGACATAATTTCCTTTGGCGTCGATCACTTCTTTTGCTTCAGCCTCGGTGCCTTTTGCAAGAAAGGCCGCGTACTTGCCGTCCTGAATAGCAATATCTGCCTCGTAGATCCGATCCGGTGTTACAAGTTTTCCGTTTCTTACCAACAAATCGTACATACATTTTCCTCCTATAAATTTTCTGAATGTTTTTTGAAACAGATGCAAATTCAAACAAATACAATGTTTCAAAATAATTATATAAACAATATATTATTCCAAAAACATAAAAAAAACAATGGAGGAAAATCGGGAAAATAAAAGGGGATTTTATCTATTATGTATAAAAAAGTTTTTATGGTTTTACTAAAATTGGTGAAAATGAAAAATATAAACTGTTGCCGGATAGGCATTGCGTCCGCTTATTTTTGTGTTATACTTAAAAACAAAGACAAAAATACGAGACAGAACAAATGAGAAAGGATGATGAAGTAATGAATCAGTTTCAAGGGTTGACGGCGGATGACCTTGCAGGATTTGAGGCAAAGTATATGGACAGTGCGCTCTGCCGCGCGATTACGAATGTACTTTATAAACATTCGGTAAAGGATGCGGCATTTTGCCATGAGAGCCTTGCAAAATCCCAATATGCTTTTTCCATAGACATCCCGACCATGCCGGTTACAAATCAGAAAGCAAGCGGACGCTGCTGGATCTTCTCTGCGCTCAACGTGCTTCGGGAAGTGACGGCAAAGAAATGCAATCTTGAGAAATTTGAGCTGTCCCAGAACTATACCGCATTCTGGGACAAGTTTGAGAAAGCCAATTATATGCTGGAGAGTATCATCAATTTAGCGGATCGTCCGGCGGATGACAGGATTGTCTGTCACGTTCTTTCCGAGGGTGTAGGTGACGGCGGACAGTGGGATATGTTTGTCAATCTGGTGGAAAAATACGGAGTTGTTCCAAAGAGCGCCATGGAGGAGACATACCAGAGCAGTAATACGAGAGATATGAATGGGCTGTTGAATTCCAAGCTCCGTCAATGTGCGGCCGCACTTCGCCAGACTATCAGAGAGGGAGGCGACCCACAGGCGCAGAAAAAAGAAATGATGTCCGAGATCTATGGATTCCTCTGCATGTGTTTTGGAAAACCGCCGAAGAGTTTCGATTTTGAATATGTGGATAAAGATAAGAAATACCATGTAATACGTGGATTAACACCGCGGACATTCTATCAGGAATATGTGGGACTGAATCTCCGTGAGGATTATGTCAGCATTATCAATTCTCCGACGAAAGACAAGCCGTTTGGGAAGAGCTATACGGTGGATTACCTTGGAAATGTAGCTGAGGGTGCGCCGGTACGTTACTACAACATTCCAATGGACACATTAAAAGAACTGATTATCCGCCAGCTTTCTGATGGTGAGATCGTGTGGTTTGGAAGCGATGTTGGAAAATACGGGGAGCGTGATATGGGACTTTGGAGCACAGACTGCTATGACTTTGAGGGTACATACGGCATCCATTTTGATATGGAAAAAGGAGAAAGCCTGGACTACCGGGAGAGTGCCATGAATCATGCCATGGTGATTACCGGTGTGGATCTGGACGAGAAGGGCAAAGCCCTGAAATGGAAGATCCAGAACAGTTGGAGCGACGAGCATGGTGAGAAAGGCTACTATCTGATGGGAGCCGAGTGGTTCGATCGTTTTGTATATCAGGCTGTGATTCATAAAAAATATTTGACAGAGGCTCAGATTGCCGAGGCAAATGCGGAGCCGATCCATCTCAATCCATGGGATCCGATGGGAACACTTGCAAGGTAAAACAGCAGAACGAAATCAATAAAAATTTTTATGGCGCCGGAAAACTGATCCGGCGCTGTAAAGTTTAAAAATAAAAAAGCAGGAGGAGAGAATCATGGTGATGACACGTGAGAGGGCACATGAGATTTTACACAAATATATGGAAGGGGAGCGCTATCTGGAACATTCCTATGCGGTGGAAGCGATCATGCGTGGAGTCGCCGCAAAGCTGGCTCCCGACGAGGTGGAATACTGGGGGATTGTAGGGCTTCTCCATGATTTGGACGAGGAGCACTGCCCTTGGAAAGAGCATCCGGAGACACACGGACCGACATCGGTCGAGATCCTGAAAAAAGAAGGCGTTGAGGATCCGGTTTTGTTTGACGCCATTTGCGCCCACAATCCGGAGAGCGGAGTGAAGGCAAAGACAAAGCTGCAGTACGCAATTCTGGCCTGTGATCCGATGAGCGGATTTTTAAAAGCAATCGCCCAGATCTATCCAGACAAAAAGATCGCAAGCGTTAAGCACAAATCCGTGCAGAAACGATTCCGAGAGCACCGTTTTGCGGCAGGCGCTAACCGGGATTACATGGAAGCGATTGAGTTTACGGGAATGGATTTTGACGAGTTTATTGATATCGCGCTGGAAGCAATGCGGGAAATTGCGGACCAGATCGGGCTGTAGAAGGAGGGTTTTGTTTTCCGTATCAATCATCATTCTTTATATCATGGATTGCGGACTCAGAAGAGTCCGTTTTCTGTTTTGGACAAAAAGGTGGAGCCGCTGCTCTGGCAGATTACGGATCTACTGTAGCATCAGCCCCACCCGGTTTTATTGATCTAATTTTAAGCCATCTTTAAATGCTTCGCCAACTCGCTCGGTTACTTTATAGTATCCATGAGTATAAGGATCAAAAGCGATAGCGTTTACCAAAGTCATATCAGGTTTATCGCCAACCATAATGCGCTCATCAGCGGTAATATTGACAACTTTTCCAATCACACCGCATCCATATTCGTTTTTCTGGTATTCAATAAATTCGCACTCTAAGCAGATAGGAAATTCGTTGATGACAGGTGCGTCCACCATCTCGGCTTTACTTGTAGTCAGCCCGCTTTTTTCAAATTTATGTACGACTTTGTTGCCGGATACAACACCAAAATAGTCTGCCTCAACTACATGATCGGCGTCTGCGATACTAACTGTAAAAGAGCCTCTGGCCCGGATGTTTTTAACCGTTTTATGGGATTCTGTTAATTGAAGAGCCACGGTATTTCTGGACTGCATGGTTCCCCATGCGGCATTCATAACATTGACGCTGCCATCTTCGTTATAAGTTGTTACCATTAAAACAGGCATTGGAAAAATACCTTCCGTTAATTTTAATTTTTTTCTCATGCTGTCTGCCTCCTTGTCTGAAATTGACTTAAGTCCTAATCTTGCATATAATTATAGCAAGTAACAAAGAAAAGACAAGTACTGTCAAAAAAGACAGGTACTATTATTAAGGAAAGTATACATGATAAAAAAATACATTGAAAATTCAAATTTTGAAGAGACGGGATTTTATTACACGCTATCGCTGATTTCAGGGAAGCACAAGATGATTATTCTTTATTGTCTGATGGAATTTGAGGTTGTACGTTTCAACGAATTGAAACGCTATTTAAAAAAGATAACGGATAAAACTCTTAGCAATAATTTAAAAGAACTGGAAGCAAATCATCTTATCATTAGAAAAGAGTATCCTCAAATACCTCCAAAAGTCGAGTATCGTTTGAGTGACAGAGGCAGGTCCTTGATGAAAGTATTAGATCAGCTATGTGTTTGGGGAGAAAATAACCGAGAAGAGTGAGTACGGGAATTCAAATTGGATGATTTTGCGGGCCGGAAAGCTGACAGAGAATGAGTAAGAGTGCTGTTTCGTGCTAAAATAGATGAAGCAGCATAACGGGGGGAACGGCAAATGGTTTTTGAAAAGATGCTGACGATGCAGGGGATGATGTTCTTCTTTGTGATCATTGGCTTTATTGTGAGAAAGAGAAGAATTGTAGGGACGACAGGTCGGCTCAATATGGTGGATCTGTGTCTTTATGTGTTGCTGCCTTTTAATATTTTTCATGCCTTTTTAGTACAGCCCCATCACGATGTGTGGGGACCGGTGGTGATTACGATACTGTTGTCTGTACTCTACAATGTAATCTCGGTAGCGTCTGCCTTTCTGCTTTACAAAAAGACGGACGAGGAGAAGAAAAAGCCACTCCGTTACGGAACCATCGTTTCTAACGGGGGATTCCTTGGCAATCCGGTGATCGAGAGTATTTACGGAACGTCCGGGCTTTTGTACGCGGCGGTTTTCATGCTTCCGGTGCGGGTGGTGATGTGGTCGGTGGGCGTCTCCTGCTTCCTTCCGGGACAGAAAAAGAACGTGCTGAAAAAGGTGATCACTCACCCATGTATTGTCGCGATCTATCTGGGACTGATTGTGATGGTGCTCCCAATGGCATGGCCGGATTTTTTCCTGAATGGGGTGGAGGGCTTAAGCAGCGCTAACACGCCGGTCAGCATGATGCTCATCGGAATGATGCTGGCGGAGATGGATCCGAGAGGGCTTGTCGACCGGACGATGGTATGGTATGCGGCAGTGCGGCTGATCTTTATTCCGGCAGTTGTATTTGGGGTGACGGCGCCAATGACACTGGATCCGGTACTGAGGGGGATCACGGTGATTATGGCCGGGATGCCGGCTCCGGTGACGACAGCGCTACTTTCCTCTAAGTACCATGGGGACGAGCGGTACGCAACCGGTATGATTTTTTTAAGTACACTTTCGTCTCTTGTGACCCTGCCGCTCTGGTGTCTGCTGCTCGGATAGGAGATAGAAAAAACTGATAAAGAGAAAGAAATTGTCTATAAAATAACTGATAAATTATTAACCGATAAGTTTATTTTTTAACGCTTGACGAAAGAAGGTGTGAATTTTATAATAAATTTAAAGTTGAATGAAGAATCTGTGAGATACCACTATGGTGCGATGTGCAGCACGGAAATGATAGCCGGAGCCGAAGGGGCATGCAAGAAACTCTCAGGCAAAAGGAACAGGTTCGGACAACACTCTGGAGAACAATATGATTGTACCGAAGAAGTAATCTGACCGGCAGCACAGCAACGTGTCAGATAATCTTTCAGGTAAAAGGACAGAGGCAGATTTGAGAACTTCTCGTAAAGAGGGAAGGCTCTTGATCTGTCTTTTTTGATGCGCCGGATTTTCGGCCGGAATCCGCTGTGGCAAAAAAGACATGGACAAGTAACAGTTCAGCCATAACAGCCAGGACGAGCCGCTATGTGGCTTTTATCGCCACTTGCGTGGCTGAACTGTTGCCAGCATATTGATTAAGGAGGTATTACGAATGAGTATGGTAAGCGATGTAACAACTTACGTCAAAGAGTATGACCCTGAGGTCGGAGCGGCGCTCGAACAGGAGCTGGGAAGGCAGAGACGGAATCTGGAGCTGATTGCGTCGGAAAATATTGTGACTCCGCAAGTGATGATGGCGATGGGTACGGTGCCGACAAACAAGTATGCGGAAGGATATCCGGGAAAGCGGTATTACGGCGGATGCGAATACGTGGACGTGATTGAAAACCTGGCCATTGAGAGAGCAAAAAAACTTTTTGGGAGCGAGCATGTATGCGTACAGCCGCATTCCGGAGCCAGCGCGAACATGGCAGTGTACCAGGCATTTTTGAAGCCGGGGGACACGGTAATGGGACTCAACCTGGATCATGGCGGACACCTGACACACGGATCACCGGTCAATATGTCCGGGATACTCTACCGCTTCGTACCGTACAGCATCAATGACGAGGGATTTCTGGATTACGACGAAATCCTCCGCATCGCCAAAGAATGTCAGCCGAAGATGATCGTGGCAGGCGCGTCAGCTTATCCGAGGGCGATCCGGTTTGATTTGTTTGCGGAGATCGCAAAGGAAGTTGGAGCGATTCTCTTCGTAGACATGGCGCACATTGCGGGACTGGTAGCGGCAGGACTTCACCAGAGCCCGGTGCCATACGCGGATGTGGTGACAACGACGACCCACAAGACGCTGCGGGGACCAAGAGGCGGCATGATTCTGTGCAAGGAAGAACACGCAAAGGCAATCAACAAAGCGGTATTCCCAGGCACCCAGGGCGGTCCGCTGGAGCATGTGATCGCAGCCAAGGCTGTCTGCTTCGGGGAAGCGTTACGACCGGAATTTAAGACTTATCAGGAGCAGGTTTTAAAGAACGCAAAGGCACTTGCGGATGCGCTCATGGAAGAGGGATTCCAGCTTGTCAGCGGCGGAACGGACAACCACTTGATGCTGGTAGATCTCCAGAATAAGGGGATTACCGGAAAAGAGCTTCAAAGACGGCTCGACGAAGTGTATATCACAGTCAACAAAAACGCGGTACCGAACGACCCGGCGAGCCCGTTTGTGACAAGTGGAATCCGTATCGGTACTCCGGCAGTTACAACGAGAGGACTCAAAGAAGAAGAGATGAAAACGATTGCCAGACTGATCAAGATGGCGGTGACGGACTTTGATGCAAAGGCAGACGAGATCCGGGAAAAAGTAAACGAAATCTGCGGCAAACATCCGCTGTACGAATAGAAAGGAGTGCGGACGATGGAATTCAAAACACCACTTTATGAGGAACATGTAAAGGCGGGCGGCAAGATCGTGCCGTTTGCGGGCTACCTGCTTCCGGTTCAGTACCCGGCGGGAGTCATCAAAGAACATATGGCGGTACGGACGAAGGCCGGACTTTTTGACGTTTCCCATATGGGAGAAGTACTCTGCACCGGACCGGACGCCAAGGCAAACTTACAGATGCTTCTGACAAATGATTATACAAAGATCAAGGACGGGCAGGCAAAGTACAGCCCGATGTGCAATGAACACGGCGGCACGGTGGACGATCTGATCGTTTACCGCAAATCAGAGGAAGAATATCTGATTGTCGTCAATGCGGCAAACAAAGAGAAAGATTATCAGTGGATGCTGGATCATCAGTTTGGCAATGTGACGTTTACCGACGTCTCCGAACAGTATGCACAGCTTGCGCTCCAGGGACCAAAAGCGCTTGACATTTTAAGAAAACTGACAAAGGAAGAATGGATTCCGCAGAAATACTATCATGCGGTATTTGACGCCGAGGTGGCAGGCACCCCTTGCATTGTATCCAAAACCGGGTACACCGGAGAGGACGGTGTGGAACTGTATCTGGCGTCCGGATATGCGGCGCAGATGTGGAACGCCCTTCTGGAAGCTGGAAAGGAAGAAGGCCTCATTCCATGCGGGCTGGGAGCGAGAGATACCCTCCGGATGGAAGCGGCGATGCCATTGTACGGACACGAGATGAACGAGGAAATCAGCCCTCTGGAAGCGGGACTTACCTTTGCGGTGAAACTGGCAAAAGAGGACTTCATCGGAAAAAAGGCATTGGAAGAGGCAGGAGAGCCAAAGCGGGAGCGCATCGGCCTTAAAGTGACAGGAAGAGGCATTATCCGGGAAGAGCAGACCGTAATCTGTGCGGGAGAAGAGATTGGAACGACGACCTCCGGGACACATTGCCCATACCTGGGATACCCGATCGCCATGGCGCTTGTGCAGGCCGGTAAAGCAGCACCTGGGGACAAAGTAGAAGTCAATGTGCGTGGACGAAATGTTGAGGCGGAAGTAGTAGAACTTCCATTTTATAAAAGAGCGAAATAAACAGAGAAAAGGAGAAGAATCATGGAAATCAGAGAAGAATTAAACTATGTCAAATCACACGAGTGGGTAAAAGAAGAGGGAGAAGTCGTAACAATCGGTCTGACGGATTATGCGCAGTCAGAGCTTGGCGACCTTGTTTTTGTCAATCTTCCGGAAGAAGGAGATGAAGTGAGTGTGGGCGAAGCATTCGGTGATGTGGAGTCTGTCAAAGCGGTATCTGACGTTTATTCCCCGGTGAGCGGCGTTGTGTGCGAGATCAACGAGCGGCTCTTTGACGAACCAGAGTACATCAACGAAGCTCCGTATGACGCATGGTTTATCAAAGTCAAAGACGTCACCGAAAAAGAAGAGCTGTTATCAGGAGATGAATACAAAGCATTTGTAGAGAGCGAAAAAGAATAACGGAGGGGCGGTGAATTCGCATGGGCGGCTATGTACCAAATACAAAAGAGCAAAGACTGGACATGCTTAAGGCAATCGGACTGTCCTCCATGGAAGACCTGTTTGTGGATATCCCGCAAGAAGTCCGTCTCAAAGGAGAACTTGAGATCCCACAGGGCAAGTCCGAGCTGGAAGTGAAACGGGAGATGGAAGATCTGGCAGGCAAGAACCGGGTGTTCCGCACGATTTTCCGTGGCGCGGGGGCGTACCGTCACTATATCCCGGCAGCGGTCACAAGCATCATTTCCAAGGAAAATTTTCTGACGGCGTACACACCGTATCAGGCGGAAGTAAGCCAGGGCATCCTGCAATCGATTTTTGAGTATCAGACGATGATTTGTGATCTGACCGGGATGGACGCATCCAATGCGTCGGTTTATGACGGAGCATCTGCGGCAGCGGAAGGTGTTGCTATGTGCAGAGAGAGGAAGCGGGCGAAAGCGCTGATTTCGGGAGCGACGTCTCCGTATGTGATTCAGACCATTCAGACCTATTGCCATGGAAACGGAATGGAGATGGAAGTGATTCCGGAAAAGGACGGAAAGACCGATTGGGAGAAACTAAAGGCACGCCTGGATTCCGGGACAGCCTGCGTCTACATCCAGCACCCGAATTTCTACGGAAATCTGGAAGACGCAAAAGAGATCGGAGAGCTGACGCATGAGGCGGGAGCGAAATTCGTGATGGGCGTCAACCCGATTTCGTTTGGGATGTTAAAGACTCCGGCGGAGTATGGAGCCGATGTAGCAGTCGGAGAAGGACAGCCTCTCGGACTTCCACTGGCGTTCGGGGGACCATACATCGGATTTATGGCATGTACGGACAAGATGATGCGCAGGCTTCCGGGAAGAATCGTCGGGCAGACGAAAGACCGGAATGGAAAGACCGGATATGTGCTGACGCTCCAGGCAAGAGAGCAGCATATCCGCAGAGAAAAAGCGTCCAGCAACATTTGCTCCAACCAGGCGCTCTGTGCGCTGGCGGTGACAGTCTACCTTTCCTCCATGGGGAATGAGGGGCTTCGGGAGGCGGCTTTGCAGTCCGCATCCAAGGCACACTATCTGTCAAAAGAACTGGAAACCATCGGATATCACACAGAAAATCAGGGAACTTTCTTCCATGAATTTGTGACGACGTCAAAGGTATCCGCAAAAGAGACGTTAGACGCGCTGGAAGCGCAAGGGATTCTGGGCGGATATCCTCTGGATGAGCACCGGATTCTCTGGTGCTGTACCGAGGTCAATACAAAAGAAGAAATGGATGACGTGATCCGGATTCTGAAGGAGGTGCAGTCATGCTAGTGTTTGAAAAGAGCAGACCGGGACGCAGGAATGGGATGCTCCCGAAATGGGAAGGAGAAACCTTTGAACTCCCAAAGACAGAACAAAGGCAGAAAAAGCTTCACCTGCCGGAGATTGCGGAGGGTGATCTGAGCAGACATTACAGTGAGCTTGCGAGAAAATCCCATGGAGTTAACGACGGATTTTATCCGCTTGGTTCCTGTACTATGAAATATAACCCGAAGATCAACGAGGCGGCAGCGGCGCTTCCGGGATTTACGGAGATCCATCCGTTACAGCCGGAACACACGGTGCAGGGATGTCTGGAAGTACTGAAAACAGCGGAGGAAACGCTGTGCACTATCACGGGAATGGATCATATGGTCTTCCAGCCGGCAGCAGGGGCCCATGGGGAATTTACAGGGCTGCTTCTGATCCGTGCCTACCATGAGAGCCGGGGCGACGCAAAACGGACGAAGATCCTCGTCCCGGATTCCGCGCATGGTACAAACCCGGCAAGTGCGGTGATGGCAGGATACAAGGTCGTCAGCGTCCTGTCCGGACCGGATGGATGTGTGGATCTGGAAAAATTAAAAGAAGCTGCCGACGATGAGACGGCGGGCATTATGCTGACAAACCCGAATACCCTTGGGATTTTTGAGAAACAGATTCTTGAGATTACGGAAGTGATACACGGCTGTGGAGGCCTCTGTTACTATGACGGCGCCAACTTAAACGCTGTGATGGGAACGGTCCGTCCGGGAGATATGGGATTTGACGTGGTACATTTAAACCTCCACAAGACTTTCTCCACTCCGCACGGAGGCGGTGGTCCGGGAAGCGGTCCGGTAGGATGCAAACAGATTCTGGCGGACTTTCTCCCGTCCATCCTGGTAGAGGGCAAGGATGTCTTACATATGAAGAAACCGGAGCACAGCATTGGAGAGATGAAAAGCTTCTACGGCAATTTCCTTGTTGTTGTAAGGGCGCTTACTTATCTGAAATCCCTTGGAAAAGAGGGAATTCCGGAAGCAAGCCAGAATGCGGTGCTCAACGCAAACTATATGCTGCACGGTCTTGCGGATATCTTCCCGGCCGCCAATGGAACGAGATGTATGCATGAATTTGTCATTAGCCTGTCTGGCCTGAAGAAGAAAACCGGCATTTCCGCCATGGATATTGCAAAAGGACTTCTGGACAACGGCATCCATCCTCCGACTATGTACTTCCCGCTGATCGTGGACGAAGCACTGATGATTGAACCGACGGAGACAGAATCCAGGGAGACACTGGATGAAGCACTTAAAGTTTTCCATCGGCTGTATCAGCAGGCAGAAGCAGAGCCGGAAAGCCTGCACCTGGCGCCTGCCACCACACCGGTTACAAGACTTGACGAGGTGGAGGCGGCCAGACATCCTGTGCTGAAGTATGAATTTGAAGAATAGGGTGAAACGACATGTTGGAAAAGCTGACTTACATAGAAAGCAACACAACCAATCCATATCATAATCTTGCTCTGGAGGAAACGCTTTTGTTCGGGTGCGGGAAGGAGGAATGTATCCTCTACCTCTGGCAGAACGAGAAGACTGTTGTCATCGGGAAAAACCAGAATGCCTGGAAAGAATGTCGTACGGAAAAACTGGAACGGGACGGGGGACACCTGGCACGGCGGCTCTCAGGGGGCGGAGCCGTCTACCACGATCTTGGAAATCTGAATTTCACCTTTCTCGTTTCCAGAGAGCATTACGATTTGGACCGGCAGCTTGCAGTGATCCAAAGGGCGCTGGAACATCTGGGACTTCGTGCTGAAAAGTCCGGGCGAAATGATCTTTTGATCAACGGAAAGAAATTTTCCGGAAATGCCTTTTACCGCCATGGAGACCACTGTTATCACCACGGAACCATCATGGTGGCGGTGGACAAAGAGAGGCTGGGTTCGTATCTAACGGTTTCTACGGCAAAGCTTCAGTCCAAAGGGGTGGATTCCGTACGCTCCAGAGTGGCGAATCTGACGGATTATCTTCCGAATCTGGCGATCGACAGCCTGAAAGAAGCGCTCCGGCAGGCGTTCGGGGAAGTTTACGGGCTCCCGGTAGAAGAAAGAAGCCAGGATGAAGAAGAACTTGCAAAACGGACAGAATTCTTTAGCTCCTGGGAATGGCTCTATGGACGGAGAATCCCGTTCCAGCACGAGAGAACGAAGAAATTCCCGTGGGGCGAAGTGACGATCCAGTTTGAAGTGGAAAAGGGCAGAATCCGGGAGGCGGCAGTCTATTCAGACGCCTTAAAAACCGGACTGATTGAGGTGCTGCCAGAATATCTGAAAGGAGTCCGCTTTCAGAGCAGCAGCATCTGGACTGAGCTCGGTCTCTACTGGTCTGCGGATCCGGAGGAAGAGCAGATGATGATGGATATCAGAAAATGGATGAAAGAAGAGGAATGGTAGATGGAAGGACAATTTGATCTGATTGTAATCGGAGCAGGACCGGGCGGCTATGTGGCGGCTATCAAGGCGGCAAAACTTGGCCTTAAGGCTGCGGTCATCGAGAATAGGGAAGTGGGCGGAACGTGCCTGAACCGTGGGTGCATCCCGGCCAAGGCGATGATCCATGCGTCTTCTGTGTACCGGGAGATGCAAAGCAGTGAGGAAATCGGAATTTTTGCATCCGAAGTCACCTACGATTACGGCAAGATACTAGAATATAAAGAAAGGACGACCAGGCAGCTCGTCCAGGGAATCGGGCAGGTATTAAAGGCAAACAGCGTGGAAATCATCTGCGGAACCGGAACACTCCTTCCGGAAAATGAGGTGAAAGTTACCTCCGAAGAAGGAGAACAGATGCTGAAAGCAAAAGACGTTTTGCTGGCGTCCGGCTCCAAGCCGCTCCGGATTCCAATCCCTGGCATTGATCTGCCGGGAGTGATCACAAGTGATGACCTGTTCCGGATGAAAGAAGTACCGGAAAGCCTTGTCATGATCGGGGGAGGCGTCATCAGTGTGGAATTCGCAACCGTATACGCGGCCCTTGGGACGAAAGTAACGATTCTGGAAGCCATGCCGAGACTGGTCCCGAATATGGATAAAGAAATTTCCCAGAATCTCAAGATGATTCTGAAAAAGCGGGGAATCGAGATCCACACTGCGGCAGCGGTGCAGTCCATTGAGCAGGACGAGGATGGATATCTCTGTCATTACACTGAGAAAGAAAAAGAGCAGCAGGCGAAAGGTGCTTATGTACTCTGTGCAGTGGGACGGTGCGCCAATATGGACGGTTTGTTTGGCGACGGCGTGGATTTGGAACTTGCGAGGGGCCGTGTCGTGGTAGACGAACACTTTGCCACGTCCATGCCACATGTCTATGCCATCGGAGATCTGATCGGAGGAGCGCAGCTCGCTCATGCGGCAAGCGCCCAGGGCGTTGCTGTGGCAGAGCGTCTGGCAGGAAAAGTGCGTTCCATCGATGTGAATGTGATACCGGGATGTGTGTATACAGATCCGGAGATTGCTTCCGCAGGTCTGACTGAAGACGAGGCGAAAGAAAAAGGAATCGAAGTAGAGACAGGTAAGTTTATTATGAGTGCCAACGGGAGATCTATCATCACAAAAGAAGAGAGGGGATTCATCAAGGTGGTGGCGGACAAGGAAAGTCATGTGATTCTCGGAGCCCAAATGATGTGTGCAAGGGCTACCGACATGATTGGGGAATTCGTGACCGCCATCACGAACCAGATGACGGTATCTCAGCTTCTGAAAGGTATGAGGGCACATCCGACCTACAATGAAGGGATCGGAGAGGCGCTGGAAGAGCTGGAAGGCGGCGCCATCCATGTCCTTCCGAAGAAAAAACGGTAAGAAAAAGAGACTTGTCAGATGTCGGAAAAAGAAGTAAAGTAATATGGAAATATACGAGGAAGATGAAAGAGGAAGAGATATGATTGATTACAAAAATGATGAAGCAAAACGTCAGAATGTGATTCAGTTTGTCAGGGCGACGCAGGAGATTATGGAGAAAGAAGGTATTAAAAAGGTTTCCATCCGTAAGATCGCGGCTGTTTCGGGCTTTCATAATTCTACTATTTATCTGTATTTTAAAGATCTGGACGAGCTTGTAATGCTGTCGTCCATCAGACACTTTCAAAAATACAGCAGTGATCTGGAAAAATTAAGTAACCGGCATGTTGACGCCTACGAAAATTTCTTTGCGATATGGGAGTATTTTGCGGATTCAGCCTTTCAATATTCATGCGTATTCTATAATTTCTTTTTCGGGAAATACAGTGATGATCTGACCGTTTTTTTGAACCGTTACTATGATCTGTTTCCAGAAGAAAAGAGTGCGCTCAGCGAGGAAATCGAAGCTATGTACCTGGGACGCAATTATCAGGAACGATGCATGAAGATCCTGGCGCCGTTGATCGGAGATCCGCGGACACGTGTGACAAAAGAAAACGCGGAGATTGTAAATGACATCAGCGTCTGCTTTTGTATGGATCTGCTCAATAAAAAGTGTGCGAATCCGGAAATGGATAATGAAGTATTGAAAAAGCATATGATGGATATGCTACGATTTATTATTGAAAAATAGAAGAATAGAAGAGTTGAAAAAGCCTTCCGTGGGAATCTGAATGGGATTCTTACGGAGGGCTTTTTTGCTGCTAACACAGTGAAAGTTTCACTTTTGGATGAATCGTTGCGTCTGAGATTGAAAAAATCTATAAACCTATTGACAATAATCGCGATTAGTGATAAGTTAATCGTATAAATTATTAAATAATCGCGATTATTAAGAAACTATATTGTGCAAAATGCACAATTCATTTGTGTGCTTTTTTAGAAGGAGGATTTGAGATGAGACTGGAAATCGGGAATTTCTATGTGCGGAATATCATCTTTGGAGAAAAATTATCGTTTGAAAGTGGGATTCTAACGATCAATAAGGACGAAGCGCTTACTTATATCAGAGCAGACGAGCGCATCACAGAGGCGGAACTCTATATCGCAAAACCTGGGGATCCGATCCGGATATGTCCGGTAAAAGAGGCGATCGAGCCTCGTGTCAGACCGGATGGGAGAGGAGTTTTCCCTGGATATACCGGAGATCTGGAGCGGGCTGGAAACGGTACCGTACATGCACTTAAAAATTGCAGCGTACTCGTCGTAGGCAGACACTGGGGAGGTTTCCAGGACGGTCTGATTGATATGAGCGGAGAAGGACAGAAATATACTTACTTTGGGCAGTTGAATAATATCGTCCTGGTGGCGGACACGAACGAGGTGTTTGAGCAGAGAGAGCAGCAGAAAAAAAACGACGCGCTCAGGAGAGCAGGGCATAAACTGGCGGAATATATTGCACAATGTGTAAAAGAACTCAAGCCGGAGGAGACGGAAGTCTACGATCTGGATGCCATGATCCGGAGAGGTGCGGATGTGGAAACCCTTCCATCTGTGGTCTATGTGATGCAACCACAGTCCCAGATGGAAGAACTCGGATATAACGACCTTGTGTATGGCTGGGATATGAACCGCATAGTGCCGACCGTAATGCATCCAAATGAGATTTTGGACGGGGCTTTGGTGTCAGGAAGTTTCATGCCGGTTTCCTCCAAATGGTCCACTTATGATTTTCAGAATTGTCCGAATATCAAGGCCCTTTACAGAGAGCATGGAAAGACCATCAATTTCCTTGGCGTGATTATGTCGAACTTAAATGTGGCGTTGGAACAGAAAGAGCGGGCGGCGCTCTTTGTGGCGCAGATTGCGAACACACTGGGAGCGGATGGCGCTGTTGTGGCGGAGGAAGGATACGGAAACCCGGATGCTGATTTTGTAGGCTGTATCGTTGCTCTTGAGGATGCGGGAGTCAAGACGGTGGGGATTTCCAATGAATGTACTGGACGTGACGGACAGTCCCAGCCGCTTGTCACGCTGGATGAAAAGTGCGATGCCATTGTATCCTGCGGAAATGTATCGGAACTGATTGAACTTCCGCCGATGGAGATTGTGCTTGGGGAACTGGAGGCTCTTGGAAGAGACGGGTTATCCGGGGGATGGGCGGCCGATGAGAAACTGGGGCCTTCCGTCAGAGAAGATGGATCGATCATTATGGAGAACAATTCCATGTTTTGTGGAGATCAGGTCTGTGGCTGGTCCCCGAAAACAATGAAAGAATTTTAAGGAGGTGCGGCAATGAAAAAGGCGATTTTATATATCAATCAGTTTTTCGGGCAGATCGGAGGAGAAGATCAGGCCGATTTTGCTCCGGCCATAAGAGAAGAAAAGATAGGTCCGGCGCTGGAGTACGCAAAAACACTACATGCGGAAATTACACATACTATTATCTGCGGCGATAATTACATGGGATCTCATACGGAAACGGCAGTCAATGAAATCCTTGAAATGCTGGCTGATAAAGAGTTTGACCTGTTTCTGGCAGGGCCGGCGTTCCAGGCAGGGCGGTATGGCGTGGCGTGCGGTACGATCTGTAAAGCAGTAAAGGACAGATATCACGTTCCAGTGCTGACTTCTATGAACGAAGAAAATCCGGGAGCGGAAATGTTTAAGCACGATATGTGTATTTTAAGAGGCGGTAATATCGCTTCCAAGATGCGAAAGGATGTAAAGACGGTCACTAGTCTGGCAAACAAAATTCTGGATGGAGAAGAAGTCGGAAGTGCGGAAGAAGAGGGATATTTCGGACGTGGTATTCGTAGACAGGTATGGAGAAAGGATGCCAAACCGGCGTCTGAGCGTATGGTGGAGATGCTTGTAAAAAAGCTAAATGGGGAACCGTTTGAGACGGAACTTCCGATGCCGAAACTGGACCGTGTACCGATTGCTCCGGCAGTCAAAGATCTGAAGAAAGCCAGAATTGCTCTGTTAAATACAGGAGGCATTGTTCCAGTTGACAATCCGGACAGGATTCAGTCAGCGTCGGCGACCCGGTGGGGTAGATACGATATATCCAATACAGACCGTCTGGAGAGCGGCGTGTACAAGACGATCCACGCAGGATTTGACCCGGCGGCAGCAGATGCGAATCCGAATGTGGTAGCACCTGTAGACGCATTGAAAGTACTGGAAAAAGAAGGTGCTTTTGGAAGCCTGCATCCGTATTTTTATACAACTGTGGGGACTGGTACGACACAGGCGGAGGCGCAGAGAATGGCAAGAGAAATCCTGCCGTATCTGATGGAAGACCACGTAGACGCTGTAATTATGGTTTCTACATGAGGCACTTGTACTCGTTGCGGCGCAACGATGGTAAAAGAAATCGAAAAAGGAGGACTTCCGATTGTACAGATGTGTAATCTGATTCCTGTTGCCAAGACGGTAGGAAGCAACAGGATCGTGCCAACAATCTCGATCCCGTACCCGCTGGGAGATCCGGCGACTTCCAAAGAAGAGCAGTGGAAACTCAGATATCACAGGACAAAGGTAGCGCTGGAAAGTCTGGCCACAGACATCAAAGAGCAGACAGTATTCAGAGTATAAGGAGGCGGATTATGGAGAAAAGAAAACAGAAGAACAGCGTGTTCTATATCTCTCTGATACTAATCGCGATCATGGCGGTCTGGTCGGTTGCCTTTAATGAAAGTTTTACAAAAGTTTCTGATGCGGCGTTCGCGTTTTTGACAACAGATTTCGGCTGGCTCTATCTCCTGGCAATGATCGTATTTCTGGTGTTCGTATTGTACGTGGCATTTGGCCGGTATGGGAAAATCCGGCTTGGAGGAGATGACTCCAGGCCGGAATATAGTAACCTGACATGGTTTGGACTGCTTTTCGGCTGTGGCATGGGGGTGGGGCTTGTATTCTGGGGAGTAGCAGAGCCTTTGACACACTACCTGAACCCAGTGGGCGTGGAGAGTGCAACGCCGGAAGCAGCGGATTTTGCAATGAAATCTTTCTTTATGCATTGGGGGATTCTTCCGTGGGCGAACTATGCTGTGATCGGTCTGGCTCTGGCTTACTTTATGTTTCGGAAGAACAAGAAAGGTTTAGTCAGCAGTATCCTGGAACCGTTATTAGGCGAAAAAATGACAAAAGGATGGCTGGGAAAACTTGTGGATATTCTGGCGGTTTTTGCTACAGTGGCAGGTATCGTAACGTCTCTGGGGCTTGGGACGATGCAAATTAATGCAGGATTTAATAAATTGTTCGGGATTCCGACCACATTACTTGTACAGATTGGAATTGTAGTGGTTGTTTCGATTCTCTATATCGGGTCCGCCGTATCCGGTATTGAAAAGGGAATCAAGGTGATTTCAGATACCAATCTATATGTAGCGATCGGTCTGTTGCTCGTATGTTTTCTGGTAGGGCCAAAGATAGAGATACTTGACAGCTTTGTTAATGGCATTGGACAGTATATCGGAGATTTTATTCCGGATGCTCTAAAAGTCGGGGCATACGGGGATAATAGCTGGCTGGGAAGTTGGAGACTGTTTTACTGGGCGTGGTTTATCGCATGGGCTCCGTTTGTAGGCGTTTTTATTGCCAGAATCTCAAAGGGAAGAACAATCAGAGAGTTTGTCCTTGGAGTCGTCCTTGTACCGGCATTTGCGTCCTGCATCTGGGGAGCGGTATTTGGAAGTCTTGGAATCAATCTGGGAGAGACGGGGGTTCTTAGTTTGGATGTATTAAATGAAGTGGCGGCTACGCCGGAAGTTGGACTTTTTGTAGTCCTTCAGAAATATCCGCTTGGTTTTGTACTTTGCATTGTGGCACTTGTATCTCTCTGCGCGTTTTTTATTACGTCGGCTAATTCCGGGGTATACGTTCTGTCCATGCTGACGACAGATGGGGAGATTAATCCGCCGAACAGTAAAAAAATTCTCTGGGGAATGATCCAATCGGTGATGGCGGTCGGTCTTCTGATGGCAGGGGGATTAAAACCGCTCCAGACAATCTCATTGGCTGCGGCATTTCCGTTTATTCTGATCATGTTTGCGGCGTGTGCGGCATTTATAAAAGCAATTAAGAAAGAAAAAATTTGATAACCCTCCTGAAAAATATTACGGCCTTTTTGCAAGGAGACCGTAATATTTTTCGTATTCTATAGGAAAGCCCTCGGGGTAGAATGGGCACACCGCAATCAGGGATATTACCGCTTTGTGGTATTACGGCGGTGTGCAAAGTGTTTAAGCCCGGGGATGGAGGAGAAAGAGACATTGAGGTGGGATTGCCTACTTCGCTTCTATGAGAAGGGAGAAACGATGGGATATCTGATTGGGTGGACGAGGCAGACTGCTGAAGTCCTCAAAGAATTGGAAACGACAGGGGAATACCGGGTGAAAGAGGAGTATATCCGGAAAAAGAACGGAGATATCGCAGGTTATTATCTGGAACTGTACCGGTGGTATACGGAAAAAAGCAGGGCGTATCTTCCGGCGGCCGTGGAGGGAGAATTTCCGATCTGGTTTTCCCTCAACAGTGATTACCGACTGCAGAAGACGGAGGGAACAGTGATCATCAGAGCCAGAATCCCCGGGGAAATGGCGCTTGTCATCGACGCTGGAAGATGGGACAGCAGGGGAAACCATATGTATATCTGCAAAAATGCCAAGGACAGGGCTGACTTTGAAAAGCTTTTGAACACCTACGGGATATATGACGAGACCATTCTGGTGGACAGGAAAGGGATTTTCTATCCGATGCTCAGAAAGAGAATGATGGAGAGCTGGGAGAGGCTCTTTACGATGCCGCCGGACAGACCGGAAAATGGATACGCTACTACATGGGTATTAAAACAGGAATGGATTGAGGAAATCATACTTTAAATAAAAATAAAAATCCTTTATTATAGAAGAAAAAGAATTTACAGGAGGGATTTTTATGTCAGAAATTACTTACAGAGACGCAAGAGTAGATGATGCAGAACAGATTGTCGCTTTCTACAATGAGGTGGGTGGAGAGACGAGTTATCTAAGCTTTGAAGCGGACGAATATCCAATGACAGTCAGTGAACAGAAAGACGAAATTCGTTCCCTGGAAGGAAACAAGACAAACCGGATGCTGCTTGCTATGGACGGGGATGAGATCGCGGGGATCGCAACGATCCATTCTTCCCATAAGATCAAGGCACGACATGACGGCGAGCTTGGAATCGTGGTGGCAAAGAAATATCAGAAGCAGGGCATCGGAAGTGAACTGATCCGGATACTGATTGACTGGTGCAAAGGAAACGGTGTGACGACAAGGATCAGTCTGGATACCCGCGCGGATAATATTCCGGCTGTTGCCCTTTATATGAAATTCGGCTTTGAAATCGAGGGATGCCGCAGAAATTCCACGCTTCTCAATGGCATGTACTACGATCTTTATGTGATGGGAATGATGATTGACGAAGCATAACGATTCAGCTATGCAGCTCAGATTTGCGGCTTGCGCCGCTTTTCCACTGCTAATACAGCTAAATCTTCGCTCATGGCGAAGCGCCATATGTCCGGGGACACGGGAAAACCATCTGCAAGCAAGCTTGCGCTGGATTTTCCGTGTCCCCGGCCGCATGGCTGAATCGTTCACATGAAAATTCCTGTAAAAACCCTTGACTTTTACGAATGGACGTAATACAATGACAAATGCGTGTGGAAATACGTGATATTTTTGCGTGCAAAAGAATTTTTTAAGCAAACCTATTAATTATTCGTAGGAGGTGAAAGGAATGCCAACATTCAACCAGTTAGTAAGAAAAGGACGTGAGGTTTCTGTAAAGAAATCTACAGCTCCGGCACTTCAGAAGGGATACAATTCCCTGAGAAAGAGACCTGTCGACGCATCCGCTCCGCAGAAGAGAGGAGTATGTACGGCGGTTAAGACAGCGACACCTAAGAAGCCAAACTCAGCTCTTAGAAAGATCGCCAGAGTTCGTCTGTCTAACGGAATCGAAGTAACAAGCTACATCCCGGGAGAAGGACACAACCTTCAGGAACACAGTGTTGTTCTGATCCGTGGTGGCCGTGTAAAGGATCTGCCAGGTACAAGATACCACATCGTCCGCGGAACACTTGATACAGCAGGTGTTGCTAAGAGACGTCAGGCACGTTCCAAATACGGTGCTAAGAGACCGAAAGACGCAAAAAAATAAGTAAAAGTTTTTAAGTAACAAAATCGTTATCGTATCACAGGACTATGAAATTAGTAGGTTGCGGATTGACATACACGGGTATGTTCCAGCCGCACGAACGCAAACTGTGAAGCGAGTACTGATGATTTAATCCAATTATGATTAAGGAGGGAAGGACCGTGCCACGTAAAGGACATACTCAGAAAAGAGACGTATTAGCGGATCCATTATACAATAACAAAGTTGTTACAAAGCTTATCAACAACATCATGTTAGATGGTAAGAAAGGTGTAGCACAGAAAATTGTATATGGCGCATTTGAGAGAGTTGCCGAGAAAGCTGACAAACCGGCGATCGAAGTATTTGAAGAGGCAATGAACAACATTATGCCTGTACTGGAAGTAAAGGCGAGACGTATCGGAGGTGCCACATATCAGGTGCCGATCGAAGTACGTGCAGACAGAAGACAGGCATTGGCACTTCGCTGGCTGACCATGTTCTCTCGTAAAAGAGGCGAGAAAACAATGGAGGAAAGACTGGCCAACGAAATTCTCGATGCTGCAAATAACACAGGAGCATCTGTAAAGAGAAAAGAAGATATGCACAAGATGGCAGAGGCAAACAAGGCGTTTGCTCACTATCGTTTCTAGGATCTTCCTGGAGACAGCTCTGCCGGATTTGGCAGGAAACAGTCGATCTTATTAGTTTAGGAGGAAAAAGTCTTGGCTGGAAGAGAATATCCATTAGAGAGAACAAGAAACATCGGTATCATGGCTCACATCGATGCTGGTAAGACGACGCTGACAGAGCGTATTCTCTACTATACCGGTGTAAACTACAAGATCGGTGATACACACGAAGGAACTGCTACCATGGACTGGATGGAGCAGGAACAGGAAAGAGGTATCACGATCACTTCAGCTGCTACCACATGTCACTGGACCCTGGAAGAAAAGACGAAACCGAAGGCGGGTGCTTTAGAGCACCGTATCAATATCATCGATACTCCGGGTCACGTTGACTTCACCGTAGAGGTTGAGCGTTCCCTGCGTGTACTTGACGGTGCCGTAGGTGTGTTCTGTGCAAAGGGTGGTGTAGAACCTCAGTCAGAGAATGTATGGCGTCAGGCAGACACATACAATGTACCTCGTATGGCTTTCATCAACAAGATGGACATCCTGGGTGCAGATTTCTACAACGCAGTTGAGCAGATTAAAACAAGATTAGGTAAAAACGCAATCTGTCTTCAGCTTCCAATCGGAAAAGAAGACGAATTCAAAGGTATCATCGACCTGATGGAAATGCAGGCATATATCTACAATGATGACAAGGGTGACGATATCACTGTCTGCGAGATTCCGGAAGAAATGAAAGATGACGCTGAGTTATATCATACAGAGCTCGTTGAAAAGATCTGTGAGCTGGACGACGACCTGATGATGCAGTATCTGGAGGGTGAAGAGCCGTCTATCGAAGATCTGAAGAAAGTGCTGAGAAAAGCAACTTGTGAATGTACGGCTGTCCCGGTATGCTGCGGATCTGCTTACAGAAACAAAGGTGTTCAGAAACTTCTGGATGCGGTTCTTGAGTATATGCCGGCTCCGACAGATATCCCGGCTATCCAGGGTGTTGACGAAGACGGAAATGAAATTGTGAGACATTCTTCTGACGAGGAACCATTCTCAGCTCTCGTATTCAAGATTATGACAGACCCATTCGTAGGTAAGCTTGCTTACTTCCGTGTGTACTCTGGTGTTATGAACTCCGGTTCTTACGTGCTGAATGCCACAAAAGGCAAAAAAGAGCGTGTCGGACGTATCCTTCAGATGCACGCCAACAAAAGAGCAGAGCTCGACAAAGTATACTCCGGAGATATCGCTGCCGCAATCGGATTCAAATTCTCTACAACTGGAGACACCATCTGTGATGAGCAGCACCCGGTAATCCTTGAGTCCATGGAATTCCCGGAACCGGTTATCGAACTTGCAATCGAGCCTAAGACAAAAGCTTCCCAAGGTAAACTTGGTGAATCACTTGCAAAACTTGCTGAAGAAGACCCGACATTCCGCGCTCATACAGATCAGGAAACAGGTCAGACTATCATTGCTGGTATGGGTGAGCTCCATCTTGAAATTATTGTAGACAGACTTTTACGTGAGTTCAAGGTGGAAGCAAATGTAGGTGCCCCGCAGGTTGCTTACAAAGAATCTTTCACAAAAGCAGTAGATGTGGACAGCAAGTACGCAAAACAGTCCGGTGGACGTGGACAGTACGGACACTGTAAAGTTAAATTTGAACCAATGGATGTCAATGGAGAAGAGACATACAAGTTTGAATCCTCTGTTGTCGGCGGTGCTATTCCGAAGGAATATATCCCGGCAGTAGGAGAAGGTATTGAAGAGGCTATGAAGTCCGGTATCCTCGGCGGATTCCCGGTTGTTGGTATCCACGCAAATGTATATGATGGATCCTACCATGAAGTCGATTCCTCCGAAATGGCATTCCATATCGCTGGATCCCTTGCGTTCAAGGACGCGATGGCAAAGGCAGCTCCGGTACTTCTTGAGCCTATTATGAAGGTTGAAGTAACAATGCCGGAAGAATATATGGGTGACGTTATTGGTGACATCAACTCCCGTCGTGGACGTATCGAAGGAATGGATGATCTTGGCGGCGGAAAGATTGTACGCGCATATGTACCGCTTTCTGAAATGTTCGGATACTCCACAGATCTTCGTTCTAGAACACAGGGACGTGGTAACTACTCTATGTTCTTTGAAAAGTACGAACCAGTACCGAAGAACGTACAGGAAAAGGTATTATCCAATAAAAAAGCCTAAAAAGGCTTGAAAATTCGGCGGATTTGAAATATAATCAAATGTAGCTGAGTAAACTTTTAAATTTAAGAAATTGCCCTGCTTGAGGGTAGAATTAAGGAGGATTATTCAAATGGCAAAGGCTAAATTTGAAAGAACAAAACCACATTGTAATATTGGTACAATCGGTCACGTTGACCATGGTAAAACTACTTTAACAGCTGCTATCACAAAGACTCTTGCTGAAAGAGTTGAAGGTAACGCTGCCGTAGATTTCGAGAATATCGATAAAGCACCGGAAGAAAGAGAACGTGGTATCACAATCTCCACAGCTCACGTTGAGTATGAGACAGAGAAACGTCACTACGCACATGTTGACTGCCCAGGTCATGCCGATTACGTTAAGAACATGATCACAGGTGCTGCTCAGATGGACGGAGCTATCCTTGTTGTAGCTGCTACAGATGGTGTTATGGCTCAGACAAGAGAGCACATCCTTCTGTCCCGTCAGGTAGGTGTACCTTACATCGTAGTATTCATGAACAAATGTGACATGGTAGACGATGAAGAACTTCTTGAACTCGTAGAGATGGAAATTCGTGAACTCCTTGACGAGTACGAATTCCCGGGAGATGACACACCGATCATCAAAGGTTCTGCTCTGAAAGCTCTGGAAGATCCGAACGGAGAATGGGGCGATAAGATTATGGAGCTTATGGATGCTGTTGACAGCTATATTCCGGATCCGGAACGTGACACAGACAAACCGTTCCTTATGCCAGTCGAAGACGTATTCTCTATCACAGGACGTGGTACTGTTGCTACAGGTAGAGTAGAGCGTGGTACACTTCATGTATCTGATGAAGTAGAAATCGTTGGTATCCACGAAGATACACGTAAAGTCGTTGTAACAGGTGTGGAAATGTTCCGTAAGCTTCTTGACGAAGCTCAGGCTGGTGATAACATCGGTGCTCTGCTTCGTGGTGTTCAGAGAACTGAAATCGAAAGAGGACAGGTTCTTTGCAAACCAGGTTCTGTAACATGCCATCACAAATTTACAGCTCAGGTTTACGTTCTGACAAAAGATGAAGGTGGACGTCATACTCCATTCTTCAACAACTACCGTCCGCAGTTCTACTTCAGAACAACAGACGTAACAGGTGTTTGCGAACTTCCGGAAGGAACAGAAATGTGCATGCCTGGAGATAACGTAGAAATGACAGTTGAACTGATCCATCCAGTAGCTATGGAGCAGGGACTTCGTTTCGCTATCCGTGAAGGTGGACGTACAGTAGGATCTGGACGTGTTGCTACAATCATCGAGTAATTGCTAAAAGCAGATTTTATAGGACTTTCTGAAATTTCAGAAAGTCCTATTTTGCTAAAGTCATAATCTTGATTTCAATTAAATGACCCTTTTCTTTTCTGACTGTGGCAGATAAGAGTAAGTAGGGATAACTCTACCCGTATTCAATCGTTTGAAATCTTAATGAGGTTACTGGGTTATGGTCTTTTCCCCGTAAGTACATCATCATAAAATTTCTGCTTTGTGTCGATATATTCGATACTATTGTTTATTTCCTGCAATTTTTCCAATAATATCTTTTTTCTATGATGAAGCATTAGTTTTCTTTCGGGGATAGTTTTTTCCCCTTGCAGGCATAATGCTACATACTCTTTCATTTCCGCAATGCTCATACCACATTTTTTTAAGCAGGAAAGACTTTTTATCCATGCGATATCTTCATCATCAAAAACACGATAATTGTTACTGTTTCTCTTGACGTTTGGTACAAGTCCTTCGTTACAGTAAAATTTTAAGGTTTCATAAGGCATATTCGTTTCCTTACATACTGCTTTCATAGAATACATGTTTTCAACTCCTCAAATCTTTTCAGAAATTTCAAAAAATGCTTGACCGGTAGTTACTACCGAGTTTTACAATCTGATTGTATTCTGAAGAACACAAGATGTCAAGGAGGTTATGATTATGGAGTATATAACATTAAATAACGGAGTAAAAATGCCAAAACTCGGTTTTGGTGTATTCCAGATTGCAAAGGAAGATTGTGAAAGATGTGTGTTAGACGCTATAAAGGTAGGCTATCGTCATATCGACACAGCACAGTCTTATTTTAACGAAGAAGAAGTCGGAAACGCCATCAGCAAATGTGGATTGCCACGAAAAGATTTGTTTATCACAACGAAAGTATGGATTGACAATTATGGGTATGAACAAGCCAAAGAATCCGTCTTGAAATCTATGAAGAAGCTGAAAGTCGATTATCTTGATTTAGTCCTTTTACATCAGCCGTTTAGTGATTATTATGGTGCTTACAGAGCTTTACAGGAGTTATACAAAGAGGACAAAATCAGAGCTATAGGCGTAAGCAACTTTGCACCCGATAGGCTGACAGATATGATTGCTTTCAATGAGATACCGCCACAGGTTAATCAAGTAGAAGTCAATCCATTACATCAGCAGATACCAGCACAGGAAAACATGGTAAAACGTCATGTCCAAATGGAAGCGTGGGCACCGTTTGGCGAGGGAAAAAACAATATGTTCCATAATCCTGTATTGTTGAATATTGCTGAAATGTATCAGAAATCAACGGCACAGGTTATGTTACGCTGGCTCATGCAAAGGGATATTGTCGCTTTAGCGAAATCAACCCATATCGAGCGAATGAAAGAAAATATTGAAATTTTTGACTTTTTTCTTTCTGATGAAGATATGAAGAAAATTTCAGAATTAGATACCATGGAAAGTTTGTTTTTCGATCATCAGACACCGGAAACGGTTGATATGTTTGTTGGAATGGTTAGTGACAGAAAGGGGAAAATTTAATGCGAAAACGAATCAGCTTTTTATAGCTGTTCTTTGCTGTATTGGTCTTACAGCTTGCGGTACAGATAAAAGGGATAATACCGACACACTATCTTCCCAAAATGAACAGGCTATATCTGTTTCAAGATAAGAGGTGCTAAAGTTCGTACAGACCTTATGTTTTGTACAGGCTTTTTCCCGATTCTATAATTCAGTTCTTTTGCAGAAAGAGGGGATTATGAAGCTATCTTCTTTTGGGGAAGTCATCAAAGCAATGCAACTATAAAAATTTTATTTGCAGAAGATAAAAAACTATTGACGAACACATGTTCGACTGTTATAATACGAATTACAGAACAGATTTAACTGGCCAGAATCTGGTATCTGTAAGAGTTTCGGCAAAGCAGGATTTCAGCAGAGCGACTCTGTCGGGCAGCACAGAGCTGTATCAACGGTTTTCTTTCCCTTATCCGTGATGCTGCTGATGATTTTGCGATTACCCGGAGGGTGAAGATAGGGATGAGTTTGATGTCAAATAAAGAGTTGAAAGTAAGCGCGCAGCAAACTGAGGATGCAGTCTGTTTATGGAATGCAGTATGTGAAATTACTGAGCGAGGAAACAATGCGGAGATTAAACGAAAGAAGGACGGGAGTTTTACCGTATATGAAGTCAAAAAGAAGATAGTGGCAGTTTGATAAATCGGTATCGAACGAAGGACTGATAGGAGTCAGAAATCAACAGAGTGAAGAATGTGGTTTCCGGCTCCTTTTTATGATCCGCAGGATTGGTAGTGTAACAGAGAAAAGAAAGGAAGGTGTGAAGATGGAAGCAGGGGAAGTAGTTCAATTAATGAAGTTAAACGATTTTACACAATTTAAGAATCAGGACGTCTTAACTATTATAAAAGGCTGCCACGAAAAAACAAGAAGTACTTTTTTCGGAGATGCCGGAAAAGTTGCAGATGTTGATAAAACGTGGGTGAAAGTAGCAATCAATCTTCTACTATTTGCGATCAGCCAGACAGGCAACAACATGTACGGCACGACAGAGGGAATCCGGGACATGAAATACAGGGATAAAGTCGGCAGGCTATTTGAAGGGAATACGTCGCTATGGAAAGATGTGTTTCAGAGATACTTGTCCCACATTGGTGTGAGTGTAAATGAACAGTTGATGGAGAGTTTTTATACAGAGACTTCCAAATTAAACTTTATCATGGGAATGAAAGAGCAGCAAATGGAGGAATGTATTGGACTTTGTTTTGCGCTTGTCCGAATTTACTATGAAAAAGCATTTTCTTTATATTGTCAGAAATGGGAGGATGTCTTAGGAAATGAAATCGTAAGTTCCTACACCGGTGAACAAACTCTATATGAATATGTAGAATCACCAGTTCTGGAAGATGCGGTGCGCCTTTACGTAGAAAATGCAATTCATACTGTTACAGACAGTAAAAACTGGGTTTCCCAGGAGAAAAGAAACCGGGGCATTGCCACAGCGACACACGATGTATTTGTCGTGCATGAGGTAAGAGAGGTCTATCATAGCGAGTATGATCAGGGGAGGGCCGTTTGGAGCTGGCTCCAGGATCAGGAAGTGAAAAGCTGTATCCCTGAAATGAAAAACATTCCGGATTGTCATATTCACAATCAGTCTTATGGAAACTGGTACGATGCTCCCCGCCCAAGTGGAGGGTGTGTGACAGGGGACACGAAAATTTGTCTGAGTGATGGAAGAGAGATTCCCATTTCGCAGATTCGAGAAGGTATGGAAGTGCTCAGTGAAAATGGAACGGTTTCTGTTACTTCGGATGAAAAAGTAATCAACAGGCATATAACCTGTCTATACGGGATCAATGATATTCCGCCGTTTATGTCTTTGGAACATGCTGTTTTGACGGAGGAGGGATGGAAAAGCCTTGACCCGGAAACGACGAACAGCATCAATTCTTTTTACCATGCGGCAAAATTGCAGGTAGGGGATGTCGTATATACGCTCAAGGGCAAGGAAATTGTAAGGAAAATAACGAAGCAGTATGCGGATATTCAAAGCAGGGAAACTTTTACCGGATATGATCTGCATTTCAGGCAGGGATACCAGTCCTATTATGCCAATGGAATTCTGGTGCTGTTGAATTATCCAGAGATCACGATTGCCAGAATAAAAAGGGTTCTGGACAGTATGAGTTTTCAAAAACAAAAGAGGTTCCGGCACATGATAGAGCAGAACTATGATATTTTCAGCGACATGTTTGGAGAATTATCTATGTCACAGTTACAAGAGGAGGTTTTGAAATGAAAATTAAAAAAGTATTGACCCAGCAGTTAAATGTCCTTTCTCTTCCTGAAATCAGGATAGAGGCAAAAAGTAATGATATGGGGCTGGAAAGAAAGTATTCTATTCTGGGTGGGGTTTTATATATTGATGAAAAACCGGTTCATCATTATTTTTCAAAAAATATGTTCTTTTATGAAGATGGGGAGGAGCAGGGGAGCATTTTCCTTGCCCACCACGGTCTGACAGCAGATGTGATAATTAGAAAAAATGGAAAAACGACATTATGTAAAGCATCTTCCCTGCTCCATTATGAAATGACCTATCAGGCTGAGGGGAAAGAAAAGAAACTGGATGCGGCATTTGGTATGGGAATAGACAGTAGCAGGAAGTCTTATTTTTACTGTGGATTGAAACAGAACGGAGAAGAGATCATACCGGTTCCTTCTGGAGAAGAGGAGCAGAAAAACCAGGGAATCCTTTCGGTATCATACGATGAAAAAACAAGGAATCTCATCACCAACTGGAAGACCGACGCCTATGCGATTTTAAAGGATGATAAGGGGCAGCCTGTTTATCCGGAGTTTCATATCCTGTCAATAAAAATGATCTTTGATTCCTTGTACAGAACGTGCGAGGCCACCGTACAGGAGGGGGAACAGCATATTTGTTCCTACGAGGCTTCTGAGATTTCGGTTCACGACAGAGGAACAACCCCGGAGTGTTTTCAAGGAGATTATCGGATTGCCTATCGTACGGAGGAGACGGATACGGTCATTGAGTTGTATGATATAGACTGCATTGTGGAAGAGGATTCATCGGGCAGCCGAAAAAAATATTATTACTGTGGTATAAAATGGAACGGAGAGACGCTGATTCCTGTTCCGGAGACCCGGGAGGAAAGAAAATCCCAGAATTTCCTTGGAATGTTCAAGATGGGGACAGGATGGATGCTGCATCTGGATGGGATCCGTGTTAATGAATACCTTGAGAATCAGGCCGGTTCTAAAGAGAAGTTGTATATACATTCCATCACCCTTTCTGGTTCTCAGGGAAGTATTATAGAAAACAGAAGCAGGGAGGTTTCATATACTGCAAAGGGGAAACTTGTTGTGCCAAATGGATTGGATGAGGCAAGAAAGAGATTCAGACAGAACGCTGTGATTTCAGAGAGCCTGAAAGGCAGATGCAGGGAACTGCACATGGATAAAAAACCTCTAACATTGGAGCAGCTTTGCGGGATCAGACCGCCTTCCGTCATCATATCGACTCAGGACGAGCAGGGGAAAATCGTGGAAACGACATTCGATGGGCAGCAGTACTGTTCGTATAAAACATCAGAACTTCTTATGGATCTGGTTAATTATTATGGCGGAGATATCTCAAACTCAGATAAAAGTATGAAATTTGCGGATATTTTTGGGAAGACAACGGCCGCAAGCCTGGAAGCAATCAATCAGGTAAGCAGGAATATCATTACGGAAATTGAAGAGGCTGAAGATCCGGAGCATAAACTCAGGAAGGGGTATCTTCCTGAATTTCTACGGAAACTGGCTCCCATCATACTGACCAGTACACTTGCAAAAAGAACGGATGCGGAGATTATAAAAGGGTTTGGCGGAAGAGAAAAAGAGGATGAGGCTCTCATAAAATCGAGGTTCTACCTGTCTTACATTCCAGAGGAGGTGAAAGACGGGGACACGAGCAAGAAGGAAAATGATAACAAGAAGCAAGTGTTATCTTCACAGACGGAGTATCATCATCTGACGGCCATCATTGATAAGTACGTGTATTTGTCAATTAATCCGGACCTGAGAGATTATTTGGAGGATCCTACTACAAATTATGAGGGTCAGAAGGAAAATCAGACGGCCCGTGAGTATTGGGCAGAGCGGATGTACTATAATTATGTGGAGACAATACAGCTTCTACATCTGAATTACGCGATAGATCCAGCATGGGTAACAAATATTATCAAGGTACTGGGAATTCTGGATTCCGGAAACCATGACATAAAAGATAGTATCAATGGTACTGTTTTGACGGACTCCGATGGAAATGTTTTTCAGTCCTCCTACTCTCTGGCACTGTATGCCAAGCTTGCGGATTACAATATGATTCAGATGATTGACACGTTTAAAGGAGCGGAAGATTACGAGAATTATTGTAAGTTGTTAATAGCACTTTATGGAAGCTTTTATGATAAATTTAAAAATAAAGAGATTACCATCCCCAAAGATGTAGAAGAAGCAATGCAGAAGTTTTTAAAGGAATCAAAAGAGATCTTTGTACAATGGTCTGTTCTTCAGGCTCAGGAGTTAATGCAGTTTATGATAGCAGGTGGAAGCATGTCCTCCGCTCTCCTGACGTACAATCCCACAGTTCCTGCGGTTTCTAAGTTTTTCTCTGCTGTGAACATACTGGTTGGAGCAGCCTCGTTTGGAAATATTTTTATGAATTGGGATAATCTGACTACATTTCAGAAAGCAGAATCCATTTTGTCTGTGCTTCAGGCGGGATTTTCAATAGCCAGAAATTTTGTGCTGTGGAGAACGGTCAATACTATTTTTGATATGGCGGCATCTCCGGCTGAGAGGATGAATGCGTTTTACCGTTATCAGGTTGGAGGAGGAAGCTTTGATACATTGGAGAGTGTTTCCTTTCACAGTGGAGATTCCTTTGATCTGAAGAGTAATGTGGAGGAGAATGCGACAAGATACGCAAGAAAGGTAAACGAGGGAGAGTATTCAACAATGACGCTGGAAAAGAGCAGCCGGTGTTTTGTGGTGACAGAAGTTATTTTCCAGGCGTTTAATGTAGCTCTTATGGGAATTGCGTTTGTGGCTGAAATTATGGAACTAAATAAAATGTTCCAGAATCCGGGATCTTATTCCGATGTGGAGAAAGCGTTGTCTGTGATCAATACAATATTTACAGGGGTTGCGGTGGTTCTTGGAGTGGCAGAATTTGCTCTGGGCTTTACCGCTTTGTCCGGTTCCTTTGCCGTGGCGACAGTACTTCCGATTGTTAATACTGTATTAATGGGAGCAATGTTTGTCATTTCCATTGTGATGCTCATTATTCATAAAGATCCGGTGGCGCCGATTACACTGCTGATTCAAGAAAAGATTTCCGGTGCGGTTCAGGGGTTGGCGAAGCCAAGTCAGGAATGGATCGATGCTAATACACCAAAGCAATGTTTCCTGGGAGCGTAGGAGAAAGTGATTTTATATGAGTAATTCCAGTAAGGTGTTCTCCGTTTGACAAAGCCATGATACACTGCTAGAAAGGCTACAGCCTTTCTAGCAGAAGCGGATGTAAGGACAGCGATCGTCAAATGTGGCTAGCGGAATACCCAAAGGTTCTTAATCTGTCCGCTGATCCGATCATAGTCCCAAAGCTTTTCAGAGTTCTCCCTGCTGTTGGGATCGTTCACCTTGATTTGCCCGTCCTGATATGCGGTGAGGACAATGAAATGTCCGGTAGTGGTAAAGTCCCCAGGGCCTAACACGGCGACAATCGGGTTTCCAACCTGGAGATTATCTATGATACGTTGTTCATCCAGAGGAATTTCCGTAACGTCAAGTCCCAGGGAGGAGCCACCTTCGGAGAAGAGGGACCAGTAAGAACCGTTTCCATCCGAAGCGTAGCCGTGGGAGGCGGCAAATTCTGCCATCCATGCCGGAGTGCGGTCGGTATTCCCGGTGAGGTAGATAGTGACCATGGAAAGGCAGGTAGGTCCGCAGCCGCTGAGTCCGAAGAGATCCCCTGCGTACTGCTGATATCCCCAGCGCTGGTCCCATTGCATGAGAAGTGGGACAGTACTGGTATTGAGGTCACTTAAGTCAATGGGCGGGGTCTTGGATTTCTTCATCGGATACTCAAAGACGAAGTCTTTTGTCTCCAGGTTCCGGTCATACAGGTCGATCAGGGACTGGGGATAGTCGCTGATATCATATCCGTGGGAGGAGGCGTAGTGGCTGATTTCATCCCGCGCGGAGCCATGGAAGAGAGAAGAGATTGGAGAAATGACGTCAAGTCCCGCACCTGCTCTGTTCAGTATATAGGATGCCAAAGTGCATAGCAAAAGGATAAGACACAGCATCGGAAGAATAAAATGAAGCAGATGTCCGGTACGCTTTTTTCTTGATCGGCCGTGTTTTTGTTGTCGTGCATGTATGTTTCGATAGGTATTCATGGAAATTCACTCCTTTTTCTGTTACAATTTGTGAGTTTACAATCAAAAAGCGTGTCGGAAAATCGAAGCCGATTGTCCTGGCACGCTTTTACTATACCAAAAGGCAATAGAATGTTTTCTCGGATTTCGGAACAGAAATCCTCTTTTTCTCACACAAAATTCTAACGATTTCCTGATGAATACGGGAGATCCACCTGAAAAATTACGTGGTTGTCATGGCTTTCGGCAGAAATTTTACCACCATGAAGTTCGACGATCTCCTTGGCGATGGCAAGACCAAGGCCTGCACCACCGTTTCTGGAGGCTCTGGAAGAGTCCAGACGGAAGAATTGCTCGAAGATCCGTTCCAGTTTTTCCGGCGGAATGGTAGAGCCTTCGTTTTCCACGATCAAGGTCAGGATTCCCATATCCACATAGAGGCGGATCTTTATGACTGATTCCGGAAAGCTGTAGTTGACGGCATTTCTAAGCAGATTATCGAGGACACGCTGAAGCTTGTCTGGATCGCAGAGAAAATAGAGATCCGCAGGAACCTGGACGGATGTATCCAACTGTTTCTCCGCAAACATCGGGGCGAACTCGTATAATGTCTGTTCCAACATCCGTGTCAGATTGATCCGGCTCACATCCAGAGTCAGATGAGTCAGGTTGAACCGGGTGATGTCAAAAAATTCATTGATGAGATCTTCCAGACGTTCTGCTTTCTCCAGCGCAACGCCTAAGTATTTCTCCTGCAGGGCAGGGGAGATCTCCTTTTCATCGTGCAGCAGCGTCAAATATCCGATCACGGAAGTGAGAGGTGTTTTCAGATCATGGGCCAGATAGACTACCAGATCATTTTTGCGCTGTTCCGCCGCTTCGGCCGCTTTCTGACTTTCAATGAGATTCAGCCGTACCTCATTCATATGCAGAGCAGCTTCCCGTAAATCAGCCGACATGGTAACTGTATCTTCCTGGTGTTTCCAAAGGCTGTCTGAGGCAGTCAGAAGCTCATCCAGATAGGTGCAGGATCTGGACAAATACCGGTAGCCGCAAATAAGCGCTCCGGCCAACATATAAAAGATCAAAAAGATCACGTGAAACTGATTGATAAAAGTGGTAATCTGATAAAACCATTCATAACCGTACCAAATCTGCGTATGATAATACCAGTACACGAGAAGGAATAAAAAGCCGCCGATCCCTACATAGAGCAGGTAGGAGAAAAAGAAGCGGCGCAAAAGCTGTTTCCGCAGTTGTTCAGAAAGTTGATTGCCTGTCTGTTTATTCAATTTGATACCCCACTCCCCATACGGTCTTGATGTATTTAGGCCTGCGGCCGGAATCTTTCATCTTTTCCCGGAGCCGCCCGATGTGAGCCATAACCGTATTATTATTATCCAGAAATTTTTCTCCCCAGACCTGCTCAAACAGCTCTTCCGAGGATATGACCCGTCCTTTATTCTCGCACAGATACCACAAAATAGAGAACTCCCGCGGAGTCAATGAAAGCGTGCTTCCGTTGAGGGAACATTTGTGGGAATCCCGGTCAATGGTAAGTCCCCTGATGTCGATGCAGGAATCCCGCTCCGGCTCCGCGGCAGATGATGACTGGACGCCTGCCGGGAGCAGATGATTGTACCGTTCATATCTGCGAAGCTGTGTCTTGACTCGGGCTACCAGCTCCAGCGGATTAAAAGGCTTGGTAATGTAGTCGTCCGCGCCGATGGTAAGTCCCAGGATCTTGTCTGTGTCCTCGGTCCGGGCAGTCAGCATGATGACAGGATAAAAATGTTCCTTACGGATCTCCTGGCAGAGTTTGTAGCCGTCAATATCCGGAAGCATGACGTCCAGGACCGCCAAGGAGAGATCTTCCTTTTTGATACAATCCAGGGCATCTTGTCCGTTATAACATTTCAGAACTTCCATCCCTTCGTTGGAAAGATAGACTTCAACCAGATCAGCGATGGACTGTTCGTCGTCCACGATTAATATTTTCCTTTTCATAACATTTACATCTCCTGTGTTAAGTACTGTTAAAATCCTTGCACAAAATGAGACAACTGTCAAGTAGGCAGAGGGAAATACTGATTCCATAGAAAATGATAACGAAAACGAGAAAGTGGTACCTAAAACAGTGAAAAAACATAGTTGTTTTGCACAAAATATGAGGAATAAAATTGTGAAAAATCACGTTAATTAAGAAAAAGAGACTTTAGTCCTTTTGGGGAGGAGAATTTACGAGTAAGATGCAAGTAGAAGAAGTGTAGAGGGGACAAACAAGGCTTCTTGATCTGTCAAAAGGGCAGATGATCCGGCATAACAGGGAAAGTGAGGTAGGATGATGAAGTATTCAGAGGATGCGAGCAAGCAGTATCATATTCAGGTTGGGAAAGGGGATGTCGGACAATATGTGATTCTTCCGGGAGATCCGAAGCGGTGCGAAAAAATCGCGAAATATTTTGACGACGCCGTGTTGGTGGCGGACAGCCGGGAGTTTGTCACATACACAGGATATTTGGACGGCGTGAAAGTGAGTGTGACGTCTACGGGAATTGGGGGACCGTCCGCGGCTATTGCTATGGAAGAGCTGGCAATGTCCGGAGCGGATACCTTTCTTCGGATCGGAACCTGCGGCGGGATGCAGCTTGATATTAAAAGCGGAGATGTGGTGATCGCAAACGGCGCAATCAGAATGGAAGGGACGAGCCGGGAGTATGCGCCGGCGGAATTTCCAGCCGTGGCGGACGTTCATGTGACCTATGCGCTGATGCGGGCGGCTGAGGAGCTAAAGCAGACATACCATGTAGGAATCGTACAGTGCAAGGACTCTTTCTATGGACAACATTCCCCGGAACGGATGCCGGTGAGCTATGAGCTTTTAAATAAATGGGAGGCGTGGAAACGACTGGGATGTCTTGCTTCCGAAATGGAATCGGCAGCTCTTTTTGTAATAGCAAGCCACTTAAGAGTCCGGGCAGGGTCCTGTTTCCTTGTTATGGCAAACCAGGAGAGAGAAAAGGAAGGACTGGAAAATCCGGTTGTACATGATACGGATATGGCGATACGAGTGGCAATACAGGCAATTCGCAAGCTGATAAAAGAGGATAAACAGGCAGGAAAATAAGGAGGAAACGCTATGACAGAAAGAAAAATAAAAGAATTGATTGAGATCGCCATCGGGCAGCTTGCATATTCCTATACGCCGTATTCCCACTTTCGGGTGGGAGCCGCTTTGCTTGGAAAAAATGGAATGATCTATACCGGATGTAACATTGAAAATGCGGCGTATACTCCGACGAATTGTGCGGAACGAACCGCTTTGTTCAAGGCAGTCAGTGAGGGGGTACATGATTTTGAGGCAATCTGTATTGTAGGAGGACCGAATGGAAGGATCGAGGATTTCACACCTCCTTGCGGAGTATGCAGACAGGTGATGATGGAATTTTGCTTGCCAGAAGAGTTCCAAATTATATTGGCAAAGGGGACAGAAGACTATCGGATTTTTAAACTGAAAGATTTCATGCCAATGGGATTTGGACCTGGAAATCTGGAAGAAAGGCAGGAGAAGAATGAGACGGCAAAAACGGATATTTGTTATTGTAATTGATTCCCTGGGAATCGGCGTCATGCCGGACGGGGAGAGGTTTGGAGATATTGAAGTTAATACACTGGGGCATATTTCGGAATCAGTGGAAGATTTTCAGATTCCCACGCTTCAGAAACTGGGACTTGCGAATCTGACACCGCTTCGGCAGGTGCCGGAAGTGGCACGTCCTCTTGGCTATCAGGCGGTATTGAAAGAGAAAAGTAACGGAAAAGATACGATGACCGGACACTGGGAAATCATGGGGATTGAGACAAGAAAGCCGTTTAAGACTTTTACAGAACATGGATTTCCCAAGGAACTGATCGGAGAGCTGGAAAAAAGAACAGGACATAAAGTGATCGGAAACAAGAGTGCCAGCGGGACGGAGATCATCGAAGAGCTGGGTGAGGAGGAGATCGCAACCGGACATATGATCGTATACACATCGGCGGATTCGGTAATGCAGATCTGTGGAAATGAGGAGACATTCGGTCTTGAGGAGCTGTACCGCTGTTGTAAGATCGCAAGAGAACTTACTATGAGAGAAGAGTGGAGGGTCGGCCGGGTGATAGCAAGACCGTATATCGGAAAGAAGAAAGGCGAGTTCGAAAGGACAAGTAACCGACACGACTATGCGCTGAAACCTCCGATGCGGACAGCGCTTGACGTACTCCAAGATCATGGATTTGATGTGATCTCTGTAGGAAAGATCCGGGACATTTTTGACGGGGAGGGAATCACAAAAGCATATAAATCGAAGTCTTCCATTCACGGGATGGAGCAGACAAACGAGATCGCGGGGAAGGATTTCCACGGGCTGTGCTTTGTCAATCTGGTGGATTTTGACGCAAAATGGGGGCACCGCAGGGATCCGGAAGGCTATGCAAAAGAACTGGAACAGTTTGATAAAGGGCTTTCGGTACTTCTGGAAACGCTAAGAGAAGATGACCTCTTGATTATCACTGCGGACCACGGGAACGATCCGACCTATATCGGGACTGACCACACAAGGGAAAAGGTGCCGTTTCTGGCCTATTCCAAGAGTATGGAAGGCGGCGGAAGGTTGTCGGAGCAGGATACATTTGCGGTGATTGGGGCTACTATCCTTGATAACTTTGGACTCTCCATGCCGGAGGGAACAATAGGCGCTTCCCTGCTCGGAGAGCTAAAGTAAGGATCTACTACAGAAAAGAAGCTACCATCACGCTGTGATAAAGGGCAGCGGCAAAAAATGAAGGAAGAGGAAAATAGCAGGTGTGGCGGAGCATCCGTAGAAAAGGAGGGAAAATAAATGGAGAAAAAATTAAAGACCTGTCTTACAAGTATCCGGGGGAAAACGGATTTCAGCCCCAAGGTGGCTCTGATTCTGGGGAGCGGGCTTGGAGATTATGCGGACGGGATTCATATCGAAACGACGATGGATTACACAGAAATCGAAGGATTTCCAGTTTCTACAGTGAAGGGACATAAAGGGCGCTTTGTGTTTGGGTATGTAGGCGAGGTGCCGGTTGTCATTATGCAGGGCCGGGTCCACTATTATGAAGGGTACCCGATGACTGACGTCGTCCTTCCAACCAGACTGATGGGGCTGCTGGGTGCGAAACAGTTGATTTTGACCAATGCGGCCGGAGGTATCAATGGAACATTCTGTCCAGGAGATTTTATGATGATTACTGACCACATTGCGGTCGGTGTGCCAAGTCCGCTGATCGGGCCAAATCTGGATGAGCTGGGGCCAAGGTTTCCGGACATGAGTGAGGTGTACAGTACCCGGATTCGGACTGTGATCAAAGAGGCGGCGTCTGCCTGTCAAATGAACCTCAAAGAAGGCGTCTATGTGCAGCTTACCGGGCCGAACTATGAGACGCCGGCGGAAATACGAATGTGCAGAAGCTGGGGCGGTGACGCAGTCGGTATGAGTACAGCCTGCGAGGCCATGGCAGCCCGTCATATGGGCATGGAAATCGGTGGGATTTCCTGTATTACGAATCTGGCAGCCGGTATGAGCAAACAAAAATTGGATCATATGGAGGTGCAGGAGAGTGCAGACCGGGTTTCCAAGGACTTTAAACGCTTGATAACCCGCATTATTGAAACTATCTAAAAAGAAGACAGAAAGAATACGAAAGGCGGGAGATTATGAATATCGCAAACCTTCCTAAATTGGATCTCCACTGTCATCTGGACGGTTCTCTGACAAAGGACATCATTGAGGGGCATTTGGGAAGAGCTGTGTCTGATGAGGAGCTGACGATATCAGAGCAATGCCGGAGCTTAACCGAATATCTGAAAAAGTTTGACCTGCCTGTGCAGTGCCTCCAGGATGCGGCAGGGCTTTCGGATGGAGCCTATCGTTTTGTAGAAGAGATTGCAAAAGAAAAGATCGAATATATTGAAGTGAGGTTTGCCCCGATGCTCTCAGCCCATGACGGACTGCCTTGTGCTCAGGTCATTGAGGCGGTGAGGGACGGTATGGAGCGGGCCAAAGAAGCTTTTCATGTCAGGTATGGTATCATCACCTGTGCCATGCGGCACCACAGTGAGGAACAGAATCTTACAATGTTACGGTGTGCCAGAGAGTATCTGGGGATGGGCGTATGTGCGCTGGATTTGGCGGGGGATGAATCGGCGTTTCCGACAAGATGTTTCCGGCCCCTATTTGAGGAGGCCAGACGTCTTGGTATGCCGTTTACCATTCACTCAGGTGAGACAGGGAATGTGGAAAATGTCCGGGAGGCTTATGAACTGGGAGCCAGACGGATCGGGCACGGGATCGCGCTTCGGAAAGATCCGAAGCTGATGAAAGCCTATGCAGAGGCTGGAATCGGTGTGGAAATGTGTCCGACAAGCAACTTCCAGACAAAGGCGGCCGCCGGATGGGAAGCGTATCCGCTCCGGCAGTTTGTAGACGCCGGAATCAAGGTGGGCATCAACACAGACAACCGGACAGTCAGCGGCACAACCATGACAAACGAATTGACAAAAGTATACGAGCAGTACGGCCGGGACGATGGGTTCATTTTCACGTTACTACGAAATGCCGCCCAGACGGCATTTGACCCGGAAATCAAAGATATCCTGGAACAAAAGTGGGCCAGGACAGGGGAGGAATAGAAGATGCAAAAAAAGATGGAAGCAAAAGAGATTTTAACCCATGTAGATCATACGTTACTTACACAGACTGCAACCTGGGAGGAGATCCGACAGATCCTGGATGACGCTATGAAATACGATACCGCTTCTGCTTGTATTCCGGCTTCCTATGTGAAAGCAGCGGCCGAATATGTAGATGGAAAACTTCCGATCTGTACCGTCATAGGATTTCCGAACGGATACAGCACCATGGCAGCGAAAGTCTTTGAGACGAAAGACGCCATCGCAAATGGGGCTTCTGAGATCGATATGGTCATCAATATTGGGCACTTAAAAGACGGAAAGTACGAGGAAATCGAGGATGAGATCCGCCGAATCCACGAAACGTGCAATGGCCGGATCTTGAAAGTAATCATTGAGAACTGTCTGCTGACTGAGGAAGAAAAAATCAAAATGTGCGAGATTGTTACGAAAGCCGGCGCAGAATACATCAAGACGTCCACTGGATTTTCTACTGAGGGAGCGACGTTTGCGGATGTGAAGCTGATGAAAACCCATGTAGGGAAGAACGTCAAAGTCAAGGCAGCGGGAGGCATTTCTTCCTTTGATGATGCGGAAGAGTTTATTCGCCTGGGTGCGGAAAGACTGGGAACAAGCAGACTGGTCAAACTGATGAAAAACAGTCCGGACAAGAAGCCGGACATTAGAAAACAAAAACAGTGATGAAAAATGGATGGTCCCTAAATGGGGATGTGACAGACAGGCATACCGAAGGTACGCCTGTTTGTCTGCAAAGGCAAGAGATTGCCGGTATTCTGACATTGTTCCGTTGGCTGAGACATGATACAATAGAGAAGATAGATTAAAATTACAAAATGTTAGTAATATTGTCTGATAAGAGTAAAAACGGAAAATGACTTTCCCATGGAATTTGGAGGAATTAAGATGAATACAAAAGATTATGAAAAGTTTGGAGTTTGAACTTAATAATTTATATCAGAAAGTTAGAATTTATTCCCAAAAGAATGATTATATTTACACAAAGATTTATGGGGCCTGGATTAAAGAATATAATCAGTTGTTGGATAAATATAATACCTTCACTAAACTTCACATCAGTCATCTCTCTTACGCATCCCATGACTTATCCTCTACGCAAAAAACAGTAAGAGCCGAAACAGTGGAATGGTTTTTGAATACTGTGAAAAACCTGATTGAAAAGGTGAAGTCAGAAATCAATGAAGAAAGAGAAAAAATGACGGAAGAAGAAATTCCGGCTCATCAGATGAGAAAATGTTTTAAAATCGGATCTCAAAGATGCCCGAAGCGGCCCGATTATGAAAGGAATAAGGTCTTTATTGCTATGCCATTTTCAGACGATTATGTAGACAGCTATTTATATGGGATTGTGCCGGCTTTGAATGCAGCCGGATTTCAGCACTATAAGGCGGACGAAGAGATTACATGTAAGGATATCATGTGTAAAATTTGCGAGCAGATTCAGGCGTGCAGAATGGCGATCATTAATATATCCGGACTGAATCCGAATGTGATGTTAGAATTAGGGCTTGCATACGGATTAGGAAAGCCAGTGTATATTGTAAAAGATAAGGCAACAAAGGCTATTAGTGATTTGGGAAGTATCGAGTATATTGAGTATAGTCATGCGACGGATCTTAGGAATAAACTGGTTCAAGCTTTTGAAACAGAAAAAGCAATATAGAGAAAACAGAAAAAGCAGGTGGGCAGATGTCACTAGAAGCAGTGAAACAATATTTCAAAGAGCAGGACATGGAGAGTCGGGTCATGGAGTTTCAACAGTCCAGCGCTACAGTAGAGGAAGCCGCTGCGGCGATTAGATGTGAACCACGTCAGATTGCAAAGACGATGTCTTTTTATGTGGATGATGCGCCGATTCTCATTGTCCTGGCGGGAGATACGAAGATTGATAATAAGAAATACAAGGCAAAATTTCAGCAGAAAGCAAAGATGATTCCCCGGGCTCAGGTGGAAACCGCTACCGGTCACCAACCGGGTGGTGTTTGTCCTTTCGCTACAGGACAAAGATTCACGGTATATCTTGATGTATCTCTAAAACGGATGGAACGAGTGTTCCCTGCAGCCGGAAGTGGCCAAAGTGCCGTAGATTTGACAGTGGAGGAGCTGGAGAGGTATTCGGGCTATATGGAGTGGATTGATGTGGGAAAAGTGCAGTAAGCGGAGAAAATCCACTTGTAAATCGCAGGGGGCTATTTTATAATAGAAGAACCACAAAGGAAAAGAAGGAGGAAAACCCGTGAAAAACGAATTAGTAATCGTGCTTGACTTTGGCGGACAATACAATCAGCTTGTAGCAAGACGTGTTCGTGAATGTAATGTATATTGCGAGATCTATTCCTACCGAATTGATATTGAAAAGATCAAAGCAATGAATCCAAAGGGAATCATCCTCACCGGCGGCCCAAATAGCTGCTATGAGGCAGATTCTCCAACATATACAAAAGAATTATTTGAGCTTGGTATTCCGGTTCTCGGACTTTGCTATGGGGCACAGTTGATGATGCATGTGCTCGGTGGAAAGGTGACAAAGCCAGAGGTCGGAGAATATGGTAAGACAGAGGTTCTGATTGATAAAAAAGATTCCAAAGTGTTTGAAGGAGTGGAGTCTTCTACAACTTGCTGGATGAGCCATTTTGATTATATTGAGCGGGTGGCGCCTGGATTTGAGATTGCAGCGCATACGGCGGACTGCCCGGTCGCAGCCGCTGAAAATGCAGAGAAAAAGCTATATGCAATTCAGTTCCATCCGGAAGTACTTCATACAGTTCGAGGAAAAGAAATGCTCTACAATTTTGTACGCGGTGTATGTGCATGTTCCGGTGATTGGAAGATGGATGCTTTTGTAGAAAATGCGGTTGCAGATATTAGAGAAAAAGTAGGAGACGGTAAAGTTCTGCTGGCTCTGTCCGGTGGAGTGGATTCTTCCGTAGCAGCAGGTCTGCTTTCCAGAGCCATCGGAAAACAGCTTACATGTGTGTTCGTCGACCATGGACTTCTTCGCAAAAATGAGGGGGATGAAGTAGAAGCGGTATTCGGACCAAAAGGAAACTTTGATTTGAACTTTATTCGTGTCAACGCGCAGGAAAGATATTACAGCAAACTAGCCGGAGTGACAGAACCGGAACAGAAACGCAAAATTATCGGTGAAGAATTCATCCGTGTATTTGAAGAAGAAGCAAAGAAAATTGGAGCTGTTGATTTCCTTGCCCAGGGAACCATTTATCCGGACATTGTAGAGAGTGGTCTCGGTGGAGAGTCCGCAGTAATCAAATCTCATCACAATGTAGGGGGACTTCCGGACTACGTTGATTTCAAGGAAATCATCGAACCGCTCCGGGATCTTTTTAAGGATGAGGTTCGAAAAGTCGGATTGGAGCTTGGTATTCCGGAAGATCTGGTATTCCGTCAGCCATTCCCGGGACCAGGACTTGGTATCCGGATCATTGGCGAAGTGACTGCGGAGAAAGTGCAGATCGTGCAGGATGCAGATGCAATTTACCGGGAGGAGATCGCGAAAGCTGGACTGGACAGGGACATCAATCAGTACTTTGCGGCGTTGACAAATATGCGTTCCGTAGGAGTTATGGGAGATGAGAGAACTTATGACTATGCGGTGGCGCTTAGAGCAGTGAAGACTATTGATTTTATGACAGCCGAGGCGGCTGATATTCCGTTCGAAGTACTGCAGAAAGTAATGAGCAGGATCATCAATGAGGTAAAGGGAGTCAATCGAGTATTCTATGATCTGACGAGCAAACCACCAGGGACGATTGAATTCGAATAGTACGGGTATGTATCGTAGTCTTTTCTGTGACAGGTAGTCTTTAAGATTGCCTGTCATATTTATATTATTCACATTATCCGTATTTGAAAATGTTTTTGGTTCCAATGAATGAATCTTGGATTTCTTTATAGCTTATATTAAAGTATGATGAAAAGAAACAAATGAAGGAGAAATTGAAAATGGAGAAATCAAGATTTATAACAGCGGAAGAAATGGCGAAGGATTTATGTGTATCCAAGGCTCATGCATATAAGTTGATTAGGAAAATGAATGATGAATTAGAGTCAAAAGGATATCTTACGATTGCAGGGAGGGTAAGTAGGAAGTATTATGAGGAAAGATTTTATGGTGTACAATAGAAACGATAGATTATAATATGATTTATGATATGGCCTGAACTTTATGATATTTCTAGATTTTTTGAATATAATAAAATATACATAGAGTAACAAATGGATTAACGCCATAAATAGATGTGACGGCATTGAAAAATCTGTTGCATTTTCGGCAGATTTTGCTATACTATGAATAGAAGTAAATGTTTGCCGTTTGTTATGCGACGGGGTATTAAGAAGCATAATGTGTAGTTTTGCCACTTGCCGATGGTGTGGGGTATAAATAATTCGGTGTGTAAATAATTGCCACTTGCTATACAGGTGGGATAAAAGTAGTATAGTTCGTCAATGAATCCCCATCAGTTTCTGGTGGGGATTTTGCATAGGGAGAAATTATGGAAGTGACGCAAGGATACTCTTATCATATCAAGGATGAATTTTTTGATGAGATTCAAGACAAATACTTGATGAGTAATAAAGAAAATGGAAATTATTGTCCTCATTTTTTGGCAATTCGAGATAGTAAGAATAGGGAATTGTACTGGATGATTCCAATCAGCTCACAGGTAGATAAGTATAAGATTATTATAGAAAAGAAAATAAAACGGTATGGGAAATGCAATACGATCATTATAGGGAAGTTTGCTGGGAAAGATAATGCTTTTCTGATATAAAATGCCTTTCCTATATTAAAGAAATATTTTGATCATGTGCATACTGTTGAGGGCAAGACAGTGGTTATACATAGTAAATTGAATAGGGAACTGACTGTCAATTTACGAGAGGTTCTTGCTATGTATAGACGGGGGATTCGTTTGATATTTCCTGATATTGAGTATATACAGAGGAAAATGGAAGATGAGTTGGACAAGTAAATTAATGGAAAGGGTTGAGATAATAGCCACAATAAAAATATTTGAAAAAATAGAAGAAGGCTAAGTGATGGACAAAGACGAATAAAAGAGGGTAGTGACCGTTTGCTCTTTAATCAGTGCAAGCGGTTTTTGTTGTAGCATTTTGGTTTTGTTAAGGCGTTGCAGAGATGTTATATATGGTAAAAAATAGTATTTAATGTTATAATTATCTGCATATAAGATATTGTGGATAGGGGGGAAAAGAATTGGATACTTATACATCGGATAAAAGCGGAATAAATAGTTTAGGTGGTTTTGCTTATCAAATAAAAGTGTTTGTGTCATATATGTTGTCAATGGATGAAAATATGCAAGCTGAGTTTGAAACAGTAGATGATGTATCCATTAAAAAAATAACCCCTGATACAATAGATGATAATGAGGATAAATTTAGAAATTTAATTGTTTCCCCCAAAGGAACTAAAGCAATTCAGGTTAAGAGAACAACTATTACTGAGAAAATTGCAAAACAAGTATTATTAAATTGGATATTATTGGAGGGGTCAGATGAGAATGTAACAGATTATATTCTTTTTACTGATAGTTCATATGAAAATAGCGATATTGTTTTTGAAGTTTCGGCAGAAGAGTTGTATTCAGAGGTATTAGATACTAAAAAGACTCAAAAAGCGACTATTGCTAAAGTGAAGAAAAAATATGAAAAAGATAAGCAAGGGTTTATTGATGTATATGACGCAGTAAAGAATAAGTATACTTTTGTATCTGCCAATAAAATTGATGATGAAATCAATGAAAAATGCAAGGTGCTTTTTAAAAAAGCCGGTGTAAATACAATTACATATTATAATCGAATTGAGGAACTGTTAAAGCATATTACTTTTGAAATTATAAAAAGTATTAATGAAAAGACCCCTTTTGTTATTAGTTATAGGGAAATGATAGCTTATTCAGAAGACATATGTGCTAGATTTACTGACCAATATATGTATCCTGTATATTCGGAATTTAAAAAACTGAATAAAATTGACTTTGCTGATTTGAAAATTGCACAGTCAAGGGAATATAAACAGTTATTAGCATGTAAGATGCCGCAGAAACTGATAGAGACGCATTTACAATATAGTAGCTATTATCAAAATGTATGTTATAAGTATTTGGAATTAAACAAAATAAGCAAGATACGAGATATAGAAGTAACAACATTTGATAATTTTGAAAATGTTAAATTTATGCTTCAAACTGAGGGCAAAGATACTCCTGTGCAGCGTCTTAGTGAAACCAAAAAACAACCTAACTCGTATGCGGATAGTGAACAAATTAAATATGGAGCTGGAATATATCTGACAAGGGAAGATGAGGTGGAACATCAAATATCATGGGAGGACGAAGATAATGCAGAATCTTGAGTTAGAAGCTGAAACTATTCAGATTAGTATATATACAAATATTGTTTTAAATATATTAAAAACACATGGGGAATTGTCGGTTAATAAAACATTACTTTTTTCGTATTTGGTCAAAAAAGAAAAATTCAGACTTGGGAAAGTATACACTGCAAATAACACGCAGGATGTTGTCTGCAAAGCAATTTCGTTGCTCTCTGGTGAATATGCGGAATATTGCGAAAATATAAAGTTTATATTGAAGTCTATTCATTTATTGATAATTGGTAAAAGAATTGAATTGAATGGCTATTTGCTTTCTTGGATTAATGAACAGGAAGTTGAAAAGAGTTTGTATCAAGAGTCACCATTTATTGAAAAAGCTATTGAAGAAAGTAAGAAAATGTCAGACAGACAATTTATGAAAGAGGTAACTGCTAATGTTTAGGATAAATAAATTGACAATGTATAGTTTCGATGAGAAAAAATACACATATCAGTTTAGTTCAGGGTTAAATTATTTTAAAGGTAAAAATAGTTCAGGCAAGACGGAGTTTTACAAATTTTTGGATTTTATGTTTGGCTCATCAGAAGACATCCGGAAAAAACCTTGGTATAGAGATACTTTAAAAAAAGCTTCAATGGAAATTCAGGTAGATAATATAATATATATATTGACGCGTTCGTATGATCCGTCTCAAAACTATTTATCTTATGCGGATGAAGAGGAGAGGGAGATCATTGACCAAAGAGAATATAGAGAGAAATTAAATTCTATATTTGCTAAAGATATGGAATTGCTAAAAAATATTCGTGAGTTTACAGAAGAAGAACTGACTTTTAGAACCTTTACGATGTTTAATTTTTTGGGAGAAAAGCGGCAAGGGGCGATTCATGATTTTTTTGATAAATGTAGTGATATAAAATACTCTGTAAAATTAGTACCAATACTAAACTTTATCTTTAATAATAATCTTGAGAAAATATATTGGTTACAAAGAGAACTTGAACAGTTGCAACAGGAATTAAAGGACTTGGAAGTAACATCTTCAAGGTATGATTTTATTTGTACTCAGGTTAATAGAAATATACAAAAGTTGGGGTCTAATGTTTGGTACACTGGTCGGAATGCAGATGATATCAGAAAAAATCTAAAAGAAATAAAAAATATGGAAGAACCTAAAAAGAAAGGAAGTGATAGAAATATAGCAGACTTGGAAGTAATGTATAGCAATATTTCTGAACAGATAAAAATATATGAGAATTCGATCTCTGATGCAAAGCAATTTGAAAATGATAATTCAAATAGAAAGATGTTGTTAGAAAATTTGGAACAATTATTGGCGGAAAATAATGTATTTGCATATCTTGTGGAACCATTAAAGCAACTGGTAAATGAACTTGATAATACTATATCATTTAGTCAATATACGATAAATGATAAAACAATTGCGGAATTAAAGCGACAGAGAATTGCATTAAAAACGGCAATAAAACGAAATGATTCAAGGTTCCAGTGCTATACTATGGAGGAAAAAGCGAAATCTATTGCATTAATTGAAGAATATCTGTCGGCAGATATTCGTGATTGTAGCGGGGACTTGAAAGAAATAAAAAAGAAAATACGTGAGATAAAAGAAGAATTGAAAGCACTTCAAAACTCAGATGACATAGCGAAAATACGGGGACTTTCGCAGTTTATTACTTCGTTGTATAAATCTGCGAGTGGGATATCTTCTGTTGTAGATGATGACATATTGCAAGAAGGATTCAAAATACAGTATTTTAAGCGTGGTAATATATTACAGCCAATGGTTCAGGTTAAAGAAAAGGATGAAAATGACATAGAGCAAAAAAAGGAAGTAAACTATTACATTGGAAGTATGGCAAGACATACTCTTATACAGCTATGTGGATATCTAGGATTTTTGAAAATTCTTTTGGCTGAGGACAAATATCCAATTATTCCAATATTAGTGATAGATCATATTTCCAAACCATTTGATACAAGCAATTCACGCGCTATTGGTCAGGTAATAAATAAAGCGTATGAGGAAATTGGAAAAGAGAATCTACAAATATTTATGTTTGACGATGAGGAGCATACGACATTAGCATTACAACCAGAGCATTCAGAAAACTTAGTTAATGATGAAAAAAGTGGTTTTAATCCATTTTACTATTTGGCTTCAGAAAACGAGGAGGAAACTGATTGAGGGAGTGTCAACTTGTTGTAATCAACTTATTAGAAAAGCATTAACATAGATATGTCAAAGGTTAAGGAATATATAAGTGGAACTAAAATGGTACTAAACCGTATTGATACTCAAAATAGTATCAAAAATCTGTATAATATGAATACGAAAACAAAGGAAAATGTGGCTGAAATACTACGATTGCACATTCCCTTTGGGGAGTTTGAGTGATGAAATGAGTTGTAAGAATCCAGTGTTTATGTGGGTTTCAAACAAATTTGTTTAAGTGCTGGCAACGATTTGGCAACATTTCGGGTATCATTCACTGAATAACAGAATACTTCAATAACAGAAAAACCTTGCTGATTTTCAGAAATGAAGTTGAAAGTCGGCAAGGTTTTTTGCGTGAATAAAGAACTAACAGGCGGTAGAGATAGTGTGTGTTTTAAGGTTGAAAATCAATTAGTTTCGTCTTTTAAAGCCTGTGTAATCAAGTCACTTAATCCTTGTGAGGGTACAGTTTTCTTCCAGTGATTTGAAGTATCTAATTCGGGATATTTGTATCGCCATTGGTCGTATTCCTCTTTGGTTATCTCTCCCCGTTCCAGACGGGCAGCCTGCTCCTGCCATGCGTGGAACATATCAAACATAGTGGAGTAGGTGGAGCCGGTGGATTTATCCAGCCGCAGGCATACTTCTCCATCAATCTTTCCGATTTTCAGCCCGTACATATCTTCCAGTGCAAAGAGCGTGTGCATAAGACCTATATAGCTGTCTATTTCTGGGACAGTGATTGCGCGAGGACTTACATCAAGGATATGAGCCATTTCTTTTACAAGGTCTTGTTTAGGCGTTCTGGCTTCTGATTCGTACTGTGCCATACGAACATCAGAGGTTTTTCCGAGAAAACCGAGGATTTCGCCTAACTGCTTTTGCGTCATGCCTTTCCGAT